>WBZN01000004.1_pt1 | contig 359687 bp, 332 predicted proteins | sample 5204281 | NCBI WGS metagenome assembly WBZN01 (sample SAMN12344347, study PRJNA552823) | activated sludge metagenome | biome: Activated sludge suspended growth; feature: Nitrification reactor; material: Wastewater; isolation source: activated sludge from nitrification reactor of wastewater...
AGCGCGAGGATCGGCAGGTTGACGAGGATCACCACGAGCACGCTCACGAGGCTCGGCACGAAGACCTCGCGCGTGGCCGCGAACACCGTGTGCAGGCGCTCCTCCGTCTCGAGCAGCCGACCGGCGCGATGCTGGTTCTGCGCGAGCCGCAGCATGCAGTTCTCGACGATGATGACCGCGCCGTCGACGATCAGGCCGAAATCGAGCGCGCCGAGGGACATCAGGTTCGCGCTGACCTTCGATTCCACCATGCCGGTGATCAGCATCAGCATGGAGAGCGGGATCACGAGCGCCGTGAGCAGGGCGGCCCGCACGTTGCCGAGCATCAGCAGCAGCACCGCGACGACGAGCACGGCGCCTTCGAGCAGGTTTTTCTGCACCGTGGATATGGTCTTCTCGACGAGCACGGTTCGGTCGTAGACCGGATCGGCGGTGATGCCGGCCGGCAGGGTCTTGCCGATCTGCGCGAGCCGGGTCGCCACGGCCTTTGATACTGTGCGGCTGTTCTCGCCGACCAGCATCACGGCCGTGCCGAGCACTGCTTCCTCGCCGTCGCGCGTCGCCGCGCCGGTGCGCAGCTGCTTGCCGAAGCCGATCTCGGCGACGTCGCGGATCGTGACGGGGACCCCGTCGCGATGCGCAACGATGATGCCCTCGATCGACGGGATGTCGGTGACCTGCCCCGGCGAGCGGATCAGGTATTGCTCGCCGTTGCGCTCGAGGTAGCCGGCGCCGATGTTGGCGTTGTTCCTCTCGAGGGCGGCGACCACATCGGCAAAGGACAAGCCGAAGGCGAGCAGCCGGCCGGGGTCGGGCGTGACATGGAACTCGCGCTCCTGGCCGCCGATCGTGTTGACTTCGGTGACGCCGGGCACCTGGCGCAACTGCGGGCGGATCACCCAGTCCTGCAGCGTGCGCAGGGCGGCCGCGTCGTACGGGCGACCGTCGGGCTGGCGCGCGCTTTCCGCGGCGTGCACGGTGTAGAGGAAGATCTCGCCGAGGCCGGTCGCGATCGGGCCGAGATCAGGCTCGATGTCGGCAGGCAGCTGGCCGCGGGCCTGCTGCAGGCGCTCGTTGACGAGATTGCGCGCGAAATAGATGTCGGTGCCGTCCTCGAACGCGACGGTCACCTGCGACAGGCCGTAGCGCGACAGCGAGCGCGTGTACTCGAGGTGCGGGATGCCCGCGATGGCCACTTCAACCGGATAGGTGATGCGCTGCTCCACCTCGAGCGGCGAGTAGCCGGCCGCTTCGGTGTTGATCTGCACCTGGACGTTGGTGATGTCCGGTACGGCGTCGATCGGCAGGCGCTGATAGCTCCAGATGCCGACAGCGGCGACCACGGCGACGAGGAACAGCACGACCCCGCGTCGCGCGAGGGAGGTTCGCAACAGTGCGTCGATCATGGTTCGGCCTCAGTGCTCGTGCGAGGCTTCGCCCTTGGCGAGCTCGGCCTTGAGGATGAAGCTGTTCTGTGCGGCGTATGTCTCGCCCGGCTCGAGGCCCTCGAGCACTTCCGTCCACTCCCCGTCCGTGCGGCCCGTGCGCACGGGGCGCGGCTCGAAGCCGCCTTCGTGCTGCACGAAGACGACGATGCGGCCCTCGAGGGTCTGCAGGGCCGCATTGCGCACCGCGAGGCGCGCCGGCGCCTCGCCGAGTTGCACGTCGGCGCTTACATAGAGGCCGGGCGCCCAGCGCCGGTCCGCATTGTCGAGGCGCACGCGCGCCGTCAGCGTCTGGTTGCTGCTGCTGCCGAAGGGGGCGACGTAGACGATCCGCCCTTCGGCCGTGTGTCCCGCGTCGGCGCTCGCCACGCGCACCGCCTGGCCGACACGCACCTTGGCGCTGTCCCGCGGGAAGAGGGCGATTTCCACCCATACCTTCGAGAAGTCCGCGACGGTGAACAGCGACTTGTCCCCCGTCTGTTCGCCCTGGTTGGCCTGGCGGGCGGTCACCACGCCGGCGAGCGGCGCGACGACGGCATAGGTCTGCAGGCTTTCGTTGCTCTCGACCGTGGCGAGCGTCTCGCCGGCACTGACACTGTCGCCGACCTTCGAGCGCACGCCGCGGATCACGCCGGGGAAGCGGGCGCCCACTTCGCGTACGCGCTCCGCATCCGCAGCAATGACACCATGCACCGGCAGGGCTTCGCGGATCACCGCGGGGCCCGCTTGCAGCACGGTGATCGCCGCGATGCGGATCTGCTCGGCGGTCAGGGCGACATGGCCGCCTTCCTCGGCCTCATGTTCGCCTTCGTGCACGGCCTCGGGCTGCGTGCGCGGAGCGGACTTGCCGCAGGCGGCAAGCGTGAAGAGGGCGGCGATCAGGCATGTGAAAGCTGTGTTGCGCATGGCTGTGTGATCTCAAGGAATGGAAGCCGCGCGCGGCGCGGCGGTGCCCGTGAGCCGCTCGATCTCGGCGACCAGGCGGTGGTAATCGGCGGCCGCGTCGATCGACGCGGCCTGCAGGGCGAGCAACTCTTCCTGCGCGGTGGCCAGCTCAAGGAAGGAGAAACGGCCGCGCTCGTAACCACTGCGCGTCTGCTCGAGCGCGAGCTGCGCCTGCGGCTGGGCCTCGCCGCGCAGCGTCTCGACGCGCGCCCGGTCGGCTTCGACCTGCTGGTGTAGCCCGAGCAGGCTCGCGCGCGCCCTGACGCGGGCGGCAGCCGCGAGCACGCCCGCCTGTTCGATGCGGAGCTGCGCTTCCCGTATTGCGCCCTGGTTGCGGTCGCGGAATGCGAGCGGCAACGAGACGCCCGCCACGAGCGCAGTCGCGTCGCCTTCAGCGAGGCGGCGCAGGCCGAGGCTGAAGGCGAGGTTCGGGCGGGCCTGCACGCGCGCAAGTCGCAGTTCGGCTTCGCGCAAGCGCGTCTCGGACGCGAAGCGAGAGAGGTCGGGCGTGTGCTCGAGGCGTTCCAGCAGTGCCTGCAGCGGTTCGAGCGCCCGCAGTTCGAAAATCTCCGCCCGCGCGGACGTGAAGCCGGGCTCGGTGCCGCCCCAGGACGCGGCGAGTGCGAAGCGCGCCGAACCCAGTTCGCTCTCTTCCTGGCGTCGTTCGATCAGTGCGCGCGTGAGCGCGATGCGTGCGCGGCTCTGCTCCGCGAGCGGCGAGCGTCCCGCCGCCACGCGCGCATCGATGGCCGCGAGCGTCGCCTGCGCAATGCGAACGGCATCGGCCGCAAGGCGCGCGTGTTCCTGCGCCGCCACGACGTCGATGAAGCGTCGCGTCACTTCCGCGAGCACGTCGAGCTCGCGCGCCTGCTGCTCGACACCGGCCACGTCGTACTCCGCCTGGGCGGCGGACTGGCGCAGGCCGCGGCGGCCGCCGAGCTCCACGACCTGGGAGAGGCTCAGCGTCGTCTCGAGGGCGTCGGTGCCGCGGGCCGCGCCGCTGCCGGCGAAGTTTTCCAGTTCCAGGGACAGCTCCGGATTGGGGGCGAGGCCCGCCTGGACGATCCGCGCCTGCGCGGCGCCGACTTCATAGGCGCTCGCGCGCAGGTCCGGATGGTTGCGCAGCGCGGCATCGAGGGCTGCGGCGAGCGTCAGTTCGGCGGGCTGGGCGGCGGTCCAGCCCGGGCTCATGGCAAGTGCGCACGCGATGCACGCGCGCGCGAAACGGGACGACATGGCAAAACCTCCTGCTGCAGGCGCGCATTCGCGCGTGCAGGGCGAAACGATGGGGTCGGCGGGAGGTTGTTAGCGGGGCGGTCCGCGCAGCGGCGGACGCAGGTCGAAGACGGGGTCGGGGAAAGGCAGGCGCAGCAGGGTCCGCCGGATCGGCGTCTTCAGCGCCGGCAGCAGCAGGGCGAGCAGCAGGGCGTCGAACGCAAACAGGCCAAGCACGGCAAGCGCCGCGTCGTCCGCAGTTGCGCTCTTGAGCCAGGGCAGCGACGAGAGATCGACGTCGAGATCGTTGTGGCCGTCCACCGAAGCGTGCATGCCATCGTGACGCGGTGCGTCCTCGATATGCATGGCGGCCGCGCGGTCCTGCCCGTCGAGGCACAAGTGCAGGTGCGCCTCACCCACCCGCACGAGCAGCAGGGCGATGGCAAGGTACCCGAGGCACCTGGCAATCGGGGAGTGGCGCAACATCGGGGCAGTATGCCCGAGTGGCCCACCGGCCGCCGAGAGCTGGTGCCGGGTTTTCGGTTATTCGGTTGCTTGCCCGCAGCGCGAACAAACAACCGAATAACCGAAAACCCGGCACCAGGATTTCAGGCCTTGTGCCAGGCCTCGAGGGTGGCGGCCTCGACGGCGGGGTCGAGGCCGGCCTTGAGTTTCGCCTGGCGCTCCGCGGGAAGGGTGCGGAACCACTCCAGCGTGTCGCGCACGGTCTGAGCGAGCGGGCGAGTCGTGAGGCCTGCGGCGTGGGCGCGCTCGCTGGCGGTCAGTGAGGCGCCGGCCGACGCGCCGCTCATCGGCGACCAGGGCGGCAGGTCCACCTCTTCGGGCTTCCACTGCTTGAACAGGAACTCTTCGGGCACCCACGTCGGCTTCGTGCCGCTCGCGGGCGAGGCATCGAGGCTCGCGCGGACGAGGTCGCCGATCGTGTACTCGCGCGGCCGTGTCACGGCGTTGAAGTAGCCCGTCGCACGGCCTTCAACCAGCTTCAGCATCCACGTGGTGAGGTCGCGCGCATCGATGATCTGCACAGGATCGCGCTCCGTGCCGGGCGCCAGCATCTCCCCGCCGCGCGCGGCGCGTACCGGCCAGTAGGTGAAGCGGTCGGTCGGATCGAGCGGACCCACGATGTAGCCGGGGCGCACCACGCTCGCGCGATCCGCGAACGCCTTCATCGTGTAGGCCTCGCACAGCGCCTTCATCGGCCCATAGGTGTCGTTGGTGATCTTTTCCTCTTCGATGTTCGCGAGCGAACCGGTCGGCGAGGTCTCGTCATTCGGCGCGGCGAAGCTCGCGTACGCGGAGATGCTCGAGATGAAGAGGCAGTAGCCGGCATTGGGTGCGAGGAGTTCGGCGGACTGTCGCACGTATTTCGGGATGTATCCGGTGTTGTCGACGACGGCATCCCACGTGCGGCCGCGCAGTGCGTCGATCTGGCCCCCGCGATCGCCATGCAGCGTTTCGACGCCGGGCACGCCGTCCGCGTCGCGCCTGCCGCGGTTGAAATGCGTCACCTTCCAGCCTTGCGCAAGCGCCGCGGTCGTCAGGTGCGGGCCGAGGAAACCGGTGCCGCCGAGGATCAGCAGCGTCTTCGGGGCGCGCTCCGCCGCCAGCGTGCGGTGAAATGCCGCGAGCGCTGCCGTGCCGAGCCCGATCCGCAACACATCGCGACGATTCGTCATGAAACGGGTCCTTTCAATGGAGCGCGTAGAGGCGGCCGTCGAGGCTGCCCACATAGACGATACCCGCATCGACGACGGGCGAGGAGAGGATGGCGCCGAGCGAGCGGAAGCGGTAGAGGTCGATGTACATGTCCTGGAAGTCACGGAACACCGGCGCGAAGCCGGCGGGATCGAGGCGGTCGTCGGCGGTCAGCAGGTGCAGGGGATCGGCCTTCGAGGCATCCGTCTGGAATTCCCATGCGAGCCGGCCGTCCCGCGCATCGACCGCGTAGAGCTTGCCGTTGTGGCTGCCGAAGTAGGCAAGGTCGCCGGCGAGCGCCGCCGACGAGAAGACATACGCCCTGGCATCGACGTTGAACTTCAGCCGGCCGGTCTTCGCATCGAGCGCCATGAAGCGCGAGCTGTCGGAAGTGCCGACGTAGACGACGCCGTCGCGCACCGCGGGCGTGCCGTTGACCCAGGACTTGCTGGTGGGATAGTCCCATCTCTTGCGGCCGCTCTTCGCGTCGAGCGCATAGACATGCGCGTCGCGGCAGCCGACGTAGACGACCCCGTCCACGACCGCGGCGGAGGACTGGAAGCCGACCTGGTTGTGCAGCGCCGGGTCCTCGCCCGCCTGGAACAGCCACTTCGGTCGTCCCGTCGCGGCGTCGAGTGCCTGGAAGTCGCCGCCCCAGCTGCCGACGAAGATCGTGCCGTCGGCGTAGGCGGGCGAGGCGTGCACGACGTCGCGCATCGGGAATTTCCACTCCAGCACGCCGGATTCGGCGTCGACCGCATAGACGTTGCCGTCGCCGCTGCCGAAGAACACCTTGTCCTGCGCGATCACGGGCGAGGACGTGAACACGTCCCAGGCGTCGGGCATCGTCTGCCCGGCGGGCCCGTAGCCGTGCAGGCCCTTCGCTTCGAAGCGCCGCTCGTATTCGACGGCGAATGCCCAGCGTGGCTTGCCCGTCGCGACATCGAGCGCCACCAGCGAGCCGGCCGAGGAAACAAAATAAAGCGTGCCCCCGGCGACCGCAGGCGTCGAGGCGATCGGCTGGCGTGACGTGAATTTCCAGCGCTCCTTGCCGCTGTCGCGATCGAGCGCGAAGAGATTGCCGCTGGCACTTGCGATAAAGACGACCCCATCCGCGAGCACCGGTGAGGAGAACACGGGACCGCCGGTATCGAAGGACCACTTCACGCCGTGCAATTGCGCGGGGCCCGCCGATGCATAGACGCCGCTGCGGGTCGCGTCGCCGTGGAAAGTGCCCTGCGCTTGCGCCGCCGGGGCAGCAAGCAACAGAAGTGCAACGGCCGCCGCGTCTTTCATGGCCGGCAAGATAGCGTCCGCGGGAGGGGCCCACCGCCCGCGGACGCTCGCTTCATCGTGGGCGGGCCTCGGTTCGCCTCACGATGCAGGCTTCACGACGCGACCGGCTGCAACGGCACGGCACCCGGCGCACCGGGTTCCTCGACGAGCAGCTTGAGCGACGCGAGACCGGCTTCAAAATCGCGGCCGACCATCCGGTCCATGTTGAAGAAGAGACACACGATCCGGCCGATGAAGGGCGAATCGCCGCTCATCGCCCAGGTGACGACCGTGCCCGCATGCAGCCGCTCCAGCGTGTACTCGACGACGTTGTCCGCCTTCATTGGCTTCAGCATGCGCAGCGAAAGCTCCACGCGCCGGGGCGCCTCGCTCGCGACGATATCGATGCTGCCCGCGCCGACATCGCGATTGCCGTCGAACTCGTAGTGCGCGCCCGTGCCGGCGGTCGTGGCGCCGTAGGCGCGCTTCATCGCGGGATCACGTCGCTCGTAGGGCGACCACTGCTGCGCGGCGCGCAGGTCATTGAGCCAGGGGAAGATCGCATCGGGGAGCGCGGCGATCTCTATGGACCGGGCGATGCGGAAGCGCCTGGGCTGCGAAGCGGCGTAGGCGAGCAGGCCGGCGAAGAGCAAGGCGAGCGTGAGCAGGACGGGAATGAGCATGGTGGCCTCCTTGGGTGACCCAAGGACGCCCGCCGCCCGGCCGGCCCGACATCAGGGTCGCCGCGGCGGCAGCGCAGCCAGCATCCGCTTCAGTGCGAAGTGCCGGTAGCTGTCTTCGGCGAGGGCCCGGACCTCCGCCCGAGCAAAGCCGCGCGAGACATCCAGCTCGATCCAGCCGAGGTGCGCCGTGTAGACCGGCAGGCGATAGCGCGCTTCCATCGCCAGCAGTCCCTGCCGGCCGACGCCGACCCAGAACGCAAACTTGATCGCGCCGTCGCGCGCATAGGCCGACGCGAAGACGCGCTTGCCGGCGCGCCACACCGGGTGCCCGAACTGTACGCCTTCGGACACGGCGGGCAGTGCGCCGCAGATCGCACGCAGTTGCGCGAGGAGACGCTTCGCAGTGGGCGCCTGCGTCGGATCGATCTCGCTCGCGGCCAGCCTGCGTGCCGGCGGTGCGATCCCGATCGTGTCGCCGATCGTGGCGGTCAGGTGCGCTGGCGCCACCTTCTCATAGGCTGTGCGCACGAGCGCCGCGATGCGCTTCCACGAAAGGCCCTTGTCGAGATTGACGCCGAGCCAGCCCCGCAGGCCGACGTAGGGCGGAACGAAGAAATGCTTCGGCTCATCGCGCGTGTGGAACGCCTGCGCTCCTTGCGGCGCATTGAGCCACAGCGCCACGCGACCGTCGCCATGATGATTGACGACGTAGGCGGCGAAGGTCTTGCCCCGGACCTTGTAGCTCGGCGAGCCGTGCGAACGGATCTCCTGCGCCTCGGGAAAGGAGAGGCACACTTCGCGAACGGCGGAGCCGATGTCCCTGGCCACGGGCCGCATGATCGCATGGCACCAGGTCTCAGGCGGTCGGGAACTGCGCGTCGATGGTCTCGCCGTTCGCGAACTGGCACTTGCCCATGCCGCCGCCGGCCATCTGGGACGACGGGCGTTTCAGCCGGAAGCGGCAGCGCATGTGCTTGTCATTGGGACCGGTGAGGTTCGCGACCACCCGGCCGGAGTAGTGGGTCACGAAATCGAGCCTTGGCTCCGGTCCCCAGTAGGGCCAGCCGCGCCACGCGCCGCCCCAGCCGTACCACAGCGGCCCGAGGCGCTCGACGGTCGTGTCGTGGGTAATCTGGAAATACGGGCCGCTGTACACGATGCCGTCGGCGAGGGTCGCGGTCATCGTGCCCTCGTTCGCGCCGCCCGAGGCCCACGTGAATTCGACATGCTCGCCGCGGCGCGTCTCGCCGTAGCCGTGCCCGGAGGTCGCGCAACCGCCCAGCGCGAGTGCCGCGATGGCCGGGAAAACCAGGGTTCGCATCGCCATGATGCACCTCCTGGGGACTTGGACGGCGCGGCTCGAGTGGCCGTTCCGGTCATTACGCAAATTTAAGGCGCCGTGGCATCACCTGCCGTAGGCTTGTCCACCATGTCGCGCGCAATGGACCCAGCCGGGTGGCGCAAGTGGCTCGCGCCCACGGTGTCGGTACTGGCCTTCGCGCTCGTGATCGCCGTCCTGCACCATGCGCTCGCGCGCTATCACCTGCGCGACGTCGTGGTCGAGCTGCGGCACCTTCCGGCGCCGGCGCTGCTGGCCGCGAGCCTGCTCACCGCGACGAGCTACCTGCTGCTCACCGGCTACGACGCCCTCGGCGTGCGCTACGTCGGCAAGCCGGTGCCGTACCCGCGCGTCGCCCTGACGTCGTTCATCGCCTACGCCTTCGGCCACAATTTCAGCCTCGCCGCGTTCACCGGCACCGCGGTCCGCTATCGCATTTACTCGACCCAGGGGCTCACCGCCATCGATGTCGCGACGATCGCATCGTTCTGCGCGCTCACCACGGCGCTCGGACTCGGCGTGCTGGGCGGTGTCGCGGCACTGTACGCCGTGCCGGGCACGACCGCGCTGCACCTCGGGCACTTGTGGTCCCAGCTCTTCGGCCTGCTGCTGCTCGGGCTCGTCGCGACCTACGTGGCGTGGGCGTCATTCGCGCGGCGGCCGCTCGCCATCGGTTCCTGGGAGGTGCGGCCGCCGGGCGCGCACCTCGCCGGCGCGCAGCTCGCGGTAGGTGTCGCGGACCTGTCGGCCTCGGCCGCGGTGCTCTGGGTGCTGTTGCCCATGTCGGCCGGCATCGACTTCCCGACCTTCGCCGGCATTTATGCAATCGCCGTCGTGGGCGGCGTCGTGAGCCAGGTCCCGGGCGGACTCGGCGTGTTCGAGACGATCCTGCTGCTCGCGCTGCCGCATGTGCCGGCGCCGGAGCTTCTCGGTGCGCTGCTCGCCTGGCGCGGCCTCTATTACCTCGCGCCACTCGCGCTTGCGGCCACCGTGCTGATGTTGCACGAGCTGTACCTGCAGCGTTCGCGGCTCGCGCACATGCGGCGGGCGGCGGGCGGATGGATCACGCCGCTGCTGCTGCCGATCGCACCGCAATTGATCGGCGTGCTCGTGTTCGTCGCCGGCGCCGTGCTGCTCCTTTCGGGAGCCACTCCGGCGCTCGACGACCGCATCCGCGAGATCCGCCGCATCGTGCCCCTGCCGCTCCTCGAGCTTTCGCACCTCGCGGGCAGCGTGATCGGCGTCGGGCTGCTGGTGCTCGCACGGGGCCTTTTCCGACGGCTGCGTGCAGCCTGGCTGTTGACGGCGTGGCTGCTGGTCGCGGGCGTCGCCGCCTCGCTCCTCAAGGGCTTCGACTTCGAGGAGGCCTCCTATCTCGCGGTCGTGCTGCTCGTGACCCTGCTGTCGGCCGCGGCGTTCTACCGGCCCGCGTCGATCATGAGCCAGCGCTTCACGCCGGGCTGGCTTGCGAGCACCGGCATCATCGTCGTGCTGTCGGTCTGGATCGGCTTCCTCGCCAACCGGCACGTGCCGTACTCGAACGAGCTGTGGTGGACCTTCGCAATGCACGGCGACGCGCCGCGCATGCTGCGCGCCTCGCTCGCCGTGATCGTGGTGCTCGCCGGGCTCGTGGCCGCGAACCTGCTGCGGCCGGCGCCGGCCGAGCCGCATGTGCCGGAGGCGCCGGACGCGGCGCGTATCGGCGCCGCGCTCGCGCACGCGGATGCAAGCCTCGCCAACGCCGTGCTGGCCGGCGACAAGCGCGTGCTGTTCCACGGCGACGGCGACGCCTTCCTGATGTACCAGGTGTCGGGCCACAGCTGGATCGCGCTCGGCGACCCGGTGGGTTCCGCGCAGCAGCAGCAGGACCTCGTGTGGGCGTTCCGCGAGCTGGTCGACCGGCGGGGCGGGCGCACGGTCTTTTACCAGGTGGGCAGCGCGGGCCTGCCGCTGTACGTCGATCTCGGGCTGTCGCTCGTCAAGCTCGGCGAGGAGGCCCGTATCCCGCTCGCGGACTTCGGGCTGGAGGGCAGCGCGCGCGCCGAGTTGCGCCAGGCGCGACGGCGCGCCGAACGTGCGGGCGCCAGCTTCGAGGTGGTGCCAGCCGTCGACGACCGGCTGTTTGCGCGGCTGCGCGAGATCTCGGACGCATGGCTCGACGACAAGGCCACGGCCGAGAAGGGCTTCTCCGTCGGCGCCTTCACCGACGCTTACCTGCGCCGGTTCGCGGTGGCGATCGTGCGGCTCGAAGGCAGCGTCGTCGCATTCGCGAACCTGTGGCCGACGGCGACGCGCGAGGAACTCTCGATCGACCTGATGCGCTTCGGCCGCGACGCACCGGCAGGCGCCATGGACTACCTGCTTGTCGAACTGATGCTGTGGGGCCGGGCGCAGGGCTATCGCTGGTTCAACCTCGGCATGGCGCCACTCTCCGGCCTCGAGTCGCGCGCGCTCGCGCCGTTGTGGCACCGGATGGGCGGCTTCCTCTACCGCCACGGGGAATCGTTCTACAACTTCGAGGGATTGCGCCGCTACAAGGAGAAGTTCGCACCGGCGTGGGAGCCGCGCTATCTCGCCTCGCCGGGCGGGCTGCAGCTCGCGCGGGCGCTGTACGACGTGTCGACGCTGATTTCCGGCGGCCTGAAGGAGCTCGTGACGAAATGAAGCCCGCAACCCGGAAGTGGGTGGGCCTTGCGGCCCTGGCGGCCGTCACGGCCTGCGCGCCCGCGAGGCCGGCGGACCGCGCCGCGGAACAGGTGTTCGAGATGGGCCGTTTCGGCAAGGTCGTCGTCTACGAGCCGGCGTCGAAGCCGAAGGGCGTCGTGCTGTTCGTTTCGGGCGATGGCGGCTGGCACCTCGGCGTCGTCGCCATGGCGAGGCACATGGTGGATGCGGGCATGATCGTCGCGGGCATCGACGTGCGCCACTATCGCGCGGCGGTCAACGCGCCGGGCGAAGAGTGCCGCTACTACGCCGCCGACTTCGAGGAACTGTCGCACGCCCTGCAGCGGCGGCTGAAGCTCGAGCAGTATCACCTGCCGGTACTGGCGGGCTATTCCTCCGGCGCAACGCTCGTTTACGCGGTAATGGTGCAATCGCCGCCCGGCACCTATGCCGGTGCGCTGAGCCTCGGCTTCTGCCCCGACCTCGATCTCGTGCGCCGGCCGTGCCGCGGCAGCGGGCTCGAATACACGATGCAGGGGGCGGAGGCGAAGCCGAAGGGGCTTGTCTATCGTCCCGCGGCGGCCAACCGCACGCGCTGGATCGTGATGCAGGGGGACAGCGACAAGGTCTGCAATCCGCAGGGCACGCGCGAGTTCGTCGCGGCGACGGGGCGCGGTGAGCTCGTATGGCTGCCGAAGGTGGGCCACGGGTTCGGCGTCGAGCGCAACTGGCTGCCGCAGTTCCAGCGCGCGCAGCTCGTGCTGGCGGCGGATGCGGTGCGGCCACCGCCTTCGCCGCCGCAGGTGCAGGACCTGCCGCTGATCGAGGTGCCCGCCGTGCCTTCGGCGGCGGTTTCCGCGGGTGATCGCCAGCGCTTTGCCGTACTGCTCACCGGCGACGGCGGCTGGACCGGCCTCGACCAGGATGTCGCCGGAGCGCTCGCTGCCCGCGGCATCCCGGTAGTGGCGATGAGCTCGCTGAAGTACTACTGGCACGCGCGCACGCCCGAGGAGGCGGCTCGCGACCTCGATCGCATCGTGCGCGCCTACGGCGAGCGCTGGCAGCGCAGCGAAGTGCTGCTCATCGGCTATTCCTTCGGCGCCGACGTCATGCCCTTCCTCTACAACCGCCTGCCCGCACCCACGCGTGCGCGCGTGCGGACGGTCAACCTGCTCGGGCTCAGCAGCACCGCGAGCTTCGAGTTCCACCTGTCGGACTGGATACCCGGCGGCAACGGCGACGGCCTGCCCACCGTGCCGGAGATCGCGAAGATGGGCGCCGAAGCGCGCGTGCTGTGCCTGTACGGCGCCGATGAGAAGGATTCAGCCTGTCCTTCCGCACGCCAGCCGGGCGTGGAAGTCGTGGAGCTCGATGGCGGGCACCACTTCGACGGCGACTATGCCGCGCTCGCTCGGCGCATCCTCGCCTATGCGGATTCGGCGTCCCGGTAGCGCGGCAGCCATGCTGCCAGCTGCGCGAGCGCCTGCTCGATTTCCTGCGGATTGACCGCGAAAGAAAGGCGCACGAAGCGCTGCCCGTTGACCGGATCGAAATCAATCCCGGGGGCGAGGCCCACGCCGGTCTCGTCGACGGCGCGCAGGCAGAACTGCATGCTGTCCCGCGTCAGGTGGCCGATGTCGGCGTACAGATAGAAGGCGCCGTCGGGCGGCACGATGCCGGTGATGCCGAGCGCCGCCAGCCCCTCGATGAGCCGCGTGCGATTGCGCTCGTAGATGCGTACCCAGCGCTCGAGGTCTTCGCGCTCGTCCATCGCGGCGAGCGCGGCGTGCTGCGCGAGCGTCGCGGGCGTCAGGAACATGTTGATCAGGTAGGCGTGCACCTGCGCGGCCCAGTCGGCCGGTACGATCATCCAGCCGAGGCGCCAGCCCGGCATGCGGTAGAGCTTGGAGAAGCTGTTGATCACGACGGCGCGCGGATCGATCTCGAGCGCGCTCACCGCGCGCTTGCCGAAGCTGATGCCGTGGTAGATCTCGTCGGAGATGACGCGGATGCCGCGCGTGCGGCAGGTCTCGAGCAGCGCCCCGAGCTGGCGCGCGTCGAGCATCGCGCCGGTGGGATTGGCCGGGCTCGCCACGACGAAGCCCTGCGGTGCGGGCGTGAGTGCGGCGAGCTGCGCGGGCGTGGGGTGGAATCCCTGTTCGGGCCCGCAGTCGATTTCGACGGGTGTAAGGCGCAGGGCTGCGAGGGTGTTGCGATAGGCGGGATAACCGGGCCGCAGCATCGCGACCCGATCGCCGGGCCGGAACATCGCGGCATAGGCCGCGACGAGCCCCGCGCTGGCGCCCGCGGTGAGCAGCACGCGCTCGAGGCCGACTTCCACGCCATGGCTCGCGGCGTAGTAGGCGACGATCCTTTCACGCAGCTCGACGAGCTCCGTGTAGCCGAGCGCGTCGCGATCGAGCACCCGGTGCGCCGCCGCGATCGCGGCGGGCGGCGCGCCTGCGGAAGGCTGGCCGTAGTGCATGCCGATGAACGGTCGCCCCGCGCGCAGCCGAGCGGCGCCGCGGGTGCCGATTTCGCCGGCATGGAAGGGCGTGACGCTCGGGCCTCTCATGCGCGTAGGCCCTTCATGCGCGACGCAGGATGAATTCGTGATCGCGCTGCGCGCCGACGGGGAACTCGTATTCGCCGCAGCGCGTGAAGCCGAAGCGCCCGTACAGGCGTTGCGCGCCGAGGTTGCCGCTCCAGACGCCGATGTACAGCGGGTCGAAGCCCTGCGCTTCGAGCCAGGCGAGCGCGGTGCCGAGCAGGCGCGAGCCGAGCTGCCCGCCCTGGAAATCCCGGTGCACGTACAACTGGAACAGCTCGCCGGCGTTCGACTCGAGGTCGGGCACGGGCAGCTTGCAGGGGCCGGCCGACGCATAGCCTGCAACCGCACCGTCGGCCGCCTCGACCAGCCAGGCCGCGACGTGGGGGTCCTGCAGGCGCCGGCTCCACGCCTCGGGCGAGTGCGCGCCGCGCAGGAACTCGGTGAGGTCTTCGGCCGGGTACATGTGGCCGAAGGTCTCGGTGAAGGTGGCGCCGCCGATTTCGCCCAACCTGAAGGCATCGCCGATCGTGGCGCGGCGGACCGTGATCGCGTTCGTCATGGACCGCTCCTCACCATCGCCGCGAGCAGGCGGTCGGCGACCTGTGCGGGGTCGTCGCAATGCCCGCTGTGCACCGCGGACGTCTGGATGATCGTGCTGCGCGGCGCGACCAGCCAGTCGAAGCGCTCCCGCGGCGTGAGCCGGCCGATCGGCCCCGCGGCCTCGCCGCCGCGGCAGACCGCCGCGATGCTCTCGAGGTGGCGACGCACGAGCGTGACATCGGCGCCCGGCGCGAGCGCCGCGAGCCGGCGCTCGTCGAGCTCGATGCGGGCTTCGAGAAGGTCGCGCTCGCCGCACCGCACGATCACGCCCACGTTGACGAACTCGCCGCGCTCGACGCGCGGGACGAAGCGGATCACGGCGTAGTCATACGAGCAGCGCGCGCGCACGCCGGGCCTCCTCGACGAAGATCTGTCGCTGCTTCAGGCGTTGCTCCAGGAATGCGGCGTAGGCAGTGCGGCGCGATACGTCCGCCAGCCAGGCATCCGGCACGTCGTCGGTCACCCGCGCGAGTACTTGTGGCGTGAGTCGCCGGCCAAGCCGCGCATCCGCCGCCGGCAGTTCGGCAGCGAACGGCAGCAGCACATGGTCGCGGATGCGCGGGAACGGGTCGCCGCTGCGCCCGAGGCCGCCATCCCATCCATGGTGGAAATAGAGTGATGCGCCGTGGTCGATGAGCCAGGGCTGCCCGTGCCAGGTGAGCAGGTTGGCATTGCGTGCGGTGCGATCGACATTCATGACGAAGGCGTCGAACCAGACGATGCCCGAGGCTAGCTCGCTTCCGGGCCGATCGGCGATCGGGTCGAAGGTGACGGAGCCCGGCAAATAGTCGAGCGCGAGGTTGAGGCCCGCGCTCGACCGGATCAGGTCCTGGATCTCGGGGTCGGGCTCGGTGCGGGCGAGGGTCGCATCGAGCTGCACCATCACGATCTCCGGCACCGGCAGCCCGGCCGCGCGGGCCAGTTCGCCGGCGATCAGCTCGGCAACCAGCGCCTCTGCGCCCTGTCCCGCACCGCGAAACTTCAGCACATAGAGCCCGTCGTCGTCGGCCTCGACGATCGCGGGCAGCGATCCGCCCTCGCGCAATGGCGTGACGTAGCGGGTGGCAGTGACGGTCCTCATGGCGCGGCAATTGTACGCATATGCGATCATGGAACCGATGAGTACCGCGTACCGCGCCTATGTCCTGGCGCTTCTCGTCGTCGTCTACACGTTCAATTTCATCGATCGCGTGATCGTCGGCATCCTCGCCGAGCCCATCAAGCGCGACCTCGCGCTCACCGACACCCAGCTTGCGCTGATGGGCGGCGCCGCCTTCGCGCTTTTTTACACGCTGCTCGGCGTTCCGGTCGCGCGGCTCGCCGACCGCGCAAGCCGCACCTGGATCATGACCGGCGCACTCGCACTCTGGAGCGGCTTCACGTCGCTCTGCGGACAGGCGCAGTCGTTCGCGCAGCTGCTGCTCGCGCGGGTGGGCGTCGGGGTGGGCGAGGCGGGCGGCGTCGCGCCCGCCTTCTCGCTCATCAGCGACTATTTTCCACCGCGGCAGCGCGCCCGCGCGCTCGCGGTCTTTTCGTTCGGCGTACCGATCGGCAGCGGCCTCGGCACGCTGCTCGGCGGCCTCGTCGCCAGCTGGGTCGATTGGCGCGTGGCCTTCCTCGCCGTGGGCGCGGGCGGCCTGCTGCTGGCCCCGGTCTTTCGCCTTACCGTGCGTGAACCGGAGCGCGGCGGGCTCGACGGGCCGGCGCTCCCATCCGCCGCAGGCCCGTCACCCGCGGCCCGCAGGTCGCTGGCCGAGGTCCTGCGCATGCTCGCCGGCAAGCCGTCATTCCTGCTGCTCACCCTCGGCGCATCGAGTTCATCCGTGGTCGGCTACGGACTCCTCTTCTGGACGCCTTCGTTCTTCATGCGCAGCCACGGCCTCAGTCTCGCGCAGACCGCCTGGTTCGTCGGCCTCGGCACGATGATCTTCGGCATCGCGGGGATCTGGCTGGGCGGCTGGGCTGCCGACCGGTTCGGCGCGCGCCACAAGCCGGCCTATGCGCTCGTGCCCGCCCTGCTGCTCGTCTCGATCGTGCCGTTCCTCGTGGCCGGCGCCCTCGTGCCGTCCGTCGTGGCGGCCCTTGCGCTTTTCAGCGTGCCGATGGCCCTCAATGCGGGCTGGACGGGTCCCGTCTACTCGACGCTGCAGCACCTGGTCGTTCCGCAGGTGCGCGCCACGGCGTCGGCGGTGTTCCTGTTCATGATCAACCTGATCGGCATCGGCGGCGGCACGCTGTTCGTCGGGGCGCTGTCGGACTACCTTGCACCCCGCTTCGGCCACGACGCCCTGCGCTACGCGCTTGTCGTGGCCGCGGGCTTCTATTTCCCCAGTGCCGCGTTGTTCTGGGCCGCTTCGCGCCGCCTCGAGCGCGACTGGAGCGACGCCGAAGCGCGCTAGCAGCGCGCCGTCAGCGCGCCCGGGACTTCACCTGCTCCGCGGCGCGCAGGATCGCCGCAAGGCTCTTTTCCACATCGTCGTCGGTCGTCGCCCACGAGCACACGCTGATGCGCAGCGCAGTGCGTCCCTGCCAGACCGTGCGCCCGCACCAGCAGGTGCCGTCGGCCTGCACCGCCTCGACCACGCGTTCGGTGACGGCAGGCTCGCCGAAGGACACCAGCACCTGGTTCAGCGCAACTTCGTTCAGGACTTCGTGGCCGGCTGCGGAGAGGCCGGTCGCGAAACGGCGCGCGCCGCGGCAATTGCGCTCGAGCATTTCGGCAAGCCCGCTGCGCCCGAGCGAGGCGAGCGCCGCCCAGACTTCGACGCCGCGCGCGCGGCGCGACAGCTCCGGCGTGTAGTCGGCAGGATTGCGCGCCCCATCGCCAGCCGGCAGGTATTCGGCCGAGATCGCCATCGATGCCGGCAGTACCCCGGGCTTGCGCACGAACGCGATGCCGCTGTCGTAGGGCACGTTGAGCCACTTGTGCGCGTCGGTCGCCCATGAGTCGGCCAGCTCGATGCCCGCGGCGAGCGGGGCGAGGCGCTCACTGGCGCGAGCCCACAGGCCAAACGCGCCGTCCACATGGCACCAGGCGCCCTCCTCATGCGCGGCCGCGCACAACCCGGCGAGCGGATCGAAGGCGCCGGTATTGAGGTTGCCGGCCTGCAGGCAGAGGATGGTGGGGCCCGCGATGCGCGGCAGGCGGTCTGCGCGCATGCGGCCCTGGCCGTCGACGGGTACCCGCACGACGCGCTTGCGGCCGAGCCCCAGCAGGCCGAGCGACTTGATCAGGGTCGGATGCGCTTCCTCACCGACCAGGACGGTGATCGGCGGGGCGCCGAACAGTCCGTCGGCTTCGACCGACCATCCGGCCCGCGCCAGCACGTCGTGGCGGGCCGCGGCGAGTGCGGTGAAATTCGCCATCGTGGCGCCCGTGACGAAAGCACCCTGTGTCGAAGGCGGCAGGCCGAAGAGACTGTTCAGCCAGGTGAGCGCGACGGCCTCCACGCGCGAGACGCCCGGCGTCGCCGTCGCGAGCGCCGCGTTCTGGTCCCAGGCCGTCGCGAGCCAGTTCGCGGCCACGGTCGCCGGCAGGGCGCCGCCGATCACGAAGCCGAAGAAGCGCGGGCCGGCCATCGCCATCGTCGCGGGGCCCACGATGCCGTCGAGTTGCGCGAGCACCTGCGCCGCATCCGTCGACGTTGCGGGCATCGGGACATCGAGCGCCGCGAGCCTCGCCACCGCGTCGGCGGGTGGTGCCACCGGACGCCTGTCGAGTGAATCGAGGTAGCGGACCGCGCGCCGCGCGGCGTCCGCCAGCAATTCAGCGTGCGAGGCTTGGGAAGGCGGGCGCGCGGGGGATGTCATGGGGTGGCGGACGCGGCTGAAGGCGGGCCATCAGCAAAACATACCGTCCGGATGAACGGAAGGGGGTTGCGCGGCGCTGCGACCGCGGGCAGCGCCGGGCCGTTCAGCGCACCGGTCGCCAGTGCACCTTGTCGCGGCCGCCCTTCCTTTCCCGCTGCACTTCCATCTGCACCGTGATGGACTCCGGGTCGAAGAAGACCTCGTGGTAGTCGAGCAGCGTGCCCTTCGCATCCCGCACCATGCGGCGGATCGCAAGGACCGGTGCGCCGATGTTCACGGCGAGCTCGCGCGACAGCACGTGGTCGGCGGCGATCGCGGTGACCTGCTGGCTGCCGACCGTGGGGACGAGGCCCGCCTTCTCGAAGACCACGGTCGTCGGATGGCCCTTCAATCTTGCCTTTGCAAAGCGCGCGGCGTAGCGCTCGGGGATGTAGTGGCTGATCACGGCGAGGGGCTTGCCGCGATGGGTGCGCGACCGCTGCAGCAGCAGCACCCGCGGCCCGAGCTCCGGGCAGGCCGCGAGGATGCGCGGCGGCGTTGCGATGACGCCATGCTGCAACACCTTGGCGACCGTCATGCGGGTCATCGCCCGCAGGTCGCTCAACAGCGCGCCGGCGTCGGTGGCGGCTTCATTGCGCGACTTCTTCGCGCCCTGCATCGTCGCGTAGGTGCCGCTGCCGTGGCGCCGCTCGATCATGCCCTCGGCGGCGAGCCGCGCGAGCGCGCGCCGCACGGTGGTGCGCGACAGGCGGGTCTCGCGCGCGAGGTCCGGCTCGCTCGGCAGCGCCCCGCCGGGCGGGATGGTGCCGTCGGTGAGCTGTTGCTGCAGCATCATGTAGAGGCGATGGTGCAGGGCGAGGCCGTTGGCCTTCGGGCGTCCTTTTCTGGGCATGGCAAGATAGTAACAGCAGCGGAGTGAAGTTGTATGCTCGTGGATGTACTCAGGTGTCCGGGATGCGAACGCGGCAGCTTGCGGGCGGATCGCGCGGGATACATCTGTTCCCAGTGCAGCGCGGGCTTCCCCGTCATCGGCGGTGCGGCCTGGCTGTTTCGCGACCCGCGCGGCGCGGCCGGCGAATGGCGCGCGCGCCTCACGCTGATGCTGGCGGAACTGCAGGCGGATGCGGCGGGTACCCGGGCGGCGCTGGCTGCTCCCGACCTGCTGCCCGCCACGCGCGCGCGCCTCGAGCGGCTCGCGGCGGCGCTCGAGGACCATGGGCAGCGGGTGGCGCGGCTCCTCGAGCCGCTGCAGGTACATCTTGGGGCCGCCGACCGCGACACGCTGCGCGCCCTGCGCACCCGCATGCCGGTGTCGCAGGGCCTGACCAACTATTACGTCAACATCCATCGCGACTGGGCCTGGGGCGAGGCGGAGAACGCCGCCTCGCTCGACCTGCTGGACACCGCCGGGACCGAGCCGCTCGCAGGGGCGCGGGTGCTGGTGCTCGGCGCTGGTGCCGGCCGGCTCGCCTATGACCTGCATCGCCGCCATGCGCCTGCGCTGACCGTCGCAATGGACCTCAATCCGCTGCTGCTCGCCGTCGCGCGGGAGATGTTCGCCGGGCGCCGGCTCGAGTTGTATGAATTTCCGCTCGCGCCGCGCGGCGCGGCGGATCACGCCGTCTTGCGCAGCCTCGCGGCGCCGGCCCCGGCGGACGAGCGTCTGCAGCTCGTCGCCGGCGACGCGATGTGCGCGCCGTTCCAGCCGGGCGCCTTCGACGTGGTGGTCACGCCATGGTTCGTCGACATCGTGGAGGAGCCGTTTCCCGCCCTCGCGACGCGCATCAATGCGCTGGTCGCGGATGGCGGGCGATGGCTCAATCTCGGCTCCGTCGCCTTTGCATTCATGGCCACGCAGCGTGCGCTGCAGTTTTCGCTCGATGAGGTCCTCGGCATCGTCGAAGGCGCCGGGTTCACGCGGCCGGTCCTGCGCGAAGCGGTGGTGCCGTACATGCAGTCCCCCGCGAGCCGCCATGCGCGCCTCGAGTCGACGGTCGCCTGGACGGCGCGCAAGGTCGCCTCCGTGGCGCCGCCGGCGTCACGCGGCCCGCCCGAATGGATCGTCGACGCGCGGCTGCCGGTGCCGGTCACGGCCGACCTGCAGGCGCACGCGCGCGCGACGCGCATCCACGCATTCCTGATGTCGCTGGTCGATGGCCGCCGCTCGCTCGCGGACATCGCGCAGGTGCTGGTCGAGCAGCGGTTGATGAAACCCGAGGATGCGCTGCCGGCCACGCGGGCCTTCATGTTGCGGATGCAGGAGGACGCCGGCAGGCGTATCAACGTCTGATGAGTACAGAAATCATGCCGGTGAAGATCGCCGGGGAAGGCGAGGCCTCCCGGCCCGCGGCCGACCGGTTGCTCGCCGGGGATCCCGTGCAGCGGGCATGGAATGCGTATTCGGATGGCAGCGAACAGTTCCATGTGGGCCACTGGTCGAGCACGCGGGGCGTGTGGCGCGTGCGCTACACGGAGTGCGAACTCTGCGTCCTGACGGCGGGGCGGGTCGAGCTCGTGAGCGAGGCGGGCACGCGGGTGAGCTTCGGTCCCGGTGACGCATTTGTCGTTCCAGCAGGCTTTTCCGGCACCTGGGCAGTCATCGAGGATTGCACGAAGATCTATGCAATCTTCATTCCCCAGCCCTGAGTCCCGCGTATAATCCCCGCACGGGGGTTGCTCGAACAATTCTTGCCGTACCCACGGGTTGCCCCGTGCAGGCGGGGTGCAACTCAAACGAGGGAGGATTCATGAATCGACTCAAGATGCTATCCGTGACCGCCGCGCTGCTGGGTGTTGCGGGCGCGGCACAAGCGCAGTTCAGCTCCACGGTGACGGCGGTCAGCGACTATGACTTCCGTGGCGTTTCGCTGAGCGCCAAGGACCCTGCGCTGCAGGCGAGCCTCGACTACGCCTTCGGCGAAACGGGGTTCTCCGTCGGGGCCTGGGCGAGCAACATCGACTACGGCAGCGACTTCGACGGCACGCTCGAAATCGACCTGTACGCGGGCTACGAGGCGTCCATCAACGACGACCTGTCCTGGAATGCCGGGCTCGTCTGGTACACCTATCCGGGATCGGACAACTCCGCGACGAAGTCGAAGATTTCGTCCTACCCCGAGCTATCGGCCGGGGTCGACTGGAAGGGCTTCGGCTTCAAGCAGTGGCTCGCCATCGACTACGGCGGTTCGAACGACACCGGGCTGTACACCGAGGCGAACTACACCTTCGCCCTGCCGCAGAACTTCTCGCTGACCCTGCACGCGGGGTATAGCTGGGGCGATGCCTTCAAGGACATCGAGTACCTCGACTACGGCGTGACGGTGGGCGTGGATGTCGGCCGCTTCAGCCTCGCGCTGAAGTACGTCGGCACCGACGCAAGCGGCGCCGACAAGGTCTCGGACGACGTGTTCAACAACGAAGGCCGCGCGATCTTCTCGGTCAGCACCACGCTGCCCTGGGGAGAATAAGGGACCCAACCTGGTGCCGGGTTTTCGGTCGAGTAACCGAAAACCCGGCACCACTTCCTACAGGACGCTGGCCAGCGTCCCGAAGATTTCGTCGATGTGCGTCGGCTCGATGATGAGCGGCGGCGAAAGCGCGACGATGTCGCCGGTCGTGCGAACCAGCAGGCCGCGCTCGAAACATTTGCGGAACACTTCGAAGGCCCGCGCGCCCGGCCGGCCCGGGATGGGCTCGAGCTCGATGCCCGCGATCAGGCCGCAGTTGCGCGTGTCGATCACCGCGGGCCGCCCGCGCAGCGAATGCACGGCATCCTCCCAGCGCAGCGACAGTTCCCTCGCGCGCGTCAGCAGGCCTTCCCGCCGGTAGATGTCGAGCGTCGCGAGGCCCGCGGCGCAGGCGAGCGGATGCGCCGAATAGGTGTAGCCGTGGAACAGCTCGATCGCCCCCGGCGGGCCCTGCATGAAGGCATCGTGGATCGCCTGCCTCGCGACCACCGCCCCCATCGGCACGCAGCCATTGGTGAGGCCCTTCGCCATCGTGATGAGGTCCGGCGTGACGCCGAACTCCTGCGCGGCAAACGGCGACCCCGTGCGGCCGAAGCCCGTGATCACCTCGTCGAAGATCAGCAGGATGCCATGTCGGTCGCAGATCGCGCGCAGCCGCTCGAGATAGCCCTTCGGCGGCAGCAGCACGCCGGTCGAGCCCGCCACGGGCTCGACGATCACGGCCGCGATGGTCGAGGCGTCATGCAGGGCCACCAGCCGTTCGAGATCGTCGGCCAGTTCGGCGCCGTGATCCGGCAGCCCGCGCGAGAACGCGTTGCGTGAAAGATCGTGCGTATGCCGCAGGTGGTCGACTCCCGGCAGCATGCTTGCGGCCCACGCCTTGCGGTTGGCGACGATGCCGCCGACTGAAATGCCGCCGAAGCCGACCCCATGGTAGGCGCGCTCGCGCCCGATCAGGCGGGTGCGCGCGGCATCGCCGCGCACGCGGTGGTAGGCGAGCGCGATCTTGAGCGCCGTGTCGACCGCCTCGGAGCCCGAGTTCGTGAAAAACACGCGATTCAGGTCCGGCGGGCAGAGCGCCGCGAGCGCGGTGGCGAGTTCGAAGCCGGGTCCATGCCCCATCTGGAAATTGGGCGCGTAGTCCATGGTTTCGAGCTGGCGGGTCACCGCCGCCGTGATCTCGCCGCGGCCGTGGCCGGCGTTCACGCACCAGAGGCCGGCCGCACCGTCGAGGACGCGGCGCCCCTCCGGCGTGAAGTACTCCATGCCCTGCGCCCGCGCGAGCAGGCGTGGCGCCTGCTTGAACTGGCGGTTGGCCGTGAAGGGCATCCACAGTGCATCGAGGTCCGGCCCGGCGACTGTTTTCATGCTGAAATGATAAGGAAAGTTGACACACTTGGCCAGAAAGGCCGAAATTTGGGCTCTTGTGTCCATGATGCTAAACAGGTTGCCCGCATGAGCATCGACGTCGGGGCGCGCCTGCGCCGGGTGCGGTTGATCTACGGCCTCTCGCAGCGCGAACTCGCGCGCCGCGCGGGGGTGACAAACGGCCTCATCTCGCTGATCGAGCAGAATCGCGTCAGCCCTTCGGTCGGCTCGCTGAAGAAAGTGCTCGACGGCGTGCCGATGTCGCTCGCCGAGTTCTTCACGATCAATGTCGACGAGGCGCCGCAGATATTCTACGGCGACGACGAACTCGTCGAGATCGGCTCCGACGACGTGTCGCTGCGGCTCGTCGCCGCACAGCGCCCGGCCCGCCAGCTCACGATCCTGCGCGAGCGCTATGCCCCGGGCGCGGCGACCGGCGACGATGCGCTGTCCCATCGCGGCGAGGAGGGCGGCGTGGTCGTGCGCGGGCGCATCGAGCTGACCGTCGGCGGCACGACCCGCGTGCTCGGGCCGGGCGAGGCCTACTATTTCTCGAGCACCATCCCGCACCGCTTCCGCAACGTGGGTCGCGAGCCCTGTGAGATCATCAGCGCAAGCGCTCCCCCGACCTTCTGATCCCGACGAGGCTTCCATGTCCGCCAACGTGTCGAATCCCGGCAAGGCCCCGTCCCCGACGTGGCACGAGCGCGCCGCCCGGCTCACCCCGCAGACGCGCGCCTTCATCGGCGGGGAGTACGTCGAGGCGCTCTCGGGCGCGCAGTTCGACAACGTGAATCCCGCGACCGGGCAGGTCTTCGGCCGCGTCGCGGCGGGCGATGCGCCCGACATCGAGCGCGCCGTCGCGGCGGCGAAGCGGGCATACGACCAGGGCGTGTGGTCGCACACGAAGCCCGCGCACCGCAAGAAGGTGCTCGCGGCCTTCGCCCAGGCCATCCTCGCGCACCGTGAAGAGCTCGCGCTGCTCGAGACGCTCGACATGGGCAAGCCGATCAGCGACAGCCTCAAGGTCGACATACCGGCGGCCGCGCGCGCCATCCAGTGGTACGCGGAGGCCGTGGACAAGATCTACGACGAAGTGGCTCCCACCGGCCCCGATGCGCTCGCGCTCGTCACCCGCGAGCCGATCGGCGTGGTCGGCGCCATCGTGCCGTGGAATTTCCCGCTGGTGATGGCGGCCTGGAAGATCGGCCCGGTGCTGGCGGCGGGCAATTCGCTGGTGCTGAAGCCGTCCGAGAAGTCGCCGCTCACCGCGATCCGCGTCGCGCAGCTCGCGCTCGAGGCGGGCCTGCCGCCCGGCGTCTTCAACGTGGTGCCGGGCTACGGCCACACCGCCGGCAAGGCGCTGGCGCTCTCGGTGGACGTCGGCGCGATCGCCTTCACCGGCTCGACCGCGACCGGCAAGCTGGTGATGCAGTATGCCGCGCAGTCGAACCTCAAGCGGGTGTCGCTCGAATGCGGCGGCAAGTCGCCCAACATCGTGCTCGCCGACTATCCCGACCTCGAGCGCGCGGCGACGGCTGCCGCCTACGCCATCTTCTTCAACCAGGGCGAGATGTGCTCGGCCGGTTCGCGCCTGCTCGTGCAGCGCAGTGCGAAGGACGCGGTACTCGACAAGGTGGCTGAAATCGGCCGCGCGATGGCGCCGGGCGACCCGCTCGATCCCGCGACGAAGCTCGGCGCGATCGTCGATGAGACGCAGATGAAGCGCGTGCTCGGCTACATCGAGGCGGGCCGCGGCGAGGGTGCGAAGGTCGCGCTCGGCGGCCGGCGCGTGCGCGTGGAGAGCGGCGGCTATTTTGTCGAGCCGACCGTGTTCGATGGGGTCGGCCGCGACATGCGCATCGCGCGCGAGGAGATCTTCGGGCCCGTGCTCGCGACGATCGCCTTCGACACGATCGAGGAGGCCATCGGGATCGCGAACGACGTCGACTATGGCCTCGCGGCGGCCGTCTGGACCCGCGACGTGACGACCGCGCACCGCGCCGCGCGCGCGCTGCGCGCCGGCACCGTCTACGTGAACTGCTACGACGCCGACGACATCACGGTGCCGTTCGGCGGCTACAAGCAATCGGGCATCGGCCGGGACAAGTCGCTGCATGCCTTCGACAAGTACACGGAGCTGAAGACGACCTGGCTCGACCTGTCGTGAGCGCGCTTGCCGACGCCCCGCTCGCCTTCGTCGATGTCGAGACTACGGGCGGGCATCCGCTGTACCACCGGATCGTCGAGGTGGGCGTGGTGCTCGCGCGCGGCGATGCGGTCGAGGAATCCTGGACGACCCTCGTCAATCCCGGCGGGCGCCTGCCGCCCGCGATCCAGCGCCTCACCGGCATCGATCCCGCCGCGCTCGAGGACGCGCCGCATTTCGCGGACATTGCGGCACCTCTCGCGCAGCGGCTCGAGGGGCGGCTCTTCATCGCCCACAACGTGCGCTTCGATTACGGTTTCATCCGCAATGAACTGCGGCGCGCGGGCCATGCCTTCGAGGCGCGGCTCGCCTGCACCGTGAGGCTTTCGCGGCGCTTCTATCCGCAGCAGCAGCGTCACAACCTCGATGCCGTGATCGCCTTCCACGACCTGCCTTGCGCCGCGCGCCACCGCGCGCTGCCCGATGCGATGGCCCTGTGGCAGTTCTGGCGGCGCCTGCGCGCGAGCTGGCCGGCGGAGGCGATCGAGGCCGCGCTCGAGGAGCTCACGCGAAGGGTGTCGCTGCCGCCGCAGTTGCCGCCGGCACTCGCCAACGAGCTGCCGGAATCGGCGGGCATCTATCGATTCTACGGGTCGGCTGCGGCCGGCGGCGAAGAGTCGCTGCTGCATGTCGGAAGCGCCGCGAACCTGCGCGAGCGCGTGCTCGGCTTTTGGCGCCACGCGCCGCGTGCGGCGAAGACGCGGCGCCTCGCGAACGATACGCGGCGCGTCGAGTGGACCGAGGCGGCGGGCGAACTCGGTGCGCAGTTGCTCGAGGCGCACTGCGTGCGCGAGACGCCGCCCGCCTACGACCGCCGGGCCCGCGACGCGGGTGAGGCGCTCACCTGGTGCTTCGGCGATACGCCGGCCGCGCCACGACTGCAGGCGCTCGCGGACGGCTGGCCCGAGGGCGATTGCTTCGGCCTCTATCGCACGGCAAGGGAGGCGCGTCGCGTGCTCGCAGCGCTCGCCGCGGAACACAAGCTGTGCGCGAAGCTGCTCGGGCTCGAGGAAGGCGAAGGCTCCTGCCTCGCGTACCAGGTGCAGCGTTGCCGCGGCGCCTGCGTCGGCGCCGAGTCCCCGCAACGGCACCTCGCGCGCGCGAAGCTCGCCTTCGCGGCCGAGAAGCTCAAGCCCTGGCCCTTCGACGGCGCGGTCGCGATCCGCGAGCGCGACTTCGGCGGCTTCGAGCAATGGCATGTGATCGACCGCTGGCGCTACTTCGGCAGCCTCTCGGACGATGCGCCCGAATCGACGGCGGCGCTGCGCACAGCGCCGGACTTCGACCCGGGTGTGTACCGCCTGCTCACGCGCTATCTCGCGGCCCACGCGCCGCGCGTGCGGCCGTGGCCGCCGCGCCCATGATGCGCTGCCTCGCCAGTGCGCCGCGCGGCTTCGCCGACCTGCTCGCGGCGGAGCTGGCGGCGTTCGGCGCAACGGACGTGCGCGAGCGTGCGCTCGGCGTGGGCTTCTCGGGCCCGCTCGAGGTCGCCTATCGCGCCTGCCTCGAGTCGCGCGTGGCGAGCCGGGTATTCCTCGAGGTCGCGCATTTGCAGGCCGATACGGCGGATGCGCTGTACGCCGCGCTGCGCGCGCTTCCCTGGCACGAGCATGTCGATCCCGACGGCACGCTCGCCTGCGATTTCAGCGGCCGCCACCCCGGCATCAACCACACGCGCTACGGCGCGCAGCGCGTCAAGGACGCGATCTGCGATGCGCTGCGCGACCGCCATGGGCGGCGGCCCGACGTCGCGCTCGAGCGCCCGTCGGTGCGCGTGCACGCGCACGCTCACGGCGCCGAGGTGACGGTCTCGATCGACCTGTCGGGCGAGGGCCTGCATCGGCGCGGCTATCGCCTGCAGGCGGGCGAGGCGCCGCTGCGCGAGAACGTCGCCGCCGGCATCCTGTTGCGCGCCGGCTGGCCGCAGCTCGCCGCGGAAGGCGCGGCGCTGCTCGATCCGATGTGCGGCTCGGGCACCTTCGTGATCGAAGCGGCCCTGATCGCCGCGGACATGGCCGCTGGGCTGCGGCGGGATTACTTCGGATTCAAGGGCTGGAAGGGCCACGACCCTGCCCTGTGGGAACGGCTGCGCATGGCCGCCGCCGCCCGCGTGCGCGAGCGCGAGGCGGCGCGGGCCCCCTTGCGCGGCAGCGACGCTGACCCGAGGGCCGTGCGCGTCGCGCGGGACAATGCGGAACGCGCCGGCGTTGCGGCCTGGGTCGAGTTCGCGCAGGCGCCGCTCGCGCAGGCGCAACCGTCCGCGCCGCGCGGCCTGCTGTGCACGAACCCGCCGTACGGCGTGCGCCTCGAGGATCGCGAGACGGCGCGCGCCCTGCATCGGGAGCTCGGCGGCGTCATGCGTGATCGCTTCCAGGGCTGGCGCGCCGCGGTGATCACGGGTGCGCCGGAACTTGGCCTCGACATCGGCCTGCGCGCGCAGCGCACCCACACGGTGTGGAACGGGGCGCTCGAGTGCCGCCTGCTGCGCTTCGAGGTCGAATCGGGCAGCGTGCGCGATTTCCGGCGGCCGCGGCCGCTTTTCGACCCGGCGCTGCGCGGGACCGACGGCGCACGCATGTTCGGCAACCGTCTCGCGAAGAACGCGAAGCGCCTCGGCGCCTGGGCGGCGAAGGCGGCGGTCGGCTGCTACCGCGTGTACGACGCCGACATGCCCGAGTATGCGTTCGCGATCGATCTCTACACGATGGCCGACTCCGCGGAACGACGCGCCTGCGTGCAGGAGTACGCCGCGCCGCGCGAGATCGAGCTCGAGGCCGTGCGGCGCCGGCGCGCCGAGGCCTTCTCGGTCCTGCCCGAGGTCCTCGGCCTGCCCGAGGGCCACATCCACGTGCGCATGCGCCGCCGCACCGCGCGCGGCGAGCAGTACGAAAAGGAATCCGGGCAGGGCGAGTTCCATGTGGTCGCGGAAGCGGGCCTGCGCTTTCGCGTGAATTTCACGGACTACCTCGATACGGGCCTGTTCCTCGACCACCGCCTCACGCGCGCGCGGCTGCGCGCTGCGGCGGCGGGCGGGCGCTTCCTCAACCTTTTCGCCTACACGGGCAGTGCCACGGTGTGCGCCGCCGCGGGCGGCGCCCGCGAGACGACGAGTGTCGATCTCTCGCGCACCTACCTCGACTGGGCGCAGGCAAATCTCGCCGCGAACGCGCTCGCCGGGCGCCAGCACCGGTTCGTGCAGGCCGACTGCCGCGAGTGGCTCGCCGGGGCCGCGCATGTTAGCGAGCGCTACGAGCTGATCTTCCTCGATCCGCCGACCTTCTCGAATTCGAAGCGCATGCAGGGCGTGCACGACGTGCAGCGCGACCACCCCGCGCTGATCGACGCCTGCATGCGGCTGCTCGCGCCGGGCGGCTTGCTGGTGTTCTCGACCAATGCGCAGAAGTTCCGCCTCGATGCCGCGGTCGCCGTGCGGTACGCGGTGGACGACGTCACGCGCGCCACCATCCCGGAGGATTTCGCGCGCAACCCGCGCATCCACAGCTGCTACGAGGTTCGCGTGCGCTGAGGCGTATACTTGGCCGCACAAGCCAGCGGCCCGTTGAGTGTGGGGGTAGCATGTTGCGTACGGCGGTACTGTTCGCGGCGCTCGCGGGATTTTCCGTTGCGAGCCCCGCCTATGAGAATTTCGGGCCTTACGTGGGCCTCGGCGCAGGACGCTCACAGGCGAGCGTCGATCTCGACACGGGCGAGAACTTCTTTTCGATCGATGCCGACGACACGGCCTGGCGGGTGTTCGCCGGCTACCGCTTCTCGCCGTACATTGCATTCGAGGCGAGCTATTCCGACTACGGCGACTTCTCGGCGGAGGCGGGCGGGGAGCGCCTGGCCGTCGGACAGCGCGGCGTCACGCCCTGGGTCGTCGCCTCCTGGCCGATCGGCCCGTTCGAGTTGCTCGCGCGTGTCGGCTATTTCATCAACACGACCGAGTTCAAGCTCCTGTCGGGGGGCGACCGGATCGAGGTCTCGAGCAGCCAGGACTCGATCACCTTCGGCGCCGGTGTCGGCACCCTGCTCGGGCGCCACATCAACCTGCGGCTCGAGTACGAGCGGCTGGACCCCGACGAGTTCGACGACGCCGACGCCCTGTGGCTCACGGCGGCGTGGCGCTTCCTCTAGCGGCCTACAGCAGGTCCTTCAGCCGGTACCAGGCCATAGCGAGCACCAGGGCCGGCCGGCGCAGCAGTGCGCCGCCCGGGAATTCGCGGTGCGTGATGCGGCTGAAGATGTCGAAACGCTCGGCCGTGCCCGCCACGGCCTCTGCGAGCAGGCGCCCCGCAATGCCGGTCAGCGCAATGCCATGCCCGGAAAAACCCTGCAGGTAGTACACGTTCGGGGCGAGCCTGCCGAAGTCGGGCGCCCGGTTCATCGTGATGTCGACGAAGCCGCCCCAGCTCGATTCGATCTTCGCGTCACGCAGTTGCGGGAAGACCTGCAGCATGCGCTGGCGCGTCGCATGGGCCGTGTTGAACGGATCGAGCCCCGAGTAGCTGACGCGCCCGCCGAACAGCAGCCGGTGGTCGCGCGAGCGGCGGAAATAGTCGAGCACCCAGTTGATGTCGGTCACTGCGGCATCATTGGCAATGAGCGCGCGCGCGCGGGCTTGGCCCAGCGGCTCGGTGGCGACGATATAGGTGCCGACCGGCATGATGCGTCGTGCGAGCGGCGGGGCGGCGTCGCCGAGCCAGGCATTGCCGCAGAGCGCGAGGTAGCGGCATTGCACGCTGCCGCCCGCGGTGCGCACCCGCACGCGCTCGCCGCCCTGCCAGCCGAGCGCGCGGCTGCCCTCGTAGATGCGCGCGCCGGCGCGCACGGCGGCGGCGGCCAGGCCCAGCGTGTAGTTCAGCGGGTGCAGGTGGCCACTGCGCGTGTCATGGGTGCCGGCGAGGTAACGCCCGCTCGCGATCAGCGAACGCACTTCCTCCTGCGGCACGAAGCGCAGGCTCGTGTAGCCGAAGTCGCGATGGAGCCGCTCGACCCAGTGGCGCAGTTCCGTGACCTGCCGCGGCTTGACCGCCACGTGCATTTGGCCGGGCACATAGTCGCAATCGATCGCGTGGCGCGCGATCAGCGCCTGCATCAGGTCGAGGCCCTCGACCGAAATGTCGAAGGCGCGGCGCGCGTCGTCGCGGCCGAGCAGCGCCTCCATCCTGTCTTCGCCGGCGGCGAAGCCGGGCAGGGCCTGCGCGCCGCTGCGTCCCGAGGCGCCCCAGCCGACCCGCGCGGCCTCGAGCAGCACGACGCGGTAGCCACGCCCGGCGAGGTGCAGCGCGGTGGACGTGCCCGCGAGACCTGCGCCGACCACGCACACGTCGCAGTCGACCTCGCCCGCGAGCACCGGGTGGGCGGGCGCCGCATGGCGCGAGGCGGCGTAATAGCTCGCGACGTACTCGTGGTCCGCGATCCCGTGCCTCACAGCGGCCCCAGGTACCAGGCGCATTCGACCGGCGTCACGTAGGAACTGAAGTCCTCGAGTTCCGCGCGCTTGACCGTGGCGTAGTGCGATGCGAAGCGCGCACCGAGGTACTCGCGCGCGAACGCGCTCGCCGCAAAACGCTCGATGGCCGTGGCCCACTGCGTCGGCAGCGGCTCGCCCGTGGACTGTGCGTAGGCATTGCCGCTGACCGGCGGCGGCGGCTCGGTGCGGCGCATGAGGCCGTCGTGCAGGCCGGCGAGCATCCACGCGAGCACGAGGCAGGGGTTCGCGTCGGCGCCGGCCTGGCGATACTCGATGCGGCGGTTGGCGGCGTCGCTCACCGGGATGCGCACCGCGGCGCCGCGGTTGTTGATCGACCAGCTGGGCGTCATCGGCACGTAGGATTCGCTGCGGAAGCGCCGGAACGAGTTCGGTCCCGGCGCGCAGATCGCCATGCCCTCGGCCATCGAGTCGAGGAGGCCGGCCACGGCATGCCGCAGTGGCGGGTGCGTGAGGGGCTCGTCGCAGGCGAAGACGTTGCGGCCGTCGCGATCGAGCAGGCTCAGGTGGATGTGCAGGCCGCTGCCGGCCATGTCGCGATAGGGCTTGGCGAGGAAGGTCGCATCCATGCCATGCACGCGCGCGACGCTCTTGACGATGCGCTTGAAGCGCAGTCCCTGGTCGCAGGCGGCCAGGGCGTCGGGCAGGTGCTGCAGGTTGACCTCGAACTGCCCGGGGCCGTACTCGGGCAGCGCGCCCGTTGCCGGCACGCCCTGCGCGTGGCAGTCGCGCGCGATCTGCGCGAGCACGGCCGAGTACTCGTTGAGGTCGGTCATGGCATTGATCTGCGTGCGGTACTCGCGCCGCCCGGTGAGCGGCCCGCGCGGCGGCTGCGGCAGGCCGTCGGCACCGCGCTCGAGGTCGACGAAATAGAACTCGTATTCGATCGCGACCACCGGCGTGAGGCCAAGTGCCGTGATGCGCTCGAGCACCGAGGCGAGCACGTGGCGCGGGTCGCCGAAGAACGCCCGGCCGTCGGGCTCGTGCATCGTCAATTGAAGCTGGGCAATGCCATCTTCCTGCCACGGCACCGGCACCAGCGTGCCAGGGATGGGCCGGCAGGGACGGTCGGCGTCGCCGTCGTCGAATCCGAGGCCGGTGGCCTGCACGGTCCCGCCGAGCACGTCGAGCGCGAACATCGAGCCCGGCAGCAGCATGCCGCTGCGAAAGGCGGTCCGCACGCCATCGAGGTCGAGGCGCTTGCCGCGTTCGACCGTGTTGAGGTCGTGCAGGAACGCGTCAAAGAAGCGCGTTTGAGGGTGCGCTTCGAGAAACTGCTGCAGGTCGGGGTGCGCTTCGCTCGGCATGGTGGCCTCGTTTAGGATTTCGGACACCCGGCCGGGGCGGCCCGGCGCCAAGCTTATTCGGGCCAGGTGGGGCGCAGCAATCGCGAGGGGCCATTGCAGGGCCGCAAGGGACATTGGTGCGATGCACCATCCGCTGGGGCGTGAGCTGTGGTCTAATGGGCATGCAGCCGGCCCGCACGGGTCGGGTGATAAATATCCTAAACGCGCGACCGGGTACCCCGATGGCCATGAGGCGTCCAGTGATCGGCATTCCGGCGGATCGCCGCATGCTCGGCGCCCATCCGTTCCATGCCGTGGGCGAGAAGTACATCCTCGCCGTGACGGAGGCGGCGGGCGGGTTGCCCTTCCTGATCCCGTCGCTCGGCGACCGGCTCGACATCGGCCAGTTGCTCGCGCAGGTAGACGGCATCCTGTTCACCGGCTCGCCCTCGAACGTCGAGCCGTACCGCTATGACGGCGAGCCGAGCGATCCGGGCACGCAGCACGATCCGGAGCGCGACGCGACCACGCTGCCGCTCATCCCGGCCGCCGTCGCGGCCGGCGTGCCGGTGTTCGGCGTCTGCCGCGGCTTCCAGGAAATGAACGTCGCGTACGGCGGCTCGCTGTGGCAGAAGGTGCAGGAGCAGGCCGGCAAGCTCGACCACCGGGAAGACAAGGCGCAACCGCTCGAGGTGCAGTACGCGCCCGTGCACGAGGTCGAGCTCGTGGAGGGCGGCATGTTGCGCGCGCTCGCCGGCGCGGGCCGCGTGCGGGTCAACTCGCTGCACGCCCAGGGCGTGCGCATGCTCGCGCCGGGCCTCGCGGTCGAGGCGCGCTCGCCGGACGGGCTGGTCGAGGCTTTTCGCGTGGCGGACGCCCCCCATTTCGCACTCGCGGTGCAGTGGCACCCCGAGTGGCAGGTGATGAGCAATTCCTTTTCGCGTGCCATGTTCGCGGCGTTCGGCGCCGCGAGCGCCGAGCGCGCCCAGGTCAGGTGATTTATGGCGAGTGACATCCAGCAGTTCTTCCGCGACCACGGCATCTCCGAGGTCGAGGCCATCATTCCGGACATGGCGGGCATCGCGCGCGGCAAGGTGATGCCGGCGACGAAGTTCGCGGAGGACGAGGGCATGCGCCTGCCGGAAAGCATTTTCCTGCAGACCGTGACCGGCGATTACCCGGACGAGCCCGAGGGGGCGATGAGCCCCGCCGAGATCGACATCGTGTTGCGGGCCGACCCGAAGACGGTGCGGCGCGTTCCGTGGGCGGCCGAGCCGACCGCACAGGTGATCCACGACTGCTTCTACGCCGACGGCCGCCGCGTGACGATGGCGCCGCGCCATGTGCTGCGACAGGTGCTCGAGCTCTACGCACAGCGCGGCTGGGATCCCGTGGTCGCGCCGGAACTCGAGTTCTACCTCGTCGAGCCGAACGCCGACGCGGACTACCAGCTGAAGCCGCCGGTCGGGCGCTCGGGGCGCTCCGAACCCGGGCGACAGTCCTACAGCATCGCGGCGGTCAACGAGTTCGACCCGATGTTCGACGACATGTACCAGTTCTGCGAAGACCAGGACATCGAGATCGACACGCTGATCCACGAGGACGGCCCGGCGCAGATGGAGATCAACCTGCTGCACGGCAATGCGCTCGAACTCGCCGACCAGGCCTTCCTGTTCAAGCGCACGGCGCGCGAGGCGGCGCTGCGCCACAAGATGTACGCGACGTTCATGGCGAAGCCGCACGCCAAGGAACCCGGCAGCGCGATGCACATCCACCAGAGCGTGGTCGATCGCAAGACGCGGCGGAACATCTTCTCGAACGAGGACGGCACGCCGAGCCCGCTGTTCTTCTCGCACATCGCCGGCCTGCAAAAATACCTGCCGTTCGCGATGGCGCTGCTCGCGCCGAACGTCAACTCCTACCGGCGCATCACGCGCTTCCAGACCGCGCCGATCAACGTGCAGTGGGGCTACGACAACCGCACCGCGGGGCTGCGCGTGCCGATGTCGGATGTCGAGGCGCGGCGCGTCGAGAACCGCCTGTCCGGCGCCGACGCCAATCCCTACATCGCCATCGCGACTTCGCTCGCCTGCGGCTACCTCGGCATGGTCGAGGGCCTGCAGCCCTCCGAGCCGATCGCGGGCAGCGCGCATGACCTGCCGTTCGCGCTGCCGCGCTCGCTCGACGAGGGCATCCGCAAGCTGCGCGAGTGCGAGCCGCTGATCCGCGCCCTCGGCGAGCCCTTCACCACTGCCTTCACCATCGTGAAGCAGGCGGAGTACGAAGTGTTCCTGCAGGTCATCAGCTCGTGGGAGCGCGAACACCTGCTGCTGAATGTCTGAACGGGCCACCGCCCGCAGCCCTGGAGTTGCCCATGTCCCGCCGTTCCACCGCCGAGCTGCAACGCCTCGACGCCGCCCACTACCTGCACCCCTTCACGGACTTCAAGCAGCTCGCGGCCAAGGGCGCGCGCGTCATCACTGGCGCCGAGGGCGTGTGGCTCACCGACTCCGACGGCAACCGGATCCTCGACGGCATGGCGGGCCTGTGGTGCGTGGCGCTCGGCTACGGGCGCAAGGAGCTGGCCGACGCGGCCTACCGGCAGATGCTCGAGCTGCCGTACTACAACAGCTTCTTCCAGTGCGCCCACCCGCCCGCGATCGAACTCGCGCAGCGCCTCACCGAAGTCACGCCGCCGCAGTTCAGGCACGTGTTCTTCACCGGCTCCGGCAGCGAGGCGAATGACACGATGGTGCGCCTCGTGCGTCGCTACTGGCAGTTGCGCGGGGAGCCCGAGCGCAATGTGATCATCGGTCGCTGGAACGGCTACCACGGCAGCACCGTCGCCGGCGCCTCGCTCGGCGGCATGAAACCGATGCACGAGCAGGGCGGCCTGCCGATCCCGGGGATCGTGCACATCAACCAGCCCTACTGGTTCGAGCGGGGCGGGGACCTGTCGCCAGCTGAATTCGGCTTGCGCGCGGCGCGCGAGCTCGCGGAAAAGATCGAGGAAGTCGGCCCGCGGCGCGTGGCGGCCTTCATCGGCGAGCCGGTGCAGGGGGCGGGCGGCGTCATCATCCCGCCCGAGACCTACTGGCCCGAGATCCAGCGCATCTGCGACCACTACGGCATCCTGCTCGTGTCGGACGAGGTGATCTGCGGCTTCGGGCGCACCGGCAGCTGGTTCGGCTGCGAGCATTACGGCACCCGTCCCGACCTGATGCCGATCGCCAAGGCGATGTCGTCGGGCTACCTGCCGATCGGCGGCCTGATGGTGGCCGATCGCGTCGCCGAGGTGCTGATCGACAAGGGCGGCGAGTTCTTCCACGGCTTCACCTACTCCGGGCACCCGGCGGCCTGCGCGGTCGCGGTCGCCTGCCTCGATATCATGCGGCGGGAGCGGGTCGTCGAGCGCGTGCGCGACGAGCTGGCCGGGTATTTCGCGGCGAAATGGCGCAGCCTCGCCGACCATCCGCTCGTCGGCGAGACGCGCACGCTGGGCCTCCTCGGTGCGCTCGAGCTGGTCCCGGCCAAGCCCTCGCGGCGCTTCTTCGCCAATCGCGGCGCCGCCGGCGGCGCCTGCCGCGACCTGTGCGTGGCGAATGGCGTGATTTCGCGGGCGGTCTACGACACGATGATCGCGGCGCCGCCGCTCGTGATCACGCCCGGCGAGATCGACGAACTCGTGGCGCGCGTCGCGCGCGCGCTCGACCAGACCGCGGCGCGGGTCGCGCAGGAGGGCTGGTCCTGAGCCGGGCGCCTGTTCATGGCGCGGCAGCTGTTATATAAATGCCGCAGACGGTACAGGGGGATACTCTCATGTCGATTCCATTTCGCGTCCTGCTCCTTTCCAGTGTTGCCGCGCTGGCCGTGGCCTGCGGCAAGAAGCCCGAGGAGCCCGCGGCCCCTGCGGCCACCGCCGCGGCCACGCCCGCGCTCGACACCGACGAGGAGAAAGTCCTCAACGTCTACAACTGGTCGGACTACATCGACCCGACCGTGATCCCGGAGTTCGAGAAGGAAACCGGCATCAAGGTCAACTACGACGTGTTCGATTCGAACGAGGTGCTCGAGACCAAGCTGCTCTCGGGCAACACCGGCTACGACGTGGTCGTGCCCTCGGCTTCCTTCATGGCGCGCCAGATCAAGGCCGGCGTGTTCATGAACCTCGACAAATCGAAGATCCCGAACCTGAAGAACGCCGACCCGGACATCACCCGCAGCGTCGCGATGCACGACCCGGGCAATGACCACTCGGTCAACTACATGTGGGGCACCTCCGGCGTCGGCTACAACGTCGCCAAGATCAAGGCCCTGATGCCCGACGCGCCGGTCGACAGCTGGCGCATGTTCTACGATCCGGCCGTCATCTCGAAGTTCAAGGACTGCGGCGTCACGCTGCTCGACGCCCCGTCCGAAGTGGTCGGCACCGTGCTGATCTACCTCGGCCGCGACGCCAACAGCGAGAAGCCCGAGGACCTCAAGGCCGCCGAAGACGTGCTGATGAAGATCCGCCCGTACGTGCGCTACGTGAACTCCTCGCGCTACATCGACGACCTCGCCAACGGCGAGATCTGCCTCGCGATGGGCTGGAGCGGCGACGTGCTGCAGGCCCGCGACCGCGCGGTCGAGGCGGCCAAGGGCATCGAGATCAAGTACAACATCCCGAAGGAAGGTGCGATCGCCTTCTACGACAACTTCGCGATTCCGAAGGACGCGAAGCACGTCAAGAACGCCTACCTGTTCCTCGACTACATGATGCGTCCCGAAGTCGCGGCCAAGAACAGCAACTACGTCAACTACGCGAGCAACAACTCCGCCGCGCTGCCGATGATCGACGACACGGTGAAGAACGACGTCTCGATCTACCCGACGGCGGAAGTGAAGGCGAAGATCGTGCCCGACCTCGCGGAGAGCCCGGAATTCACGCGCCTGCTGACGCGTGCGTGGACCCGATTCAGGACCGGCAAGTAAGTCCCACGGGGCGGGCGTCCGGACGCGGCGCCCGCCCCGCTTTCTCGCCCCGAACCCTCCCAGCACCGGAAGGACACCCGTGGCCGAGCGACGCAACGACAACAAGCGCGAACCCTGGCGCGACCCCGGCGCGCAGGCCTATGTGCAGATCGAGAACGTCACCAAGCGCTTCGGCGACTTCGTGGCCGTCAACAATGTCTCGCTGAAAATCTACCAGCACGAGATCTTCTGCCTGCTCGGCGGCTCCGGCTGCGGCAAGACCACCCTGCTGCGCATGCTCGCGGGCTTCGAGCCGCCCACCTCGGGGCGCATCCTGATCGACGGCAAGGACATGGCGGACACGCCGCCCTACGAGCGGCCGACGAACATGATGTTCCAGTCCTACGCGCTGTTCCCGCACATGACCGTGGCGAAGAATGTCGCGTTCGGCCTCGAGCAGGAGAAGCTGCCGAAGGGCGAGATTGCCGCGCGCGTCGAGGAGATCCTCGACATCGTCAAGATGCGCGAGTACGCGGGACGCAAGCCGCACCAGCTCTCCGGCGGCCAGCGCCAGCGCGTGGCGCTCGCGCGGGCGCTCGCCAAGCGCCCCAAGCTGCTGCTGCTCGACGAGCCGCTCGGCGCGCTCGACAAGAAGCTGCGCGAACAGACCCAGTTCGAATTGATCAACATCCAGGAGCGGCTCGGCGTCACCTTCGTGGTCGTGACCCACGACCAGGAGGAGGCGATGACCCTCGCCTCGCGCATCGGCGTGATGAATCGCGGCGAGATCGTGCAGGTCGGCACCCCGAGCGAGATCTACGAATTCCCCGGTACCCGCTTCGTGGCGGACTTCATCGGTTCCGTGAACATGTTCGAGGGCCAGCTCATCGAGGACCTGCCCGACCGGGTGCGCATCGACTCGCGCGAGCTCGGCGGCATCGTCTACGTCGACCACGGCATCAGCGCCGCGCCCGGCTCGGCGGTGTGGGCTGCGATCCGCCCCGAGAAGATCAACATCTCGCGCACTGCGCCGGCCGTGGCCACCGAGAACTGCGTGGCGGGCGTCGTGAAGGAGATCGCCTACATGGGCGACCTGTCCATCTACCTCGTGAAGATCCAGTCGGGGAAGATGGTGCGGGTCACCCTGCCCAACATCGAGCGGCTGTCGGACGACGAACGCATCCTGTGGGACGAGAACGTGTTCCTCTCCTGGCACAGCTCGAGCCCCGTGGTGCTCCCGCAGTAGGCCGCCATGGCACGCCGCATGCTGCCGCAGCCGTCCGCGCGCCTCCTGTCGGGGCGCCTCGGCCCGTGGTGGGAGCTGTTTTACCGCTTCGGGCCGCCACGCTGGACGATCTACATGCGCGACAACTGGGCGGGCAAGCGGCTCGTCATCGCCACGCCCTACCTGTGGCTGATCCTGTTCTTCCTGATCCCGTTCATCATCGTCTTCAAGATCTCGTTCTCCGAGGTGCGGCTCGCGATGCCGCCATACGCGCCGCTCTGGCAGTGGGTGTCGGAGAAGGCCATCGATGTCCACCTGAACTTCGGCAACTACCTCTACCTGCTGACCGACGACCTGTACCTGAGCGCCTACCTCTATTCGGTCAAGGTCGCGGCCATCTCGACGGTGTTCTGCCTGCTGATCGCCTATCCGATGGCGTATGCCATGGCGCGCTCGAGCCCGGCGACGCGCAACCTCTACCTGATGCTGATCATCCTGCCGTTCTGGACCTCCTTCCTGCTGCGCGTCTACGCGTGGATCGGGCTGCTGAAGAACAACGGCGTGATCAACAACGTGCTGATGGCCGTTGGCGTGATCGACGAGCCGATCACGATGATGCAGACCGACTTCGCGGTGTTCATCGGCATCGTCTATTCCTACCTGCCGTTCATGATCCTGCCGCTGTACTCGAACCTCGAGAAGCACGATTTCACGCTGCTCGAAGCCGCCGCCGACCTCGGCGCGAAGCCGATCACCTCCTTCCTGCGCGTCACGCTGCCGTTGTCGATGCCGGGCATCATCGCCGGTTCGCTGCTGGTCTTCATTCCCGCGGTCGGCGAGTACGTGATTCCCTCGCTCCTCGGCAGTTCCGAGCAGCTGATGATCGGCCGGGTGCTGGCGGACGAGTTCTTCGCGAACCGCGACTGGCCGGTGGCGGGCGCCGTGGCGATCGCGATGCTGCTGCTGCTGATGGTGCCGATCATGCTGTTCCAGCATTTCCAGTCGCGGGAACTGGCGGGGGCGAAATGAAGCACGGCCGGCACTGGTTCTCGAAGACGGGCCTGTGGCTCGGCCTCGGCTTCCTCTACCTGCCGATCCTGTCGATGATCGTGTTCTCGTTCAACAATTCGCGCCTCGTCACCGTCTGGGACGGCCCGAATTCGCCCACCCTCAAGTGGTACGGCGAGCTGTTCCGGAACGAGCAGATACTCGGCGCCGCCTGGCTGTCGATCCGCATCGCCGCCATGACGGCGACGGGCGCGGTGATCCTCGGCACGCTCGCCGGCCTCGTGCTCGCGCGCTTCGGGCCCTTCCGCGGCCGGGCGCTGCTGTCCGGCATGACGACTGCGCCGCTCGTGATGCCGGAAGTCATCACCGGCCTGTCGCTGCTGTTGCTGTTCGTCGCGCTCGAGCAGCTGATCGGCTGGCCCGACGTGCGCGACGCGACCACCATCACGATCGCGCACATCACCTTCTCGATGGCCTATGTCACGATCGTGGTGCAGTCGCGCCTCGCGGGTTTCGACAATTCGCTCGAGGAAGCCGCGCTCGACCTCGGCGCGAGGCCCGCGAAAGTGTTCTTCCGCATCACGCTGCCGCTCATCGTGCCGGCGATCATGTCGGGCTGGCTGCTCGCCTTCACGCTCTCCTGGGACGATGTCGTCGTCTCGCAGTTCGTCGCGGGCCCCGGATCGACCACGCTGCCGATGGTGATCTTCTCGAAGGTTCGCCTCGGCGTGAGCCCTGACGTCAATGCGCTCGCCACCATCATGGTGCTGATCGTGGCGACCGGGGTGGTGGCCTCCTCGATCTGGATGCGACGCCAGGAACGCCGGCGCGATCGCGAAATGCAGATGGCGGCCGCGGCGAACAAGTAACCTTCGCTCGTGGCGGGCGTGAACCTCGGTATCGATTTCGGCGGCTCCTCGATCAAGGCGGGGCTGGTCGACGTGGTGCAGGGCCGCATCATGGGCGAGACAGTCGCCGTGCCGACCCCGGTGCCCTCGACTCCGCACGCGGTGGTCGAGGCGATTCGCGGCATCGACGCAAGCCTCCCCGGCGCGGCGTCCGTCGGATTCGGCTTCCCCTCGGTGGTCAAGCAGGGCAGGGCCTGGACGGCGGCCAACATCGACCACGGCTGGATCGGTGTCGACGTGGGCGCCTTGCTGGCCGAGGCCCTCGGGCGGCGTGCGACCTTCCTGAACGATGCCGACGCGGCGGGCCTCGCGGAAGTGCACTTCGGCGCCGGGCGCGGCGTGCCGGGCACGGTGCTCGTGTTCACCTTCGGCACCGGCATCGGTTCGGCGCCCTTCATCGACGGCAAGCTGCTGCCGAACACCGAGTTCGGCCATCTCGAGATGCGCGGCGGTTCCGCGGAGCGCTGGGCTTCCGCGCGCGTGCGCACCGAGCTGTCGCTCGGCTGGCCGGAGTGGGGAGCGCGGGTGTCCGAGTACCTTGCGCACATGGAGCGGCTCTTCTGGCCGGACCTCATGATCCTGTGCGGGGCGGTCAGCACCCATTTCGACGAGTTCGCGCCCTATGTCACGTCTCGTGCGCCGATCCGGCCCGCCGCGCTCGGCGCCGCCGCCGGCATCATCGGCGCGGCGCTCGCGGCCGCATGACCGGAGCGGACAAGCTGCCCGACGTCGGCACGACGATCTTCACGGTCATGTCGCGCCGCGCCGCGGAGCTCGGTGCACTGAACATCGGCCAGGGCTTTCCAGACTATCCGGTCGATCCACGCCTCGCGCGCTCGCTCGCCGAGGCCGTCGCGGCCGGCCACAACCAGTACGCGCCGATGGAAGGCGTGGTGGCGCTGCGCGAAGCGATCGCCGCCAAGCTGCGCCAGGCCCTGCGCATCGACGTCGATCCGCTCGCGGAAATCACCGTGACCTGCGGTGCCACGGAGGCGATCTACTCGGCCGTGCAGGCGGCGGTCGGGCCTGGCGATGAAGCCATCGTCTTCGATCCGGCCTACGACTCCTACGATCCCGCGATCCGGCTCGCCGGCGGGCAGGCCGTGCACATACCGCTCGCGCCGCCGCGTTTCCGCTACGACTGGGACCGCGTGCGCGCGGCTATCACGTCGCGCACGCGGCTCGTGATCGTGAATACGCCGCTGAATCCCGCCTGTACGGTGGCGCGTGCGGCCGACCTCGCGGCCCTTGCGGAGCTGCTGCGCGACCGGCCGATCCTGCTGCTCGCCGACGAGGTCTACGAGCACGTCATCTACGACGGCCGGCGGCACGAGTCGGCGCTGGCGCACGAGGAACTGCGGGCGCGGAGCTTCGTCGTCTATTCGTTCGGCAAGACCCTGCACGCCACCGGGTGGCGCACGGGCTATTGCGTTGCGCCGCCCGCGCTCACGCGCGAATTGCGCAAGGTGCACCAGTACAACACCTTCAGCATCGCCGCACCCCTGCAGGCGGCCATCGCGCGCTACCTGCCTGCGCATCCCGAATGCTGGCAGGGCCTTGCCAGCTTCTTCGAGGCCAAGCGCGACCGGCTCGTGCAAGCGCTCGACGACAGCGGCTTCAGGCTGCAGCCGGCTGAAGGCACGTACTTCCAGTTGCTCGACTACACGGCGATTGCCCCAGGGTCGGGCGACCTCGATTTCTCCCGCCGGCTGCTGGAGGAGGGCGGAGTGGCGACGATTCCGCTGTCGCCCTTCTACCGCGAGCCGCCGAGCCTGCCGTACGTGCGGCTGTGCATCGCCAAGGAGGATGCGACGCTCGACGAGGCGGTGCACCGCCTGCGCGCGTTCGCCCGCCACGCGACGCGGTAGACTGCGCGCATGCGAGTCACCCTCGTCCAGATCCCGCTCGACTGGGCGGATCCCGCCGCCAATCGCGCGCGCATCGGGCAGCTGCTCGCGCCGCTCGCCGGTGCCACCGACCTCGTCGTGCTGCCGGAGGCCTTCACCACGGGCTTCGACATGCAGGGCGGGACCGGTGCCGAGCGGATGGGTGGCGCGACCTGCGACTGGCTGCTCGCGCAGGCGCAGCGGCTCGACGCCGCGGTGCTCGGCAGCGCCTTCATCCGCCACGAGGGGGGCGTGTCCAATCGCGCGCTCTGGGCGGCCCCCGACGGGACGATCGCGCACTACGACAAGCGGCATCTTTTCAGGATGGGCGGCGAGCACGAGTGCTACGTCGCCGGCCGCGAGCCCCTGCTGGTGGACTGGCGCGGCGCGCGCATCGCGCCGCTCGTCTGCTACGACCTGCGCTTCCCGGTCTGGAGCCGGCGGCGCGAGCGCTACGACTACGACGTCCTCGCCTACGTCGCCAACTGGCCTGCTGCGCGCCACTACGCCTGGCAGCAGCTGCTGCGCGCCCGCGCGATCGAGAACCAGGCCTGCGTGATCGGCGTGAACCGCGTGGGAGCGGATGGCCATGGCGTGGCGCACGCCGGCGGCAGCGCCGCGCTCGATGCGCTCGGCCGGCCGCTCGTCGAGCTTGGCAATGCGCCCGCGCTCGAGACGGTCATGCTCGACCTCGGCGCCTTGCGAGAGCTGCGCCAGCGCTTTCCCGCCGCGCTCGACGCCGATGCCTTCACGCTCGCCCCCACGGGCGGGCCCGTGGCCTGGAGCCAGCCATGAAGAAGCCTACTCGCGTCAATCACCCGCCGGACGTGGCCGTGCCGCCGGGCAATCGGCCCGTCGTGGCGCCAATCTACCAGACCGTGAAGTTCGAGTTCGAGACGGTCGAGGAGACGTTGCGCAACCAGCGCGGTGAGCGCCCCGGCTTCTATTACATGCGCTCGTCCAACCCGACGACGCGGCAGCTCGAGCTCACGCTCGCCTCGATGCAGGACCGCGACGACTGCCTTGCGACCGCATCCGGCGTCAACGTGGTCGCCCAGACGCTGGTTGCCCTCACGAAGCAGGGCGATCACATCCTGTGCTTCGTCGAGAGCTACGGCCCGACCCGCCAGATCATCCGCCGGCTGCTCGGGCGCTTCGGCGTCACGCACACGATGCTGTCGATCGAGGACCTTGCCGGCGTCGAGCATGCGCTCGCGACCACGCCGACGCGGCTCATCGTGTTCGAATCGCCGACCAATCCGGTCACCAGGATCGCGGACATCGCGGCGCTCACGCGCCTCGCGCGCCGCCATGGCGCCGCCACCGTGATGGACAACACCTTCGCGGGCCTGCACCAGCACGGTGAATTCGATGTCGACTACTTCCTGCACAGCCTGACGAAGTACGCCTCGGGCTCGGGTGACGTGATGGGAGGCGCCGTGATCGGGCGCAGCGAACTGCTGCGGCCGCTGCGCGCCGACTTCTCCGTGCTGGGCGGGGTGCTCGACCCGCACGCGGCCTTCCTGATCCAGCGCGGCCTGCGGACCTATTTCGTGCGTTACCGGGAGCAGAGCGCGCGCGCGCTCGACATCGCGCAACGGCTGGCGGCGCATCCGGCGGTGGTGCGCGTGCACTACCCGGGCCTGCCCGCCCATCCGCAGTACGCCCTCGCGCGTGCGCAGATGCGCGAGTTCGGCACGATCGTGAGCTTCGACCTGCACGGGGGCGCGGAGGCCGGGCGCCGCTTCACCGAAGCGCTGGCGCTCTTTGCCAAGGCGGCCAGCGTCGGCTCGACCGAGTCGCTGGTGCTCGCGCCGCAGATGCTGAAAGCGCGCGACCTGACCGCCGCGCAGCAGGCGATTTCGGGCGTCACCGAGGGCACCGTGCGCCTGTCCATCGGACTCGAGGATCCCGAGGACCTCGCCGCCGACATCGAACGGGGGCTCGCCGCCGCCAAAGCGTGAGCCGCCTCGCGGTTTGACGCGCCCGCGCTTTACTGCGCTTGCCGGAAATTGCCTGATTCTACGGACAAATTCCGGGTGGCAGATATGTTAAATCGTTCGACGAGGATCGCGGCCCTGGCGCCGGCGCCACTGGCGCTGCGAGAGTCGGTGCTCCTCGACTTTGGCGCGCAATCGCTGCACCTGCCGCAGCGACCGGCGGCGCTCGATGCCCTGCTGCGCGGCGATGCCGGTGAGCAGGCGGCGGATGCGGTGGCCGCCACCGTCTTCGCGGTGAACGGGCGCGACAAGGAAGCGAAGCTGCTGCACGACTGCGCGCTCACGACGCGCCGCAAGGCGCTGGCCGTCGCGCGACTGCTGCACGCATCGGAGCAGACCGTGGGCGCCGCCGCCCTGCTGCATCGGGCCGGCGAGGCCTGCGCGCTGCGCGCGCTGGCGCGCGCCGAATCGGGCAGCCAGGTGCGCCTCGACTCACCCTCGCGCGCCGAGCTGTGCGCGCGCCACCAGGGGCAGTTCACCGAACAGTTGATCGCGGAGTGGGCGTTGCCGCCGCCGGTGGCGGTGGCGCTGCGCGGCTGGAGGCGCTTCCGCGAGGGCAACTCGCTCGCCGCGGCGATCGTCTACTACGCCCATCTCCTCGCCAGCGAAGAACTGCATCCCGAGTTCTTCGCGCCGGGACTCGTGCGCGCCGTCGGCGCCGAGCTCGGCGTCGATACCTCGCAGATCGCCGCCTTCGGGTAAGCTCGATCCACGCGGCCCATCGAAGGCCGCCCGGGGGTGAGCATGCCCATTTCGCGCCCGTTGTCGGGAATCGCGCTGTCCCTGTTCGCGTGCGCCGCGGCCGCGGCGGAACCCATTCCGGTCGAAGAGTTCGCGCCGAAGCGCGGCGCTTATGCCGCCATGGACCTGTCGGCGGACGGACGGCTGGTCGTTGGGGTGACCCTCGCCGATGGGGCGCCCATCGTCACCGTCACGGACATCGGGAAGATGGAAACCACGGCCGTGATACGCGGGTGGATCGACGGCCTCGAAATAAGCAGCTGCGGATTCAAGACGAGCCGGCGGCTACTGTGCAGTTTCGCGGGAGTCGACCATGCGGCGGGCGTGCCGTTCCCGGTCACGCGGCTGGTCGGCGTCGACGTCGATGGCCGCAATGCGAAAGTGCTCGTGCAGCGCGGCCAACAGGGCGGCACGCAGTTGCAGGACCGCATCCTGCACCTGCTGCCGGACGACCCGAAGCACGTGCTCATCGAGCTGCAAGACGGCGAAGACGGTGGCATCTATCCCGGCGTGTACCTGCTCGACGTCAACCAGGGGACGACGCGCCGGATCATGCGGCCGCGCGCGCCGATCCTGCACTGGCTCGCCGACCGCAAGGGCGTCGTGCGCCTCGGCCATGGCTTCGCCGACAAGAAGGCGGTCATCGTCGCGCGCGATGCGGCGGACGGCGACTGGCGGGTGATCTCGCGTTACGCGCGCTTCGACGCCACGCCATTCGAGCCACGCGGCTTCGGTGTCCTGCCCGGCACCGTGATGGTGCTGGCCGAGCACAACGGCCGCGACGCCATCTTCGACATGGACCTCTCGGAGCGCAACGACCTGCAGTTGCTCTTCTCGCATCCGACCGCGGATGTCGGTGGGCCGATCGTCTGGCGTGGTGACGGCACGGTCGTGGGGTTCGCCTACGAAACCGACCGTCGCCAGCGCCATTTCATCGACCCGCAGGCGCAGCGCGCCCAGGCGACGATCGACGCGTCCCTCCCCGACACGAGGAATGTCGTGCTGCGGCAGGCGGACACGACTGCGCGCTTCCTCGTCTCGGCCAGCTCGGACGTGCACCCGCCCGAGTACTACCTCATCGACCTCGATGCGCGCAGCCGCGTCCGCCTCGGCTCGGCGAACGCGAAGCTTGCGAAGCGCGCGCTCGCGCCGATGGCTTCGATCGAAGTGAAGACGGCACAGGGCCTCGTGCTGCCCGGCTACCTGACGCTGCCGCAGGGTGTCGAACCGAAGAACCTGCCGGCCATCGTCCTGCCACATGGCGGGCCGAACGCCCGCGATTCCTGGGGCTACGACCCGCTGGTGCAGCTGCTCGCAAGCCGCGGCTACGCCGTGATTCAGGTGAACTTCCGCGGCTCGACCGGTTACGGCAAGGCGTGGCTCGACGCCGGGTACCAGGCCTGGGGCACCGTCATGCATGAGGACATCACCAGCGCCGCGCGCTGGCTCGTGGCGCAAGGCATCGCCGATCCCAGGCGCATGTGCATCGTCGGCTGGAGCTACGGCGGCTATGCCGCGCTCATCGGCGCGATCAAGGAACCGGGCCTGTACCGCTGTGTCGCGAGCATCGCGGGCGTCACGAACCTGGGCCAGCTGCAGCGTGACAGCGACATCTACTACGGCGGCAGCGCCGCGGCGCGCAACAGCACGGGTACGGAGGATCTCGCCGCGAACTCGCCGCTCGCGCTGGCCGACAAGCTGCGGATTCCGGTGCTGCTCGTCCATGGCACCGACGATATGCAGGTGCTGGTCGGGCACAGCCAGCGCATGGCGAAGGCGCTCGAGCGCGCGCAGCATCCCGCCGAACTCATGCTGGTGGAAGGCGGCGACCACAGCCTTTCCCGCGCGGCATGGCGCGAGGCGCTCTATCGCAAGCTCGCCGAATTCCTCGGGAAGAACCTCGGAGCGCCGTGAAGGGTCACGCGCTGCTCGCCACCCGCACCCGGTGCATGTGGTAGGGCAGCACCTCCATCAGCTCGCCGTCGCGGTGCCGCTGCTGCACGGCCCGCCAGAAGTCGGCCGTCAGCACCTCGCCGTGCACGCGCATGAACGCCGCGCGCTGCGCGTCGTCGAAGGCGAGGAAATTGATGAAGGTCTCGGGGAACACGTCGCTGTCGGCGACATAGAACCAGCTCTCCGCCCGCATCTCGTCCTCGTCGTTCATCGCCCGCGGCAATTCGCGGAAGCGGCAATCGGTTACCTGGCACAGCTCGTCGTAGTCGTAGAAGATCACGCGGCCGTGGCGGGTGACGCCGAAATTCTTCAGCAGCAGGTCGCCCGCGAAGATGTTGGTGTAGGCGAGGTCGCGGATCGCCTGGCCGTAGTCGAGCACCGCGAGCTCGGCCTGGTCCGGTGAGGCCGAGCGCAGGTAGAGGTTGAGCGGCGTCATGCGCCGCTCGACGTACAGGTGGTCGAGGATCACGTCGTCGCCCTCGAAGTGCACAGTGTTCGCGGTCTCGGCAGCCAGTTCCTCGAGCAGCTCGGGCGCAAAGCGCGCGCGCGGGAAGCGCAGCCGCTTGAATTCCTGCGCATCCACGAGCCGGCCGGCGCGGTCGTGCTTGAAGACGTAGCTGTACTTTGCGAGCACTTCCTCGCGAAGCACGTTCTTCGGGTAGGGGAAGCGGTCGCGGATCACCTTGAAGACGACGTCGAACGAGGGCAGGGTGAAGCACACCATCACGAGGCCGCGCTCGCCCGCGGCATGCACGAAGCGGTCCGAGGTGTGCTCCATGTGCCGCATCAGTTCGCGGTAGCGCTCGGTCTTGCCTTGCTTGGCGCGCCCGAGCACCGTGAACAGTTCGCTGACCGGCTTGCGCGGCAGGAGCGACTTCAGGAACACCACGGCCTCGCCGACCCGCTCGAGGTCGACATGGAAATAGGAGCGCGTGAATCCGAACACGATGCTGACGTCGGCCTCGGCGAGCATCACCGCGTCGACATGGATGCCGCTCTCGGCGTTCTTCAGCGCGATCACCAGCGGCAGCGTGAAGCCGCGGCCGCTCATGCGGCCGACGAGGAAGGCGCGGCTCGCCTGGTAGAAGACCGGCCGTATGACCTCGACCTTGAGCAGCGTGCGCCGCTCGCCGAGCGTGGCAAGGTAGGCCGCGACCTCGGCGGTGACGTGCGCGACGCTTCGGTCAAAATCCTTCCAGGGCGAGCGAAAGCGCAGCTCGCCGAGCACGTCCTCGAACAGGAGCGGCAGCGAGCCGCGATTCAGGTACACATGGGTGACGACTTCGCTCGTGATGCTCGCGAGCGGGTCGAGGTCGGTCGCGACGAACTCGATCTCGGGCGCCACGCCCACCGTGCCGTGCAGCCGGCGCGTGATCGAGCTGAAGTAGGTCTTGTTGAACTCGGGGTCGGCAAGGCCCGCGATCTGGGTGACGAAGTGGGCGCGGATCGCGCGCCACAGCCCCGGGTCCAGCGCGCGATCGCCGAGTTTCAGGCGCAGCTCGGCGATCGCACGGTCGACCCAGCGGTCGTAGAGCTCGATGCGCTCGACCGCGTCGTGCTGGCTGCCCTTCCAGTCACGCGCGTCGAAGCGCTGCGGCGCGCGCCGCGTGATGGCGCGGAACTCGGCGTTGTAGTCCGCGAACGCGCCCGCAATGTGCCGGGCGCAGTCGTGGGCCAGCGCGGATTCCGCGGTCACTCAGAGGTTCTTGATCAGCGCGTCGGCGAACTCGCTGCACTTCACTTCCGTCGCGCCTTCCATCAGGCGCGCGAAGTCGTAGGTGACCGTCTTCTGGCCGATGGTGCGATCCATCGCGCCGAGGATCGCGTCGGCCGCTTCAGTCCAGCCCATGTAGCGCAGCATCATCTCGCCGGAGAGGATCACCGAGCCCGGATTCACCTTGTCGAGGTTGGCGTACTTCGGCGCCGTGCCGTGGGTCGCCTCGAACACCGCGTGCCCGGTCACGTAGTTGATGTTGGCGCCCGGCGCGATGCCGATGCCGCCGACCTGCGCGGCGAGCGCGTCGGAGAGGTAATCGCCGTTCAGGTTGCAGGTGGCGAGCACGTCGAACTCGTCGGGACGCGTCAGCACCTGCTGCAGCGTGATGTCGGCGATCGCGTCCTTGATGATGACCTTGCCGGCCTTCCTCGCCGCGTCCTGCTCGTCGCTAGCGGCCTTCTCGCCGCTCTTCGCCTTGGTGCGTTCCCACTGTTCCCAGGTGTAGACCTTGTCGCCGAACTCGCGCTCGGCGAGCGCATAGCTCCAGTTGCGGAACGCGCCCTCGGTGTACTTCTGGATGTTGCCCTTGTGCACGATCGTGACGCTCTTGCGCTTGTTCACGATCGCGTACTCGACGGCCGCGCGGAACAGCCGCTCCGTGCCTTCCTGCGAAACCGGCTTGATGCCGATGCCCGAGGTGTCCGGGAAGCGGATCTTGGCGTAGGCCTTCGGGAAGGCCTGCTTGAACAGCTCCTTGAACTTGCGGTTCTCGTCGCTCCCCTGCTCGAACTCGATGCCGGCGTAGATGTCCTCGGTGTTCTCGCGGAAGATCACCATGTTCACCTTGCCGGGATGCTTCACCGGCGAAGGCACGCCCTTGAACCACTGCACGGGGCGCAGGCAGACGTAGAGGTCGAGCATCTGGCGCAGCGCCACGTTGAGCGAGCGGATGCCGCCGCCGACCGGCGTCGTGAGCGGGCCCTTGATCGAAACGAGGTACTCGCGGCAGGCCGCCACGCTCTCGTCCGGCAGCCAGGTGTTGAAGAGCTTGTTCGACTTCTCGCCGGCATACACCTCGAGCCAGTGGATGCGGCGCTTGCCCGCATAGGCCTTCGCGACCGCGGCGTCGAGTACCCGCACGCTGGCGCGCCAGATGTCGGGGCCGGTGCCGTCGCCCTCGATGTACGGAATGATCGGCTGGTCGGGAACGGCGAGCTTGCCGCCCTTGATGGTGATTTTCTCCCCGCCGGCGGGCGGTACGATCTTGAGGCTGGGGGCCGTGGCCATGCAGAGACTCCTTGATTAACCGGCGAATTCTAACATGTAGAATTCCGCCGCATGAGCCGCACGCTCAACACCACGCCCGCCGCCGACGGCTTTCGCATGCCTGCCGAATACGCGCCGCACGCCGGTTGCTGGATGCTGTGGCCCGAGCGGCCGGACAACTGGCGGGACGATGCGCGACCCGCGCAGCGGGCGTTTGCGGCGGTGGCCGGCGCCATTGCAGGCTTCGAGCCCGTGACTATCGGCGTCAGTTCGCGGCAGTTCGAACTTGCGCGAACGCAAATTCCCGCGGCGGTCCGCCTTGTCGAGCTTTCATCGAACGACGCATGGATGCGCGATGTCGGGCCGACGTTCGTCGTGGATGGCCGCGGCGGGCGGCGCGGCATCGACTGGCGCTTCAACGCCTGGGGCGGCCTCGACGGCGGGCTCTATTTTCCCTGGGACGAGGACGACCTGGTCGCGCGCAAGGTCCTCGAGATCGAGCGCGCCGATCGCTATCGCGCGACCCTCGTCAGTGAGGGAGGGGCGATCCACGTCGACGGCGAGGGTACGCTGCTCGTCACCGAGCAGTGCGTGCTCAACCGCAACCGCAATCCCGGCCTGTCGCGCGAGCAGCTCGAGGCCGAGTTCAGGGCCTGGCTCGGCGTCGAAGCGGTGATCTGGCTCGGCGAGGGTGTGTTCAACGACGAGACGGACGGCCACATCGACAACCTCGCGTGCTTCGTCAGGCCCGGCGAAGTGGCGCTCACCTGGACTGATGCGCGCCGCGATCCGCAATTCCGCATTTCCCGCGATGCGTGGGAGCGCCTGCACGATGCGCGCGACGCGCGCGGGCGCCGGCTCAAGGTCCACAAGCTGCCGATGCCCGGACCGCTGCGCATGAGCGCGCGCGAAGCGCGTGGCGTCCACGCGCGTGACGGCGCCAAGGCGCGCCGGGCGGGCGAGCGGCTCGCGGGCAGCTACGTGAATTTCTACATTGCCAATCGCGGGGTCGTGGTGCCGCTGCTCGATGCGCGGACCGATCGCGGCGCGCTCAAGCGGATCGCGGCGCTGTTCCCGGGCCGCAAGGTGGTTGGCGTGCCGGCACGCGAGATCCTGCTCGGCGGCGGGAACATCCACTGCATCACGCAGCAGGTTCCCGCGGCCGGGGAATCCCCGCCGCCTTAGCCGGCGCCCCGGTCGCGCTCGGCGGCGGTGAGCCATTCCTTCTGCGTGCGCCGGTAATAGGCCGGCGCGATGCGCGCCTGGTCGAGCAGCTCGCGCAGCACGCGCCTCGACTCCTCGCTGCGACCCTCCTTGCGCAACAGCGCAGCGTACCGCACCGCCGCCTCCGCACCGGGGTAATAGGCGGCGAGCGCCGCATATTCCTCCAGCGCCTTGGCCTTGTCCCCGCTCGCCTCCACGGCCCGGGCGTAGAGCAGGTGGCCGTCGGGGCTCATGAAATCGGGGTTTTTTTCGATCAGCAGCTCGAGGGTGGCACGCGCCGCAGCCGGTTCACCGCCCGCGAACTGCGCGCCCGCGAGCCCCAGCATCAGCTTCGGGTCGAACTCATAGAGGCCGGTGAGCGCGGAACGGTAGACCTCGATCGCTTCCGTGTGCCGGCCCTGCTTCGCCAGTTCGTCGGCCCAGGCCTGGCGGGAGGCGACATTGCCCGAGGCCTGGGCACGTTCGGCGGCCTGGCGCAGGTCCCTGCCGGGATCGAGCGCACGCGAAACGCCGCGCGCGGCGCGGCGTGCCGCACGGCTGCGGAACATGTCGGGGACGATCTCCACCGCGACATAGGCGATGACGCCCGCGTACGACAGGAGGGCAAGGACCCAGATCCAGATCTGGTTCCGGCCCGTCTTGATGCAATGGATGATCAGCAGGGCCTGCAGGATGATCGATGCAATGAAGAAAGGCATGTGACGAGTCTAGCTTGGATCGCGACGCCGCGTTCGGGGAGCCGTAGGGACATGACGGCGGACTGCGCGAGGCGCGCTCCCGGGGACTTGCGGAAGGCGTGACCTGCTTGGCGGGCGAGGAATCCGTCTGTTGCTAGCATCGCGCGGATGGCTCCTGTTCCCGACCCGCAGGTTGTCCGCGGCTATCTCCTTTTCGCGCGTGTCGTCGCCTGGATCACGGTGGTGGCTGGCCTGCTCATCGTGGCTGGCTGGCAGGCCGGTGCAACCGACCTGGCCGCGCTCTTCATCGGGCCGCGGCCCATTCGCCTCGCCACGGGTGCCGGTTTCATCGCCGGAGGCACTGCACTCCTGTGCGCCGTCAGCGAGTCGCTCGTCGCACGCCGCTTGCGATGGCCGCTTGCGCTGCTGGTGCTCATGCTCGGGGCACAGTCACTGCTCGAACACCTGGGTATCCTCGACACGGGCTTGCGGCATTTGCCGCTCGTGGGTCGCACGGCCTCATTCGACGCGGCGATGCCACCGATCGTCAGCATCTTCTTCGTCAATCTCGGGCTGTACGCGGGCACCCAGGGGCGGCTCGGCGACAACTGGATCGCCGCAATGCTGGCGCTCGCGATGCTGGGTACCGCCATGGCCGCGCTCGCGGCGCAGGGCGTGAGCGCCGCCGCGGGCGCCGAAAGCATCCTCAGCCCGGCGACACCCGGCGCAGCGGCGCTGCTCTTTGCCAATGCCATCGGCTGGATAGCCGCGCGCCCCGCATCGCGCCTGTGTGCGGTGGCGGCGGCGCAGGGCTACGGCGGCTTCGTCGCCCGTCGCCTGCTCCTCCCGGCGATGCTGCTGCCGCTTGCGTGGGGCTGGCTCATCCAGTGGGCGCGCGACCGCCTCGGCGTGGACGATGCCTTGCTGATCGCCCTCAGTGGCCTTGTCACCGGCGGCAGTGTTGCGATCCTCGTCTGGTGGGTTGCCCGGCTCAGCGGACACATCCAGTACCAGCGATCGAGAACAGCGGTACTGGCCGGCATCGCGAACACCGATGTCCTGAGCGGCCTCGCCAACCGGCGCGCGTTCGACGCGGAACTGCCCGCCCGCCTGCATGAGCTGCGCACTGACAACCGCGGCTTCTCCCTGCTGCTGCTCGATGCCGACCGCTTCAAGGCCTACAACGACGATTTCGGCCATCCGGCCGGCGATGATGCCTTGCGGGGCATGGGTCGCCTGCTGCACCAGTCCCTGCGCCCTGGCGATCACGCCGCGCGCATCGGCGGCGAGGAATTTGCGGTGCTGCTCTCGGATGCCGACCGGCACGCGGCACGACTGGCGGGCGAGCGTATCCGTGCGGCATTCGCGGCCCACCCTTGGCCGCGCCGGGCCATGACCGTGAGCATCGGAGTGGCACAGGTTCGACCGGATGACACCGCCACGACGCTGCTCGGTCGGGCGGACGCCGCCTTGTACGAGGCCAAGAACAGCGGCCGTGACCGGGTCGTCGTCGCACTGTGATGCTCGCCCGTGCTTGCTAGACTCGCGGCCCGACAGCCCGCGAGGAGATGCCCATGCGCCAGGCCGGCCGATGCTTGTGCGGAAACATTCGCTACGAAGTGTCAGGCACCCCGAAATGGGTCGCGGTATGCCATTGCAGGGACTGCCAGCGTAGCGCCGGCGCCCCGATGGTCCTTTGGGCAATCTTTCCCGAGGCGGCCTTCACGCTGAAGGCAGGCACGCCGAAGGCGGTCAACTCCTCCGGATCCGCCATGCGCTATTTCTGTGCCGATTGCGGCACGGGGCTCTTCTATCGCAATGCCGTGAGTCTGCCTGGCCTCGTCGATGTGCAGGTGACGACCCTCGACGACCCGTCCGTGCTGCCGCCCACCGTCCAGGTGCAGACCGCCGAGCGCCAAGCCTGGGTTGTGCACCTCGCTGTGCTGCCGGCGTTCGAACGATTTCCATCGGGCCCGGCATGACGGGATCCGGCGCCGTCTCGCGCTTCAAGGCGAAACTGCTGCGTCCCGCCCAGCCCGGTGCGGGCGGTGAGTGGGCGTTTCTCGTCCTGCCGAAGACTGCGAGCAACAAGTTGCCGAGGCGCGGCAGGACGACCGTCGCAGGCACCCTCAACGGTCATCCGTTCCAGGCCACGCTCGATCCCGATGGGCGACTGAGCCACTGGATGAAGGTGGACGAGAAGCTTCGCAAGGCCGCGAAGGTGAAGGCCGGGGACATCGTCGCGCTCGAGGTCTCGCCCGTGGAGCCTGAGCCCGAACCCCGATTGCCGCCCGACCTGAAGGCGGCGCTCGCCGCCTCCCCGAAAGCCAGGGCGACATGGAAGGGCACGACGACCATCGCCCGGCTCGACTGGGTGCACTGGATCACCACGGCGAAGCAGCAGGCGACGCGCAAGCGCCGCATCGAGAACGCCTGCCACATGCTCGCCGCGGGCAAGCAGCGGGTCTGCTGCTTCGATCCTTCGGGCTACTACAGCAAGGGCTTCAGTGCCCCCGAGCCGGCTGGTTGAACGGGCGACTCAATCGCGCCGATAGGCCACTTCGAGGAACGCGGCGCGCTTGCGGCCCGGGAAATACCGATAGTTGCCGAAGGCGTAGTCCGCGCGATCGGCGTAAGCGGTGTCGGCCAGGTTGAGTGCCCGCAGCGAGAGCTGCCAGGCCGGGGAGAGCACCCAGCGTGCGCGCAGGTTGACGAGCGTATGGCCGGCGTAGGCGTGCTCGTTTTCCGCGTCCAGCCAGTAGCGACCGACGTCGAGCACCTCGAGCTCGGCATCGATGCGGCCGCCGGCCGACCAGCCGATGCGCAGGGCATGAAGGTTGCGTGGCGAAGTGTCGATGTCATTGCCGTTGCGAATCGTCTCGCCGCCCCCTGCCGCGGCATCGAATTCGTAGCGATGCCGGGCGACGCTGCCGGCGGCGCTCACGCGCCAGTTCGCCGCCGGGCGCCAGCTGAACTCGTACTCGATGCCGCGGTGGCTGGTGCGGCCACCGTTCACGTTGAAGCCTGCGCTGTCGCGCAGGATCACGTGGCTCTTCTCGAGCCTGAACGCCGCGAGCGACCAGTCGACGCGCCCAAGACCGCCGCGCCACCCGAGCTCGGCGCCCTGCAACTCCTCGGAATCGAGCGCGGCGACATCCTGCTGCCGTTGCAGGCGATAGAGCTCGGTCTGCTCCGGTGGGCGAAAGCCGCGCGACCAGCTCGCGTACAGCCGCTGCCCTGCGCGCGGCGTGAACATCACGTCGAGCTTGGGCGCGAGGTTGTCGAAGCGGTCGCTGCGATCGGCGGGGCGCCGGTAGAGACAACCGCCGGCCGCGCAGGGTACGCCGTGCTCATCGGTGTTGCCGGTGAGCATGCGGTTGTCGTAGCGGTAACGGGTCCGCTCGAGCCGCAGGGCCGCGCCCAGCCTCCATCCCGGCCCCGGCGTGAACTCCATCGTCGCGTAGGCGCCGGCCGTGCGGCCCGCGACGCGATAGTCGTAGTGCTTGCCGGCGGGGCGGATGGCATTCGCTGCAGGCGAGCCATCGGTGGTGGGTCCGTCCTGCGACTCGCGCAGCATCGATTCCGAGGCCTCTGCATCGAAGCCCGCGCCCCAGTTCCAGCGACCGGCGAACGGGCGGCGCAAAGCGGCGCCGGCGAGTAGGCTCGATTGCGCATTCTCCTCGAGCGGTTTGCCGAGCAGGAAGTGCTGCAACAACTGCATTTGCGAACGGCGCAGGCTCCAGTGCAGCTGGTCGCTGCAGCCCTCGCAGGCAGCGCGCGACCAGATTGCCGTGCCGCGCGCCGACCACGCTTTGCGATAGGCGTCCGGATCGGGGTTCGAGCGGGCGAGGGCGCGATCGCGGTACGCATCTTCGCCCAGGATGTAGCCGGCCGTCTGCTGGTCCAGCACCGTGCCCGACGCGCGCAAGCGCAGCGCGCCGCCCGCGACCTTGGGATCGTCGAGCGCGAGATCGAACTTGCCTTCGTCGAATCCCGAATCAGCGCGAAAGCCGCCGTCGCGCACGACGAGGCCGTAGGCGCCGAGGCCGCGCCCGCCGGCATGGGAGGCAATGGCGGCGCGCACGCGGCGGTAGCCGTCCGGGCCTGCTTCGAGGCCAACGCCGAATCGCGGCAGTGCTGCGACCGCCGGCGTGCGCACATTGACGATGCCGTGTACGGCGCTTGCGCCGTAGAGGGCTGGACCCGGACCACGGAAGACTTCAATGCCGGCCGCCTGTTCCGTATTGACCTCGAACAGCTCGTTCACGTTGCAGAAGCCGACCGGCCGGATCGCGATGCCGTCCTCCGCCGCGAGGAAGGCCCCGCAGGCGCCCGCGCCCGTGAGGACGGGCGAACGGATCGCGACGAGGCTCTCCGCGCCGCTGCCCCGCTGCACGAATACGCCGGGGACGCGATTGACCGCTTCGGAATACTGCGTGGCGCCGAGCAACGCAAGGTCGCCCGCGTCGACGACGCCGAGGCTCGCGGGCACGTCGATGCGCGGCTCGGGCACGCGCGAGGCCGTGACGGTGAGTTCCTGCAGTCGGTCCGTGTCGGCGGCGTGCGCGGCCGCCGTCGCCAGTGCGGCCGCCAGGAGCGTGGCTACTTTCACTTCGGCAGCGAATAGGCGATGACGTAGTCGCCCTTCGGCGTGCCGAGGCCGCCGTGGCCACCCGCCGCGATCACGAGGAACTGCCGGTGATCGGGTCCGGCGCGATAGGTCATCGGCGTGGCCTGGCCGCCCGCGGGCAGCGCGCGTTTCCACAACGGCTTGCCGGTTTCCACGTCGAAGGCGCGGATCCGGTTGTCCATCGAGGCCGCCACGAACACGAGGTCGCCCGCCGTCACGATCGCGCCGCCGAGGCTTGGCATGCCGTAATCGCGCGATGGCAACCACGCCGGCGCAAGGCCGCGGGTACTGCCGAGCGGCACCTGCCAGTCGATGCGGTTCTTGTCGAGATCCACGCTCACGAGGGTGCCCCAGGGCGGCCGCACGCAGGGCAGTCCCCACGGTGACAACAACGGCTCGCGGCGCAGGCCGTAGGGCGTGCCACGCTGCGCGGAGAATTCCGAGTCGGGGTAATCACCGGATTCGCGCTGCGCCTGCCAGGCTTCGCGCGGCAGCAGCGTGGCGACCATCGGCAGGTGGTTCACGACGGTGATGAGGCGATTGCGCCGCACGTCGTGCGCCACGCCGCCCCAGTTCACGCCGCCTGCGTAACTCGGGAAGAGGATCGTGCCGGCGAGGTCCGGCGGCGTGTAGGCGCCCTCGTTGCGATACTTCGCGATGAGGTCGCGGCACTTGCCGCGATCCCAGAAGGTCAGGCCCCAGGCCTCCCCGGGCTTGATCGGCGCGAGCGACACGAGCGGCGGAGTGGCCGGAAAGGGCTGCGTGGGCCATGCGCGCTCGCCACGCACTCGCGAGGCCGGCACCTTGCGTTCCTCGATGCCGTAGACAGGCTCGCCGGTTTCGCGATCGAGGATGAACAGCAGGCCCGATTTCGTCGCCTGCACCACGGCCGCGACCGAGCGCTCCGCGTTGTCGATCTCGATCAGCGTCGGCTGGGCCGCGAGGTCGTAGTCCCAGAGATCGTGGTGGATGAGTTGCCGATACCAGCGTACGGCGCCCGTGCGCGCATCGAGCGCGACCAGCGAATTCGCCATGGCGTTCGTGCCGAGGCGCTCGCCGCCAAAGAAATCGGGGCTCGCCGAGCCGGTCGGGACGAAGGCGAGGCCGCGGCCGGCATCGACGGTGACCGGAGCCCACGCGTTTGCGCCGCCCGTGCGCTGCGCCTGCCCGGGCTGCCACTGACTCGCTGCAGGGTGGTCGGGGCCATCGGGGATCGGGTCGAACTTCCAGCGCAGTGCGCCGGTGCGCGCATCGAATCCTCGCACGATGCCGCGCTCGAGCTCCACGGCGCGGTTGTCGCCGATCGCGGAGCCCACGATGACGATGTCCTCGAAGGTGGCGGGCGGGGAGGTGACGAGATACTCCCCCGGCGTCGTGCTGCGCGCGTCGGCGCCGAGCGCCACCGCGCCGCCGATGCCGAAGCCCGCGCAGGGCCGGCCCGTGTCGGCGTCGAGCGCGAGCAGCCGAGCGTCGAGCGTGCCGAGGAAAACGCGCCGGCGGCAGGGGCCCGTGCGCGCCTTGTCGGGATCTTCCCATGTCGTGACGCCGCGCGACGTGGCCTCGGCGTAGTGCTGCTTGCGCGGCACGCGCGGGTCGTGGCGCCACCGTTCCCTGCCCGAGGCCGGATCGAGCGCGATCACGATGTCGGTCGGCGTCGAAAGGTACAGGCGGCCGAACGCCAGCACAGGCGTCGCCTCGAAGGCGAGCTTGTCCGCGCGCCCGAAGCCCTCGCCAAGCTCGCCGGTGCGGTAGGTCCAGGCCACTTCGAGCTGCGCGACGTTGTCGCGGTTGATCTCGCGCAAGGGCGAATAGCGCTGCGCGAAGCCGTCGCCGCCGTAATACCCCCAGTCGCTGACGGCGGGGGACTGGGCGCGCGCGGTGCCCGCGACGAGCAGCAGCGCCAGGAATGAGATGCGTCGCATGCCGGCATTATCCGTCATCGCGGGACTGGTATCCTTCCGGCGTGAAGTTGCCGTGGCTCCTCGCCCTGCTGATGCTCGCCGTGCCGATGGTCGCGGTCGCCGCGGAGTCCCGGCCGCGGGTCGGGCTCGTGCTCTCGGGCGGTGGTGCGCGCGGCGCGGCCCATGTGGGCGTGCTCAAGGTGCTCGAAGGAATGCGCGTGCCGATCGACGCGATCGCGGGCACGAGCATGGGTGCGGTGGTCGGTGGCCTCTATGCGAGCGGTATGTCGGCCGCCGAGATCGAAGCCACTCTGGGCGCGGTGGACTGGGAGGAAGTGCTCGGCGACCGCCCGCCGCGCGACGACCTCTCCTTCCGGCGCAAGGAGGAGGACCGCAATTTCCTCGTGCGCCTGCCGCTCGGCCTGCATGGGGGGGAATTTCGCCTGCCGAAGGGCCTCGTGCAGGGCCAGCGGTTGAACGAGCTGCTGCGCAGGCTGACCTTGCCCGTGGCCACGGTGAAGGACTTCGATGCGCTGCCGACCCGCTTTCGCGCGGTCGCGACCGACCTGGAGAGCGGCGATCGCGTGGTGCTCCGCTCCGGCGACCTCACCACGGCGATGCGCGCGAGCATGTCGGTGCCAGGAGTATTCGTGCCGGTCGAGAGCCAGGGGCGCCTGCTGGTCGACGGCGGCCTCGCGGACAACCTGCCGGTCGACGTCGCGCGCGCCATGGGCGTCGACGTGCTGATCGTCGTCGACACGGGCTTCCCGCTGCTCACGCGCGATCGGCTCTCGACCGTGCCGATCATCTCGAACCAGATGATCGCGATCCTCGTGAGGCGCAACAGCGAAATCCAGCGCGCGGGCGTGTCGGCCTCGGACGTGCTGATCGATCCGGCGCTCGGGAGCGCCTCTTCCTTCGACTTCAGGCGCTTCACGACGCTGATCGACGCAGGAGGCGCGGCCGCGCAGGCGGTGGCGCCGCGGCTGGCGCGGCTCGCGCTGCGCGAACCGCAATACACGGCCTGGCTTGCGGCGCGTGCGCAGGCGCGCGGCGGGGCCGCGCCGCGCATCGAGTTCGTGCAGGTGGCGCCGGGCTCGGAACGCTACCAGCGGCCCATCGACGACCTCTTTGGTGGTTTCGTGGGCCAGCCGCTCGACGGCGCGGCGGTGGGTGCGCAGGTCACCGCGCTGTACGGGCTCGGCAACCTCGAGACGCTCGACTATCAGGTCGTCGAGGACAGCGGCGGCCGGGACGGGCTCGAAGTCACGGCGAAGCGCAATTCCTGGGGCCCGAACTACGTGCGCTTCGGCCTCGGCCTCGGCGACGATTTCGAAGGCAATTCCGCGTACAACGCGACGGCGCGCTTCGTGCTCGCGGAAATGAACCGGCTCGGCGGTGAATGGACCTGGGACCTGCAGGTCGGCGAATCGCCGCGGGTCGCCACCGAGGTGTACCTGCCGTTCTCGTATCGCAGCCGCTGGTTCGCGCTGCCGCAGGCGAAATACGAAGCACGCAACGTCCCGCTGTTCGACGGCAGCGGGCGCCGGCTCGCCGAATATCGCGTCAAGGGAACGCGCTTTGGGCTCGACTTCGGCCGCGAATTCGGCTCCGCCTTCGAGATCCGCGCGGGCGTACATCGCGAAGACGGCGAATCGCGCGTGCGCCTCGGCGACCCCACGTTGCCGTCCGGCGAGTTCGACGTGCGCCAGTACTACGCGCGCTTCGCCTACGACGGCCTTGACGACGTCGGCTTCCCGCGCCGTGGCGCCTCGTTCTTCCTCGAGTGGACTGGCGAGCACGACCTCACGGGGCAAGGCGTCGATTCGAACCTGCTGACGCTCGACTGGCAGATCGCGCGCTCGCGCGGCCGCAACCGCGGCGTGCTGTCCGCGAGCCTCGGCACGAACCTCGACGGCGGGCCGGGCAACGTGCGCAACCTCTATCCGCTCGGCGGCTTCCTGAACCTGTCGGGACTCGCGCCGGGCGAGATCGCCGGGCGGCATTTCGCGATCGCGCGCGCGATCTACTACCGCCAGATCGGGCGCGCCGGCACCGGCATCCTCGACCTGCCGACCTATGTCGGCGTCGCCTATGAAGTCGGCAACGTGTGGGACGAGCGCCGCGACATCGGCTTCGATTCGGCGCGCAACGATTTCAGCGTGTTCTTCGGCGTCAACAGCTGGCTCGGGCCGCTTTACCTCGGCGCGGGTTACGACGACTCGGGCGACATGGCTTACTTCCTGTCGCTCGGGCGATCATTCTGAGGGCGATCAGCGGCGAGCGCGCTACAGGCCGCGGCTCTCGGCGAGCTTTTCCACCTTCTCGAAGCGCAGCGCCGGCGCATCGCCGGAGCGCGAGTACTCGTGCTTGCGGCTCATTTCCGCGAGCGCGGCATCACGCTCGCCGGCGCTCGGGAACCAGTGCGTGCGGCTCCAGTCCTGGCCGAGCAGCTTCCTGAACGGATCGTTCGTGCGCAGGCTCACGCGCAGGCCGTAGGGCCGCTGGTTGCGGCTGTCGGGGTTTCCCCGGAGATTGTGCGGTTGTGAAATGCCCATCGGGCGCAAAGCCTATCAGAAGCGCCGGTCACCCGCGCCTTCGCGGTCGGCCCAATGCAGGATGCGGCGCGTGATGAATACGTATAGCCGCTTGCCGGTGCGCATCCAGAGGCGCGACAACAGCGAGGGCGTGGCGAGGATCCGCCGTTCACGCGCCGTGAGGCGTGCTGCGAGATAAGTCCGCTTGTGCTTCAGGAGATGCCTCAGGTCGTCGTGGGCGAGCGCGCGGAACAGCCGGCCGCGCCCGCGCGCGGTCCACGCGAGCTGGAAATCGACCAGCGCCGGCGCGCCAGCCGCCGTCACGAGCCAGTTCGGTTCCTTCGCGAGGTCGTTGTGTACGACGCGCCGCGCGTGCAGCCGGCGCAGCAGGTGCAGCGCCGCCCGGTAGTAGGCGGGGTCTGCGGGTTTCGCGCGCTGCATCGGCGCGCCGTCGATCCAGCTGCGTGTCAGGACGCCCGCGCGACAAGCGATGAGCCGCGGCACGGCGTCGAGGCCTGCCAGCCGCGCGAGCGCGCGCGCTTCCTTGCGCGCGAGCCAGCGAGCGAGCGGCTTCGCCCAGGCGCGCGCGAGGCGCGTGTCGCGGCACACATGCTGTGGCCGTCCCGCCGCATCATGTACGAGGAAGACAGCGCCGAAATGATCGCGCTTGAGTTCGAGTTCCGCGGGCGCGGGATCGGTCACGGCAGGATCGCGAGGGTGGGCAGCACGCCCGCCTCGCGCAGCGCGATGCCCGCGAGCAGGAGCGCATAGAGGAGAAAGAATGCGCCCGCATCGACGAAGGCTTTCCACAGGACCGCTGGATACACCGTCGCCACAGGAGGCATCGACCACTTCGAGAAGTCCGGACGCCAGCGGTGCGTCTTTGCGGCATACTGCGCCCAGGCTTCGGGATGATGTTCCGCGAGCCAGCGCTCTTCGCGCCGCGCCGCGCTGCCGAAGAGCGCAGCCAGCACGAGGGCGGTGAGCAGGACCAGGGCCAGCGAACCCGTGGCCAGCGCGAGGGCCAGGCCCCCGAGGAAGGACAGCGAATAAAGTGGGTGCCGTGCCAACGCGTAGGGGCCTTCGCTGACGATCGCGCTGTCCTTGCGTCCGGCGATGAAGACCGAGCACCAGATGCGACCGAGGCAGGCGAGCGCAACCAGCAGCAGCGATGCGCCTCGCGCCAGGGCGAACCCGCGGGGATCGGCCATGCGAGGGGCACAGACGGCAGCCGCAGCAACGAGTGCCAGGAAACAGATCAGGGTGAAGCGCAGGCGAGGCGTACTGGCGGAGCGGGTCATGTGCCTGCCGATTCTAGCAGCCGCCTTGAGTTGCCCCGGGTTCGCCCCCACACTCGCAGACCACCGAGGAGGTTGTCATGGCACTCTTGCGCAGGCCCGCCACGTTGCCTACTCCTGCCGAGGCGCTACCCGGCCGAGATACGTCCTTGCCGGTACCGGAAGCGCATTTTGTCCACGGCACCCGCCTCCAGCCGCCGTTCACTGCGCCGCTCGAGGAAGCGGTGTTCGGGCTCGGCTGCTTCTGGGGTGCGGAGCGGCTCTTCTGGCAGTTGCCCGGCGTGCACACCACGGCGGTGGGCTATGCGGGTGGCTTCACGCCGAATCCCAGCTATGAAGAAGTGTGCACGGGCCGCACCGGTCATGCGGAAGTGGTGCGGGTGATCTACGACCCGCGCGTGACGAGTTACGAATTGCTGCTGAAGGCGTTCTGGGAATCGCACGATCCGACGCAGGGTATGCGCCAGGGCAACGACGTCGGCACGCAATACCGCTCGGTGATCCACGCGACGAGTGCCGCCCAACTGCACGCGGCGCAGGCGTCGAAGCAGGCCTACCAGCTGCGCCTCGCCGCCGCGGGGCGCGGCGCGATCACGACGGAAGTCCGCGAGGCGCCGACCTTTTACTACGCGGAGGACTACCACCAGCAGTACCTCGCGAAGAACCCGGATGGGTACTGCGGTATCGGTGGCTGTGGCGTGGACTATCTCGCTGCGGGAGCGGCCGCAACCTGAAGCGCCTCGCAGCGGCGAATCTCAATCGGCTTTCTTCGCGCGCGCCACCTTTTTCGGTGGCGGATCGCTGCGCACGAGGCTCGACAGTGCGCAGGTGCCCTCGCGCGGGACGATGATCTTGCTGAAGCGGTCGAATTGCCCCGGCGGCTTCGTCACGAAGCCGATGGCATTGGCGAAATCGAGCCCGAAGCAGGGCGCGAGCAGCTTCGCGTAGTACCAGTCGCGGTGATTGTCCTGCACCCACAGGCCGCGGTCGCGGTCCGCGTGCCAGTCGTAGATGCCGCCGTGATCGGCGAACGGAATCGAGGCCTGCGCGGGCTCGGGGAGCGTGTCCTTGTCCTTGCCCTCGTCGCCCGCGAGCGCGGAGAGCGGTACGAGTGCGAGCGCTGCGGCCGCGAGCAGGTTCATCGGGCCTGGCTTGTCCATGATCGTGACCTTTCCAGGAAGGCGGATATCCCTTCGACCGCGTCGCCGTGGGGAAGGTTCCGGTCGCACGGCCTAGTTGCGCATCCAGTGGCCGGGCTCGAAGCGCCAGCGGCCGCGGTGCTCCTCCCAATGCGCGGGCGCCCAGGCCCAGCCGCGGCGCTCGCGCACCCACCGGCCGTCGATCCAGTCGTAACGACGGCCATCCCAGCGCCAGTAGCCCGCGGCCCAGACGTAGCCACGGCGCGGTGCGGGCGCCACGACGACGCGCAGCGGTGGCGGTCGTACATCGACTTCGACAACGGCCACGCGGCGTGCAGGCGGCGCGACCACGCAGCCGGCCAGTTCCAGCACCAACAGGGAAGCCAGCAACACGATGGCGTTCTTCATAATTCATGCCTCCAAGAGGCTCGAACGCGCGAGTCCGCTGCGGGTTGACAGCCGCGCCGGCGCACGTATCACGCAACAATTGGGTTGCATGTCTCGGGAGTCGCGCGTACCATGCAACCAGAGGGTTGCATATGGGCACGACCGATTGCATAGAAAGAAGTGTTCTGCTGAAGGCGCCGCGCGCGCGCGTCTGGCAGGCGCTGGAGAATGCCGGGGAGTTCGGCCACTGGTTCGGCGTTGACTTCCAGGGCGCGCGGTTCGTCGCCGGCAGCCACGCCCGCGGCAAGGTGACCCAGCCCGGTTGGGACCACTTGTGGATGGATGTATGGATCGAGCGTGTCGAGCCGCAGCGGCTGCTTTCATGGCGCTGGCATCCCGGCGCGATCGATGCGACAGCAGACTTGCCGCAGGCGGAAACCACCCTGGTGGAGTTCCGGCTGCAGGACGCACCAGGCGGTACCTTGCTGACGGTCGTCGAGTCGGGCTTCGACCGCGTGCCGCCGGCGCGCCGGCTCGCGGTGTTCCGCGAGAATACGGAGGGCTGGGACGCCCAGATGCGGAACATTGCGCAGCATGTCGCCGCGTCCTAGCGGCGCGCCGCGAGCGGGCGCGCCCATCGCGGCCCTGCGCCGCGCGCGCCCGGTATTTGCAGCGCTCGGCGACGAGACCCGCCTGCGCCTGCTCGCGTTGCTGTGCACCGGCAGCGCGCTGTCGATCACGCAACTCACGGCGGGCACCGAACTCACGCGGCAGGCTGTCACCAAGCACCTGCAGGTACTCGCGGATGCGGGGCTTGTGCACGACGTGAGGCTGGGCCGCGAGCGGCTGTGGCAGTTCGATCCCGCGCAGGTCGAGGCCGCGAGGCAGTCGCTGGCCGAGATCGGCCGGCAATGGGACCATGCGCTCCTTGGGCTGAAGGCCTTCGTGGAGCGGTGAAAGACATGAAACCTGTCCTGCGCTGGGTGCTCGCGCTTGGGCTCACGGGCTTCCTGTGCGGTTTCTTGGGGCCGATGCTGCTTGCGCCGGGCGCCAACCAGGGTCCGCTGCTTGGCATTTTCATCACCGGTCCGGCGGGCGCGCTGGCCGGGCTCGCGCTCGGTGCACTCGCGCGCGTCCTGCCTTGGCCGGCAAGGGTGGAGCGGTGGGCTCTTGTCCTGTGTTGTGCTCTGCTCGGGCTCGCCACGCTCGGGCGCAGCCTTCCCGAACCGCGCAACCGCGCCCTGCTGCTCGAGGCGAATGTCATCGATTGCCTCTCGCCGGCTGCGTTCGAGAGCGAGGCCATGGCCGATTGGGAGGCCCGCGTCGCGAAGGTCGATTGGGCAGCGCCCCGCAGCAGCTGGCAGGACGAGGCGCGGCGACTCTTCGCCCGGCCTGACGGCGTCGTGCTCGATCTCGAGGTGCAGGCGCGGCGCGTGGCGCGCGAGCACTTGCAGCCCTGGGATCGCGGGCGCACGACCGTCGAGCCGGTAGCGGGCGTTGGCGACGTGACGCGCGTGTTTGCGCGCTACGCAGGCGCCTCCTGCAGCGCCTATCCTTCCGGGCCCGCAATCCTCTACTACGAACTCACTGTCGACCCGCAGCCGGGCCCGTGGCCACCCGACGACCTGCCGGGGCTCTTGAGCCTCGTGGTCGCCGGGCCTCCGCCTGCCGCCTATTTCGGCGACTTTTCCTCGAGCGGGTAGGTCTTCACACCGGACCCCGTCGCTGCCGACTCGGAGGGAGTGATGGCTGGCGCTGCGCCGCTCGCGCCTGTTGCGCCGGTTGCCGCGGTGCTCGAGGCAATGGCGGCGAGGAAGCGCTGCGCGTTGTTCGAGGTGGTGCTGACGGCTCCCTTCAGGATGTCGCCCGCGCTGACTTTCCTGCCATAGAAGCCCGCGTTCGACTTGTCGTCGATGGTGAGCGCGCTGCCGTCGAGCGCGACGCCGATGAACAGGCCCTTGCTGCGGGAGTACGAGTAGACCTCCGCCTTGAACGAGGCGTCCGTTGCCGCCGAGGCGGTGCGCCCGACGGGGCCCGCCGCGACCGATGCATCGGCACCGAGCGTGACCTTGCCGTCGGTGATGCCCTCGACGCCCTTGCGGGTCGTGAACACGAGCACCACGTCGGTCGACTGGGCGCCGATCTGCGGCCCGAAGCTGCCGCCGCTCAGGTTGACGAACACGGGATTCGAGAAGCGGCCCGCCTCGTCGCGCACCACCATCACGCCCTTGCCGTGGCGGCCGCCGAGCCAGAAGCTCACCTTCACGACATCGGGCACCACGACGACGCCGTAGGCGCGATCGAGCAGCCATTGGGGAATGGCTTCGTCCCGGCTCTGCCGCAGCTCGCTCATCACTTCGGTGGCCGTGATCAGCCGTGCCTCTTCGCGACCCTGCGCGAAGACGGCGGGCGCCGTGAAACAGGCGACAGTGGCGAGCAGGGCCGGCCAGGCGCCGGTGCGGGTTGTTTGCAGCATTCAAGCCTCCTCGGGGGCCGCCCATGCGGCGGACGCAAGCTTACTCCAGTCCGCGTGAACGGACGCTGAAGGCTTGGACCGGGAACGCCGTCGGGCGTTCAGAACCAGATCGAGAGGAAGACCTGGTAGATGCTGGCGTCGAGCTTGTAGAGCGGCTCGGTACCCGGCACGGCGACACTCGCGCGTACGTCGCGGAAATCGTCGTAGCTGATCGTCATGAAGTTGTAGCGCAGGTTCGCCTGTGCCTTCTCGACCCAGGGCAGGCGCGCGATGCGGAAGTCGTAGCTCGCGCCGATGCCGAAGGTGAGTGCGGTGAAGGTCGACAACTCCTTGTCGCGTGCGAGGAAGTTTGCGTAGTTGCGGCGCGGGAAGAGGTCGGCGTAGAAGTCGGCGGCGTCCTGCTTGTAATAGCGCAGCGAACCCGTGAAGGTCCAGCGATCCCAGGCCGGCTGCGTGTAACTGACTTCGCCCGTATGGGCATTCACGCCCCAGGAATCGGTGTAGAAGCGGTACCAGCCGTTGAGCGAGGCGCGCCACGGCAGGAAGTAATTGAGCTTCAGCGAGGCCGCGTTGCTGGTGCGCGTGTTGGGGTAGACCTCGCCCTGGTAGGTGTAGCCCTTGGGGTCGCTCGGGTCGAAGTAGCGCACCGAACGGTAGGGACTGTTGAGGTAGCCCTCGTCGCTGATGACCTCGAAGTTGGCGATGCCGATCAGGCTGCGCGTCAGCACCTGGGTGATGCCGACGGCGTAACTGCGGGTGTCGGAGGCGCGCTGGAAGGTCGGGTCCTTGCCGCCGCCGATGTTGCGGAAGATATCGTTGTTGCCGCGCTTGAAGCTGAAGGAAATCGTCGTCAGGTCGCCGAACATGTCCTGGCTGACGCCCGCGTACCAGGTCTTGGCGTCGTAGTCGCTTTCCGAGCTGCTGATGTAGCCCGCGCTATAGGTCGACTTGCCGCGCAGGTAGTCGGCCGTGACGCTGTACTGCGTGCGCTCTTCCTTGTACGGGCTCGCGGTCGATACGACGTCGATCGACGCGCTCGACACGAGGTCGACATAGTAATTCGCGGCCACCGACACCTTGTCGGCGAATTTCTTGCGCACGAGCAGCGAGGGACCGTCGATGACGACCCCACCGCCGTCGTAGCGGTGGTAGAGGACGTCCGCGCGGTCGTCCGGCAGCACGCCGGCCGAGGCGAGTGGCGCCAGCAGCAGGGCGCCCAGCACTGCGGTCCACGTCCGCATCATCAGTTGCATCCGCAACCGCCGCCCGCGTTGCCGGTTGCCCCGCGCGCTCCTTCGCGCGCCTCGAACACGTGGTCGAGGTAGGCCGTCGAGACGGGGAAGCGGTCGAACGCCATGACCGGATCGGCGAGGTTCTCGCGCTCGTAGGGCTTCACCCAGGGCTCGATCGGCGCGCAGGCCGACAGCGCGCCCGACAGGGCAACGCCAACGGCAAACGTGCCGCAAAGCCTTCGAACGAGCGCGTGCACGGTCATCCTCATTCCTTCACGAGCATCCGGATCTGGTCGAGGTAGGTGTTTTCGTCGCCGGGCTTGTAGCCGCGATGCAGCAGGCGGACATTGCCCTTGCGGTCGATGATCACGCTGTTCGGCATGCCGGTCACCTTGTAGAGCTTGCTCACCTTGCTGTCGGTGTCGAAGGCAATCGGGAAGCTGACCGGACCCTGTTTGGCGAGCCACTGCTCGGCGGCCTTCGAATCCGGCTCGACGTTCACGCCGACCATGGTGAAGCCCATCGGCTTGTACTTCTTGTAGATGCCCTCGAGCAGCGGCATTTCCTGGCGGCACGGTCCGCACCAGGTCGCCCAGAAGTTGATCATCACGACCTGGCCCTTGAGGTCGCCGAGCGAGAGCTGCTTGCCGCCGAGCGTGGGCAGGCGGAAGTCCGGCGCGGGCGCCGTGGAATTGGAGGCCGCGGCCGGGACCGCGAGCAGGAGGGCAATCAGGCATGCGCGCATCGTGTGTACCTCAGAAGAACACGGTCACACCCAGGTACGCCTCGAGGTTGTTGACCAGCTCGTTCTTCCCGAAGATGTCCGACTCGTACACGCGGTCCTGCACTTCGAGGCTGACCGCGAGCCAGTCGGTCGGGAGGATCTTGTAGCCGCCGCCGAAGTTCAGGGTGAAACGCTCATCGTCCGCGAACTTCGTGCTGCCTACGCCGCCCAACACGTAAAAGGCGCTGTTCATGGCGAGGTTGCGACCGAGAAACACCTCGCCCGGCAGGAAGTTATAGCCGAGCGAGAGCCCGTAGTATGTGAGGCGCCTATCAGTCCCGAGGTTGAGCGGGTCGGAGCCCGGATTCAGGATCTCGAAGCTGGTCAGGCCGAGCTTGGTCTCGCCCGCCTCGGCGCGGAAGAAGAAGTCTTCGGTCACGTGGTAGGTGAGGGTCGCGCCGTAGACCGGGTTCGAGCCGAAATCGTCGACGCTCATCGTGCCGTAGAAGCCGCCGACCTCGATGTTCTCCTGGTCGATCTTCGCCACCTTGATCTTGCGGCGCTCGACCTCGGGCTCGACCACGCGCGGCGGCGGCGCGTTGTCGCTGTCGGCCGGTTCGGATTCGGCGACCGGCGGCTTGTCCTGCCACGGCCAGCGGAACGACGCGCAGCCCGGCAGCACGGTGGTCGCCGCGGCCAGCGTCAGAAGAAGAAGGCGAGTCCGACTTTCCATTCCTCGAGTTCCTCGTTGTCGTTGCGGCTCGTGAACACCACGCGGTTCTTGTATTCGCCGCGGACGAAGAAGCGCCGTGTCAGGTAGAAGCGAAATCCTGCGCCGTAATAGGCGGACTGGTCGTGCCGGTCCACCGCCTGCGGATTCTGCGGGTCCCGGCTCACATTGAAGAGCCCGCCGCCGAGCGTCACGAACGGCGAGAAGCGCCACTCGGGTGCAAACACATGATTGAGGCCCAGGTCGAGCGTGTAGCCGCTGCGGTCGGCGGAGGCCGCATTGCTCGTGACGCCGAGGAACTGCGACGGCGACAGGTCGACCTTCAGGTGATCGGTGAGCGAGAAGGCGAGGTAACCCGAGACGAGGTTTGCCCCGTCGAAGTCGCCGACCATGCCGCCAGCCTCCCAGCGGTGCGAGGTGAAACCCGCGCGGTCGCCGAGGTCGATCGCGAGCAGGGTGCCGTCGCCGAGCAGGGTCTTCACCATGTCGCGCTGGGCCGCCCAGCCCTCGACGCCGCGTTCCGTGCGGACCTTGAGCCAGTCGGTGCGGCGCTTGACGATCTCGACGGACTCGCCCCGCCCGACCACCTGCGTGACGGGATAGCCGCGGCCGGGGCCCGTGCGCAACTCGAGGTAGGGCTCGGCCACGAAGACCTGCAGCAGTTCCTTCGCGGCGTGCGCCGCGGGCGCTGCGACGAAAAGGGCGAGCAGGCCGCAAAGGAGGGCCGCAGGCCTAATTGACCGGTACGCCAGGATCGAACGGATTGTTGTAATACTGCGCTCCAATATCGACCCATTCCGAGATCAGGCGTAGTTCGGCCGGCGAGAGATAGCCCGCATGGGTACCGCTCGCCGCGAAGCGACTGAAGAAGCGAGTGGACCCCCGCGCGTTGCCGGCGCTCAGCGGTGGAGCATACGGTATCGGTGCGAAGATCGGCAGTCCCGAGACCGGGTCGATGCCGACCTGCTGCTGGCAGTCGATCACCGCACCCGTCGCCGGATCGAGACACTGCTGGTTGCTCGTGAACAGGAGCTCGCGATACGCGGCGAACTGCAGCGGTTCGGCCTGCGATGCGCCGTCCTGCAGGTCGAGCTGGCCCGCGGGAACCATGGGCGCGGCGGCCGCATTCGTCGTGTTGTGGCAGCCAGCCTGCGAGCAGGTGTGGTCGGCGACCTGCAGCATGGTGACCGGGTCGATCACCGGGCGCGGCAACGACCAGAGCGGATGGATGTGCTGCTCGTAGTTGATCACGATGCGGCAGGTCGGCGTCCAGCGCGTCTGGCACTCCGTCGTGGTCGGTGCAGGCGTCAGCAGCGCAACATAGTTGTAGGCAATATCCGCATCGGGGGCGCGCACGACGGGATCGGTCCACACGTCCTGGTAGACCACGTTGACGGACGGATTGATCGACTCGCAATTGACACCGGTGGTGCAGGCCGAGGTGACGCGCGCGCGCGTTTCCGCCATCGTCTCGCCCGCCTGCGGCAGGAAAGTCGCGACCGTGTTCGGGAACGGCGTGCCGGTCGTCTGGGCGCCGCTGTAGGCGCTGCCGAAGAGGCCCGCGCGGCCGTGCGAGGTCGGCGTCTGCGCATTGCGGATGTGGCAGCCGCCGCAGCTGCGCACTTCGCCGGGCCGCAACTGCAGCCAGTTCGCGTGCCGCGGGAAGCCCGGCAGGCGGCGGCCGTTCTCGTCGAGGATCGCCATCTGGAAGGCGACGTTGGCCGGTACCTTGATGCGCACCGAGCCGTCGGGCTCGATCGGCGCATAGGCGAGGATCTCGCGCATGAAGTTGGTGGCGCCGAAGGCGGCATTGTCGATGTCGCGCACGTCGTCATCGGGGATCGAGACCATCTTCTCGATGCGGATGAAGCGGGCAAGGCGCTGGCCGGCCGTGGTCTGTGCCGGATTCGCCATGCCGCGGATGCCGCCGCCGCCCGGCGGCGCGGCGCGGTCGACGCCGTCGAAATCGTAGATGCTCTTGATGTTGAGGATGCCGGCGCCTTCCGCGAAGAGGTCGGGGTCGGCATCGACGCCCGGCGACTTGTCGAGGATCACGGCCGGCGGCGTGCGCGGCTGCGCGATCACGACGTCGGTGATCATGCGGCCGGCCTCGGGCGTCATCAGCGGCAGGAAGGCCTGCGCATTGAGGTCGTACATCCAGAGGCTGTACTGCGACGGCGCGGGCAGTGCGGCAGGGTCGCCCACCACGTCGTCGGTGCACGGCCGCTCCTGGCCGTTCAGGGTCGCGCGGCACTGCGCCCAGCTCACGACGATGCGGTTCGTGCCGTCCCACAACGGGAAGGCATCGTGGAAGCGGCCGCCAGGGGATATGCCCGGCACCGTGCGCACGTCGTTGCCGGTGGCCGCGCGCTGCGCGGGGCCGGTCATTCCCGCGTTCGCGAGCGTCGGCTGCGTGTTCTCGACATAGGTGCCGACGTCGATCAGTTGCAGGTTGCCGCCGAAATCGGCGTCGTCGCGCGGGCGGATGAGCGCGAGGATGCTGCCGTTCGGCATCTCGCGCGCCTTCACGAACTCGATGGCCGAGTTGTTCGTGCCGGTGTCATGGCTCTGCGCGCCGTAGAGCAGCTCGAGGTCCGTGCCGTCGGGGTTCGACTGGTACAGGTGGATGCCGTCGCGCCCGCCGGGGGCGTCGTCCCAGCGGCTCCACATCAGCTTGCCGTTGCGCAGCACCGTGGGGTCGAGGTCGTGGTCGGGGTTGTAGGACACCTGGTGGATGCCGGTGCCGTCCGCGTTCATCACGTGCAGCACGAAGGCCGGTTCGTTGCGCGAGGAGGTCTGCGCCTCGAACTGCGGCTTGCCCTCGTCGATCAGCACGGCCTTCGCGCCGCGCTGGCGCGTCGAGGAAAAGAGTATCCGGCCGTCGGGCAGGTAGTGCGGGGAGAGGTCCTGGCCTTCCTCCGCGATGATGTCGGAGGAGATCACCCGCCGCAGCCGGTCGGTCGCGAAGGTGTACTCCCAGATGTTCCAGGTCGGCGGGTCTTCCTCGTCCTGGTTCATGTCGAGCGGGCCGCGCATCGCGAACACGATCGACCTGCCGTCGAAGGACGCGTCGATGTCGCGGATGTCGAACAGGCCGGTGCCGGTTACGCGCTGCGTAACGTTGCGTTCGGGCGCGGAAGGGTCGGCGCGATCGCGCACGTACACGCCGATCGCCGCATCGGGCTGCACGTCGCGCAGCTCCGTGAGGCTGTCCAGCTGCATCGGCGCGGGCGCCGTGCGCTTGATGTATGCCATCGGGAAGTCCGCCGCGACGGGGTCGCGGTCCTGGCCGCTGCCGATGTCGACGTTGCCGCCCGGGCTGCAGGCGGCGACCGCGCCGAGCAGGGCGGTGGCGACGAGCCCGTGCACGCCGCGCCGCATCGCGTGACTGGCCGCACTTTCTCGCTGCTCGCTCATGCCGCGTTCCTCATGTGACGTAATCATGCCCGCAACTTCTCGCGCCGATCTGCCGAGACGGTCACAGCGCGCGGCGGCGCGGCGCGGTCTGCTGTGCACATGGCAAGGAGGCCCAGTGATAGACGCGCGCGCAGGCACGAGGTGTGACGGCAGTCGCAAAAAATCGTGGCAAGCATACCTGCGCAACGCATTGGTACGGGATGTCGTCACGCGGCGACGTCTGCGCGATGAGACATTCCGGGGGGTTGTTTGGACTGCTTATAGTTGCAGCCGCAAACAGGGAGCCGCTATGAAATTCGATCGTCGAACCTGGGCAGCATGCCTGCTCGCGAGTCTCGCGGCCGCAACCGCGGCGGCGGGTCCGCGCGAACAGGCGAAGCGCATGCACGATCGCCTCGCCGGCGTGCCGCCGACCGAGGCGGTGCTCGCGAGCATGGCGGCCGACATCCAGGGCGGCAATGCCCTCGACGCCGCCGAGACCGCGATGCAGAACCGCGCGTTCTACGACGTCACGCTGAAGAACTTCGCGACGCCGTGGACCAACCGCGACCAGACCGTGTTCGCGCCCCTGAACGACTACACCGCCACCGTGATCGGCATGGTGCGCGACGACGTGCCGTTCAATACGGCGCTGTCGGCCGACCTCGTCTATGTGAGCAATGCCGGCGGCCTGCCGGCGTACTCGGCGGCCAACAACGACCACTACGCGCAGGCGGAAACCCGCGGCATCGATCTCAAGGCGACGCTCGTGTCTCGCCAGCAGTCGGCGCTGCTCGGCATCCCCGCCGCCGCGACCGCGGGCCTCATGACGACGCGCGCCTCGTCCGAGGCCTTCTTCATCGACGGCACGAACCGCGCGATGTTCCGCTTCACCCTGATGAACCACCTGTGCCGCGACCTCGAGCAGGTGCAGGACACGCAGCTGCCGCCCGATCGCATCCGCCAGGACGTGAGCCGCAGCCCGGGCGGCGACAGCCGCGTGTTCCTCAACAACTGCATCGGCTGCCACACGGGCATGGACCCGATGACGCAGGCCTTTGCCTACTATGACTTCGACGAGACGCAGCAGCGCCTCGTCTACTCGGCCGGCGTGCCGAATGCGAAGTATTTCGTCAATGCCGACAACTTCAAGCCGGGCTATGTCACGCCCGACGACCGCTGGGACAACTACTGGCGAAAGGGCCACAACCGCCTCCTCGGCTGGGGCTGGGGCACGACCGCGACCACCGGCTCGGGCACGGGCGCGAAGTCGCTCGGCGAGGAACTCGCCAACAGCGAGGCCTTCGCGACCTGCCAGGTGCAGAAGGTCTTCAAGGCGGTGTGCTTCCGCGCACCGCAGGACAACGCGGATCGCGCCAAGGTCGCGTCGATCACGCAGCTCTTTCGCAACAACGGCTACCGGATGAAGACCGTCTTCGCCGAGACCGCCGCGTACTGCATGGGACAGTGAGGTGAGTGCCGTGAGCATCCTGCGCCTGACGACACACATCCGCGGGGCGATCGCCTGCGCCGCGCTCGCAACGCTCGCAGCCTGCAGCGGCGGCGGAGCCCCCACCGAGGTCAACCCGGTCACGACGCCGCCACCGGTGGCCGACTACACGGGACCTGCGCCGGCCAACGCCGACGTGCAGGCCTTCCGCATCAATCTCTGGGAGAACATCAAGGCGAGCAACCGCTGCGGCGGCTGCCACAACGCGGGCGGCCAGTCGCCGAACTTCGCGCGCAACGACGACGTCAACCTTGCCTACCAGGCCGCGATCGCACTCGTCGACCTGACGCAGCCCGACCAGTCGCGCCTGGTGACGAAAGTCGCCGGCGGCCACAACTGCTGGCAAGCCTCGGCTTCGGCCTGCGGCGATACCATGACGGTGTGGATCCGCAACTGGGCGGGTTCGGTCGCCGGCGGCGGCAAGACCATCCAGCTGCAGGAGCCGCCGATCAAGGATGTCGGCGCGAGCAAGACCTTCCCCGACAGTTCGAGCCTCTACGGCTCGACCATCTGGCCGCTCGTGCGCGGCCAGGGCCAGTGCCTGCGCTGCCACACGCCGGCGTCGGCCACGGCGCAGTCGCCATACTTCGCCTCGAGCGACGTCGACGCGGCCTATGCGGCGGCGCGCGCGAAGATCAACCTCGATGCGCCCGAGCTCTCGCGGCTCGTCGTCAGGCTGCGCGAGGAATCGCACAATTGCTGGACCTCGAGCTGCGCCAACGACGCCAACACGATGGAAGCGGCGGTGCGCGCCTTCGCGAACGGCATCCCGGTCACGCCGGTCGACCCGACCCTCAAGCTGTCCAAGGCGATCACCCTTTATGACGGCACCGTGGCGGCGGGTGGCAACCGTTACGAGACCGCGCAGATCGCGCTCTACGAGTTCAAGACCGGCATGGGCACCACCGTCTACGACACGAGCGGCGTGGAACCGGCGGCGAACCTCACGATGTCCGGCTCGGTCGAGTGGGTCGGCGGCTGGGGCCTCAACGTGAAGACGGGCGGCAAGGCCCAGGGCACCACGAGCGGCAGCAAGAAGCTCGCCGACATGATCAAGGCGAGCGGCGAATACTCGATCGAAGCCTGGGTCGCCAACGGCAACGTGGTGCAGGAAGGCGCCTACATCGTCAGCTATTCCGGCGGCACGAACGCCAACAACGCGACGCTGTCGCAGATGGCCTACCGCTACCAGGCCGCCACGCGCAGCAGCGATACGGACGCGAACGGCGAGCCGGCGCTGCTGACGCGCGCCGAGGACGAGGATGCGCAGGCTTCGCTGCAGCATGTGGTGCTCACCTACGACCCGGTGAACGGCCAGCGCCTCTACGTCAACGGCCAGTACACGGGCGACACCGACGGCAACGGCGGCTCGCTGTCCGACTGGGACGACAGCTTCGCGCTGGTGCTCGGCAACGACCCGTCGGGCCAGCGCCAGTGGACGGGCGTGATGCGGCTCGTCGCGGTCCACAACCGCGCGCTGACGCTGTCGCAGATCCAGCAGAACTTCACTGCGGGCGTCGGCGAGCGCTACTTCATGCTCTTCAACGTGAGCGAGCTGCTCAACCTGCCGAAGAGCTACGTGATGTTCGAGGCGAGCCAGTACGACAGCTACAGTTACCTCTTCACGAAGCCGACCTTCATCAACCTCGACTCGGCGACGGCGCCGAGCGGCATTGCGCTGAAGGGCCTGCGCATCGGCGTGAACGGCCAGGAAGCGCGCGTCGGCCAGGCTTATGTTCCGCTCGACCTGACGGTCGGCGGCCCGAACTACGTCGCCGGCAGCGGCCAGCTGCTCTCGGATACCGGCACCGTGATCGGGCTCGAGAAGGGGCCGGCCAGCGACCTGTTCTTCCTCACGTTCGAACAGCTCGGCACGCAGACGCGTGCCTATCCGGAAGGGCCGATGCCGGATCCGCCGGTGATGGCCGACAGCTCGAATCCGGAGATCGGCCTGCGCACCTTCGACGAGATCAACCAGACGATGTCGAACATCACCGGAGTGCCGGTCACGACCGCAGCGGTGGCCGGCACCTACGATCTCGTGAAGCAGGCGCTGCCGTCGGTCGAGTCGATCGACACCTTCGGCTCCTCGCAGCAGATGGGCGTCGCGCAACTCGCGATTTCCTACTGCGACGCGATGGTGGAGGACACCGGGCTGCGCAACGCCTTCTTCGGCGGCGCGCCCGACGTCAATACGCCGGCGGGGCGCGACGCGATGATCACCAGCATCGTCGCCAAGGCGGTCGGCACCAACCTCGGCAGCCAGCCGTCGGACGGCGAGGTGCGCACCGAACTGAATGCGCTCGTCACGAGGCTCGCCGGTTCCTGCGGCGGCAGCTGCAATGCGACGCGCACCGCCACGATCGCCAAGGCCTCGTGCGCCGCCGCCGTGGGCAGCGCCGCGATGCTGCTGCAATAGGTTCGAGGGAGAACATCCATGCTGATCCGCCACAAGCCCCCCCGCGAACTCGGCCTCGATGAGCCGCTGCGGCACTCCAGCCATGCGGCCCCGGTGTCACGACGCGAGATGATCGCGCACGGCTTCCGTACCGGCGCCGCGGTCGTCGCCGCGCCGTCGGTGCTGAGCCTGCTCGCGCCGCGCACGGCGCACGGCGCGCTCTCGCCCGACATCGACGCGCTGAAGCAGGCCTGCGGCATCACGGACGGTGCCGGCAAGATCCCCTTCATCGCCTTCGACCTCGCGGGCGGCGCGAACCTGTCGGGCTCCGAAGTGCTGATCGGCGGTCCCGGTGGCCAGCTCGACTTCCTTTCGACCGCCGGCTACGGCAGGCTCGGCCTGCCGGGCGACATGGTGCCGAACTCCACCGGCCCGACGACCTTCGTCGACACGTCCCTCGGTCTCGCCTGGCACCCGGACGGCGGCATGCTGCGCGGGATCCTGTCCAAGGCGAGCGTCGCGGCGCAGGCGAACACCAACGGTGCCGTCATCGCGGCGCGATCGGAGAACGACACCGCCAACAACCCGCACAACCCGATGTACGGCATACAGCGCTGCGGCGCCGACGGCCAGCTGCTCACGCTGATCGGCTCGCGCGCGTCGGACTCGGGCGGCAACTCGATGTCGCCGATGCCCTACGACCTCGCGTACCGGCCGACCAAGGTGGATCGCACCAGCGACGTCACCGGCCTCGTCGACACCGGCAAGCTCGCGGAGCTGATGGCGCAGAACGACGCCGTCGCGGTGCTCGAGTCGATGGTGCGACTCTCGGGCGACAAGCTCGGGCGGATCAATTCCAACGTGAGCCGTGATGCGGCGATCAAGACGATGGTGGAGTGCGGCTACACCAAGACCGCCTATCTCGCCGACCGCTTCGGCCAGCCCGCGAACCTGAACCCCGAGCTCGACACGCGCATCAAGGGCGCGGCGGGCATCTTCTCCGACGCCGAATTCGACTCGGACGGCGAGTTCGAGAAGACCGCCGCCGTGATGAAGATGGTGATCGAGGGCTACGCGGGCGCGGGCACCATCACGATGGGCGGCTATGACTACCACGGCCAGGGCCGCGCCACGGGCGAAGTGCGCAACTTCCGCGCCGGCCAGTGCATCGGCGCCTGCCTCGAGTACGCGCATCGCGTGGGCAAGCCGCTCATGGTCTACGTGTTCAGCGACGGCTCGCTGTCGTCGAGCAACCAGGTCGACAACACGACGAACGGCCGCGGCAAGTTCATGTGGGTGAGCGACAACCAGTCGACCGCGTCGTCGTTCTTCCTCGTGTACAACCCGCGTGGGCGGGCGGTGGTGACCCCGAGCGGCAGTTCGTTCAGGACCGGCAACCAGATCGGTTACTACACGGACGACGGCGCGGTCGCGAACAACTCGAACCCGGCGGCCAACGCGGTCAACCTGCTCGTCAACACGGTGCTGCTGAACTACCTCGCCCTGCACCAGCAGATCGGGCAATTCACGACGACCTTCCCGAACCACGGGCTCGGCTCGGGCGCGCAGCTCGACAGCCTCGCCGTGTTCGCACCGATCGTCGACAGCGTCATCACGAACCCGCTCTGAGGCGCTGTCGCGCTTTGCCGACGCTGCCTTGCCCGTCGCACGGAGTGTGCGGCGGGTCTCGCGTTCGGGGCGCGATTTGCCGATCCGCTCCGTTGACATTGTCAAGTGCGCATGCGACGGTCGCAGGCGCAGGGCGCGCCGTTTTTTCGCTTGCCGCGCGTGCTGCCATGAGGACCATTTCTTGATCGACCGTGCCATTCCCGCGTTGCTGGCGCTGTGCGCGGCGTTTGCCGCGTGGGCGGCCGACCCGCCGCTCATCGGGCGCGAGGCGCCGGACTTCGCGCTGCGCGCGATGGCGGGCGACAACGTGCGCCTCTCCGAGGCGCGCGGCCAGGTGGTGGTGCTGTCGTTCTTCGGCAGCCGTTGCAACACCTGCCGTGCGCAGCTCGCGCAGCTCGACGGCGTCTACCGCACCTACGGGCCCGCGGGCCTCGTCGTGTACGGCGTCAGCATCGACGACGACGAGGCCGGGGCGCGCAGCTTCGCGCAGGGCGTGCGCGTGGGCTTCCCGATGCTGTCCGACCCCGCGAAGGCCGTCGGCCGCGAATACGCCATTGACCGCCTGCCGTCGCTCGTCATCCTCGACCGCGCCGGCAAGGTCCGCTACCTGCATCGCGATCCGAAGTCCCGCGGCGAGCCGGCCTACGTGGCGCAATTGCGCCGCCTGCTCGACGAATGAGTGCCCGAGCCACCAGCGAGATCCACATGCCCATCGCAGTCTTCCGTCATCGAGTCCTGACGCGCCCCTGGCTGGCGCTGCTCCTCGCCGTCGCGCTGGCCGGCGCCGTGCGTGCGCAGGACGCACCCCAGCCCGCCGCGGCCCCGGCGGATGCTCCCGCGCAGGAAGCGCCCGTGCCCGCGCCGGGCGAGACCCGCGCGCTCGACAGCGAGGTGCAGGATCTCAAGAAGGAGGTCGTCGACCTCAACAAGGACCTGTTCATCCTCGAGGAGGAACTGCTGTTCCCGGCCAACACCCAGGTGGCGGTGTTCGTGTCGATGGACGTGGGCGAGTTCTTCGCGCTCGATTCGCTGCAGATCAAGCTCGACGACAAGGAAGTCTCGAACTACCTCTACACGCCGCGCGAGGCCGAGGCGCTCCTGAAGGGCGGTGTGCAGCGCGTGTACGTGGGCAACCTGAAGACGGGCCCGCACGAGCTGGTCGCGTTCTTCGCGGGCAAGGGCCCCAACGCGCGCGACTACCGGCGCGGGGCAACCCTGAAGTTCGAGAAGAGCGTCGGTGCGAAGTACCTCGAACTGCGCATCAGCGACCGGCAGCGCAAGGCGCAACCGGAATTCGAGATCAAGGACTGGGAGTAGATGAGGCGCCTCGTCCTCGCATTCGTCGCGGCGATCGGCGGCGCGGCCGCAGGCGATGCCGCGGCGGCCGCGGCGCCCGATGCGTTGCCCGCGGTCCGCGTGCAGGACCTGCACTACGGGGACGTGCTCTTCCACTTCTACCAGGATGAAGATTTCGAGGCGCTCACGCGCCTGCTCGCCTACGGCCAGTGGGGCCGGCTGCCGCACCACCTGCCCGACGCGGAACTCCTCGCGGGCGGCCTGTACCTCTCCCTCGGCATGCACAACGAGGCGGGCGAGCGCTTCGCGCGCCTGCTGACCCCGGCGACCCCGGCGGGCGTGCGCAATCGCGCCTGGTTCTACCTCGGCAAGGTCTGGTATGCGCGCGGTTATGAGGACAAGGCCGAGCAGGCCCTGCGCAGCGTCACCGGTGTCCTGCCCGCGGACCTCGAGGCCGAGAAGACCCATCTGCTCGCGAACGTGCTGATGCACGCCGGGCGCTACGACGAGGCCGTGCAACTGCTCGATGCCTATCGCGGCCGGTCCGACTGGGTGGCTTACGCACGCTTCAACCTCGGCGTGGCGCTCGTGCGCAAGGGACAGCTCGCCGACGCCGACCGCTATCTCACGAGCGTCGGCGAGATGGCGGCCGACACCCCGGAGATGCTCACGTTGCGGGACAAGGCCAACCTCGCGCTCGGCTTCGCCTACCTGCAGGCGGACCAGCCCGCCAATGCCAAGGTGGTGCTCGAGCGCGTGCGGCTGAACGGCCCCCTGTCGAACAAGGCGCTGCTCGGCGCCGGCTGGGCCAATGCGGCGCTCGGCGACTTCAAGGGCGCACTCGCGCCCTGGCTCGAGTTGCGCGACCGCAACCTGCTCGACGCGGCCGTGCAGGAGGCGTTCCTCGCGGTGCCCTATGCCTACGCGAAGCTCGGCGCCAATGCGCAGGCGGCCGAGTACTACGAGACCGCGATGCGCGAGTTCGACAAGGAAGGCCTGTCGCTCGACAAGGCGATCCAGGGCCTGCGCTCCACCCGGCTGCTCGACGACCTGCTCGCGCAGGAGACGGAGGAGCGGCAGGGCTGGTTCTGGCAACTGAAGGACCTGCCGGATGCCCCGCAGTCGCGCTATCTCTACGCCGTGCTTGCAGGGCACGACTTCCAGGAAGGCCTGAAGAATTACCGCGACCTCGCCTTCATGCAGCAACGGCTGGGCGCCTGGTCGGGGAGCATGGAAGCCTTCCACGACATGGTCGATGCGCGGCAGAAGGCCTACGCCGACCGTGTGCCGCGCGCCGATACGCTGCTCGCGACCGCCGCGCCCGAGCGCATCGAGCGTGCGCGGGGCGAACTGGAGTCGCGGCTCGATGCGATCGAGCGCAACCATGACAGCGCGGCGCTCGGCACCGCCGCGGAGCGCGACCAGTGGGCGCGCATCCAGCGCATCGAACAGGCGATCGCGTCCGGCGACGCCGGGGTGGAAGGCGCCGAACTCGAGGCGATGAAGGACCGCGTGCGGCTCGTCAAGGGCGTGCTCGCCTGGCGGCTCGATGAGGCCATGCGCGCGCGCGTCTACCAGCAGCGCCGCGAGATCAAGGACCTCGACGCCGCGTTGCGCGAGGCGCAGCGTCGCTGGGTGCGGGTCGAGCGCGCCCGCAAGAGCGTGCCCACCAATACCGGCGAGTTCGAGGCGCGCATCGCGGCGCTGTCGGCGCGGCTCGAGGGCCTGCAGGCGCGCCTTGCGAAAGTGCGCGACAGCCAGAACGATTACCTCGAGGCCGCGGCGGTCCACGAACTCGAATCGCAGCAGGCGCGCCTCGCCGCCTATCGCGTGCAGGCGCGCTTCGCGCTCGCGACGATCTACGATCGCGCGGCAAACCCACCGCCTGCCGCGCCAAGGGCGGATGCGCCGCAGGCCGATGCGCCGCCGCCGGATGTGGCGCAGCCCGCCACGCCACCGCCTGGCGAGGGCGCACCATGACGCGCCTTGCCCCGGCCTGTGCCTTGGCGTTGGCGGCGGTCCTTGCGCCAACGGCGCCCGCGGCCGAGCGATCCCGCTCGAAGGCGGTCGCCGCGCCCACCATCAAGGACCTGCGCGCCCGCCCGATCGAGGTGCAGGCGGGCGCGGCCGTGCCGGCGAGTGCGCCGCGCGCCATGGAGAATTACCGTCGCTTCCTCGAGCTGCAGAACACCGATCCGCAACTGCGCGCGGAAGCATTGCGCCGCCTCGGCGACCTGAACCTCGAGGCCGGCGAGCTCGAGCGCATGCAGAGCGAGGTGACCGCGATCGACGCGGCGGGTGCCGAGGCCATCTCGCTCTATTCCACGTTGCTCAAGGCCTACCCCAACTATCCGCGCAACGACCAGGTGCTCTACCAGCTCGCGCGGGCCTACGAGACCACCGGCCAGCCGGAGCAGGCGCTCGCCACGCTGGATGAAATCGTGCGGCGCTTCCCGTCCACGCCGCAGCTCGACGAGGTCCAGTTCCGGCGCGGCGAGATGCTGTTCTCCGCCAAGCGCTACGCCGAGGCCGAGGCGGCCTACGGCGAGACCATGAAGTTCGGCGCGAAATCGGCCTACCAGGAGCAGAGCCTCTACAAGCATGGCTGGGCGCTGTTCAAGCAGTCGCGCAACGAAGAGAGCCTCGTGTCGTTCGGCGGCGTGCTCGATGCGATGCTGCTCGCGCCCGGCGGCCGCGGCGGCGAGAAGCGCTTCGACGAACTGTCGCGCGCCGACCGCGAGCTCGTCGACGACACGCTGCGCGTCATGGCGATCACCTTTTCCTACCTCGACGGCGCGGCCTCGCTCGACGGCTTCGTGGCGCAGAAGGGCACGCCGCCCTATGCACACCTGCTGTACTCGAGCCTCGGCGACCTGTACGTCGACAAGCAGCGCTACCAGGACGCGGCGACCACGTATCGCGCCTTCGTCAACCGCGACCCGAACAACGAGTACGCGCCGGGCCTGTCGATGCAGGCGATCGAAGCCTACAAGAAGGGCGGCTTCACCGACCTCGTGCTCGACGGCAAGCGTGAGTTCGTCGAGCGCTACCGATTCGGCGGCGCCTTCTGGGCGTCGCGCGATCGGGCGAAGTACCCGAAGGTCACGGCCGAACTGAAGGTGAACCTGAAGGACGTGGCGCAGTACTACCACGCGACTGCCCAGGCCTCGAAGAAGATCGAGGACTACCTGCAGGCGGCGCGCTGGTATCGCGATTACCTGCAGTCCTTCCCGGACGACCCCGACTCGGCCGCCACCAACTACCTGCTCGCCGAGACGTTGTTCGAGAGCCGGCAGTTCCTCGACGCGGCGGGCGAGTACCAGCGCACCGCCTACGACTATCCGAAGAACGCGCAGTCGGCGAAGGCCGGCTACGCCGGGCTCGTGGCGTGGCAGCGCCATGAGGAGGGCCTGCCGGCCGCGGAGAAGGCGGCCGCGCACCGGCAGGCGGTGGACGCGGGCGTGAAGTTCGCGATGACCTTCCCCGAGCATGCGGACAGCGCCGGCGTGCTGACCCGCGCGGCCGAGGACATCTTCAAGGCGGGCGACCTGCCACGCGCGATCACCGTCGCCGAGGCGCTGCTCGCGCGGCAGCCGCCCGTCGATGGCGCCAGGCAGCGCATCGGCTGGACGATCATCGGCCAAGCGAACTACGACCTGCTGTTCTTCGACAAGGCGGAGGCCGCATTCGTCAATGCGCGCGCGCTGACGGCCGCCGACGATCCGCAACGCACCGACCTCACCGAGCGGCTCGCCGCGTCCGTCTACAAGCAGGCCGAGGCGAAGCGCGCCGCGGGCGACGCGCTCGGCGCGGTGGATGCCTTCCTGCGCGTGGCGGCCGTGGCGCCGGAATCGAAGATCCGCTCGACCGCGACCTATGACGCCGCCGCGGCGCTCGTGACCCTCAAGGCCTGGGATCGGGCGATCCCCGTGCTCGAATCCTTCCGGCGCGACTTCCCGCAGGACAAGCTGCAGCCCGAGGTGACGCGCAGCCTCGCGGTGGCCTATTCGGAGACCGGGCGCGCGGGCGAGGCCGCCAGCGAATTCGAGCGCATCGCATCGTCGGCGACCGAGGACCCGGCCGTGCGCCGGGAGGCGACGATGCAGGCGGCCGACCTGTATGCGAAAGCGGGCAATGCCTCGCAGTCTGTGGCCATGCTCGAGCGATTCGTCGCCGCCTACCCGACGCCCGTTCCCGAGGCGATCGAGGTGCGCCAGCGCCTCGCCGAGGCGGCGGCGGCGGGTGGCGATACGACGAAGCAGCAGTTCTGGCAGCGCGAGATCATCCGCACGGATGCGACCGCGGGGGCGGCGCGCACCGACCGCACGCGCTTCCTCGCCGCGCGTGCGCAACTCGCGCTCGCGACGCCGACGCGGGATGCCTTTCGCGGCGTGCGCCTCACGGCCCCGCTCAAGAAGAGCCTCGCGGCGAAGCGCAGCTCGCTCGAGACCGCGCTCGCGGCCTACAAGGCGGCCGCCGCCTACAACGTCGCCGAAGTGACCACGGGTGCGACCTTCGAGATGGCCGAGCTCTATCGCACGCTCGCCCGCGACCTGATGGCGTCCGAGCGTCCGAAGAACCTCAAGGGCGATGCGCTCGAGCAGTACGACCTGCTGCTCGAGGAGCAGGCCTTCCCGTTCGAGGAGCAGGCGATCGCGGTGCACGAGGCGAACGCCGCGCGCGCCAAGGAGGGCATCTACAACGAGGGCGTCAAGGCGAGTTACGCGGCGCTCGCACAGCTCAATCCGGGCCGCTATGGCAAGACCGAGATGCCGCAGGACCTGGTCGCGGGCCTGACCGCGCTGGATCCCCGGCCGGCGCCGCCGCCAGTCGCCGATCCCTCTACGGCGGTTGCGCCTGCGCCCCAGTCCCAGCCCCAACCCCAGCCGGCAGCGCCGCCACCACCGGCGCGCGCGGTCGCCGATTTCGATCGCGCCGTGGCGCTCGCGCGTGCAGGCGACACCGCGGGCGCCGCCCTCGAGTTCGGGCAGCTGTCGGCCGCCGCGCCGCAGTACGCCGCGGTGTTCTTCAACCTCGGCGTGATGCAGATCAAGGCCAACCGCCTCGATGAAGCAGAAGCGTCGCTGCGCGCGGCGCTCGAACGCAGCCCCGCCAATGCATCGATCGCCTGCGAGCTGGGGCTCGTGCTGCGCATGGCCGGCAAGTTTGCCGAAGCGCGTGCCGCCTACGGGCAGGCACTCGCCGCCGACGACACGCTGGCTGTCGCACATCGCGACCTTGCCGTGCTGCTCGACCTGTACCTGCTCGAGCCCGCGCCTGCGCTCGCGCATTTCGAGCGTTACAAGGCACTCACGGGCGAGGACAAGCCGGTCACGGGCTGGATTGCCGAATTGCGCCGCCGCGCCGGCGCGGCCGAGCCGAGCGCGGAAGCGCCGCCACCAGGAGCCGGGTCATGAAATGCCTGCCGATGCTGATTCTCGCGGGTTTCCTGCCGCTCGCGCAGGGCCAGGAGGTCCCGAAGAACGAGTCGCTCGAGCCCGGCGTCGTGACCTCGCCGTCCGCCGTGACGCCGAAGCCCGCGCCCGCTGCCGCACCGGCTGCCGCGCCCGCGGCTCCGCGGGCCGGCGCGCCCGCCGCGAAGCCCGCGGGTACCCGCGGCGTGATGGATCGCCTCGACCTCGACGCCACCCAGATCACGGGCAACCGCGAGCTGCCGAAAGTGCTCTACATCGTGCCCTGGAAGCAGTCGGACCTCGGCGACCTGATGGGCCGGCCGGCCAACAGCCTGCTGGACGAGGTGCTCGCCCCCGTCGACCGGGAGGTCTTCCGTCGCGAAAACCGCTACTACGACGCGCTGCGGCCCGATGCCGCGCCGCAAGCCGGCAAACCTGAGAAATAGGTCGCAGCTTTTTGGGGTTATGTCATTCAGTTTGTTCACGCTTGGCCTGCCAGAATTCTTCGAGGAGTCACGTCGATGGACCTTTACAGTTCGATAGTCCGTTTCTTCCAGGGCGGGGGACACTTCATGATCCCCATCGCCATCGTGCTGGTGCTCGGGCTCGCGATCGCGGCCGAGCGCTTCATCTATCTCTGGAACGTCGGGCGGCGCAACCGCTCGCTGTGGTCCGAGATCACGCCGTACCTGCAGCGCGGTGACTTCCGCGCCGCCGTGCAGCTCACGTCGAAGTCGGACTCGGCGATCGGCCAGATCCTGAACTACGGGCTCGCGCGCGTCGCGTCGGCCCGGCGCCGCGACGACATCGAGAAGGCGATGGAAGAGAGCCTGATGGAGGTCGTGCCGAAGATCGAGCGGCGCACGCACTATCTCGCCACCTTCGCGAACCTCGCGACGCTGCTCGGCCTCCTCGGCACCGTGTTCGGCCTGATCCACGCCTTCGCGGCGGTGGCGACCGTGAACCCGGCCGAGAAGGCGAACCTGCTGTCGGCGAGCATCTCGGTCGCGATGAACTGCACGGCGTTCGGCCTGCTGACCGCGGTGCCGCTGCTGTTCATCCACGCCTGGCTGCAGGCGCGCACCACGGCGCTGATCGACAGCCTCGAGATGGCGTCGGTGAAGTTCCTCAATTCGATCACCGAGCGTCGTCCGGACGCCCCCGCCGCCGCGTAAAGCGAGGAGCGAGCGATGCGCAGGTCCTCCTTCGAGGCCCGGAAGATCGCGAGGCGCGGCCGTCGGCCGGCCGAGCTGCTGCTCGTGCCGATGATCGACATCTTCATCGTGCTCGTGACCTTCCTGCTGATGACCGCGGTGTTCTCGCGCACCGTGATCCTCGAGCTGAACCTTCCGGCACAGCTCTCGGAATTCCGGGAGCCGCCGAAGGGGCTGCAGCTCGAGGTGATCGTGCGCAAGGACGGGCTGATCGTGGCGGACCGCAACAGCGGTCCGCTCGCGCCGCTGCCGAGCACGGCCGAGGGCTACGACTTCGACGGGCTGGCGGCCTACCTGCAGCGCGTGAAGGTGAAGTTCCCCGAGATGACGGCGGCCACCATCCTGCTCGAACCCGACACGCCGTATGACACGCTGGTGCAGGTGATGGACAAGGTGCGCGTGCTCGAGGTGTCGAACGGCGGGCAGACCGCGCAGGCCGAGCTGTTCCCCGACATATCCATCGGCGATGCGCCCGCGATCGACGACGCCAAGGGAGGCAGCCCATGAGCATGTCGGGCCGCGCACGCCGCATGGCGAAGAGCCACGAGCGCCACAAGGGCGACCTCGAGCTGAACCTCATCCCGATGATCGACATCCTGACCGTGCTGGTGATGTTCCTGCTCGTCTACTCGACGGAAGTGGAAGTCATCCAGAACACCAAGGGCATCGAGATCCCGCAGTCGATCGCCGAGGCGCAGCCGAAGGACTCGGTGGTGCTGATGGTGACCACGACCGACCTTTTCGTGCAGGGCGAGCACGTGACCTCGCTCGCCGACATCCGCGCCTCGCAATCGCCGCTGATCGAGCCGCTGCGCGCGGCGCTCAAGCGGCCGCTGCTCGTCGGCCGCGCGATGACCGAGAAGGACCTCGCGGCGCGCGAGATCACCATCCTCGGCGACAAGGCGATCCCGTACGACGTGCTGAAGAAGGTGATGGCCACCTGCACCGATGCCGACTACGGCCGCATCTCGCTCGCGACCCTGCAGAAGGAGAAGCCGGCGCCGGTTGGCTTCAAGCCCGCGTGACCGACAGGAGCTGCACGTGGAGTTGAGACCCTACTACCGGACCTTCGATCTGCCCTGGGACATCGACCCCGAGGAGAGCGAGCGGCTGCGCAAGTTCCTGATCGTCGCCCTCGCGACGGTGCTCGTCGCGGTGGCCGTGATTCCGTTCCTGCCCGTGCCGGCGCACAGCCCCGCGCAGGACGAAGTGCCGCAGCGGCTCGCGAAGGTGATGCTCGACTACAAGCCGCCCGAGCCGCCGCCGCCGCCGCCGAAGCCGAAGGAAGAGCCGAAGCCCGAGATCAAGGTCGCCGCCTTGAAGCCGCAGCCGGTCCCGGTCGATCGCACCGAGGAGGCGCGCAAGAAGGCGCAGAAGGCCGTCAACCAGTTCCAGGACGAGCTCGCGGACCTGCGGCAGAGCCTGCCGGAGATCCCGGTGGCCCAGACCCGCAACCTCACGGGCGAGGTCGGTGCCGACAGCCGCGCCGAGCGCTCGCTTATCACCTCCAAGGTCGGCGCCGCGAGCGGCGGCATCGCCTCGACCAGCTCGAGCCGGGGCTTCGGCGCCGGCGCCGGCAGCCTCGAGGGCCACGACACGGCCCGGATGGGGATGCCGGCGGGCGTTCCCGTGGGCGGACGGGGCGAGCGGGCCAGCCGCTCGGGCGCGAGCGGCAAGGCCTCGCGCAGCCGCGAGGAGATCGAGCTCGTGTTCGACCGCAACAAGGGGGCGATCTATGCCCTCTACAGCCGAGCCCTTCGCGACCAGCCCGACTTGCAGGGTAAGATGGTGCTCGAATTCACCATTGCCCCGTCGGGCGAGGTGACGATGTGCCGCGTGGTGTCGAGCGAGATCAAGGACGCCGAGCTCGAGCGCAAGATCGTCGCGCGCGTGCGCCTGTTCCGCTTCGAGGCCCGCGACGTGGAAACGATCACGACGACCAAGCCGATCGATTTCTTCCCGGCCTAGGCACGATGCACGCGAGGCCAGCGTGAACCTGCAATCGGAAATCCAGTACTTCACGGAGCTGCGGGTGCTCGACAAGGCGCGGCTCCTGAACTCCTTCCTGCATGAGCTGGCCGAGGAGGCGCGCAGCACCTACGGCCCGGGCAACGAGCAGGTCGCCGACGGCGCGCACCTGCGCTTCGTCAACGAGCTCGTGCACCGCGTGACCCGCGTGCTCGAGCAGATCCTCGGCGAGGACCGCAGCCGGCCGGCCGACGACGTGGTGTTGCGCATGCTGCTGTCGCCACGCTCGGACAAGCTCGCCGAGAAGCTGGTCCTCAATGCCTACCGCCGCGCGATCCACGGCTTCGAGCGCTACGACACCACGGTGCTGATGAACACCTGACGGCGAACAGCTGATGGCTGGCAGCCTCAGCCGGCCCGCTGGCTGCCCATGTGGCATATTCCCGCGGGTGATCCAGCAACCGCTCCTCCAGATACTGATCCTGCTTGCCGCCGCGGTGGTGGTGGTGACCATCGCGCGTCGCCTCGGCCTGCCAGCGATCCTCGGCTATCTCGCGGTCGGCATGGTGCTCGGCTCCCATGCGGTCGGCATATTCGTCGCCTCGGACACCACGAACCTGCTGGCCGACCTCGGCGTCGTGTTCCTGCTGTTCACGCTCGGGCTCGAGTTCTCCTGGCCGCGCATGTTCGCCATGCGACGCGAGGTGTTCGGCCTCGGCTTCCTGCAGGTGGTGCTGACGGCCGGCGCTTTCGCGCTGATCGGCCTGTCCTTCGGCATGGCCCCGGTGCTCGCCATCGTGCTGGGCGGCGCCGTCGCGATGAGTTCGACCGCCATCATCCTGCACCAGCTGACGGACCAGGCGGAGCTCAATCGCACCCACGGCCGGCTCGCGTTCGCGGTGCTGCTGTTCCAGGACATCGCCTTCGTGCCGCTGCTTGCGCTCGCGTCCGCGTTGGCGCGCGGCGCGGGCGAGTTTTCCGCCGCGGCGAGCCTGAGCGCGGCCATCGGGGGCGTGCTCGCGGTCGGCGTCGTGTGGGCGGGGGGTCGCTGGCTGCTGCGCCCGCTCTTCTACGAGATCGCCCACAGCCGCCTGCGCGAGCTCTTCACGCTGACCGTGCTGCTCGTGGTGCTCGCGTCGGCCTGGGTCTCGCACCTCGCGGGCCTCTCGATGGCGCTCGGCGCCTTCCTCGCGGGCATGATGCTCGCGGAGACCGAGTACCGGCACCAGATCGAGGCGGTCATCCGCCCCTTCCGCGACATCCTGCTCGGCCTGTTCTTCATTTCAGTGGGCACGTTGCTCGATGTCGAGCTGCTGTGGCGCGAGTTCCTGTTGGTGTCGGCCGTGCTCGGCGGGCTGCTGCTCGTCAAGTGGCTGTGTGCATCGCTCGCGACGCGCGCCTTCGAGGCGTCCACCTTCAAGGCGGTGCGCACGGGCGTCGTGCTCTCGATCGGCGGCGAGTTCGGCGTCGCGATCCTCACCATCCTGCTGCAGAGCGGGGGTGCCGACCCCGCGATCGTGCAACCCCTGCTCGTCGCGACCGTGCTGTCGATGGTGCTCAGCCCGCTGATCCTGCGCAACAACAAGCAGTTCGCGCGATTCGTGCTGCGCGAGAAGGGGCCGCGGGCCACGGCGCTCAGCCGCGAGAACGAGGCCGCCGACGCGGTCGCGAAGCGTGAGCACGTGGTGCTGTGCGGCTTCGGGCGCGTCGGCCAGAACATCGCGCGCGTGCTCGAGGGCCAGGGTTTCGAGTACATCGCGCTCGATCTCGATCCGGTGCGCATCCGCGCGGCGCGCCAGGCCGGCGACCCGGTGGTGTTCGGCGACTCGGCCGATGAAGACGTGCTCGCGAAGGTGGGCCTCGCGACGGCGAGCGCGGTCATCATCACGTTTGCGAACCCCGCCGTTTCGATCAGCATCCTGCGCTCGATCCGCCGCCTGCGCGCGGACGTGCCGGTGCTGGTGCGCACCCAGGACGACTCGCGGCTCACGGATCTCAAGGAGGCCGGCGCGACCGAAGTGGTGCCGGAGACCTTCGAGGCGAGCCTGATGCTCGTGTCGCACGTGCTGATGCAGTTGCACGTGCCGCCGGCGCGCGTGATGCGCACGGTGGGCGAGATCCGCGGCAATCGCTATGCGGCGCTGCGCAGCATCTTCCGCCGCGACGATGCTCGGCCGATCGACGAGACGCATGCCTTTCGCGAGGAGCTGAAGTCGATCGTGCTGCCGCCAGGCGCCTGGGCCGTCGGGCATACGCTCGCGGACGTGCGGGCGCGCGGCGCGGAGGTCGCCTTCACGGGCATCCGCCGGCAGGGCATCCTCGGTCGCGAGCCGGAGGACGGTGCCGTGTTGCGCGAGGGCGATATCGTCGTCGTGTACGGCCAGCCCGAGGCGATCGAGCACGCCGAGGCGCTGCTGCTCGCGGGCTAGGAACGCGCGGCGGCCGGGGGCACGCGCGCCGGCGGCTCGCGTGGCGGCAGGGCGCGGTAGCGGACCACGAGGCGCGCGACCTGGGTGCGACCCGGATCCTCGCTGCGGACATCGACGCAGACCGCTGCGGCTTCGATGCCGCCGGCGGTCGCATCCGCCACCGCGGCGAAGGCCACGTCGAGCCCACCCGGGTCATCCGCAGGCGCGTGCCGTTGCCAGGCGCCCGGATCGCCGAGGGGGCGGGAATAGAGCTCGACGCCCAGGCGTTCGGCAGCCGCAGGGACCTGGGTGCACAGGGTGATCGGAGCGGTGGCGGCGAGGCACGCCGGTGCCGGCCCGTCCACTTCGGGCGCGCTGCGCACGCAGGGCGCGAGCTGCACGAGCGCCTCGGAGGAGGCGGGCTCCACGGGCGGCTGCGCCGCGCGTTCCTCGCCGTGGACGAGGGACTGCAGTTGCGCGTCCATGGCGGCGCGCAGCCGCGCGAGTTCCTCGCGCGCGCCTTGGGCGCGGAACTCGGAGTAGGCGAAGCCGCCGGCGGCCGAGGCGATCACGAGGACGGCGAGCAGCGAAGCGCTGCGCAGCGTGCCGCGGCGGGGCTTCGTGCCGGGCGGCGTCCTTGCGCGCAGGAGATTGAATCCGGCCGCGCTCACCGTGGCCGACGCGCCGATGATGGCGGCGACGATCGTTTCCGACAGGCCCAAGGCTGCCTCCAGCGAATTCGGACGCGATGAGTGTATCGGCCGTTCCCGGGCGGCGCATGGGACCGGATCGCGCGGGGCGCCGCGGCCCGGTGACGGCATCAGGATCTGTGAGGCAGGTCACGCGCCCGCCTGTCGGCGCGCGGCGACAGCTTCAGTCGCCGCCGCCGCCCAGGTAGCGGGCGGTGTGCTCGCCTTGTGCCGGCAAAGTGAAATCGACGCGGCCCGGTTCACGGGCGAACCTGATCGGCACGCCGATGTGCTCACGGCCGCGCGGATCGACGAGGCGCATGCCGCGCGCCGCCGCCTGCGGGTCGTCGAAGGCCTCCCGCAGGTCCTTCACCGGCGCGAAGCAGATGTCCCTGCCGCGAAACCACTCGACCCAGGCGGACTGCGCGCGCGTCGCGAACACGTCCTGCAGGAAGGCGATCACGGGCGCCTGGTGGGGCCCCGGCCCGCGCTCGCAAAGCGGCATCAGGTCGGGCCTGCCGAGCTCGGTGAGCAGGTTGCGGATGAATTTCGGCTCCTGCCCGCCGAGCACGACATGGCGGCCGTCCTGGGTGCGATAGATGCGGTAGAAGGCGCCGCCGCCGAAGGTCCGCTCGTGTTTCACGATCGGCGCGCGCCGATGCGCGAACACGTCGCCGGTGACATTGGCCGTCCACGCGAGCAGGGCATCGTGCATCGAGATGTCGAGGTAGTCGCCGAGGCCGGTCTTCTCGCGCCGCAGGAGCGCCATCAGCACGCCGGAGAGCGCCATCAGCGAGGCGGCCATGTCGGCCGCCGGTACGTGCGGCATCGCGGGCTCGCCGTCGTCGCCGAGGTTCAGGCTGACGACGCCCGCCATCGCCTCCACCGCGAGATCGTGGGCCGGCATGTCGCGGTAGGGGCCGGTCTGGCCGAACGCGGCGATCGAACAATAGACGATGCGCGGGTTGCGCGCGGCGACCTGCGCATAGCCCACGCCGAGCCGGTCGACCACGCCCGGGCGAAAGGCCTCAACGAACACGTCGGCGGTCGCGGCGAGCTCGAGCAGCGCGGCGCGCTGCGTGGCGTCCTTGAGGTCCGCCGTGATGCTCTTCTTGCCACGGTGGGTGTTGCGGAAATAGACGCTGGTGCCGTCTTCGCGCGCCCCGATGTGGCGGTTCGGCTCGCCTTCGCCCGGCGGCTCGACCTTGATCACCTCGGCGCCGTGGTCCGCCATCATCATCGTGAAGTGCGGTCCCGGCAGGAACAGCGACAGGTCGAGCACGCGCAGGCCATCGAGCTTCATGGGTGCCCTCAGATCACGTGCTCGCGCGCGAGCGCATCGATCTCGCCGTCGCCGTAGCCGGCCTCGCGCAGTATCGCGCGCGTGTCGGCGCCGAGCGCGGAGCCGACGCGGCCGCGCAGGCGCGCGCCGTCGAGCTTGATCGGGTTGGCGAGCGCGCGAAAGCCCGCCTTCTGCGGATGCGGGGTTTCCTGGATCATGCCGACGCGCTCGACGAACGGGTTGTCGAGCGCCTGCTCCATGTCGTGCACCGGCGCGGCAGGCAGCACGCCCTGCAGCTTCGCGAGCCACGCGCTGGTCGTGTCGCGCGCGAAGATCGCGTCGAGGTCGATCGTGAGCGCGTCGCGGTGCGCGCGTCGCCCCTGCATCGTCGCGTAGCGCGGGTCGGCCGCGAGCCCCGGCGCCCGCAGGGCCCCGAGCAGGGCGTGCCAGAACTTGTCCGTCATGCACATCACGAAAATCCATCCGTCGCGGGTGCGATAGAGCTGCACCGGCGTCGCGGACGGGTGCGAGCTGCGCGGCAGGCGATCGGTGCGATGGCGCTCGTTGATGAACCAGGTGCCCGGGTAGGAGAGCTGGTGCAGCGCGACGTCGAACAGGCTGACGTCGATGTCGCGCCCGGCGCCACCTCGCTGCACGGCCAGCAGGGCGGAGACCAGGGCGAGCGCCGTGGTGATGCCGGTCATGTAATCGATGATGGACAGGCCCATGCGCGCCGGCGGCGTGCCCGGCTCGCCGGTGAGGTGCAGGTAGCCCGCCTCGGCCTGCATCAGGTAGTCGTAGCCCGGCCAGCCCTTCCTTTCGTTGTCGCGGCCATAGGCGGAGAGGTGCGCGCAGACGATGCGCGGATTGGCGTCGCGCAGGGCCGCGTAGGTCAGGCCCAGCTTCTCCGGCTGGTCGCCGCGCAGGTTGTTGAGCACCGCATCCGCGCGCGTCGCGAGGCGCCGGAACACCGCCCGGCCGGCCGCGCTCTTCAGGTCGAGCGTGACGCTCTTCTTGTTGAGGTTGAAGGTCTGGAAGAAATGGCTGTCGTTCTCGCCGAGGAAATACGGCCCCATGCTGCGAGTGGCGTCGCCCCCCTGGGCGCGGTTCTCGATCTTGATGACTTCGGCGCCGAGGTCGGCAAGGTACATCGAACCGAACGGACCCGCGCCGAAGTTCTCGAAGGTCAGGACGCGGATGCCCGCCAGCGGCAGGCCGATGCCGGTCGTGCCGGCGCTCACGGCGGGTCCCGGTCGAGCAGCTGGCGCGCGATGATGATTCGCTGCATTTCGTTGGTGCCCTCGCCGATGCACATGAGCGGCGCGTCGCGGTAGAAGCGCTCCACGTCGAACTCGGTCGAATAGCTGTAGCCGCCGAAGATGCGCATGGCCTCGAGGCTGTTCTCGACGCCCGCCTCGGAAGCGAACAGCTTCGCCATCCCGGCCTCGAGGTCGCAGCGCTCGCCGCGGTCGTACTTCAGGGCGGCGGCTTCGACCAGCAGCTTCGCCGCCTCGACGCGCGTCGCCATGTCGGCGAGCTTGAGCTGGATCGCCTGGTGCTGGGCGATCGGCTTGCCGAAGGTCCTGCGCTGCTGCGCATAGCGCAGCGCCTCGCGCAGTGCGCCGAGCGCAATGCCCGTGCCGCGCGCGGCGACATTGATGCGGCCGAGTTCCAACCCGCCGACCGCCTGCACGAAACCCTGGCCTTCGACGCCGCCGATGAGCTGGCTCGCCGGGACGCGACAGGACTCGAACACGAGCTCGGCGCTGTCGATCGACTTGTAGCCGAGCTTGCGCAGCTTCCTGCCGACCGAGAAACCGGGGCCCTTCTCGCAGAGCAGCATGCTCATGCCCTTGTGGCGCGGCTCGGCTCCGGGGTCCGTCTTCACGAGCACGGCGAAGCAACTGCCGTATACGCCGTTCGTGATCCAGGTCTTGGTGCCATCGACCACGTAGGCATCGCCATCCCGCCGGGCCACCGTGCGGATCGCCTGCAGGTCGGTGCCCGCGTCCGGTTCCGTGAGCGCGATGCCGCCGCGCAGTTCGCCGCTCGCGAAGCGCGGCAGCCAGCGCGCCTTCTGCTCCGCGGTGCCGTAGCGCTGCACGCAGGCGGCCATGACGAGGTGCGAATTGAAGATGCCGACCGGCGCCATCCAGGCGGCGGCGATCGCCGTCACGATGCGCGCGTAAGTCGAAGCCGCGAGCCCGAGGCCGCCGTACTCCTCGCCGATCGTCGCGCCGAAGAGGCCGAGCGCCTGCATCTGCCCGACGAGTTCGTGCGGGTACTCGTCGGCGTGGTCGTAGCGCCGGGCGATCGGGCGCACCTCGCGCTCGATCCAGCGTTCGATGGCGGCGAGGACTTCCTCGTCCCCGGCGGACATCAGTAGCGGCCCGTTTCCCCGGCGCCGTCCGCGCCGCGCTTCGGGACGAGGACCGTGCGCTCGAAGCTGCAAACGGCGACCCCGTCCTGGTTCAGCCCCGTGGTGCGCACGGTGACCAGCCCGGCGGTCGGCCTCGAGCGCGACTCGCGCTTGGCGATGACTTCCGATTCCGCATAGAGGGTGTCGCCCGCATAGAGGGGCGCCGTCATGCGGATCTCGCGCCAGCCGAGGTTCGCGATCGCCTTCTGGCTGACGTCGGTCACGCTCATGCCCACCATCATCGCCACGGTCAGCGGGCTCGCGACGATGCAGCGGCCGAACTCGCTCGTCCTGGCGTACTCCTCGTCGAAGTGCAGCGGGTGGGTGTTCATCGTGAGGAGCGTGAACCAGGTGTTGTCCGCCTGGGTGATCGTGCGGCCCGGCCGGTGCTCGTAGACATCGCCGACGATGAAGTCGTCGTAGTAGCGCCCGAAGCTCTCCCGGAACCGGCCGGGGGCGACCTCGTTGGCAATCTGGGTCATAATATGCGCCGCCGGAGATACCAAATGTCCGGACAAATCTAGGCTTTCGACCCATGGCTGTCAACCAGGCACGGCCGTTGCTGGGGTAGGGAATGGCAAGAGAACAAGGCGATCACCAGCCCCGCTATCGTCAACTCGCGGATGCGCTGATGGCCGACATCGGCCGCGGCCGCATCAAGGTCGGGGAGACCATCCCGGGCGAGCTGGAGCTCGTGGCGCGCTTCAAGGTGAGCCGCCACACCGTGCGCGAGGCGTTGCGGCGACTCGACGACCTGGGGCTGATCGACCGGCAACAAGGCGTCGGCACGGTGGTGCGCGCGCGCCAGGCGTCGCCCTCCTATGTGCAGACCGTGCGCACGCCCTCCGAGCTGATGCGCTATCCGGCAGACAGCCGGCTGGTCGTGGTCGGCACGGTGAAGGTGAAGGCCAACCGCCAGCTCGCGCGGCTGCTCGAGGTGCGCACCGGCTCCGAGTGGATCAAGGTGAGCGCCGTGCGGCGGATGAAATCGACGCCCGTGCCCATCGCCTGGACCGACGTCTACCTGCTGCCCGACTACGCCGACATCGTGCCGCAGATCGGCAAGCGCAACCAGCTCGTGTACCAGATCGTCGAGGCCGCCCATGGCGAGCACGTCGAGCACATCCAGGTGCGGATCCGTGCCGGCGCTATCACCGCGGAACTCGCCGGCGCGCTCGAGGCCGAGGCCGGCATGCCGTCGCTCAACGTGATGCGCCACTACTTCGGGCGCGGCGGCCGGCCGTTCGAGATCTCGATCTCGCAGCATCCCTCCGACCGCTACATGTACTCGCTCGACCTGCAGCGCGGCTGGCAAGCGGGCGACAACTGGACGACGAAATGACTGTGGCACAGCCGGCCGGCCTGCGCAGCTACCTGTTTGCGCCGGCCCATCATGCGCGGCACAGCGCGAAGGCGTTCATTGCGGGCGCCGACGCCGTGATCCTCGATCTCGAGGACGCGGTGGCGCCGGCTGAAAAGGCGGCGGCGCGCGCGGCCGCCGCGCTCGCCATGCAGCAACCGCGCCGGCTGCGTGGCTACGTGCGCGCCAACGGCGTCGGCTCGGCCTGGTGGCGCGACGATCTGGAGGCGATCGTCGGGCCGTGGCTCGACGGGGTGGTGTTGCCGAAGGCGGAGTCGGCCGCGCAGTTGCGGGAGTTCGATGCCTGCCTCGCCGACTGCGAGCGGCGCGCCGGCATGGAGCCGGGCTCGCTCGAGCTGATGCCGATCATCGAGAGCGCCATCGGCGTCGTCGACGTCGATGCGATCGCCGCCGCCACGCCGCGCATCGGGCGCATCGCGTTCGGCGGCGGCGACTATACCCACGACCTCGATCTCGAGTGGACGGCGGAGGAAGAGGCGCTCGCCTATGCGCGGGCCCGCATCGCCCACGCTTCGCGCGCGGCGGGCCTTGAGCCGCCCGTGGACACGGTGGTGCTCGAGCTGCGCGACCAGGCGCGTTTTCGCCAGTCGGCGCGCAACGGGCGCCGGCTCGGATTCCTCGGCAAGCTGTGCATCCATCCCGACCAGGTCGGCCCCTGCCACGAAGTCTTCACGCCGGGAGCCGCCGAGATCGCGCGCGCGCGGGCGATCGTCGCGGCCTTCGAGGCCGCCGAATCGCGCGGCGTGGCTTCGATCCAGGTGGACGGCGTGTTCGTCGACTATCCGGTCGCCTACAAGGCCCGGCGCGTGCTGGCGCTCGCCGGGCGCCTGGCGGGCGATGACGCCGCCGTCAGCGACGGTCCCTGACGGCCGAGTCGAGCGCGAAGATCCCGCCCACGATCAGCGCCACGCCGAGCATCTGCCAGCGTGTCATGCGCTCGCCGAAAAACAGCCACGCGAGCACGATTGTCGTGGGTGGGCCCACCGTGCTGACGAGGGCGCCGCGCTGCGCGCCGATGCGCCGCACGCCTTCGGCCTGCAGCAGCGCGGGCACGAACATGCACAACACGGCGAGCAGGACGAGCAGTGCCCAGCCCGTGGCGTCGATCGCCGGCATGCCGAGCGCGGCGCCGCGCACGAGGCCGTGCACGGCGAGCGCGGCGGCGGCGCCCGTCATCGCGCAGAGCGTGAAGCGGCTGCTGCCGATCACGCGGATGCAGCGCTCGCCCAGCAGGAAGTAGATCGCGTAGCTGAGCGCGGCGAGCAGCACGCACAGTGCGCCGGCCAGGTTGGCGTGCAGCGCGCCGGCGTCGAAGCCGCCGACCGCCAGGAAAATGCCGGCCCAGGCGAGCAGGACCACGCCGATCACGCGCGGCGAAGGCAGTTGGCGGCGCACGGCGGCGTCGATCGCGACCACCATTGCGGGGTAGCTGAAGAGCAACACGCGCTCGATGCTCGCGTCGATCAGCGTGAGCGCGTAGAAATCGGCGAGCGCGCCGCCGTAATAACAGATGACACCGGCGCATGCGGCCGTGGCGGCGACGGCCGCGGGGGTCGCGCGCAGCGCCGCAGGTGCCTCACGCCACAGTGCGAAGGCCCAGAACAGCGGCGCGGCGAGCAGCGCCCGCACGATCACCAGCGCCTCGAAACCGACGCCATGCCGCCAGGCGAACTTCGCGAAGATGCCCTTGGCCGCGAACAGCATGGCGCCGCCCGCGGCGCACAGCAGGCCGGTGAACTGGAAGCGGGCGGAGGCGGGGGCCGTCAACGGCCGGCGCCGGCGGCCGCGCGCGCGGCGCCGCCGCCGAGTTCCGCCATGACTTCACGGGTGGTGGCAACCCGTCCCCACAGCCGGCGGAAGGTCTTGACGGTCGCAGCCTGCATTTCATCGCTGCACGTGCCGGTGGCGTCATCGACCAGCACCACGCCGTACTGGCGGTCAGCGGCTTCCATGGCGGTCATGGCGACGCAGTTGTTGGTCGACACGCCGGTGACGACGATCTCCCTGACGCCCATGCCGCGCAGGACCGCATCGATGCCGGTCGAGGCGAAGGCACCCATGGTGGTCTTGTTGAGGACGAGGTCGCCCGGCTCAGGCGCGAGCGGCGCAACGATGTCGTGCTCGGGACGGCCCACGCAGTTGCCGGTCGCCTGCAGCCACGCCTTCAGGTGCGCGGGTGCGTCGGAGAAATCGGCCTGCTGGCAGCCGTAGGTCAGGTAGATCAGGCGCGCGCCGGCGGCCCTGAAGGCCGCCGTGAGGCGCCGGATATTCGGGACCAGCAGTTGCTCGATGCGCGCGAAGCGATACTCCGCCTCGGCGAGGCGGCCCTGCGAGGCGAGCAGGCGGCCGAGGCCGTAGTCGCGATGGCCGCTGGCATTCTGCATGTCGACGACGACGAGCGCACTGCTCGCCGCGGACACGTGGACGGGGCGGGTGAATTCATCGATGTAAGCCGGTTGCATGCGCGCCTCGCTGCGGGTGTCCGCGCAGCGTACGCGTGGAAAACCCTGCTTGTCATGCCCTTTGGGCGGTGTGAAGCTCACCGGTCATCGTAGCCACACTGGAGATCCGCATGCCGGGACCCCTGCACGGCATTCGTGTCGTCGAACTGACCAGCGTCGTCCTCGGCCCCTGGGCCTGCCAGTTCCTCGGTGATATGGGCGCCGACGTCGTCAAGATCGAGGCGCCGCGCGGCGACAGCAACCGCACGCTCGGTGCGTCGCGCCATCCCGGCATGGCGGCGCTCTACCTCACCTGCAACCGCAACAAGCGCAGCCTCGTGCTCGACCTCAAGCTGCCCGGTGCGCGCGAGGCGCTGCTGAAGCTGGTCGGGACCGCGGACGTCTTCGTCCACAACAATCGCCCGCAGGTGATGACCAAGCTCGGGCTCGACTACGCCGACCTGAGGAAGGTGAATCCGCGCATCATCTATTGCGGCGCCTATGGCTACTCGAAGAAGGGTCCGTACGGCGCGAAGGGCGCGCTCGACGACTCGATCCAGGCCGTGAGCGGCATCGCGATGCTCAACAAGCTCGTGCTCGGCGAGCCGCGCTACCTGCCGACCGTGGTGGCAGACAAGACCACCGCGATGACCGTGGTCTACGCGGTGCTCGCCGCGCTGTTCCATCGCGAACGCACCGGCGAGGGCCAGGACATCGAAGTGCCGATGTACGAAACGATGGTGCACTACGTGATGGGCGAGCACCTCTGGGGCATGAGCTTCGATCCGCCGATGGGCGGGCCGGGCTACACGCGCCTGATGAGCCGCGAACGCCGGCCGTATCCGACGCAGGACGGCTACATCGCGATCCTGCCTTACCTCGACGCCCACTGGGTCACCTTCTGCAATGTGGTCGGGCGACCCGACCTGCTGACGGACCCCCGCTTCACGACGCTCGCGGACCGCGTGCGCAACATCGACGCCACCTATTCCGAAACCGCGAAGATCATGGCGACGCGCACCACGCGCGAATGGCTCGAGCTGTTCTCGAAGACGAGCGTGCCGACGATCGCCGTCAACAGCCTCGAGGACCTTGCGACGGACCCGCACCTCGAGGCGGTGGGATTCTGGAAATCGGTCGATCATCCGACCGAGGGCAAGCTCAGGCTGCCGGCGTTCCCGGTGAACTTCGGCACGACGCCGGCGTCCATCGAGCGCCATGCGCCGCGCCTCGGCGAGCACACCCGCGAAGTGCTGCGCGAGGCCGGACTCGCGGATGCCGCGATCGACGCGCTGCTCGCGAGCGGCGCCGCGATGACCGCGGAGGGCGCGGCGAAGACCGTGGCGAAGGGCGCGGACTGAAGCGTACGGGCTGAAGGCTGCGGCGGCGCAGCCGCGCCGCTCAACCCAGCGGGGTCGCCACGAACGACGGCCGCGCGAACAGCTCGGCGGCGATGCGCCCGACATGGGAATGTCGGGCGCGCCAGTCGCGCTCCGCGAAACGGAACTCGAGGTAGGCGAGGCAGCAGGCGACGGCGATGTCGGCGACCGTCAGCCCGTCGCCGACGCAGCGTGCGCGTCCTTCGACCTCGGCATCGAGGTGGGCGAGGCCGCGATGCACCTTGCCCCACTGCCAGGCAATCCATTCCGCGCCGCGCAGCGGCTCGGGGCGCAGGGACTCGAGGCGCACGAGGACCGCTGCATCGAGCACGCCGTCGGCGATCGCCTCGATCTGCCGGACTGCCTCGCGCGCCGCGGCTTCCTGCGGCAGCAGGCGTGGCGAGGGCGCGAGTCCGTCGAGGTACTCCGCGATGAGCGGCGAGTCGACCAGGCGCGAGCCGTCGTCGCGCACCAGCACCGGGACCTTGCCGAGCGGGTTGATGGCCTGCACGGGCTCGCTGTCGACCATCGGGCTCTGCACCACGAACTCGTGGGCGATGCCCTTCTCGAGCGCGACGACCCGCACCTTGCGCGTGTAGGGGCTCGTGGTCGTGCCGATGATCCGCATCAACCGCCGCCCAGGTCCGGCAGGCCGTAGACGCGCGCGGCGTTGTCGCGCAGGAACTTGCGCAGCGGCTCGGGCCGCAGGCCGAGGCCGAGCACCTCATCCATGGTGCGCTTGAAGCCGAGCACCGGGAAATCCGTGCCGAACAGCACCTTGTCCTGGCCGTAGGTGTTGATGTAGTTCACGAAGCTCTGCGGCCAGAACTTCGGGCTGTGCGCATCCGAGCCGATGTACACGTTGGCGTGCTTCCAAGCCATCGCGATCATTTCCTCTGTCCAGGGGATGCCCACGTGGATGCCGACGAGTTTCAGCTCGGGGAAGTCGCAGGCGATGCCGTCGAGCAGGATCGGCCGGCCGACACTGCGCATCGGCTGGTCCTTCGCGTAGACCATCGATTGCCCGACCTGCATCTGGATCGGCACGCCGAGTTCGCAGCACTTGGCGTAGAACGGGTAGTACTTCGCGTGGTCTGGCGGCAGGTCGAACCAGTGCGGGTAGAGGTGCGCGCCGATGAAGCCCATGTTCCTCACGGCGTCCTCGAGGGCGCGCACGCCGTTCATGCCCTCGAAGGGATCGAGGCCCGCGAGGCCGTAGAAGCGGCCCGGGTACTTCTCGATGGCCCGCGCGACCACTTCATAGGGCAGGTGGAAGGAACCGGGCAGGCCCTTGCGTCCCGCCTTCGGCGCAAAGAGGAAGGCACGCTCGATGCCGGCGTCCGCCATCTGCGCCAGCATGTCGTCGAGCGACAGGCCCTGCATGTTGGCCTTCGACTTCATCTTGCCGGCGAAGAATTCCTCCTGCCAGCCGGGGCGGAACGACAGCGCCTCCTGGGTCCAGATGCCGGCAACGATGTCGATGGCCTTAACCGGCGCGCCGCTCACGCTCATGCCTCAAGCTCCGATCGGGTGGGAAAGCCGGCAATGCTAGCAGGCCCCGCGTGCGGCCGCCGTATCCCGCGATGGGCCCGTGCCGCTGCCATGCGGCGCGTTGTGCGTCCGCGACAGGGCCGGGCGGGGAAAGGCGCCGACCGTTGTCCGGACAATATCGCTTGCGGCTGCTGTCCGGCCGCGTGCTAGGATCGGCGTGGTCGGCGACCGATGGGGCGCATGACGCGTCCCGACAACATCGCCGGCCGGTATCAGGGGGATTCTCGACGATGTCCACGCAACGTTTGATTGCGGCCGCGGTGGCTGCAGCCATCAGCGGCGCCGCCGCCCACGCGCAGGAAGCCGCGACGCAGCGGGGGATCGAGGAGGTCGTCGTCACCACGGCCCGCCAGCGCGCCGAGGTGCTGCTCGACGTGCCGGCGACGGTCGATGCATTCACGGCCAAGGACATCAAGGCGGCGGGCATCGAGCGCCCGCAGGATTTCATCGCGATGACGCCCGGCTTGTCGCAGGTCCAGACCGCCGAGGTCGGCGACATCCAGGTCAATATCCGCGGCATCAATACCGGCCGCGACACGGAGACGAACTTCGCGCTCGTGATCGACGGCGTGTTGCAGACGAACCCGGCCGCACTCAACCAGGAACTCAATTCGGTTTCGCAGATCGAGGTGCTGAAAGGCCCGCAGGGCGCCGTGTACGGCCGCAACGCGGTCGCCGGCGCGATCATTCTCTCGACGCGCAAGCCGACCGACCAGTTCGAGCTGGATGTCGGTGCCGGCGCCGGCAGTGACGCCAGCTACAAGGCGAATTTCTGGGCGGGCGGGGCGCTGTCCGATGCCGTGAAGGGCAGCCTCTCGGGTTACTACCGCACGACCGACGGCCAGTGGGACAACAAGGTCATCGGCTGCGACGACTGCGTGGACTACTACGAAGAGACCGGTTTCCAGGGCCGGCTGATGTTCGAGGCGGGCGGCGGCCAGTTCGACCTGAAGGCGAAGTACTCGACGATCGAGGCGGGTGCAATCAACTTCAACGCCGCGCTGGCGCTCGCCGACGCCGCCGCGGGGCTCAATGCGCCGATCTTCCAGGAAGACCCGAATGGACACGTGTTCCGGTACCTGAACAACATCAAGCCCGTCAACGACCAGGAAAACATCAACCTGTCGGTCAAGGGCGAGTGGGGCATCGGCAGGAACACCCTCACCGGCTACGTCGCCTGGAACAAGCAGGAAAACAACTTCGTCACCGACGGCACGAGCGCGGCGTTCAACCTCTACAGCACCACGAGCTCGTGCCTCGCCTCGAACGACGCCCGCATGGCGGATACGCCGTTGCCGGCGCCGTTCTTCTACGCCCCGAGCGGCGGCTTCGTGACGAGCTTCCTGCCGCCCTATAGCCCGACGACCTGCGACGGCTACCAGTACCAGCAGCGCGACCAGGAAGACCTGAGCGCCGAGTTGCGGCTGTCCTCGCCGGGCGACCAGCGGCTGCGCTGGAGCGGCGGCCTGTACGCGGCCGACATCGATCGCCATGTGGTCGTCTCGCAGGGCTCCGACAACGGTGCGGGCGTGTTCCTGCATCAGGCGTTCGTGCCGACGGGCGGCCCGAACCCCACCGACCTGCTGTACGACGACGACTTCAAGAGCAAGGTGCTCGCGGGCTTCGGCCAGTTCGCCTACGACATCACCGATGGCGTCGAGGTGTCGCTCGCCGTGCGCTACGACCAGGAGAAGCGCGATGTCGGCAACAACGTGCCGACCGGCGCGGGCGCGCTCGCGCAGACGCCGGGATTCGCCGCGGCCTTCAACCCGGGCGGCCCCCCGTACATCAATCCCGCCTATACGGCCAACCCGGCGCTCGCCGCGAGCGGCATCCCGGATCGTGACAAGACCTTCAGCCAGTTCCAGCCGAAGCTGTCGGTGAACTGGCGCGTCACCGACCACTGGTCGTTGTTCGGTTCCTACGGCTACGGCTTCCGCTCCGGTGGCTTCAACTCGACCGGGAGCGCCGCCACGATCCAGCAGGCCTACGGCGGCCTGTGCCTCGGGCCGTCGTTCTCGCTCCCGGTCTGCACGCCCGCGTCGGTCCACAACGTGACCGGCATCCGCGACGACTACGACAAGGAAGTGTCGAAGGCCGCCGAGATCGGCTTCAAGGCCGAGCTCTTCGACCGGCGGCTGATGCTGAACGGCGCGCTGTTCCACACCAAGGTCGACGACATGCTGTTCTTCGACTTCCTGGCGGGCCCCTTCGGGCTGCTGCGCGTCGTTTCGAACATCGACGAGGTGACGATCAAGGGTGGCGAGTTCGACGCCCGCTGGCGCCTGAACGACTACGTGACGGTGTTCGGCGGGATCGGCGTCGTCGACGGCGAGATCGACCGCTACGACAGCCGTCCCTACACCAAGGGCAACAAGCTGCCGTACGCGCCCGAGTACACCGGCAACGCGGGCGTGGAGCTGACCGTGCCCATGGGCGGCAACGGCCTCGAGCTGCTGGCGCGCGTCGACATGAGCGCGCTCGGCGAGACCTGGTTCCACCCGGTGCAGGACAACCGCATCCCGAACCTGTTCACGGGCTTCGGCTTCGGCCAGGGCGAGTTCTCGAAGATGAAGCGCGATGCGTACCAGATCTTCAACGCCCGCCTGACGCTGCGCCAGGACCGCTGGGGCGTGACCGGCTGGGTGCGCAATCTCGCCGACGAGGACTACCTCGCCGAAGTGATCGTGGCACCGGAGTTCGGTGGCGCCTTCATCCATGACGCGCCGGGCCGTTCGTACGGCGTCGACGTGAACTACCGGTTCTGACAAGGGCTGGTGCCGGGTTCCCGGTTATCCCGAATAACCGAAAACCCGGCACCACGCTCCAGTTAGACTTGGCGGCCGTGGACCGCCACGATATCCAGTTTCCCGCCCGCCATGCGGCGTTGCGTGACGACGTGCACGCCCTGGGCGGGCTCGTCGGCGAGATCCTGCGCGAGCAGGGCGGCGACTCCCTGCTCGACCTCGTCGAGCGCGACCGCGTGCTGGCGATCCAGCACCGCGCGGGCGACGCCGCCGCCGGCGATGAACTCGAGGTGCGGGTGCGCGGTCGCCCGCCGGCGATGGCGCGCGACCTCGTGCGCGCATTCTCGACCTGGTTCCAGGCGGTCAACCTCGCGGAGAAGGTGCACCGCATCAGGCGGCGCAAGGAGTATTTCCTCGCCGACAGCGCGCGTCCGCAACCGGGCGGCGTCGAGGACGCGCTGGCCGCGCTCAAGGCGGGCGGCGCCAGCCTCGGGGACGTGCTCGCGCTGCTGGCGAAGCTGCGCATCGAGCCGGTCTTCACGGCACACCCGACCGAATCGACCCGCCGCACCATCCTGCGCAAGCAGCAGCGGGTGGCCGAGATGCTGCTCGACCGCCTCGATCCGACCCTGACGCCGCAGGAAACCCGCAGCCTGTGGGGTCGCGTGCGCACGGAGATGACGACCGGGTGGCAGACCGAGGACCACCCGCGCGACCGCCTCACCGTCGCCGACGAGCGCGAGCACGTGATGTTCTACATCGCGGAAGTGATCTACCGGGTGCTGCCGGCGTTCTACGACGAGATCGCGCTCGCGCTCGAGAAGCTCTACGGCGTATCGGCCGAGACGATCGAACTGCCGGTGCTGATCCGCTTCGGCAGCTGGGTCGGCGGCGACATGGACGGCAACCCGGATGTCAACGCCAAGACGATCCGCGAAACCATGGCCCGCCAGCACCAGGTGATCGTCAACGCCTACTTCGGCGAGTGCCAGCACCTTGCGCAGATCCTGTCGCAGAGCGCGAGCCGCATCGGCGTGAGCGCCACGCTCGGCAAGCACATCGAGCGCTACATGGCGCTGCTGCCCGGCGCGCAGGTCGCCACGCCGGCACGCCATGACCGCATGCCCTACCGGGTGTTCCTCGGGCAGATCGCCGAGCGGCTGCGCGCCACCTACGACGGCCGCGCCAACGCCTACGAGAATCCGCGCCAGTTGCTCGACGACCTCGGCCTGATCGTCGGCAGCCTCGCGGCCAACAAGGGCCGGCATGCCGGCCTCTACCTCGTGCAGCGACTGATCCGCCGGGTCGAAACCTTCGGCTTCCACTTCGCGACGCTCGACGTGCGCCAGCATGCCGACGTGCACCACCGGGTGCTGGCGCAGGGGCTCGACGACCCGCAGTGGCTCGCGCGGCCCGGCGCCGAGCGCCACGACCGCCTGGTCCTCGCCATCGAGCGCGACCTCGGCCCGCGGCGCGAGCTCGACGCGCTCGGCAAGCGCACGATCGCCGTGTTCGAGGCGATCATGCAGGCGCGCCATCGCTACGGCCGCGAGGCGATCGGCTATTACATCGTCGGCGGCTGCCGCGCGGCCGACGACGTGCTCGCGCCGCTGCTGATCGCGCGCTGGGCGGAGGCCTATGACAAGGCGAGCGGCGAGGTCGCACTCGACATCGCGCCGCTGTTCGAGAGCATCGCCACGCTTGCGGGCTGCGGCGACGTGATGCGCCAGTTGCTGGCCGACCCGCTCTATTTCCGCCATCTCGATGCGCGCGGGCGCCGCCAGTGCGTGATGGTCGGCTACTCCGACACCAACAAGGAGGGCGGGTTGTGCGCCTCGCGCGTCGCGGTGTATCGGGCCGAGCAGGTGCTTGCCGCGACGCTCACGAGTGCCGAGGAGCGGCATGTGATCTTCCACGGCCGCGGCGGCAGCGTGGCCCGCGGCGGCGGGCGCATCGATGCACTGTTGCGCGCCGCGCCGCCGGAGTCCCTGAACGGCGTGCTGCGGCTCACCGAGCAGGGCGAGATCATCAACCAGAACTACGGCCTGCGGCCGATCGCGCTGCGCACCCTCGAGCGTGCCTTCCACGCGCTCGCGCTCGGCACCGCCGCCAGCCTGCGCGGCGCGCCGGCGCGGGTCGCGCCGCAGTACCTGGCCGCGGCCGAGCGCCTCGCCGATACGAGCCGCGCGGCCTACCGGTCCCTGGTCCATGAGGATCACGGCTTCTTCGAGTATTTCTGCGCGGCGACGCCGATCGACGCGATCGAGCGCATGCAGATCGGCTCGCGCCCGGCGTGGCGCGACGACGTGCATGCCCTCGATGCCCTGCGGGCCGTCCCATGGGTGTTCGCCTGGACCCAGTCGCGCTGCATGTTGCCGGGCTGGTACGGTGCGGGCACCGGCCTCGCGGACCTCATTGCGGCCTCGGGCGCGGCCTTCCTGCGCGAGGCCTGCGAGGGCTGGTTCTTCCTGCGCAACCTGGTCGACGACGTCGAGACCATGCTCGCGCGCACCGACCTCGAGATCGCCCGCCGCTACGACGCGCTGGCCGGCGCGCAGCCCTGGTTCGCGAGGATCGAGGCCGAGCACGCTCGCGCCTGCGAGGCGGTGCTTGCCATCAAGGGCTACGGCGAGCTGCTCGACGGCGACCCGACCCTGCAGCGCTCGATCCGGCTGCGCAACCCTTACGTCGACCCGATGAACCTGATGCAGGTCGACCTGCTGGCGCGCTGGCGCGCCACGCGGCGCCAGGACCGCGACCTGTTCGAGGCCCTGCTCGCGAGCATCAGCGGCATCGCGCAGGGCCTGCAGAGCACCGGCTAGCCGCGCTCGAGGTCGAGCACCATCCGCACGAGCTGCGCGAGCGAGGCGGCGTCCATCTTTTCCATGACGCGCGCACGATGGATCTCGACGGTGCGCTGGCTCAGGCCGAGGTCGGCCGCGATCACCTTGTTCGCCTTGCCGACGACGACGAGGTCGAGCACGTCGCGCTCGCGCGGCGTCAGCGTCGCGAGGCGCTCGCGGGTGTCGCGGCGCGCGGCGAGCACGGCGCGCATCTCGCCATCGCGCGCAAGCGCGCGCTGCACGCGCGCCAGCAGGTCGTCGTCGCGGAACGGCTTCTGCAGGAAATCGTACGCGCCCGCCTGCATCGCCTCGACCGCCATCGGCACGTCGCCGTGGCCGGTGATGAACACGATCGGGATCGTGGCGCCGAGCGCATTCAGGCGCTGCTGCAGCTCGAGCCCGCTCATGCCCGGCATGCGCACGTCGAGCACGAGGCAGCCCGGACGGGCGATGTCGTAGCCCGCGAGGAAATCGTCCGCCGAAGCGTGCATCACGGCGTCGAGGCCGTAGGACTTGAACAGGAGCCGCAGCGAGCTCCGGACCGCGTCGTCATCGTCGATGACGAATACCGTGGGGGTGCCGATTTTCATGAGAGTTCCGGTGCGATGGGCAGGGTGAAGGTGAAACGCGCGCCGCGCGGCTCGTTCGCCTGGTAGCTGAGCTGGCTGCGGTGCGCCTCGAGGATGGAGCGGCTGATGGCGAGGCCGAGGCCCGTGCCCTCGGCCTTGGTCGTGAAGAATGGCTCGAAGACCCGCGGCTCGACGCCGGGCGCGAGGCCGGGGCCGTTGTCGGACACGCTCACCTCGACCTGGCCGGATTCACCGACGGCGGTCCGGACCACGATCTCTCCCGCCGCCTCGTTGCTGCTGGTGAAGGCTTCGGCGGCATTGTGCACGAGGTTGACGATGACCTGCTCGATCTGCACGCCGTCGACGAGCACCTGCGGCAGCCCGGGGGCGAGGTCGAGCCGCAGGCTGCTGTGCGAGGCGCGCGCGTCCATCTCGAGCAGCGACAGCACGTCTCGCACGAGGTCGTTCGCGGCGAGCACGGTGCGATGGGTTTCGCGGTGGCGCACCATGCCGCGCAGGCGATGGATGATCTCGCCGGCCCGCATGGCCTGCGCGGCGATCTCGCCGAGCGCGGCGCCGATTTCGGCGTGGTCGGGGCGCGGCGCGGCGAGCAGCCTTTCGCACGCCCGCGCGTAGTTGGTGATCGCCGCGAGCGGCTGGTTGAGCTCGTGCGAGATGCCCGCGGCGATCTCGCCGAGCGTCGCGAGCCGGCTCACTTCATCGAGGCGGGCTTGCGCCCGTCGCGCGGCTTCCTCGGCATCCTTGCGCTCGGTGACATCGTGAAGGGTGCCGACGGCCCGCAGGTTGCCGCCGCCGGCGCGCGACAGGCGGTAGCGCGCCTCGATGTGGCGCACCGCCCCGTCGGCGCGCACGAAGCGGTAGCTCAGGTCGAGGCGGCCGGTGCCGCGGATCGCGCGCGACCAGGCAATCAGGCAGCGATCGCGGTCCTCCGGGTGCAGGCCCGAGAAGATGCGCACGTGCGAGGGCGCCTCGGCCGGGTCGATGCCGAGCATCCGGTACACCTGCGGTGACCAGTAGTTCACGCCGTTGTCGGGCACGAAGAACTCGGTGTTGCCGAGCTGCGCGATTTCCTGGGCTTCGCGCAGCAGGTCCTGCGCATCGCCGGGAGTGGGGCTCACCCTGTCGGATCCTCGTTTGGGTTACGCTAGTGTGTCCGCCGATGCGGTACGAGGGCAACTTTTTGCGCATTTTCCGGCGGTGGCCTTGACAGTAGCCGGCCCGCCGCCGCCCGCGGCCGCGTCGGGCTTCCGGCTGCTGGCCGACGGCCTCGACGCGTTCGTCGCACGGGCCTTTGTCGCGCGCGAGGCGCGCCGCAGCCTCGACCTGCAGTATTACCTGATCAGCGCCGACGACACCGGCCGGCTGCTCGCGGCCGAGGTGCTGGCCGCCGCGGACCGGGGCGTGCAGGTGCGCATCCTGCTGGACGACCTCTATACGGCTCGGGCCGACCGGGCCATCGCGCGGTTCGACTCGCATCCGCGGATCGAAGTGCGGCTCTTCAATCCGTGGACCCGCTGGCGCGGCTCCCTCGGGCGGGGTTTCGGGTTCCTGCTCGCCCCCGGCCGCCTGAATCGCCGCATGCACAACAAGCTGTTCGCGGCCGACGGCCGGGTGGCGATCGTCGGCGGCCGCAACATCGGTGACGCGTACTTCGATCGCGAGTCGCGCATGAACTTCCGCGACCTCGACGTGCTCGCGACGGGACCCGCGGCGGCGCAGGCCGGTGCATCGTTCGAGCGGTACTGGCACAGCCGGTGGGCGGTGCCGGTCGCGAAGCTGCGGGGCCATGCATCGCCGCCCGCCGGCCTCGATGCCCTGCGCGCGGCCCTCGCGGCACACCGGCTGTCCCTGCGGGATTCGGGATTTGTGCGTGCGCTCGAGGACTCCGCGCTCGCGCGGAAGTTTGCCGCGGGCGATCTCGCCCTCGAGCCCGGTGCCGCGCAGTTGATCGCCGACAGCCCGTCGAAAATCGAAGGCGGCGGGTCCGGCGGCGAGGGGCTGGTCGACCGCCTGCGCAGGCGCGCGCCGCTCGCGCGGCAGGAACTGCTGATCAGTTCGCCGTACTTCGTGCCGCGGGAGCGCGGCGTGCAGGAGCTGGCGGATCTCGTGCGTGCGGGCGTCACCGTGTCGGTGCTGACCAACTCGCTGGCGGCCACCGATGTCGGCATCGTGCACGGCAGCTACGCGCGCCACCGCGCGGCGCTCTTGCGGGGTGGCGTGCGCCTGCATGAGCTGCGGCCGACTTCGCCGCTTGCCAGGCGGCGCTTCGAGCGGCGCCGGTTCGGCTCGGAGAACGTGAGCCTGCACGCGAAGTACCTCGTGATCGACCGCCACACGCTGTTCATCGGTTCGCTCAACCTCGATCCCCGCTCGATCGAGCGCAATACCGAGGTGGGCCTGCTCATCGAGAGCGCGGCGCTGGCGCGGCGGGCGGCGGCGCTGTTCGAGGTCGCGAGTTCCCGGGCATTCAGCTATTCGGTTGCGCTGCGCGACGGCCCCGCGGGCCGCAGCGACGCCCTCCTGTGGGCCGGCGAGGGCACGGACGGCGAGCTGCGGTACGATCACGATCCGGGAACCACCTGGTGGCGACGCCAACTCGTGCGGTTCGCGGGCCTTTTGCCATTCGTGGAGAGTCAGGTCTGACATGAATCGTCGCAATGCACTCGTGGCCGCGGGCGTACTCGCGGTGGCCGGGACCGGGGCGCTGGTCGCGACCCGCGGATCGCGCGGGCCCAGGCGGCCGCCGGGCGTACCGGTCGGTCCGTTCGGCGCGGAATCGACGGCCGAGGAAGTGACCGCCGGGCTCGACCTGTCGGGCACGGTCGCGCTCGTGACCGGCGTCAACTCCGGGCTCGGTGCCGAAACGCTGCGGGTGCTCACGCTGCGCGGTGCGCATGTGCTCGGCACCGCGCGCAGCCTCGAGAAGGCGCGCGCCGCCTGTGCGGCCGCGGGCGATCGCGCGACGCCCTTTGCGCTCGAGCTGACCGACTTTGATTCGGTCGTCGCCTGCGCGCAAGCCGTGCGTAGCCAGGGCGTCCCGCTCGACATGCTCGTGTGCAATGCCGGCATCATGGCGCTGCCGCAGCTCGAGCAGGTCAACGGCCTCGAGAAGCATTTCGTCACCAATCACCTCGGGCATTTCCTGCTGGTGCAGCACCTGCTGGACCGCGTGGTCGCGGCACCGCAAGGGCGCGTGGTCGTGGTTTCGAGCCGCGGCTACCAGTGGGCGCCGCCCGAGGGCATCGAGTTCGACAACCTGTCGGGGGCGCGCGGCGAGTACGAGCCGAACCGCGCCTACGGCCAGAGCAAGCTCGCGAACGGACTGTTCTCGCTCGAGCTCGCGCGCCGCCTGCGCGGCACGCAGGCGACTTCCAATTCCGTGCACCCGGGCATCATCAAGACCAACCTCGGGCGGCATTTCCCGCGCTGGAAGAAAGTGCTGAGCAACGTGATCGGCTGGACCTTCATGAAGGACATTCCCGCCGGCGCCGCCACCGGGTGCTATGTCGCGACCAATCCGCGCCTCGCCGGCGTGAGCGGCTGCTACTTCGCGAATTGCAATCCGGAGATCCCTGGCGGGCGGATGCAGGACGAGGCCCTCGCGGCGAAGTTGTGGGCCGTTTCGGAGGATCTCACGCGCGCCTGGCTGCCGCGCGCGGACGGAGCCTGAAGTGGGCGAACGCGCGACAGCACCCGCGCTCATCGGCGCGCTGGGCGTGGTTTTCGGCGATATCGGCACGAGCCCGCTGTATGCGCTCAAGGTGTCGCTCGATGCCACGGGCGCGCCGGCCGGGGACGCGGCCGCGGTGCTCGGCGTGCTGTCGCTCATCAGCTGGAGCCTGCTCGCCGTCGTCACGCTCAAGTACGTGACCTTGATGCTGCGCGCGGACAACCAGGGCGAGGGCGGCATCCTCGCGCTCTTCGCGCTCGTGCAGAAGCACGTCAATCCGCTGTCGCGCCAGGCTCAATGGGTCGCGGCGCTCGCGCTCGCCGGCGCCGCGCTTTTCTATTGCGACGCCCTGATCACGCCGGCGATCACCGTGCTGAGCGCCGTCGAAGGCATGGAGTTGCTCGATCCCGGCTTTGCGCGCGCGGTCATCCCCGTCACGCTCGGCATACTGGTCGCGCTGTTTGCGATCCAGCGCGGCGGCACCGGGCGGGTCGGCCGGCTGTTCGGCCCGGTCATGCTGCTTTGGTTCGTGGTGCTCGGTGCCTCGGGGCTCGCCGCCATCCTGCGCGCGCCGTCCGTGCTCGCGGCGCTCGATCCCCGCTGGGCGATCGCGCTGCTGGTGGGGCACCCCGGCCTCGGGTTCGCGATCCTCGGCGCGGTGTTCCTCGCGCTCACCGGCGGCGAGGCGCTCTATGCGGACATGGGCCATTTCGGCAAGCGGCCGGTGCGCGTGGCGTGGTTCGCGCTCGTGTGGCCGGCGCTCATGCTCAACTACTACGGCCAGGGCGCGCAGCTGCTCGCGCAGCAGGAGTCGATCGCCCATCCGCTTTATTTTCTCGTGCCGACGCAACTGCTGCCGCTCTTCGTGCTGCTCGCGACCGCGGCGTCCGTCATCGCCTCGCAGGCGGTGATCACGGGCGCCTTCTCGGTTACCCGCCAGGCCGTGCAGCTCGACCTGCTGCCGCGCGTGCGCGTGCTGCAGACTTCGGCGCTCGAGCACGGCCAGATCTTCGTGCCCGTGGTGAACGCGCTGATGCTGCTTGCGGTGGTCGCGTTCGTGTTCGGCTTCGGATCGTCGGACGCACTGTCCGGCGCCTACGGTGCCGCCGTGGTCGGCACGATGCTCGTAACGACCGTACTCGGCGCCGCGGTCGCGCGCACCGAGTGGCGCTGGCCCATCGTTGCGATCGGTGCCGTGTTCGGCCCGCTGCTGCTCGTGGACCTCGCCTTCACCTTCGGCAACATGACCAAGCTCGACGACGGCGGCTGGGTGCCCGTGGCGCTCGCGACGCTGCTGTTCGGCGTCTTCTGGACCTGGCGCGAGGGCCGGCTGCGCCTGCGCCAGGCGCTGGCGCGCCAGGCGGTGCCGATCGCCGACCTGCCCGGGCTGCTCGCGGGCGTGACCCGCGTACCCGGCACCGCGATCTTCCTCGCGAGCAACACGGGCGTGGTGCCCTCCGCCCTGATCCGCAACCTCGAACACAACCGCGTCGCGCACGAGCAGATCGTGATCCTGAACCTCACGATCTCGCGCACGCCGCGCCAGGACCCGGCCGACCGGGTGCGCATGGAGACCTTGCAGGACGGCGTGCACGCGCTGCATGCGCGCTTCGGCTTCATGGAGACGCCCGATGTCCGGGAGGCGCTGCGCCGCTGCCGGCCGCGCGGCCTGCGCATCCATGCGGAGGAGGTGTCGTGGTTCCTCGGCCGGCACTTCGTGCGGCCGCGGCCACGCACCGGGCTCGCGGGCCTGCGCACGCGCCTGTTCGCCTGGATGCAGCGGCGCAGTACGCAGGCCTCGGAGTTCTTCAACATGCCCTCGAAGGGCGTGGTCCTGCTCGGGACCGAAGTCGAGGTCTAGGCCTGGGGCGCCGCCTGCGCCTCGAAGACCGGATAGCGCCCCATCGTGAGCAGCAATAGCGCGCCGACGCCGAATGCGACGGCGGCGGTGACGAGGATGGCGTCGTAGCTGCCGGTGCGGTCGTGCACGAAGCCGAACAGCGGCGGGGCGATGCCCGACGCGAAACCGAATACCGCGTACTGCGCGCCGTAGATGCGGCCGTAGTGTTTCAGGCCGAAGTAGCGCGCGCTCAGGTAGGCGACGAGATCGGTTTCGGCGCCGGAGGCGAAGCCGACCAGCACGGCAGCGAGGATGGCCGTCCCTGCGCCAATGCCGTGATTCATCAGCAGGAGGCAGGCGATGGCCGGCAGGACCAGCATCGGGAAGACGACGCCCGGCGCCCAGAAGCGGTCCATCATGAAGCCCGCGAACACACGCCCGACCATGATGCTGACGCCGACGGCGCCGGCGATCTTGCCGGCATCGAGTGCCGCGAAACCGCGGTCCTCGAGCAGGGGTACGAGGTTCGTGATCGTGCCGCCGATGCCGGTGGCGACCAGCAGGATCGAGAGGATCAGGACCCAGAAGCGGTAATTGCGCACGGCTTCGCCCAGCGTGACGCCGCCTTCCGCGCGCGGCCCGGGCTGCGAACCGTGCGTCGCCGCACTGGAGGAGGGCGGGTCGCGGAACCAGGCGATCGCGATCGGCAGGGCCACGGCGAGCGGCAGCAGCGAGATGCCGACGAAGGCCCAGCGCCAGCCGAATCGCTCGATCAGCCAGATCGTGAGCGTCGGCAGGAAGGCGGCGGTGATGCCCGTGCCGAGCAGCGTGATCGCGAGCGCGAGGCCGCGGTTCTCGACGAACCAGCCGTTGATCGCGCGCGTCCAGGTGACGGGGGTCGATCCGCCGCCGGCGAAGCCCGCGATGAACCACAGGACGTAGAACACCATGATCGACGCCGGCGTCAGCGAGAGCGCCGCGAAGGCGAGGCCGAAGAGCCCGAGCGTGAGCAGCGCCATGCGGCGCACACCGAAGCGGTCCGCGAGCGCGCCGACGATCGGCACCACGCAGACGACCGCCACCGTGTACCAGAGGATGGCGAGCTGGAACTCGCCGCGGCCCCAGCCGAGTTCCTCGGTGATCGGGCGCGTGAAGGGGCCGAGCGAGTTGTAGGGGATGGGCGAGGCGCCGAAGGCGACGCCGAGCGAGGAGGCGATCAGCACGGCCCAGCCGCGCCGGAATTCTGCATAGGATCGGGTCATTGTTTTCCGAGGCTGCCTTCTTGCAGCAGCATGAGGTTGATGGCCGCCCGAGTGTACTGTGGGTCGAGGGCCAGTGCGCGCCGGAACTGTCTTTCAGCCTCCGCGCTGCGGCCGGCGAGCGCCAGGGCGTAGCCGAGATTGGCGGCAGCGCGCGGATTGTCCGGGGACTTCGCGGCCGCATCGCTCCAGAAGGCGGTTTCGCTGGCGTAGACGGAATTGCGCTGCGTCGTCAAGGCGCCGAGGGCGAGCAGCACGACGGCGCCCGCCGCGGCCAGGGCCGTGCGCGGCGCGCGACGCCACGTGGCGCCGGCGGCCGCGAGTCGCGCGGCGAGGCAGCCCGCGAGCCACGCCGGGCCGATGAGCGCCGCGTAGAGCTGGCGATCGTTCACGAGATCGAGGCGCGGCAGCAGCGAATTGGTCGGCGCGAGCCACAGGAAGAACCAGAAAATCCCGAAGGCGAGCGCAGGCCGGCGCCGCAGCGAGGCGGCGGCGAGCGCGAGGGCCGCCGCGTACGCGAGCGCGAGCGCCGCCGTCGAGGCGGTCCATGACGTCACGAGCGGCAGCAGCGGATCCGCGTTGAGCCGCCACGGCAGCACGAGCTGGCCGAGGAGATAGGCGACGGCATGCAGCTGCGTCAGGAGATTCACGCCGAGCGCGCGTGCCGTGAAGCTCGACTCGAGCAGCAACCAGTAACGCGGCAGGCTGGCGGCGGCGATGCCGGCTGCGATGAGCGCGATCGCGTGCGGTGCCGCCGCGGCCAGCGCTTCCCGCAGGCGCACCGGTCGCCTGGCGTCGCACAGCACGAGCAGCGCCAGCGCGAACGGCACGACGAGCACGGTTTCCTTGGTGCCGAGCCCGGCGAGGAACAGGGCGATGGAGGCGATCCACCAGCCCGCGCGGTGCGCCACCGGGGCTGCCGGATCGCGGGTCCGCTCGCAGGCGAGCAGGCTCGCGAGCGCAAATAGAGTCGCGAGGCTCGCCGAACGACCCGACAGGTAGGTCACCGCTTCGGTCTGCACCGGGTGCAGGGCGAAGATGAGCGCCGCGGCGAGCGGGGCGACCATGGCGCCGTGGTTCGCGACCGCCGTGCGCGTGCGCGCCGCGAGGCGCCCCAGCAGCGCGAATGCGAGGCAGGCGTTGGCGATGTGCACGGCGAGGTTGAAGGCATGGAAGCCCGCGAGCCCGAAGCCGCTCTGCCAGTTCGCCGCATAGCTCAGCTTCAGCAGCGGCCGGATGCCCGGCATCGAGGCCCACCACGCGGCGAGCGACTGCACGCGCGCATCCTCGACGATCACCGCCCAGTCGTCGAACTGGAACGTGCCGGCGAACGAGTTCAGGTAGGCCGCCGTGGCCGCGGTTGCGAGCAGCAGGAACGCGCGCCAGGGCGTCGAGGCGCCGCCCCCGGTCGGGACGGCAGCGAATGCGTCAGTCGCGGCGGGCGCCATGGAAGGCGTCCTCGACCAGCGCGGCCGCGGTCCACCAGCGATCGTGCGCGTCGAGCAGCACGAGCCATACGTCGATGCCGTCGCGTTGCGCGTGCACGAGGGCGCAGCGTCCGGCCTGCGCCGTATAGCCGCTCTTGAGGCCCATGGCACCCGGCAGCCGCCCGAGCAGCGCATTGGTCGTGCGCAACGCGATGCGGCGGCCAGCGCGCGTCTCGATCGTGAGTCCGGGCGTGGCGGCGAGCGCCGCGACCGAGGGGAACTTCGCGGCGAAGCGACCGAGGCGCAGCAGGTCGCTGGCGGTCGAGAGGTGTCCCGGAGCATCGAGGCCGCAGGGATTCTCGAAGTGCGTGCCGGTGAGCGCGAGGCGCTGCGCGCGCTCGTTCATCCGCTCGACGAAGCGCTCGACGCTGCCCGAGTGGTGTTCTGCGAGGGCGAGGCAGGCGTCGTTGGCCGAACGCACCAGCATGGCCGCCAGCAGGCTCCCGGCCGTCAGCTGCTCGCGGGCCGCGAGGCCCGCGCGCGCGCCGCCCGCTCCCGCGGCCCGTGGGCTCACGGTGACGAGGGCAGCCGGGTCCCAACGGGACTCGAGCAGCACCACGGCGGTCATCAGCTTGGTGAGGGAAGCGGGCGGCAGCGGCCGGTCGGCCGCCCTCGCCCACTTGACGGCATCGCCCACCGCCAGCACATAGGCCGTCGCGGCGCGCGGATAGCGATCCACGACCGGGGGCTCGGCGCCGTGGGCGGCGCCGAGCCCCGCGATCAGCAGGGCCGCGATGCTCAGAAGCCGATCAGTCCGCGCAGCGCCTTCTTGCCGGCCTTGATCGCCGAATCCTTCGGGTTGGCGGGCTCGGCTGCGGCACCGGCCGTTTCCGGCAGCGCGTTGTGGCGTGCGTAGGCGTTGCAGAAATCGACGTACTTCGGTGCCACCGGCGAGGTGTAGTTGCGCCCGGCGCATTCGCGGATCGCGAGGTCCCGCCCTTCGTCACGGCAGTTGCGGCCGAGGAAGACGAGCGACTCGCTCGCGAGCGCGTTCCGGCAGAGCCCGCTCCGCACCGCCTCGAGGCTGCCCGCACCCGTGGACGGCATGCCGCACAGCGCGGCCGCGGCGCCGAGATCGGCGCGAAGCTGCGGCGGGGCCTGTGCCGAGGAGGCGCCCATGTCGGCCACCTTGTCGTAGCCGGCTTCGGTCCTGAGCGCCGCGCAGTACTGGTTCTTGTACTTCGCGTCGCACTGCATGCCGCTGGCGCCCGTGAAGGTGTAGGCGGTCATGCCATCGACCCCCGCCTTGCACGCCTGCTCGGTGTACTGCGCGCTCTGGGCCTGCGCGGCGGCGATCTGCCGCTTGACCTTGCCGGCATCGCAGGCCTTGCCGAGGCGGCGGCCGCTCAACTTCATGCGCATGGCGTCGCCGCCGACCTGCATGCGCATTTCGCCGCGATAGCTGTCCTTGCCGCTGTAGGTCATCTCGCCGGAGCCCGTGGTCGGCGGGTTGCCCTTGCAGCGCATCTTCCAGCTCATGGTGTTGCCCGAGCGCTGCACGTCGTACATGTCGCAGTCATCGGACTCGGGGACCGGCGGCTCTTCGGCCGCATTCTTCGGCGAGCAGACCTGTTGCGTGTTGGCCGGCATCGACATGCCGGAGGCCTGCATTTCGCTGGTGACCTCCCACAGTTCGCCGGGTTCCTGGGCGAGCGCGGGCAGGCTGGCGAGGGCGGCGAACAACACGGGCAGCAGGCGCCCGCGGGTGAAATTGGGCATCGACAAGTTGATCTCCTCGGCTCAGTTGGGGAAGCGCACGACGGGCGTCACGGGCTGGCCGCCCGGCGGAACGTAATCGGGCGCGGGCTGGCCCGCGGGGCCGAGCGTTCGAATGAAGTGGTAGATGCTGAGCAGGTCCGCGTCGGTCATGGCCTGCAGCGCGGGTGAGGGCATCGGCGGGCGCCCCGTTGTCGTGCGGGCGACGGCGAGCCATTGCGCGGCCGTCATGTCCTTGATGAAGAGGCGCAGGTTGATCGCGTAGGTCGTGCCCCACGGCCCGTTCCAGCCGATCGAGTCGCCCGTCAACCAGTCCTTCTCGGGGAGCTTGCCGCCGGACTGCGCGTAGCCCGCGGTGTGGCAGTCGTTGCAGCCGGTGATCTGCACGAGGTAGCGGCCCCGCTGCACCTGTGCGGCACCCGTCGCCGGCTCGGCGCCGATGGCATCCCGTTCGGCTGAAACAGCCAACATCGCGAGGGCGGCGATCGACATGAAATTGAAGGCCCGGGTCATGTTTGTCCTTCTTGTGGCCGGTGGGCGGCGGCGGATTCTACGGAGGTCGGGCGCGCTGCGGAAGCACCCCGCCGAGCGCCGCGCGCCAGCGGCGCAGCTTCCCGGCCGGGCCCAGGGTGGCGTGGGCGGGGCTGGTCGAAGGCAGGGTGACGAAGCGGATGTCGGACCTGCGCTGCCCCGGGAGGGCCGGCAGGACGAGGCGGGCGAAATGCCGCTGGGCGGCCGCGCCGTTGAACGCGAGCAGGCTGATCGAGCGCTGCCGAACGAGCAGCCCACGCACGTCGTGCGCACGCGCCGTGGCGGCGTCGATGTCGGCATCGGCGCTGCCCGGCCGGGCCGCCTCCGCGAGCACGTCCCAGACACAGACGCCGGCGGCGCGGAGTGCGGCTGTCCGCGCCGCGTATGGCGCCTCGGGCGCGAAACCGCAGAGGGCCGCCATGATCGGCCAGAACTGGTTGCGCGGATGCGCGTAGTACTCGCCCGCCTGCAGCGAGGCGATCCCCGGCAGGCTGCCCAGGACCAGGATGCGCGGCCGCGCGCCGAGGATGGGCGGGAAGGCGCGGACGCGCTCAGCCCGCGATGAGCGCATCGAACCAAACCATCGCCGCAAAGCCCGTGAGCAGGCTCGCGGTGGCGCCGCCCGACATGCCGCTGCGATGGGTTTCCGGGATCACCTCGGCGCTGATGACATAAAGCATGGCCCCGGCCGCGAAGGCCAGCCCCCAGGGCAGCAAGCCCCCCGCAAAGCCGACCGCGGCCGCGCCCACGAGGCCGCCGCCCGTCTCGATGAGGCCCGTGAGCACGCCGAGCGCGAAGCTGCGCCGGCGGCCGAGCCCGCTCGAGAGCATGGCCATGGCGACGACGAGTCCCTCCGGGATGTTCTGGATCGCGATGGCCGTGGCGATCCGCGGCATGAGCGTCGGGTCCGCCGCGTCGATCGTCACGCCGACGCTGAGCCCTTCGGGGAAGTTGTGCAGGGCGATCGCGGTGACGAGCAGGAAGGGCATCGAGCGGCGGCTGTCGCGGCCGTCGTGGCCCTTGAACTGGTGCTCGTGCGGAAAATTCCGGTTGGCCCATGCCACGCACCAGGCGCCGACGCCGAGCGCGGCGAGTGTGAGCGGCGTGGCCCAGTTCCCCGGGTGCTGCTTCGCTGCCGCCACGAGCGCCGCCGGCAGCAGGGCATAGACGCTCGCTGCGAGCATCACGCCCGCGGCGAGCGCGATGAAGTGGTTGGCGAGGCGCGGGGAAAGGGAGCGCAGGGCCAGCACCGGCGCGGCGCCAAGCGTCGTCGCCACTGTGCCGGTCAGGAAGACGATCCAGAGCGTGGACCCGAAACTCATCGCGGCATTATGCGATGAAAACCCGGTACCAGGCCCCGACTCAGAACCGCACGCTCTCCGGGGTCAGGCCGCCGACGTGGTAGGCGAGCAGGCGCCGGCGGAATTCCACATCGTACAGCGCCGCGACCGCCGCGCTGGCGGCTTCGACTTGCGTCGCGCGCGACTGCGTCAGCTCGACGAGCGTTGCTGCTCCCACCTTGTAGCGCTGGTCGGTGACTTCGAGCGCGCGCACCGCGGCGGCCCGCTGCGCCTCCGCCGCCGTCAGTTGCGCCTGCGCCGACTCGAGATCGAGCAGCGCCGTGCGCACCTGCGAGCCGACTTCCTGCTCGAGGGTGTCGAGGTCGATCTGTGCGCTGTCGGCGCGGATTTCCGCGCGGCGCGTGGCGATGCGCGTCGCATCGCGGTCGTACAGCGGCAGCGCGATGTTCAGCCCGACGGATCCGCCGCGCTCGTCGGAGAACTGGTCGCGCCACCCGGCGGGATCAGCGCTCGAGTAGGAAGATCCGTAACCGGCCGACAGCGAGACGGTCGGCCAGCGCGTCGACTTCGCGATCCGGATGTCCTGGCGCGCGGCCTCGAGCCGCGCCTCGCTCGCCTTGATGTCCGCGCGCGTGGCGAAGGCCCGCTGGATCAGGGTGTCGAGCGGCTCGTGCGCGATGGCACCGGGCTTGTCGATGTCCGGGGTGACGAACTCGTAGGTGCCGCGCGGGTCGAGCCGCAGGGTACGGATGATCTCGATGCGCGCCAGTTCCGCCGCGCGTTCGGCCTGCACGACGGCCAGCTGCGCGCTCGCGACATTGGCCTGCTGCTGGTAGAGATCGGCGATGGTGCGTGCCCCGGCCTTGACGTAGGTGTCGATCTGCGCGGCGAGTGCTGCCTGCGCCGTGAGGTTCTCGCGCTGCACGCGCAATTCTTCGCGCTGCTGCACGAGCGCGAGGAAGTCGGTCGCAACAGTGAACACCACGGTCTCGCCGGCACGTGCGAGGTCTGCCTGGTCGGCGGCACTCGCCGACTTGGCGCCGGCGAGCGTCGCGGTATTGGCGAAGCCATTGAACAGAGTGACGCCGGAGGTCAGGCCGGCGGTCGCGGTGCGCGTCGTGTCGCCGTCCTCGCGGCCGAAGGCACGCGAGGACTGCGCGCTCGCGCGCAGGTCGGGCACGAAGTCGCGGCGTGCCTGCGCCACGTCGAGCGCGCCGAGCGCTGCATTGTTGCGGGCCTGGCGCAAGTCGTCGTTCTGCGCCAGTGCGATCTCGATTGCCTGGTCGAAGCCGATCACGCGCGCCGCCGCCGCCGCGGGCGCCGGCGCCTCCTGCGCGAGCGCCCCGCCACCGGCGAGGAGCGCCGCGGACGCGAACAGCGCGGTGCAGGCACGGGCCAATCTATTCATAGCGTAACGCCTGGATCGGATCGAGCGCGGCGGCCTTGCGCGCGGGATAGAAGCCGAAGAACACGCCGACGGCGGCCGAGAACAGCACGGCGATGAGGGCGGCCTCGGGCGGCATGGCGACCGCCCAGCCGGTGGCGCGCGCGAGACCGATGCCCGCGGCATAGCCAAGCACGATGCCGATCAGGCCGCCGGCAACGCTGATCACGATACTCTCGACGAGGAACTGCGCCAGCACGTCGCCGCTCCTCGCGCCGATCGCCATGCGGATGCCGATCTCGCGGGTGCGCTCGGTGACCGACACCAGCATGATGTTCATGATGCCGATGCCGCCGACGACCAGCGAGATCGAGGCGATCGCCGCGAGCAGCATCGACATCACGCGCGTCGTGCCGCTCGCGGCCGCCGCGATGTCGTCCTGGTTCCGGATCGTGAAGTCGTCGTCCTCGCCCGGCGCGAGCTTGTGCGACTCGCGCATGATCGAGCGGATCTCCTCCTGCGCCGCCGGGATGTCGCCCGGCGAGAAGGTGCTCGCGATGATCTGGCCGATGCGGCTGTGGCCCGCGAGGTGGGCCTGCGCCGTGGTGTACGGGATGATCACCGTGTCGTCCTGGTCGTTGCCGCCCGCGGTCTGGCCCTTCGGCGTCATCACGCCGATCACCGTGAAGGGTACGTTGCGCAACTGCACCTGCTGGCCGACCGGGTCGGCGTCCGGGAAGAGCGCGTCGGCGACGGTGCTGCCGAGCACCACGACCCGGCGCACCGCGCGCAGGTCGGCTTCCGTGAAGAAGCTGCCGCTGCGCGTGGACCAGTCGCGGATCGCCTGGTAGGCGGGCGACACGCCCATGATCGAGGTGCGCCAGTTGCCGGCGCCGCCGATCAGCTGGCCGCGCGAGAAGATGACCGGCGACACGGCGGCGAGCGTGGTGCCTTCGCGCGCGAGCTTCTCGGCGTCGGGAATCGTCAGGCGATTGAAGGTACCGGCGCCCTGGCTGACGCCGCCCTGCGAGGTCGAGCCCGCCATCACCATCAGCATGTTGGTGCCGAGGCCCTTGATCTGTTGCTCGATCATGGACTGCGCGCCCTGGCCGAGCGCGACCATCACGATGACCGCGGCGACGCCGATCACGATGCCGAGCATCGTCAGCAGCGTGCGCAGCTTGTTGCGCAGGATGCTGCGCGTCGCGATGCCGAAGAGCGCGCGCTTCCTCATGCCGCCGCTCCGGCCGCCGCGAGGTCGCGCGCGGCGTCGCGGCGGTTCGCGACCGGCGTGTCGCGCACGATGCGCCCGTCACGCATCTCGACGATGCGCCGCGCATGCTCGGCGATGTCGTGCTCGTGGGTGACGAGCACGATGGTGATGCCCTGCGCGTTCAGTTCCTGGAAGAGGGCCATGATCTCGACCGAGGTGCGCGTGTCGAGGTTGCCGGTCGGCTCGTCGGCGAGGATCAGCGAGGGGCTCGTGACGAGCGCGCGCGCGATGGCGACGCGTTGCTGCTGCCCGCCCGACAGCTCGCTTGGCACGTGGTGCATGCGCTCAGCGAGTCCCACCCTGCGCAAGGCGGCCGGGGCGGGCGATTCCTTGCCGAAGAAGCGCCCGCTGCGATCGTACAGCAGCGGCAGCTCCACGTTCTCGAGGGCGGTGGTGCGCGACAGCAGGTTGAAGCCCTGGAAGACGAAGCCGAGCTTGCGGCTGCGCAGGTCCGCAAGCTCGTTGCGCGTGAGGCCGGTGACGGAAGTGCCGTCGAGCTCGTAGCGGCCGCCGGTCGGGCTGTCGAGGCAGCCGAGGATGTTCATCATGGTCGACTTGCCCGAGCCCGATGCGCCCATGATGGCGACCATCTCGCCGGCCTCGATCACGAGGTCGATGCCGGCCAGCGCCTGCACCGCGTTCTGCCCGGCGTTGTATACGCGGGTCACGGCCTCGAGGCGGATCACGGGTGGGGTGGCGGTCATGGCTGGCATCAGAAGCGGCGCGGGCCCTGCGACTGGAACGGGTTGGTCGCGGCGGGTCCCGCGGCCTGCGTCGAGCCGATGATCACCTGCAGTCCATCCTTGATCCCTTCGCCGCTGACCTCGGTGCGCTGGCCATCCGTGAGCCCGGTGTGGACGCGCGCGCGCGCGAGCTTGCCGGCCGCATCGAGGTACCACAGGGCCGCGGCGTTGGCGGGACGGGCGCCGGTCGGCCGCGCGCCGGTCGGGCGTGCCCCGCCTTCGCGCCTGGCGCCCACGGCCGCCAGCATTTCGTCGGTCGGGCGGAAGCGCAGGGCGGCGTTCGGCACGGTCAGCACGTTGCTGGCCTCACCGGTGATGAAATCGACGCTCGCCGTCATGCCGGGCAGCAGCTTGCCGTCCGGGTTCGCCACCTCGATCACGACCGTGTAATTGACGATGTTGTCGGTCGTGGTGGACTGCAGGCGCACCTTCTTCACGGTGCCGGTGAAGCTGGCGCTCGGCCAGGCCTGCACGGTGAAGCGGGCCGCCTGGCCTTCATGGATCGAGCCGATGTCGCTCTCGGCGACCGAGGCGAGGATCTGCATGCGCGAGAGGTCCTTCGCGATCAGGAAGAGCTGCGGTGCGGAGAAATTCGCCGCGACGGTCTGGCCCGCATCGACGTTTCTCTCGACCACGATGCCGTCGATCGGCGCGAAGATCTCCGTGTACGCGAGGTTCTGGCGGGCGCGATCGAGCGCGACCTGCGAGGACTTGACGTTGGCCGCGGCGACGGCGCGCGCGAACTTGGCCGTATTGAACTCGATCTCCGTGAGCACCTTGCCCTCGAACAGCCCGAGGTTGCGCCGATACTCGATGTCCGCCTGCTCGAACTGCGCGCGGCTGCGCTCGAGTCCCGCCTGCGCGTCGCGCACCGCCTGTTCGAGCAGCGTCGGGTCGATGCGGGCGATCAGCTGGCCCTTGTGCACCCGGTCATTGAAGTCGGCGAGGATCTCCACGACACGGCCCGACACCTGGGTGCCCACCTGCACGGTCGTGACGGCGCTGAGTGCGCCGGTCGCGGCGACCGAGGCGCTGACGTCGCCGCGCTCCACCGAAGCGAAGCGATAGGGCGGGGCCTCCTCGCGCGCGAACTTCGACCATGCGTAGGCACCGATTGCGGCCACCGCGAGGCTGGTGGCGAGGGCGAAGATCCACTGTTTCTTCATGGGGCGAGCATAGCGGGCACCGCGGTGCCGCGGGGACGGCCGGGACACCAACGGCACGCCGATGTCACGAGTTGCGGCGCCGGTGTCGCGGGTGCCTTTGCCGCAGGGCCTGAGCCTACCTATGCTTGAGGCCCATGAGCGCGCTTTCCCCGGCACACGAGTACTATCCGCTGCAGCGGGCGGAGTACGTCATGATCGCCCTTTTCTGGGCGTTCTTCGCGGTGCTCTGGTCGGCCAACGCGCTGCTCTCGCCGAGCGGGCGGGCGGTGCCGCTCTTTCCGAGCGCCCCGGTGCTGCTCGCACTCATTGCCGCAGTGGTCTGGGCGCTGCTCACGCCGCTGCTGTTCGTGGCCGCCGGCCGGCTCAGCATCGACAGCGGCGCGCGGATCGCGCGCATCTTCGCGCTGGTCCTGCTCGCCGTTGCGGTCGGCTTCCTCGTCGACACGTTGTTCGGCTGGTTGCGCTGGGAAGTGTTCTACGAGCCCGTGCCGGGCCGCGGCCCGCCGCCCGGCCCGCTGCAGCGGATGTCCCGGCTGTGGTTCGTCAACCAGTTCATCATCACGGCGGCGATCCTGTCGGCGGGCCTCGCGCGCCACTACTTCCGGCGCGAGGAGGCGCGGCGCGGCGAGGCGATCCGCCTGCAGGCCCAGCTCGCCGACGCGCGCCTCGCCGCGCTGCGCAGCCAGCTCGACCCGCATTTCCTCTTCAACACGCTGCACGCCGTGTCGGCGCTGGTCGAACGCGATCCGCGCGGCGTGCGGCGCATGATCGCACGGCTGTCGGAACTGCTGCGCACGACGCTCGAGGGTGGCAAGGAGCAGGAGGTGCCGCTGCGCGAGGAACTGCGCTTCCTCGACGGCTACCTGGACATCATGCGGGTGCGCTTTCAGGGGCAGCTCAGCGTCGAAATGCGCATCGCGGACGGCCTCGGCGAGGCGCTGGTGCCGAACCTCGTGCTGCAGCCGCTCGTCGAGAACGCGATCCGCCACGGTACCGCAAGGCTCGAGCAGGCGGGTGCGCTGACGATTGCCGCGCAGCGCGAAGGTGCGACGGTGGTGCTGTCGGTCGAGGACAATGGCCCGACCGCACCGGACGATCCGCCGCCCGTCGCCGAAGGCATCGGCCTTCGCAACACGCGCGAACGGCTTGCGCAACTCTACGGCGCCGCCCAGCGCCTGACGCTTGCGCCACGGGCCGAGGGTGGCATGCGCGCCGAGGTGCGCCTGCCGTTCCACACGGGCGCCGACCTGCGCACGGTGGCCATGTGAGCCGGCCGTTGCGCGTGCTGGTCGTCGACGATGAGGCACTCGCCCGCCAGCGGCTGCTCGACCTGCTGGGCGGCGAGCCCGCGGTGGAGATCGCGGGCGTCGCCGACAATGGCAATGCGGCAGTCGAAGCGATCCGCGACCTCGCGCCCGACCTCGTGTTCCTCGACATCCAGATGCCAGGCCGCACGGGCCTCGAGGTGGTGCGCGAGATCGGCGCGGCGAACATGCCGGCCACCATCTTTTGCACGGCCTACGACCAGTACGCGCTCAAGGCCTTCGACGTCGCGGCCGTCGACTACCTGGTCAAGCCTTTCGACGACGAGCGCTTCGAGACGGCCTTCGCGCGTGCCCGCCGCGCTGTCGAGCTCGAGGAGATCGGCGCGCTGTCGGCGCGCCTGAAGGCGCTGCTCGAGGGCGGCGAAACACCAGCGCCGGCGCCCGCCGCGGGCTATCTCGAGCGCATCGCGGTCGAGTCGCGCGGCCAGGTGCGGGTCGTCGGCGTCGAGGACATCGACGCCATCACCGCGAGCGGACCCTATGTCGAGCTGCATGTCGGCGAGAAGGCCTGGCTCGTGCGCGAGCGCATGCAGACGCTCGAGGAGCGGCTCGACCCGGCGCGCTTCGCGCGCGTGCACCGTTCCGCGATCGTGCGGCTCGACCGGATCGACGCGCTGCTGCGCGAGGCGGGCGGTGACTACACGCTGCGCCTGAAGAACGGTCGCCAGGTCCCGGTGAGCCGTTCCCGCGTGGAATCGCTGCAACGCTGGATGGGTGTTGCCGCGCCGTAGGGCGCGGGCGTGCGGCCGCTGGCCTCCCGTCCTGCGCTTGCGCCTAGGGCTTGGCCTTTGCCGCCGTGACGGTGATCCGGTCCATCAGCGCAAGCAGCACCCCCGAGACCACGAAGGTGAGGTGCAGGATCACGTACCAGAGGATCTTGTCGTTGGGCGTCTGCATGGCGTTCATGAATACGCGCAGCAGGTGGATCGAGGAGATCGCGACGATGGAGGCCGCGACCTTGAGCTTCAGGCCGCCGGCGTCGAGCTTGCCGAGCCAGCCGAGCGCCGCCTCGCGATTCTCCCCCTGGTTCGCGTCGATGCGCGAGACGAAATTCTCGTAGCCCGACAGCATCACCATGACGATCAGCCCGCCGACCAGCACGATGTCGATCATCGCGAGCAGCGTCAGCACGAGGTCCGCCTCGGTCGCCGTGAACACGGTCGCGAGGACATGGCCGGCTTCCTGGAAGAATTTGATGCCGAGCGCGATCAGCGCCAGCGACAGGCCGAGATAGACGGGCGCGAGCAGCCAGCGCGACGCGAACAGCAGTCGCTCGATGGTACGTTCGATCATCGGGGGAACTTTACTCCAGGGCTTGTGACAGATCGGCAATCAGGTCGTCGGGATGCTCGATGCCGACCGAGATGCGCACCATCGCGTCGGTGATGCCATAGCGGTCGCGCGTCGCCTTGGGCACGCCCGAATGCGTCGTCGAGGCGGGGTGCGAGATCAGCGTCTCGGTGCCGCCGAGGCTCACCGCGAGCTTCATCACCTGCAGCCGGTTCAGCATGCGGAAGGCGTCGGCCTCGCCGCTGCCGACCTTGAAGGCGAAGGTGGAGCCGGCGCTCGCGCACTGGCGGCGGAACACCGGCGTGCGAGGGTCGTCCGCCGCCAGCAGGCCGAGGTAGTTCACCTCGGTCACGCGCGAATGCGCGGCGAGGTACTGCGCGACGCGCGCCGCGTTGTCGCTCGCGGCGCGCATGCGCAGCGCCATCGTCTCCATCGAGCGCATGATCATCCAGGCGGAATTCGCGTCGAGCTGCGTACCGAGGGCGCTGCGCAGCAGGCGAGTCGCGCGGATGCGGGCCTTGGAGCCGACCACGCCGCCCGCGACCAGGTCGGAATGCCCGCCGACGTACTTGGTGAGCGAATAGATCACGAGGTCGGCGCCGTGCTGCAGCGGCTGCTGGTAGACCGGGCCGAGGAAGGTGTTGTCGACCGCGACGGGTGGGGCCTCGCCGCCCTGACGGCGCGCGATCTCGTCGGCCACGCGCCGCATCAGCGCCAGGTCGACGAGGCTGTTGGTCGGGTTGGCGGGCGTCTCGGTCATGATGAGCGCCACGCGCCCGCCTGTTTCCTTCGCGACGCGCAGCGCCTGGTCCATCGCTTCCGTCACCGCGCGTTCGTCGCAGCCGTCCGCGAAGCCGACTGCGCGGATGCCGAAGTTCGGCAGGTTCTTCTCGATGAGCGTCTCGGTGCCGCCATAGAGCGGCAGGCTCATCAGGATCACGTCGCCCGGGCGCACGTGGGCGAGGATGGTCGTCGAGATCGCCGCCATGCCGCTGGCGAACACCGCGGCCGCTTCGCCGCCTTCCCAGAGCGCGAGCCGATCCTCGAGCACCTCGAGGTTCGGGTTGTTGAAGCGCGAGTAGACGAGCCCCGCACCCTGGCCAGGAGGCGCCTCGCGGCGCCCCGCCGTATAGTCGAAGAACGCCTTGCCATCCTCGGCCGACTTGAAGACGAAGGTGGAGGTGAGGAAGACGGGTGGCTTGAGCGCGCCTTCGGAAAGCTGCGGGTCGTAGCCGTAGCCCATCATCTGGGTTTCGGCATGCAACACGTGATCGCCGATGCGCCGCTTGTGATACTGGTCGTAACTCATGCGGCAATGCTAGCACTTGCCGGTATCATGGCCGCGCTGGCGGGCAAGGAGACGGGATGGCGACACGCGAGGAGGCCGAGGAAGCGGTACGGACCCTGTTGCGGTGGGCGGGCGACGATCCGGGCCGGGAGGGCCTGCTCGATACGCCGCGCCGCGTGGTCGAAGCCTACGGCGACTGGTTCTCGGGCTACGCGATCGACCCGGGCGAGTACCTGCGCCGCACCTTCGAGGAAGTCGCCGGCTATGACGAGATGATCGTACTGCGGAACATCAGCTTCGAGTCGCACTGCGAGCATCACATGGCGCCGATCATCGGCCGCGCGCATGTCGGCTACCTGCCGACCGACAAGGTGGTCGGCATCAGCAAGCTCGCGCGCGTGGTGGAGGCCTTCGCCCGCCGCTTCCAGGTGCAGGAGAAAATGACCGCCCAGATCGCGACCTGCATCGAGGACGTGCTGAAGCCGCGGGGCGTGGCCGTGGTCGTGGATGCGGCGCACGAGTGCATGACCACGCGAGGCGTGCACAAGCGCGGGGTCTCCATGGTCACGAGCCGCATGACCGGGGTGTTTCGCGACGATCCACGGACCCGGGCCGAGTTCCTGCAGTTCATCGAAATGGCCCCCTGATCCGCCCCGGGGGGGTGGGGAGGGGGTAAACCTGCGGAATTTGGGGTTTTTCCCGCATGTGGTATGCTGGGCCCTGATCGTTGCCTGTTCGACCTGCAATGACGGCGCCATAAGAGCGTCCTGCCTGCAAGCCCGTTTCGACTGCGATCAGGGGTCAGGATCGCAAGTTCCTGCCGTGTTTGAGCTTCCAAACCTTTTGAGAGAGTTGTTTCGATGGCCAAGATTTATGTAGGAAACCTGCCGTTTACGGCCGGTGAGGACGAAGTGCGCGAGCTGTTTTCCAAGCACGGCACGGTGGAATCGGTGTCGCTGCCGACCGATCGCGAGACGGGCCGCCCGCGCGGCTTCGGTTTCGTCGAGATGTCGCAGGCGGATGCCCAGCGCGCGATTGGCGCCCTGAACGGCTACTCCATGAACGGTCGTCCGCTGCGCGTCAATGAGGCGCAGGACAAGCCGCGCACGGGTGGACCGGGCGGCGGTCGTGGCCCGCGTCCGGGCGGCGGCGGCGGCGGCTTCCGCTCCGGCGGGGGCGGCGGCGGCGGCGGGCGCTGGTAAGCAGCTACCCGACCGAACGTCTTTTTGAGACGCTACAGGGCCCGCGCAAGCGGGCCCTGTTTTTTTGCGTGGCGACCCTGGAGGACGTATGGACGTGAAGGCCGCGGTGGCGTGGGCGGCGGGCAAGCCGCTGTCGATCGAGACGGTGCAACTCGAGGGGCCCCGGGCTGGCGAGGTGCTCGTCGAAGTGAAGGCGAGCGGCGTGTGCCACACGGACGAGTTCACGCGTTCGGGCGCCGATCCCGAGGGTCTTTTCCCGGTGATCTTCGGCCATGAGGGCGCGGGCGTCGTCGTCGATGTCGGTGCAGGCGTGACCACGCTCGTGAAGGGCGACCACGTCATCCCGCTCTATACGCCCGAATGCCGGCAGTGCAAATCCTGCCTGTCGCGCAAGACGAACCTCTGCACGGCCATCCGCGCCACCCAGGGCAAGGGCGTGATGCCGGACGGCACCAGCCGCTTCTCGATCGGCGGCGAGCGGATCCATCACTACATGGGCTGCTCCACCTTCGCCAACTACACCGTGCTGCCCGAGATTGCGCTCGCGAAGATCCGCGAAGATGCGCCCTTCGAAAAAGTCTGCTACATCGGTTGCGGCGTGACGACCGGCATCGGTGCAGTGATCAACACCGCGAAGGTCGAGCCGGGCGCGAACGTCGTGGTGTTCGGCCTCGGCGGCATCGGCTTGAACGTGATCCAGGGCGCGCGCCTCGCCGGCGCGAACATGATCATCGGCGTCGACCGCAACCCGAAGCGCAAGGCGCTCGCGGAGCGCTTCGGCATGACGCATTTCGTCGACGCGCAGGAGGCGGGCGCGGACCTCGTGCCGCACCTCGTTGCGCTGACCGACGGTGGCGCCGACTACAGTTTCGAGTGCGTCGGCAACGTGGACCTCATGCGCCAGGCGCTCGAATGCTGCCATCGCGGCTGGGGCGTGTCGGTGATCATCGGCGTCGCCGGCGCGGGGCAGGAAATCCGCACGCGTCCCTTCCAGCTCGTCACGGGTCGCGTCTGGAAGGGCACGGCCTTCGGCGGCGCGCGCGGCCGCACCGACGTGCCGAAGATCGTCGACTGGTACATGCAGGGCAAGATCGAGATCGATCCGCTGATCACCCACGTGATGCCGCTTGCGAAGATCAACGAATCCTTCGAGCTGATGCACGCGGGCGAATCGATCCGCAGCGTCGTGACGTTCTGAGGGCGCGATGGAGCTCGAGACGCTCGCCGAACACGGCTGCTTCGGCGGCAAGGCCGGCTTCTACCGCCACGAATCGGCGAGCACGCGCACCCCGATGCGCTTCGCGGTGTTCACGCCGCCGCAGGCGCGCGAGCGCCCGGTGCCGGTGCTCTACTACCTCGCGGGGCTCACCTGCACAGAAGAAACCTTCATGATGAAGGCGGGCGCGCAGCGCGTCGCGGCCGAGCTCGGCCTGATGCTGGTCGCGCCCGACACGAGCCCCCGGGGCGTCGAATTGCCGGGCGACCGGGATCATTGGGACTTCGGCGTCGGCGCGGGTTTCTATCTGGACGCGACCCGCGAGCCCTGGTCGGCCCACTACCGCATGGCGGGCTACGTCGTGCACGAACTGCCGCCGCTGCTCGCGCGGCATTTCCCCGCCGACTGCGCCCGCGCCGGCATCTTCGGCCACTCGATGGGCGGCCACGGCGCGCTGACACTCGGGCTCACGCATCGCGACCGCTATCGCTCGATTTCGGCCTTCGCGCCGATCGCGGCACCGATGCAGTGTCCCTGGGGCGTGAAGGCGTTTGCCGGCTATCTCGGCGAGGATCGCGCCGCGTGGGCGCGCCACGATGCATCGGAAATCGTGCGCGCGCTTGCGGATCCGGCGCGGGGTCCGCCGATCCTGATCGACCAGGGCCTCGCGGATCCCTTCCTCGAGCGGGAGCTGAAGCCGCAGCTATTCGAGGCGGCCTGCGACGAAGCAGGCTATCCGCTGACGCTGCGGCGCCACCCCGGCTACGACCACGGCTACTACTTCATCTCGACCTTCATCGCGGACCACCTGCGACATCACGCGGCCGTGCTACTGCAATAGGCTGCGCAACATCCACGCGGTCTTCTCGTGGACCTGCAGGCGCTGGGTGAGGAGATCGGTCGTGGATTCGTCGCCGGCTTTATCCGCCGCCGGAAAGGCCTTGCGCGCCGTGCGCGCGACCGCTTCATGGCCCTTGACGAGCTGGCGCACCATCTCCATGGCCTCGGGCACGCCCGGGTGCTCCTCGATCGAGGAGAGCTGCGCGAATTCGGCATAGGTGCCGGGGGCGGGAAAGCCGAGGGCACGAATCCGCTCGGCGATGAGGTCAAGCGCGTTCCACAGCTCCGTGTACTGCCCCATGAACATCAGGTGCAGCGTATTGAACATCGGCCCCTCGACGTTCCAGTGATACGAGTGGGTCCTGAGATAGAGCGTGTAGGTATCGGCAAGCACGTGCGCGAGCGAATCGGCGATCCTTTCCCGATCGCGCGCGTTGATGCCGATGTCGATCATGGGCGCCGCGGCCGGCGCGGGCTTGCGTGCTTTCTGGGCCATCTGCACTGACTCCTGCGATCATGCGTTCCATCGCATGATCGCAGAGTGCGCAGGGGAGCGCGAGTGCGCGGCCCCCCGTCCGCGGCGGGGCGCTCAGCGCCCCACTTTCCTGCCCTGGCTCCAGCGCTGGCCATGCCCCTGCCCGCGTCCGTGACTCTGGCGTTGCCCGTGGCCGTTGCCGTGGGACGCTCCGTGGCGCTGGCCCTGTCCCTGCGGGCGCGGCCTTGCGTCCCTGCGGGGTGCGGGCTGCGCGGGCCGCGGCGGCGGCGGCGCGGAGGCCGTGATCTCGAACGGCGGCGGCGCCGCGTAGGGCACTGCGCGCTTCAGCACCTTCTCGATGTCGCGCAGCAGCCCGCCTTCGTCGGGCCCGACGAGCGACACGGCATGCCCGGTCGCGCCGGCGCGCGCCGTGCGCCCGATGCGGTGCACGTAGTCCTCGGGCACGTTCGGCAGCTCGTAGTTGACGACGTGCGGCAGCTCCTTGATGTCGAGGCCGCGCGAGGCGACGTCGGTGGCGACGAGCGCGGTGATGCGGTTTGCCTTGAAGTCCGCCAGTGCACGCACGCGCGCCGACTGGCTCTTGTTGCCGTGGATCGCCGCGGAGCGGATGCCCGCGCCCTCGAGCTGCTCGGCCAGGCGGTTCGCGCCGTGCTTGGTGCGCGTGAACACGAGCACCTGGTGCCAGTCGCCGTCCTTGATGAGTTGCGCGAGCAGGTGGCGCTTGTGCTCTTTCGGCAGCTTGTACGCGATGTGCTCGATGCGCTCGGCCACGGTGTTGCGCGGCGCGACGTCGATGGCCACGGGTTCGCGCAACAGCCGTGCGGCGAGCGCGCGGATGTCGTCGGAATAGGTGGCCGAGAACATCGCGTTCTGGCGCCGCTCGGGCAACAGCCTGAGCACGCGCTTGATCGCGTGGATGAAGCCCATGTCGAGCATGCGGTCGGCCTCGTCGAGCACGAAGGCGGCCACGTGGTCGAGGTCGAGCACGCCCTGTTCCTCGAGGTCGAGCAGGCGGCCGGGCGTCGCGACCAGCAGGTCGCAGCCGGACTTGAGCCCGTCGATCTGCGGTTGCATGCCGACGCCGCCGAAGATCACCTGGATGCGAAGGCCCGTATGGCGGCCGTACTCGCGCGCGCATTCGCCCACCTGCGCCGCGAGTTCGCGCGTCGGGGTGAGCACCAGCGCACGCGGCGCGCGGCCGCGCGGCGCCTCGAGCTTCTGCAGCAGCGGCAGCACGAAGCTCGCGGTCTTGCCGGTGCCCGTCTGGGCGCTGGCGAGCACGTCGCCGCCGGTGAGCATGGCGGGAATGGCGCGCAACTGGATGGCGGTCGGTGTGTCGTAGCCCTTTTCGGCGACGGCACGCAGCAGCCCCGGGACGAGCCCGAGATTCTCAAAAGACATCGGTGGGAAATCCTCGAAAGATGTGGAGTAGGGGTCCCGGGCCTCGCCGCGGGCCCCACGAGCGCGCATGGCTGCGGCTCGAGCGTGTCGGGCCCGCCAGGGGGCCCAGAGCGGGCGCGAGAGTACACGAATCGCCGCCCGGGGTCACCCCGTGGCGCTGCCCGGTCTGGCGGTGCCGTGACGCAGCCTGCAGAATCGGCCTCGAAAGGGGGACGGGTATGGCATTGGGTGGGGGCGCATTGGGCCTGATCGCGGCGCTCGCGGTGCTCACGCTCTGCTTCCTCGTTCGCTGGTGGCGGATCGAGAGGTCACGGCCGCCGGCCGCCGGTGCCCGCCTGTTGCCGGCCGACCTGCTCACGGGCTTCGTCACCAATTTCTTCGACACGCTGGGCATCGGCTCGTTTGCGCCGACGACGGCGATCTTCAAGCTTCGCACCCGCATGCCCGACGAGAACATCCCGGGCACGCTCAATGTGGGCCATACGCTGCCGACCGTGACCCAGGCGTTCATCTTCATCGCACTCGTCACCGTCGACTTCGTGACCCTGGCCGGCATGATCGCCGCCGCGGTGGCCGGCGCCTGGCTCGGCGCCGGTCTCGTGTCCCGCCTGCCGCGCCGCGCGGTGCAATTCGGCATGGGTGTGGCGCTCCTCGTTGCCGCGGCGCTCTTTCTCGCCGCAAACCTCGAGTGGATGCCCGCGGGCGGCGCGGCCATGGGACTGGAAGGCGGCACGCTCGTCTTCGCGATCGGCGCGAATTTCCTGCTCGGCGCGCTGATGACCCTCGGCATCGGACTCTACGCGCCGTGCCTGATCCTCGTGAGCCTGCTCGGGCTCAACCCGATCGCCGCATTTCCGGTCATGATGGGTTCATGCGCCTTCCTGATGCCGATCGGCGGCCTGCGTTTCGTGCGCGCCGGGCGCTATGACCTGCGGGCCGCGCTCGGTCTCGCACTCGGCGGCATTCCGGCGGTGCTGTTTGCGGCGCTGGTCGTCAAGGCCCTGCCGATCGTGTGGCTGCGGTGGCTCGTCGTCGCGGTCGTGCTGTACGCCGCGGCCCTGATGCTCGCGGCGGCCATGCGACGGGGCCGACCGGTGCCGGCCTCCGCGTGAGCCCTCAGCGCGCTGCGACGTGCAGCACGGTCACGCGCCGCGCCTCGCGGTCGATGTCGCACAGGACATGGCAATCGGCGAGCGGATAGCGCCAGAATGCCCCGAATTCCTCGCTGATCAGCAGTTCGCCCGCTTCATGCGGGCTCGTGTGCCGCGTGACCCGCTCGGTCATGGCCGCGAGCACGTCGCGTGCCTCGCGACGGCCGAGGCGCCGCAGGTCCTCCACGGCGTTCTCGTGGTATCGCATGTGCCACGCGCTCATGCGGGGCCGAGATCGAGCTCACGCTCGACTTCACCCGCGGTGAGGGTGCGTGCGTGGCCCGTGCGCACTTCCTCGCGGGCCTGCCAGGCGGCCCGCGCCTGATCGAGCACGGTGCGGTCATGGGGAGCGGGATGCGATTCGACGCCGGCCATCGAATCGCTGAGCGCGGTGCGCTCATTGAGGGCGGGGCGGCCCGCCGATCTTCTCTGACCCTCGAGCTGGCGCATGCAGGAATCCTCCATGGCGGCCTTGCGCCAGTGTAGCGCTTCCTGCGGATGCCGCAGCGGGAGTTTGTGGGCGATACTGGCGACCTCCCGGGCGGGTGGATCCATGGGCATCGAATCGCTGTTCGTTACGCAGGTTTATGCAGCGCGGCTGCAACAGGCGCGCGCGCCGCTCAATGAGCGCCTGTTGCGCGAATGCCTGCAGTTGCGCCACGACGATGCCGCGGGCCGGCGCTGGTCGGCGCAGAATTATCCCGGCGGCTTCACATCCTACGGTTCGGCCAGCCGCATGCACGAGCGCTCGCCCATCTTTGCCGAGCTCGCGCGCCGCATCGACCGCCATGTGCGCAGTTACGCCCGCGCCCTCGCGTTCGATATCGACGTGCGCCGGCTCGCGATGACCGACTGCTGGGTCAACATCATGCCGCGGGGCGTCGCGCATGGCGGGCACCTGCATCCCCTGTCGCTCGTCAGCGGCACCTACTATGTCCGCACGCCGCCGGGCTCTGCCGTGCTCAAGTTCGAGGACCCGCGCCTCGAGCGGTTCATGGCGGCGCCGCCGAGGCGCCGCACGGCGCGGCGCGCGCTGCGGCCCTGGGTTTCGATCGAGGCCGAGGCGGGCAGGGTGGTGCTGTTCGAAAGCTGGCTGCGCCACGAGGTCCCGGCCAATCGCGCGGCGTCCGAGCGCATCAGCATCAGTTTCAACTACGCATCCAGGTGAGCACGATGAACGAGGCCCCCCGCTTTGTCCCCTTCGCCTACGGCTTCCGGCCCTTCTTCCTGGCGGCCGGCGTGTTCGCCGTGGTCGCGATCGCCGCGTGGGCCTGGATGTTCGCGAGCGGCGGCGCGCCGCTCGGCGCCTTGCCGGGCTTCCTGTGGCATGGCCACGAGATGCTGTTCGGCTTCATCGGCGCCGCGATCGCGGGCTTCCTGCTCACGGCCGTGCCGAGCTGGACCGGTTCGCGCGGCTTCGCGGGCGCGCCGCTCGTCATCCTGACCCTGCTGTGGCTCGCGGGTCGCATCGCTTTCGCGCTGGCGGGCGCCCTGCCGCCGCTCGCCATCGCGATCGCCGAGCTCGCCTTCCTGCCGATGCTCGCCTTCATGATCGGCCGCTCGCTGCTGCGCGAACGCAACCGCAACTTCCCGATGCTGATCATCATCGCGGTGCTTTGGGGCATCGACGCCTGGTTCCTGTACGCGGCGACGACAGGCGACCATCTGCTCGCGAGCCGCGCGCTGCGCGCCGGCATCGGCCTCGTGCTGCTGCTCGTCACCGTGATCGGCGGGCGCATCGTGCCGAACTTCACCGCGAGCGCCCTGCGCAGGCGTGGCCTTGCCGTCGAGATCAGGAACCGGGCGGTGGTGGAGCGCGTCACGATCGGCTCGATGGTGCTCGCGGTCCTCGTGGATGCCGTGGCGCCTGCACACTGGCTCGCCCCGGCCGTCGCGGGCATCGCGGCGATGGCCCATGCCGTGCGGCTGTCCGGCTGGAAGAGCCTGCGGACCCTGTCCGAGCCGATCGTCTGGGTGCTGCATGCCGCCTATGCCTGGCTGCCGGTCGGGCTCGCCCTGAAGGCGGTCTATCTCGCGACGGGGGCGCCGTGGGCATTCCAGTGGCAGCACGCGCTCACGATCGGCACCGCCGCCACGATGATCCTCGCCGTCACGACGCGTGCGGCGCTCGGCCACACCGGGCGAGCGCTCGAGGTGTCGCGCGGCATTGGCGTTGCGTACGTTCTGCTGCTGCTGGCCGCGTTCGTGCGCGTATTCGGGCCGACACTGATGCCGGCGGACTACCTGGCAACGATCGAAGCGGCGGCGCTGCTCTGGATCGCGGCCTTCGCCATCTATACGGCCATCTACGCGCCGATCCTCACGCGGCCCCGGCTCGATCGAAAGCCCGGCTAGCCGAAGAGCTTGCCGGCGCGCTCGCAGATCGCCGCGACGGCGGGATGGGCCAGCTCCCGGTGCAGGGTCACCGCGAAGAACTCCGCCTCGACGGGCCGCGCGGGACCGAGGACGGCAAGGCCCGAGGCCTCGCGGAAGTGCCGGCCGAGCACGTCCGGCACCGGGATGAGCCCGCGGCCGGCGCGCGCGAACTCCCCCAGCAACGCATAGTCCTCGAACTCCCCGACGATGCGCGGGGCGATCCGCAGCTTCACGAACCACTCGTCGAGCGCGCGGCGGATGGCCGTGTCGTCCGTCGGCAGCAGCACGGGGGCGCCCGCGAGCGAATCAGGGAAGCGTGCGCGCAGGCCCTTCACGAGGGCGCGGCTGCCCATCCAGGAGACACCGCAGTCGCCGAGCCGGTGGCTGTACGCGCGGATGCGCAGGCCGGGGTGCACCGGCGCGTCCGACAGCACCACGTCGAGGTCGTGCACGGCGAGCGCCGCCGTGAGCCGCTCGAGCGTGCCCTCGTGGCAGCTCAGCTGCACGCGGCGGTCGAGCGCGAGGGCGGGTGCGATCAGCCGGTGCGCGAGCTCCTTCGGCACCACGTCGTCGATGCCGACCGCGAGGCGCAGCGGACGCGCGGCCGGCCCCAGTGCGAGCGCCTCCTGCAGTTCGCGGCCGAGCCGGAAGATGTCGTCCGCGTAGCGCAGGACAGTGCGGCCGGTGTCGGTCGGGACGAGGCGCCGGCCCGCCCTCGCGAACAGCCGCTCGCCGAGCCGCTCCTCGAAGGTGCGCAGCTGCACGCTGACGGCCGGCACCGAGAGGTTCAGCTCGGCGGCGGCCCGCGCGAGGCTGCCGGCGTGCGCCACGGTCCGGAAGTAGTACAGGTGCTGGTAGTTGAGCCGTTTTCCGGGGGGCATTTGAACTTAAATAAATTCTAATAATTGAATATATTAATTCTAATTGATTTAACTGAACAGGGCGGCTAAAAAGGGCTCCAATCCATTGGAGCAGAACGTGAGACAGAACCCGATCCTCGTGAGTGAGTCGGATGCCGACCGCCTGCGCGCGTTGCTCGGCGCCCGTGACGATTCGGCGCACGACCAGGCCCACCTGGAAGAGCTGCGCGCCGAGCTCGAGCGCGCGATCGTGCGCCTCGCCGATGAAGTGCCCGCGGACGTGATCACGATGCAGGCACGCGTGCGCGTGCGCGACCTCGCCACCGGCGGCGAGGACGAGTACACGCTGGTCCTGCCCGCCGAGGCCGACATCGCCGCGCGGCGCATCTCGGTGCTGGCGCCGCTCGGCACGGCGCTGCTCGGCTATCGCGAGGGCGACGAGGTCGAGTGGCGCATGCCGGGCGGGCTGCGGCGCCTGCGGATCGTGCGGGTGACGCGCGAGCTCAGCGATCGAGCGGCAGCGGCACCTGGCGCACCACATGGCGCAGGACGAAGCTCGACTCCACGCGCGCCACTCCGGGCAGTTTCGTGAGCACCGTGCTGTGCAGCCGCTCGAGGTCGGCTGCGTCGCGGGCGATGGCGATCAGTTCGTAGTCCCACTGGCCCGTGGTGAGGAAGCAGTCGATCACGTTCGGCACCGACTGCACGGCGCGCTCGAAGGCGCTGAAGTCGCGATCGGTCTGGCTCTTGAGCGTGATGCGCACGAGAACGCGCACCGTATAGCCCACGGCACCCGCATCGATGCGGGCGCCGTAGCCGCTGATGACGCCGGCTTCCTCGAGCCGGCGCGTGCGGCGCAGGCAGGCCGACTCGGAAAGGCCGACGTGCGCGGCGAGCGCCGCGTTCGTCGCGCGGCCATCGCGCTGCAAGGCTGCAAGAAGCTTCCGGTCTGCACTGTCCATGCGCAAGATTATTGCGCAAGTCCCGGCTTCGTGTCCCGCAAATGGCAGCGTCTGCTGCGGCTCCCGTTCCAGAATGCGCCCTCCGCTGATCAGGGGTGGGTCATGAAGATCGGTGTGCCGCGCGAGATCAAGAACCACGAGTACCGTGTGGGGCTCGTTCCCGACGCCGTTCGCGCGCTCGTGGCGGCAGGTCACCAGCTGATCGTGGAGCGCGGCGCGGGTGCCGGCATCGGCTTCAGCGACTCGGACTACGCCGCGGCCGGCGCCAGCATTGCGCAGAGCGGCGAGGAAACCTTCCGCGGCGCGGAACTGGTCGTGAAGGTCAAGGAGCCGCAGCTCGAGGAGTGCCGGCGGCTGACGCGCGACCAGGTGCTCTTCACCTACCTGCACCTGGCGGCCGACCGCGCCCAGGCCGAGGCGCTCGTGGCGTCCGGATGCACGGCCATAGCCTACGAGACGGTGGCCGCGCCCGACGGCTCGCTGCCCTTGCTGACGCCGATGAGCGAAGTGGCGGGCCGCATGGCCGTGCAGGTGGGCGCGCAGTACTGCACCAAGGCATTCGGCGGGCGAGGCGTTCTGCTCGGCGGCGTACCGGGGGTGGCGCCGGCACGCGTCGTCGTGGTGGGCGGGGGCGTCTCGGGCCGCCACGCCGCGGAGATGGCAGTGGGCCTGCGCGCCGATGTCACCCTCTTCGAACTCTCGGTGCCGCGACTGCGCGAGCTCGACCAGCATTTCGCGGGGCGCGCGCGCGTGCTGCTGTCTTCGCCGCGCGCGATCGAGGCCGCGCTCGAGGGCGCGGACCTGCTGATCGGCGCGGTGCTGGTGCCGGGCGCGGCCGCGCCGCGCGTGGTCACGCGCGCGATGCTGCGCCGGATGGGCGCGGGCGCGGTTGCCGTCGACATCGCCATCGACCAGGGCGGTTGCCTCGAGTCGAGCCGGCCCACCTCGCACGCCGACCCGGTGTTCGTCGAGGAAGGCGTGATCCACTATTGCGTCACGAACATGCCGGGCGCGGTGCCGCGCACCTCGACGTTCGCACTCAACAACGTGACCGTCCCCTACGTGCACAGGATCGCCTCGCTCGGCTGGCAGGAGGCCGCTGCGCGCGACCCCGGGCTGCGCGTGGGCGTGAACATCAGTGCCGGCCGCATCCTGCATCCCGCCGTGCAGCGCGCATTGCAGTGACCTGATCCGCCCGGTGGAACGATCGGGCCCGCGGCCGGTCGGACATCCATGGGCCCCGCGCTGCCGCAGCTGCCGTTCGGGTTCGGCGACCTCGAGCCGGCGATGTCGCGCGACACGCTTTCGTTCCACTTCGCGCGCCACCACCTCGATCACTTCGCGCGCAGTTGCGCGCTCGCGCAACGCGCCGGGCTCGGCCAGCTCGCGCTCGATGAGCTCGTGCTGGCGGCTGGCCGTACGCCGCGGCTGCGCACCCTGTACCGCCACGCCTCAGAGGCGTGGAACCACGCGTGCTTCTGGCGCTCGATGCGCGCCGGGGGCGGTGGGACGGCGCGCGGTGCGGTCGGCGACATCCTGCGCCGGCGCTTCGGCACCCACGAGCGCTTTGTCCGCAGGTTCCACGGCGCGGCCGCCACCGTGTTCGGCAACGGCTGGCTCTGGCTCACCTGGAAGGGCGATCGCATGCGGATCGTGGCGACGACGGCCGGCGACACACCGCTGACGCGCGGCCATCTCGTGCTGCTCGCGGTCGACCTGTGGGAGCACGCGTACTACCTCGACCACCAGAATCGCCGCGGCGCCTTCCTGCGCACCTTCCTCGGCGAACTTGTGGACTGGGACGGCGCCAACCGCATACTTGAATCCCATGGCGCCGGCGCCCGCTGAACGCGACGCCTGGGGCTGGCCCGGCATCGATCCGCGCTGGACATCGAGCGCGAAGTGCGGCGTCGGCAAGGCGCTCTCGCATGCGAGCAATGTCTGGTTCACGCTGAGCCATGGCATCGTCAACGAAGTGTTCTACCCGCGGATCGACCAGGCCGCGATCCGCGACTTCGGCCTAGTCGTGACCGGGGAGGGCCTGTTTTCCGAAGAGAAGCGCCACGCGCAATCGACCGTCGGCTGCGTCGAAGAGGGCGTGCCGGCCTATCGCTTCGCCAATGTTTGCGGGCAGGGCCGCTACCGCATAGAGAAAGAAGTCTGCACGGACCCTTGCCGGCCCGTGTTGCTGCAGCGGATCACCTTCTCGCCCGCCGCGCCACCGGGCCAGGGCCTGCGGCTGCACGCGCTGCTCGCTCCGCACCTCGACAACCACGGTGCCGGCAATACGGGCTGGATCGCGGACTACAAGGGCGTGCCGATGCTGTTCGCCACGCGTGGCGACCACGCGCTCGCGCTCGCCTGCAGCGCAGCCTGGCTCGCGCGCAGCGTGGGCTTCGTCGGCCGGTCGGACGGCTGGCAGGATCTCGCGGCCCACGGCAGGCTCACCTCGCGCGCCACCCGCGCGCGCGACGGCAATATCGCGCTGTGCGGCGAGATCGATTGGCGGTCGCAGGCAGCCGCGGTGCTCGTGCTCGCATTCGGGCGAAGCGCCGCGGAGGCGGGCAACCACGCGCGCGCGGCGCTGCTGCGCCCCTTCGAGGAAGCGCGCGACGAGTACGTCCGCGCCTGGCAGGAATGGCAGCGATCGCTGCTGCCGCTCGATGCTCCGCGGCATCCGGCGCGGCCGAACCTGTATCGGACAAGTACCCTGGTGCTCCGCACCCACGAGGCCGCCGACTTCCGCGGTGGCCTCATCGCGAGCCTGTCGGTGCCCTGGGGAGCGAGCAAGGGCGACGCCAACCTCGGCGGTTATCACCTCGTGTGGCCGCGCGACCTCGTCGAGAGCGCGGGCGGCTTGCTGGCGGCGGGTGCGCACGCGGAGGCACGCCGCGCGCTCGAGTACCTTGGCGCCGCGCAGGAGGCGGACGGCCATTGGGCGCAGAACATGTGGCTCGACGGCTCGCCCTACTGGAACGGCCTGCAGGTCGATGAAACGGCGCTGCCGGTGCTGCTCGTCGCGCTCGCGCGGCGCGAGGGCGCGCTCGCCGCGCGCGAGGCGCTGCGATACTGGCCGATGGTCCGGCGTGCGGTGGCCTGGATCCTGCGCAACGGGCCTGCGAGCCCGGAGGATCGCTGGGAGGAGCGGCGCGGCTACTCGCCGTTCACCGTCGGTGCGCAGGTCGCGGCACTGCTTGCGGCCGCCGCGCTGGCCGAGGAATTGCGGGAGACCGCGATCGCCACGTACCTGCGGGAAACGGCCGATGCCTGGCACGGGTCGATCGACCGATGGTTGTACGTCACCGGGACGGACTGGTGCGCCCGCTTTTCGGTGGCCGGCTACTACGTGCGCGTGACCGAGCCGGGCGTGAGCGGTGCGCACGTCGTGAGCCCGGATGCGCTCGCACTCGTCCGCTTCGGCCTGCGCGCGCCCGATGACCCGCGCATCCAGGACACCCTGCGCGTGGTCGATGCGCTGCTGCGCGTCGAAACGCCGCGCGGGCCCTGCTGGCGCCGCTACAACGGCGACGCCTACGGCGAACATGCCGACGGCTCGCCCTACGACGGCGGCGGCGTCGGCCGCGCATGGCCGTTGCTCGCGGCCGAGCGCGCGCACTTCGAGCTCGCGGCGGGCCACGGAACGCAGGCACGGAGGCTGGCGGAGGCCTGCGAGCGCTTCGCGAACGACGGCGGAATGCTGCCAGAGCAGGTCTGGGACGCCGCGGAAATTCCCGCGCGCGAGCTGTACCCGGGCCGCCCGTCCGGCTCCGCGATGCCGCTCGCGTGGGCGCACGCGGAGTATGTGAAGTTGCGCCGCTCGTTGCGGGAGGGGCGCGTGTTCGACCTGCCGCCCGAAGCGGCGCAGCGCTACCTCGCGCCGCGCGGCGACGCCGATGGCGGTGCGCGGCGCAGCGTATGGCGCTTCGGCGACCGCATCGCTACGATGGATCGGGGCAGTACCCTGCGCATCGAGGTCTTCGACGCAGCGGTCGTGCACTGGAGCGCCGACGGTTGGCGCACGCTCCACGATACCGCGACCCGCGACACCGGCCTCGGCGTGCACGTAGCCGACCTGCCGGCGAGCGGCCTGCCCGAGGGCGCGCGCGTGCGCTTCACGTTCCGCTGGCCCGCGGCAGACCGGTGGGAGGGAACGGATTTCGAGGTGGAGGTGAGGTTCGCATGATCCAGGCCAAGCGTGTCTATGAGGATGCCGCGCGCGGCGACGGGCGTCGTTTCCTCGTCGAGCGGCTGTGGCCGCGCGGCATGAAGAAGGAAGCGCTCGCGGCCGAAGCGTGGCTGAAGGATGTCGCGCCGAGCCCGGCGCTGCGGCAGTGGTACGGGCACCGCGTCGAGCGCTGGCAGGAATTCCGCCGGCGCTACCGCGAGGAACTCGCCGCGCATCCGCAGACATGGGCCAGCCTGCAGTCGGCCGCGCGGCGCGGCAATGTCACGCTGCTCTACAGCGCGCACGACGTCGATCACAACAGCGCACTCGTGCTGCGCGACTTCCTCTCGGCAAGGACCGGCCGGCGCGGGAAATGAGGCTCGCGACCCGCGGGCCGTTCGATCTCGAGGCGACCGTCAGGGTATTGCAGCGCCGGCCCTCGAACCGGGTCGACGCTTGGGCCGGCGGGTGCTATCGGCGCGTGCTCGAGACCTCGCGGGGCCTCGTGCTGGCGGAGGTCACCGACCTGGGCGAGATCGACAGGCCCGACCTGCGCTGCGTGCTGCGCGGCGTCGCGCCAGGCGCGAGCCCGCGGCGCGAAGCGGTCGCCACCCTGCGTCGCATCCTCGGCCTCGATCTCGACCCCGCGCGCCTGAGGGCGCGCACGGCCGGGGAGCCCGCGATGCGGTCGGCGGCCGATGCGTTGCGGGGCCTGCGGCCGCCGCGATTCGCGACGCTCTTCGAGGCGTTCGCGAGCGTGGTGCCGTTCCAGCAGGTGAGCCTCGACGCCGGTGTCGCGGTCGTCGGCCGCATGGTCGAGCGGTTCGGCGCCGTCTTGAACCACGGTGACGCGTGCCACTATGCGTTTCCCACGTCCGCCGCCATCGCGCAGGCGCGGCTCGTCGCGCTGCGCGCCTGCGGGCTGTCGCGGCAAAAGGCCGCGACGCTCCGTTCGGTCGCTCGCGCCGTAGAAAGTGCCGAGCTGGGCGAGGCGCAGCTCGAGCCGCTCACGACCGCGCAGGCCACGGTACGCCTCACGGCACTCGAAGGGGTTGGCCCCTGGACCGCGGGGCTCGTCCTGTTGCGCGGCTGCGGGCGGCTCGACGTGTTCCCGCCCGGTGATGTCGGCGCGCAGCGCAACCTGCGCGCGCTGCTCGGCACGGGCAGCGAGCGCCGGCTGCGCGCCGCCGTGGCGCGATTCGGCGAGCTGCGCGGCTACCTCTATTTCTGCGCGCTCGGTGCGAGCCTCATCCGCAAGGAACTCATCGGGATGCCGCGCGAGACATGCTAATAATACGCACAGGATGGAAAGTTCCCTTGCGCTCGCGTTGATCGTGCTGCTGCCGTTTGCCGGCAGCCTCGCCGCCGCGTTCCTGCCGTCAAATGCCCGCAATGCCGAGGCCTGGCTCGCCGGACTCATCGCATTGGCCTGCACGGCGCTCGCGCTCGCGTTGTACGGGCAGGTGGCGGCGGGCGGGGTGCCGCGCTTCACCCTGCCGTGGCTGCCCCAGGCGGGACTCGAATTCAAGCTGCGCATGGACGGCTTCGCGTGGCTCTTCACGCTGCTCGTTTCGCTGATGGGCGCGCTCGTCGTGATCTATGCGCGCTACTACCTGTCGCCGCAGGATCCGGCCCCGCGCTTCTTCGCCTTCCTGCTCGCGTTCATGGGCTCGATGCTGGGCATCGTGCTGTCGGGCAACCTGGTCCAGCTCGTGGTGTTCTGGGAGCTGACGAGCTTCAGCTCGTTCATGCTGATCGCATACTGGTACCACCGGGTGGAGGCGCGCCAGGGCGCACGCATGGCGCTCACGGTCACGGCGGGCGGCGGGTTCTGCCTGCTCGCGGGCGTGATCATGCTCGGCACCATCGCCGGCAGCTACGACCTCGAGCGGGTGCTGGCGGCCGGCGATGCGGTCCGCGCGCATCCCTGGTATCCGGCCCTGCTCGTGCTCGTGCTGCTCGGTGCGCTCACCAAGAGCGCGCAGTTCCCCTTCCACTTCTGGCTGCCGCACGCAATGGCGGCGCCCACGCCGGTGTCCGCCTACCTGCACTCCGCCACCATGGTCAAGGCAGGCGTATTCCTGCTCGCGCGACTGTGGCCCGTGCTCGCGGGGACCGACCTGTGGTTCGCACTCGTCTGCGGCGCCGGGCTCGCGTCGCTGCTCTTCGGGGCCGCCGCGGCACTCTACCAGCGCGACATGAAAGGGGTGCTCGCCTACTCGACGATCAGCCATCTCGGCCTCATCACGCTGCTGCTCGGCATGAACAGCCCGCTGGCGCTCGTCGCGGCCGTGTTCCACATGCTGAACCACGCCACGTTCAAGGCGACGCTGTTCATGGCGGCCGGCATCGTCGACCACGAGGCCGGCACGCGCGACCTGCGGCGGCTGAACGGGCTCGCGCGCGCCATGCCGATCACCGCGACCATCGCGACGGTGGCGGCGGCGGCGATGGCCGGCGTCCCGTTGCTCAATGGATTCATATCAAAGGAGATGTTCTTCGCCGAGGCGATCTTCGCCGGGGAAGGGCGCCCGCTGCGCATCGGCCTGCCCGCGCTCGCGACGCTCGCGGGCGTCTTCAGCGTCGCCTATTCGCTGCGCTTCGTGCACCAGGTGTTCTTCGGCCCGCTCGCGCGCGACCTGCCGCGGGCGCCGCACGAGCCGACCCGCTGGATGCTGCTGCCCGGCGCCCTGCTGGTGCTTGCCTGCCTGCTGGTCGGCATCTTCCCGGCGCGCACGGTCGGGCCCGGCCTTTCGCTCGCCGTCGCCTCGATCCTCGGGGAAGACATGCCTCGCTACAGCCTCGTAGTCTGGCACGGCTTCACGCTGCCCTTCCTGATGAGCGCGATCGCATTGGTGGGCGGCGTCTGCCTCTACCTGCAACGCTATTTCCACGGGCAGCAGGCCACCGGCAACGCGCCGCTGCGGCTGCCCTTCAGTGGCCGCCGCCTGTTCGACATGCTGATCGTCGCGATGCATCGCACGGCCGAACGCATGGTGCGCTTTGCCTCCTCGCGACGCCTGCAGCCGCAGCTGTTCCTGATCGTGTGCATGGCGCTCGCGGTCGGCGCGCTGCCGCTGCTGGCGCGGGGCCTGGCGCGCGGTGCGGCGCCGCCCACACCGGTCGATCCCGTTTACCTGCTGCCCTGGCTCATGGGCTGCGCCTGCGCCGTGGGCGCGGCCGTGCAGGCGAAATTCCACCGGCTTGCGGCGCTGATCATGCTGGGTGGCGCCGGGCTGTTCACCGCGCTCAGCTTCGCGTGGTTCTCCGCGCCCGACCTCGCGCTGACGCAGGTCGCGGTCGAGGTCGTGACGCTGGTGCTGTTGCTGCTCGGCTTGCGCTGGCTGCCGCGACGCATCGAGCTCGACGATCCCGACCGGCGCACGCGGCGCGCGCGCACGCGGCGCGCGCGCGACCTCGTCATCGCGATCGTCGTGGGCGGCGCCCTCGCGGCGCTTTCCTATGCCATGCTCACCCGGCCGCGGGTGGCGGGCCTCGCGCGCTTCTTCGTGGACCGGGCATTGCCCGAGGGCGGCGGCCACAATGTCGTCAACGTGATCCTCGTCGACTTCCGCGGCTTCGACACCTTCGGCGAGATCACGGTGGTCGCCATCGTGGCGCTGACGGTCTACGCGCTGCTGCGGCGCTTCCGGCCGGCGCCCGAAAGCGTCGAGCTGCCGCGGGCGCAGAAGGAGGCGATCGAGCTGAGCGGCGTGCGGGCGTTCGACCCGCAGGCGAGGCTGCCGGCGGGCGACCTGATGATCCCCGCGGTGCTCGTGCGGCTGCTGCTGCCGATGGCCGGGCTGGTCGCGATCTACCTGCTACTGCGCGGGCACGATGCGCCGGGCGGGGGCTTCGTCGGCGGGCTCGTCATGGCGATCGCGCTGATCACCCAATACATGGTGGGTGGCGCGATGTGGGTCGAATGGCGCATGCGCGTGCACCCGCAGTACTGGGTCGCGCTCGGCCTCCTTGCGGCAGGCGGCGCGGGGATGCTCGCCTGGGCGCTCGGCCGGCCCTTCCTCGCGAGCTTCGATTGGCACTTCGCGCTGCCTCTTGTCGGCGAGGTGCATCTTGCGAGTGTCCTGCTGTTCGACATCGGGGTTTACCTCGTGGTCGTCGGCGCCACTTCGCTGATGCTCGTGGCGCTCGCGCACCAGTCGTTCCGCAGCCCGCGGGGGGCCTGACGATGGAAGCACTCGTGTCGGTCGCGATCGGCATTCTCTGCGGCTCGGGCCTCTGGCTGCTGCTGCGCCCGCGCACCTTCCAGGTGATCGTGGGACTCGCGCTGCTCTCGTACGCCGTGAACCTATTCATCTTCTGCATGGGCAGGCTTGTGATCGGACGCGCGCCGATCATCGGGACGGATGGCGTCGCCGATCCGGCCGCGTTCGCCGATCCGGTGCCGCAGGCGCTCGTATTGACCGCCATCGTGATCGGCTTTGCGACCACGGCGCTGCTGCTGGTCGTGCTGCTCGCGGCGCGCGGCCTCACCGGCACCGACCACGTCGACGGACGCGAGTCCGGATGAGTCCCTGGCTGCGCCACCTGCCCGTCGTGCCGATCGTGCTGCCGCTGCTCGCGGCGGCGACCATCCTGCTGCTCACCGAGCGCGCGCGCCTGCTGCGCGTCACGGTCGCATGCGCGTCGATCCTCGGGCAGCTCGCCGCCTCGGTGATGCTGCTCGCGCTCACCACCGAGGCGTTTCCCGATATCTGGCCGCAGGGCGTCGGTGCCTACGCGATCGGCGCGTGGCCGGCGCCCTTCGGCATCGTGCTCGCGATCGATCGCCTCACGGGGCTGATGCTCGTGCTGACGTCGGTCATCGGGCTCGCGGCCTGCGTCAATTCGCTCGCCTGGTGGGATCGCGTCGGGCCGCATTTCCACACGCTGCTGCAACTGCTCCTGATGGGTGTCAACGGCGCCTTCCTGACCGGCGACCTGTTCAACCTCTTCGTGTTCTTCGAGATACTGCTCGCGGCGTCCTATGGCCTGCTGCTGCACGGCTCGAACGCCCAACGGGTGAAGAGTGCCCTGCACTACATCGTGGTGAACCTGCTCGGTGCGCTGCTGTTCCTGGTCGGCGTGTCGCTGATCTACGGCGTGACCGGCACGCTCAACATGGCCGACCTGCCGGGGCGCGCGGCGGCGCTGTCGGGCGCCGACCGCGCGCTATTCGACACCGCGGCGGCCATCCTCGGCGTGGCCTTCCTGACGAAGGCCGGCTGCTGGCCGCTCAATTTCTGGCTGCCCGGCACCTACGCGGCGGCGAGTGCGCCGGCCGCCGCGGCCTTTGCCATCCTGACGAAAGTCGGCATCTATGCACTGCTGCGCCTCGGCTCGTTGATCGGCAGCGCCGATGCGCTCGCGCATGCGGAAGGCAGCGCGCTGCTGCGTCCGGAGCTGTTTCGCGGCGGCATGTACTACCTCGGGATCGCGACGATGGGTTTCGGCATCGTCGGCACCCTCGCGGCCCAGCAGCTCTCGCGCCTGGTCGGCTATTCCATGATCGTGTCATCCGGCCTGCTGCTGACCGTGATGGGCCTCGACCATCCGCCGCTGCTGGCGCCGGCGCTCTTCTATCTGGTCGGGTCGGTGCTGGCGACGAGCGCTTTCTTCATGCTGACCGGCATGACCGAGCGTGCCTGGCGAACACCCGTCGAGGCACAGGCCACGCCCGACGCACCGGCGGCCGCCGGTGGTTACATACCCTTCGGCGTGCGCCGCGCGCCAGCTCCTCATGCGCCGGATGACGAGGTCGGCGTCGCCATTCCCGCCGCCATGGCGTTCATGGGCCTTGCCTTCGCCTTCTGCGTGCTGCTCGTCACGGGCTCGCCGCCGCTGTCGGGTTTCGTGGCGAAGTTCGCGATCCTCTCGTCGGCGATCCAGGCGGCGCAGGGCGCCACGTGGGCGAGTGCCGAGTGGCTGCTCGTGTTCGTGACGATCGCCGCGGGCCTTGCGAGCCTGGTCGCACTGACCCGCATCGGCATGCGGCTCTTCTGGTCGGTGACCGGGCGCAACACGCCGCGCCTGCGCGTGCTCGAGGCGGGCCCGGTGGCGATCCTGATCCTCATCTGCATCGCGCTGACGGTGGCCGCCGGGCCGGCCATGGGTTTCCTCGAGGACACGGCGGCGTCGCTGCGTGCGCCACGAATCTACATAGAGACGGTGCTCGCCACCCGGGAGGCACGCTGATGCGCCACGCGCCCGTGCTGGCCGCCGTGCTCGTCGCCATGTGGCTCGTGCTCAACGACACGCTGGCCCCGGGGCAGGTCCTGCTCGGGGTCCTCTGCGCGCTCGTCCTCGGCGGATGGGCGGCGAGGATGCGCCCGCTGCGGCCGGTGCTGCGCCGCCCGCATCTCGCGCTCGGCCTGCTGTGGGCAGTCTTCGTCGATATCCTGCGTTCGAACATCGGCGTCGGCCGCATCGTCCTCGGTCTCGTGCGCCGGCGCGTCATCCATTCCGGTTTCCTCGACATTCCGCTCGACCTGCACGATCCGCACGGGCTCGCCGTGCTTGCGACGATCATCACCTCGACGCCGGGTACCGTCTGGGTGGACCACGATCCCGGGCGTCGGGTGCTCCGGCTGCATATCCTCGACCTTGCGGACGAGGCATCGTGGATCCGCCTCATCAAGGAGCGGTACGAGCGGCCGCTGATCCGGATCTTCCAGTCATGAGCAGCCTGGTCGATTGCGCCACCTGGCTTGCCGCCGCCTGCATCGGGCTCGCGATGCTGCCTGCGACCTGGCGCGTGATACGCGGTCCCGCGGCGCAGGACCGGGTGCTCGGGCTCGATTCACTCTACATGAGCGCCATGCAGATGCTGCTGGTGTTCGGAATTCGCTCCGCCAGCGGCGTGTACTTCGAGGTGGCGCTGCTGATCGCCCTGTTCGGCTTCGTCGGCTCGGTGGCGCTCGCGAAGTTCCTGCTGCGCGGCGAGGTGATCGAGCCATGACGGGCATCGACTCGCCGTGGGTTGCCGTGCCGGTCGCGCTGCTGCTGCTGGCGGGCGGGCTGTTGACGCTGGTCGGGTCGATCGGCCTGCTGCGCCTGCGCGATTTCCAGGCGCGCATGCACGGCGCTTCCATGGGCGGCACGCTCGGCCTCGGCTGCGTCATCGTCGCCGCGGTCATCGGGGCCTCGGCGGCGGCGGGGCGCTTCATGCCCCATGCGCTGCTGATCACCGTGTTCGTCGTGATGACCGCGCCCGCGACGGCCATGCTCCTGATGCGCGCGAGCCTCTATCGCGCGCGCGCGAAGTCAGCCGCTGCCCCGCAGGACGTGATCGAGCGGTAGCGCGGTCGTGTGCCGGATGGCGCCCATCGCGAAGCTCGCGCTGATGTCGAGGAACTCGCAGCCGGCGATCAGCTTCTTGTACACGGTGCCGTAGCCTTCGATGTCCGGCACCACGATGCGCAGCAGGTAGTCCACGTCGCCGCTCATGCGGTAGATCTCGACCACTTCCGGGATCTGGTCGAGCGTATGCATGAAACGCTTGTACCAGGCCTCGCTGTGGTTCGAGGTCTTGACGGTGACGAAGACCGTCGTGCCGACATTCAGCTTCTTCGGGTCGAGCAGGGTCACGGTCCCACGGATGATGCCGGCCTCCTGCAAGCGACGGATGCGCCGCCAGCACGGGGCCTTGGACAGCCCGACCCGCTCGGCGATCTCGGCGACGCCCAGCGTCGCGTCGCGCTGCAGGAGGTCCAGTATTCCCCGATCTATCCGGTCCATGGGACAATGTTGCCGTACTTCGGCGAAACAGGAAACAGGATTGTCGAAAGTTCGGGGTCCGCACGGCAGTTTGAGCCCCTGTTGCGCCGCCGGATCGGTAGCGTACGCGGCATGACAATTCTCAAGGCCTTCACGGCGCACCCGCAGTCGGTCGGCGAGACCTACCTCGAGCACATGGGCGTGGCTTCGCGTTGCGGCGCCTCGATGGTGGTCGCAGGCCTCGCGTGCATCGTGCACGCGCTGTTGCCGTTCATGTTCGTCCGCACGGCGAGCGATTGCCTGACGCGGCTATACCAGCGCATGGTTGCGCAGCGCTCGCGCCTGCAGGCAGCAGCGGCCCCCGGCGTCGGCGTCCCCGGCGCACGCTGAATGGCGCTGTCCGCAGGTTCGCCCGCGGGCGCGTTGCGTGTCGCGGCGCCCGGCGTGGGGCTGGCGGTGGCGCTGGCGTTCGCCGCCAAGTTCGGCTCGCATGAAATCGGCGCCGCCTTCGTGCAGGGGCGGCCCTCACCGGTCAGCCCGGTGCTCCTTGGAATCGTCTTCGGAGTCCTGTGGCGCCACTTCATCGGCGTCGGCGCGCGCACGGAAACGGGCGTGCGCTGGATCCTCGGCACCTTGCTCGGCATCGGCATCGCGCTCGTCGGGCTGCGGCTGACCCTGCCGGGCCTCACCGGCGTCGGCCTGGTCGCGTTGCCGGTGGTCGTGCTGTGCATCACCGTTGCGGTCCTCGTCAGCAAGCTGGTCGGCCGCCTGCTCGGCCTCTCCCAAGGCCTGCAGAGCCTGCTCGCGGTGGGCTCGGCCGTTTGCGGCTGCACGGCAATCGTCGCAACCGCGCCCGCGATCAAGGCGCGCGACATCGATACCGGCACGGCGCTCACCTGCGTCGTGCTCATCGGCAGCCTCGGGATGCTCCTGTACCCGTGGCTCGCGTCGGCCGTGTTCGGCGGCGCGGCGCTGCCTGCGGGCGTGTTCCTCGGCTCGGCGATCCACGACACCTCGCAAGTGATCGGCGCATCGCTGATCTTTGCGCAGCAGTTCAACTCGCCGGACGCGGTTGCCGTAGCGAGCGCGACGAAGCTGCTGCGCAACCTGTCGATCATCGTGCTCGTGCCGCTGCTCGCCTGGGCCGCGCATGCGCAGGCGGCACGGGATGCCGGCGCCGCCGGCACTGTCGGCGGGCGCCACCGCCCGATGGTGCCCTGGTTCGTCGTCGTGTTCGTGCTGCTCGTCCTCGTGCGCGCACTCGGCGATCAGTATTTCGCGGCCGGGCCGGGCGCGTGGAGCGCTTTGCTCGGCGCCGCGCAGTCGACCTCCGAGCTATTCATGATCTGCGGCATGACCGCGGTCGGCCTCAACCTCTCGCTCTCCAACATGGGCCAGGTCGGCTTCCGCCCGGTCATCGCGGCGGCATTGATCGCGGTCGCGACGGCGACGACGAGCCTCGGGCTCACCTGGACCTTCGTGCGCTGGTTCAGCTGACCAGGTCAACGCCGTTCGCGGCGAAGCGCAGGCAGGCGTCGCGGGCAGCGGCGCGATCCGCGGCGGGCAGCACCGCCGCGCTCGCGAGTTCGACGAGGAGCGCCAGTTCGAGTGCGCGACCCAGGGTAAAGGCGAGCCGCCGCGCGCCGGCCTGGAGTTCCGGCCCGTCACCCGTCGCGGTGCGCCAGGCGATGCCATGTTCGACGGCCCTTACCGCCCGGTCCGCGGCGGCGCGCAGGCCTTCGTCCGCGCTCCTTGCCCGCGCGGCTGCCGCGCGGGCAAGGAGCGCAGCCACGCCCGCATCGAAGCCGGACCGCAGCAGCGCGTCGAGCGACAGGACGTTCGTGGTGCCTTCCCAGATCGGCAGCACCTGCGCATCCCGCAACAGCGCCGGCAGCATCGTGTCCTCGATGTAGCCCGCGCCGCCGAAGGCCTCGACCGTCTCGCTGAGCGCCGCGACCGCCTGCTTGCCGGTCAGCGCCTTCGCGATCGGTGTCAGCAGGCGCAGCAGCGCGCGGCCTTCCGCATCGAGCTCGGCCGCCTCGTCGCGTCCCAGGAGTTCGAGCAACAATGAAACCAGGACCGCGGCGCCCGCGCATTCGGCGTCGATGTCCGCCAGCGTGGCGGCGTGCAGCGGCAGGTCGATGAGGCGCGCACCGAAGGCGCGGCGGCGCTCCGCATAGTCCCTTGCGAGCAGGTAGCCATGGCGCATGCACGCGACCGCGCAGACGCTGTTCCAGGCGCGCGTGATGCGCAGCATCGGCTCGATCGCGCGCGTGCCGTGGGTGAGGCCGGCGACCGCAACCGCGCGCGTGCCGTCGAGGGTGAGTTCGGCGGTCGGCAGCTTGCGCGTGCCGAGCTTGTCCTTCAGGCGCTCGATGCGGATGCCGTTCAGGCGGCCGTCGGCGACTCGCGTCTCGAGATAGAAGAGCGCGAGCCCGCTGCCGCCGCGACCGCTGCCCTGCGGCCGCGCGAGGGTCAGCGCCATCTGCGAGGTCGCGGCGGAGGTGAACCATTTCCTCCCATGGAGGCTCCAGTGCCCGTCTTCGCCGGGAACGGCGCAGGTTTCGGCAGCACCGACATCCGAACCGCCGATCGTTTCCGTCATCCACTGGCCGCTCGTCCAGGCTTCGGCCGGCACGCGGCTCGTCAGGCGCGGCAGCGCGCGTTCGATGAGTGCGGCATGGCCCGAGTCATGCAGGGCACTCGCCGCGCCGTCGCTCATGGCGAGCGGGCAGGTGTACATGCCGCTGACCGGATGGAAGAGCTGCGCGAGCGCAAACTGGTGCGTGCGCGACCAGCAGCCGAAGCGGCGCTCGTACGGGATGGCGACCAGCCCGGAGCGCGCGGCGATGCGCGCGGCCTCACCCCAGAGCGGTGTCAGCTCGATGTGGTCGATGCGCGCGCCCCAGGCGTCCCAGTGGGTGAGGGTGGGCTCGCGCAACCGGTCTGCCACCTGCAACGGCCCGAGCACTTCCGTCGCCAGCGCTTCCATGTCCCGCAGCTCGGGTTCGATCGCACGCAGCATGCCGTCGGGCAGGCGCTGCGCAAGCACGCTGCGCAACAGCCAGTCGCCCGACCACGCGCGCGGCGCCGCGGGCGGCGATTGCAGGAACGATGCCACGGCTCCCATCAGCGCACCGCGCGATAGCCGCCCGGCACGCCGTGCGGCGACAGCACGAACTGCCACAACTGGTTCCTGCGTGCGCGGAAGGCCGCGGCGGATCCCAGCAGCCAGTAGCGCCACATGCGGCGGAACCGCTCGCCGTAGCGCGCGGCAAGCTCCGGCCAATGCGCGTCGAAGTTGTGCAGCCAGGCGAGCAGCGTGCGGTCGTAGTGGGGGCCAAAGCCATGCCAGTCCTCGATCACCCACAGGCGCTCGGCGGCGCGGGCGACCTGCGCCATCGAGGGCAGCATCGAGTTCGGGAAGATGTATTTCTCGATCCACGGATCGGTGCGGCGCACCGAGCGGTTCGAGCCGATCGTGTGCAGCAGGAAGAGGCCGTCGGGGGCGAGCAGCTCCCGCACCTTGCGCAGGTAGCGCCGATAGTTGCGCACGCCGACGTGCTCGAACATGCCGAGCGACCAGATGCGGTCGTAGCGCCCCGTGAGGCGGCGGTAGTCCTCGAGCCGGATCTCGATCGGCAGGTCCCTGCAGCGGGCGGCCGCCGTCGCCGCCTGGTTCTGCGAGACGGTGATGCCGGTCACCGTGACGCCATAACGCTCGGCCGCGAACCGCGCCGCGCCGCCCCAGCCGCAGCCGATGTCGAGCACCCGCATGCCGCGCTCGAGGCCGAGCTTGCGACAGACGAGGTCGAGCTTGGCTTCCTGTGCGCTGGCGAGGTCGCTGGCGCCTTCCCACCAAGCACAGCTGTAGATCATGCGCGGATCGAGCATGCGCTCGAACAGGTCGTCGCCGACGTCGTAGTGGCTGCGGCCGACGATGAAGGCGCGCCGCAGCCCCTGCGGGTTGCGAAGCAGCGCGAGCAGCGACATCCTGATCGCATCTGCGGTGCGCAGGCGGCGATCGAGGCCGCTGCGCAACAGGCGGGCCAGCATGTCGTCGAGCCGCTCGCAGTCCCACCAGCCGTCCATGTAGGCCTCGCCGGCGCCGAGCGATCCCTGCGCGAGCACCCGCGCGGGCATGCGCGGATCATGCACGACGATGTCCCAGGGCCGGCTGCCGCCGAGCACGACATCCGCAGGCTCGAGCAGGCGCGCGAGCGTGCGGTGCGCGGCGGCCGACGCCCCGGGTGGGGCGAAGGGCTGCGTGGCCATGCAGGCGCTACCCTACGACCACGGGGATGCCGGTGCAAATCGCGGCGGCTGGGGGAGTAGGATGTCCGCAAGGAGGACAGGCCATGAAGCACGGAATCAGGACGATTCTCTGGGCGGCCTGCGCAATGTGCTGCGCGGCGCCCGCCCTTTCAGGTGAAGAGGCGCCGAAGCTGACTGCCGAGCAGCAGGCCGTCATGGACGCCTATGCAAGGGCCGGAGCCCCTGGCGCTGCGCATCTCGCCCTTGCGGCGACGGTCGGCAACTACGACCTCAAGGTGAAGAGCTGGCAGGATCCGGGCGCACCGCCCGAGGAGGAGACCGGCACCGCCACCCGCCGGATGATCCTCGACGGGCGCGTGCTGGTCGAAATGCTGAACTCGAAGATGATGGGCACGCCCTTCACGGGGCACGGCATGACAGGTTACGACAACGTCAGCGGCGAGTACTGGGCGACGTGGAACGACAGCATGTCGACCGGCCTGATGGTGAGCCACGGAAGTTGCGATGCGCTGGGCGCCTGCACGTTCAAGGGCAGCTGGAACGACCCGCTCGCGAAGGGCCCGGTCGCCGCGCGCATGACGACACGCTGGATGGGCCCGACGACCCAGTTGTTCGAGATGTTCGGCCCCGGCAAGGACGGCAGGGAAGTGAAGATGGTGGAGATCACCTACACGAAGAAGTGACGGCTCCCGCGCGCCCTCAATGTGCCGTGGGCGCGCAGTCGAACGGCAGCCAGTGCGCCATGGCGGGCGCGTAACCCGCGAGCCAGGGGCCGGCAAGCGTGAGCGCGGCAGCCGCGAGCAGCGCGGCGCCGGCCGCGCGCCGCGCCGCGGGCCGCGCGGCGTAACCGAGGAAGCGCTGCGCACCGAGCGCCGTCGCGAGCATCGCGGGGGCGGTGCCGAGCCCGAAGGTGGCCATCGTCGCGGCCGATTCCGCGGCATCGAGCTGCAGTCCCGCGATCATCAGCATCGTGTACACGATGCCGCAGGGCATCCAGCCCCAGATCATGCCGAAGCCGAATGCGCGGGGCAGCGATGTCACGGGCAGGAACCTCCGGCCGAGCGGCGCGAGCTTCGGCCACAGGCGCTTGCCGATGCCGCTACCCGGGTCGCGCAGGCTGCCGAAGGCCACCAGTGCGCCGATGGCGAGCGCGAGTGCGGCGAGCACGCGCAGCGCGCGGCGCACCGCTTCGATGTCGAGCCAGTCGACCACGGCACCGAGCGTGCCGCCGAACAGGAGCCCCGCGATCGCGTAGGAAGCGATGCGGCCCGCCTGGTAGCCGGCGAGCAGCAGCGGCTGCGGCCCGCCATCGGCGCGCTTCGCCGTGGCGATCCCGAGCGCCGCGGTGATGCCACCGCACATCAGGACGCAGTGGCCGCTCGCGACGAGGCCGAGCAGCAGCGCCGCGCCGAGCGTGACCGGATCGGTCAGGGGGGCGGCTCCGCGGGAGGCGACCCAGGCGCTTGCGTGTCGAGCCCTGGCTGCGCATCCGGGTCATCGAGCAGCGGCAGCAGCCGCGGCGTGTCGAGGTCGTCGAACTGGTCGTGATCGACGGCCCAGAAGAAGGCGATGCCCGCGCCGACCAGCAGCAGGATCGAGATCGGGATCATGACGAGGAGGATGTTCATGCCGTGGCCGGCGAGTGCAGCACAGGCAGTGCGGGTTCGCGTGCATTCCGTCGCCCGATGCGCAGCGCGTTCAGCACCACGACGAGCGAGCTTGCCGACATGCCGATCGCCGCGAGCCAGGGTGGCACGAAGCCGAGGGCGCCGAGCGGCACGACCGACAGGTTGTAGCAAAGCGCCCAGCGCTGGTTCTGGCGCAGGATCGCGAGCGTCTCGCGCGCGATGGCGCGTGCCTCGGCAAGGGCGCCAAGGCGCTCACCGGTGAGCACGATGTCGCTCGCGGCTTGCGCGAGCTCCGCGCCGCTCGCCAGCGCGACCGACACGTCGGCGCCGGCGAGCACCGGTGCGTCGTTCAAGCCGTCGCCGACGGCGATGACGCGCGCGCCCTGCGCCCGCAGCGCTTCGAGGCGCGCGAGCTTGTCCTGCGGCCGCTGCCGCGCGGCCCAGCGGGCGATGCCGAGCCGGGTTGCAACGGCCGCCACCTTGCCGGGTCCGTCGCCGCTCGCGATCTCAGGCGTGAGGCCTGCCGCGACGAGGGCCGAGACGGTGGCGGGTGCGTCATCGCGCAGCCGTTCGGCGAGGCGGAAGGCCGCGATGGGCGTTCCATCCCGCGCCAGCACGACCGCATCGGCGAGGGCTGGCGGAATGTTCCCGCTCGCGAGCGCGAAGTCGGCGCGGCCGAGCCGCAGGCGGCGGCCGTCGATCATTCCTTCGAGCCCAGCGCCGGCCTCGGCGCGTGGCGCGAGCACCGCGGGCAGCACGGCATCGTCGCCGGTCGCCGCCGTGAGGGCGCGCGAAGCCGGGTGACGACTGCCGCGGGCGAGTGCCGCCGCGAGCGTGAGCGCCTGCTGCCGGTCGAGGTCCGCGAACGTGTCGATGCCCTCGAGGCTGGGCGTCGGCTCCGTGAGCGTCCCGGTCTTGTCGAACACCACGTGCGTGGCGCGCGCGAATCCCTCGATGGCGTCGGGGCGCGTGACCAGCACGCCGTGGCGGGCGAGCACGCCCAGCGCACGGGTGAAGGCGGCGGGTACGGCGAGCGCAAATGCGCACGGACAGGAGACCACCAGCACGGCGAGGGTCGCGGTGAAGGCGCGTGAAGGATCGAAGAAGCTCCAGCCGACCGCGGTCAATGCGGCGAGCGCCAGCACGCGCGCGACGAACCCGCTGGCCGCGCGTTCGCCCGCGACGGCGAGCCGCGGCCGCTCGGTTGCTGCCCGGGTGACCAGCGCCACGATGCCCGCCAGCACTGTGTCGGCGCCCACGCGCACGACCCGCAGTTGCGTGGGACCCTCGACGAGGATGCTGCCCGCGACGAGGGTGTCGCCGCGCGTCTTCACGACAGGCGTCGACTCGCCCGAGAGCAGCGACTCGTCGACGCGGCATCGATCGCCCTCGAGCACGCCGTCGGCTGGCACGCCGGCGCCAGGCGCGAGGTGCACGCGATCGCCGGCGACGAGTTCGATGGCGCCGACGCGCTCGAGCGAGCCGTCGGCGCGTATCCGGTCGGCGAGATTGGGCGTGAGGCGCGCAAGGGCGTCGGTGAGGTCGCCCGCGCGGTGCCGCGCACGCATCTCGAGGTAGCGGCCGGTGAGCAGGAAGAAGACGAACATGCTGACCGAATCGAAGTAGACCTCGGCGCCGCCGCGCCAGGCCTCGATCACGCTGGCGCCGTAGATCAGTGCGATCGCGATCGCCACCGGCACGTCCATGCCGAGCCGGCGCGCGCGCAGCGTGCGCAGGGCGCCAGCGAAGAACGGCCGCGCGGCGTAAAAGACCACCGGGGTTGCCACCAGCAGGCCGATCCAGCGCAGCAGATCGCGGGAGGTGTCGTCGATGCCGTCGAAGGCGCCGAAGTACAGGCCGCTCGCGTACATCATGGCCTGCATCGAGCCGAAGCCCGCCACCACGAGCTGCTTGAGCGCGGTGCGCTGCTCGCGGCGGCGCGAATCGTCGAGCGCCGCCGCGTCGAGCGGCAACGGTCGATAGCCGGCGCGCAGCAACACCTCGAGGATGGCCGCGAGCGAGCACCGCCCCGCCTGCCACACGATGCGCGCACGCCGCGCCGTGGCGCTCACCTGCACGCCCAGGATGCCCGGCAGGGCCGCGAGGCTGCGCTCGATCAGCCACACGCAGGCCGAGCAGCGCAGTCCTTCGATCAGCAGGAGGGCCTCGTTCGCATCGCCGTCGAGCGCTCGCACGACATGCCGCGCAAGTCCCGGCCGCGACCAGGCGTCGCTCGTGCGAGCGGACTCGCCGGCGTCCGGTGCGCGTGGCGCGGGCGCGCTGCGCAGGCGGTAGTAGTCCGCGAGGCCGAGCTGCTCGATCCATTCGGCCGCCGCGCGGCAGCCCTGGCAGCAGACGGCGCGGTTCACGCCCGCAACGGTCGCGCGCGGGGCATCGGCCGCTGGCAGCGGCTCACCGCAATGCCAGCAGCCGTCCGTGCTCACGGCGGCGCCTCGGGGGGCGGGGCACGCCCCGCCGGCATCCTGAGCACGGTGCTGCCCGAGGTCGGCAGGGCCTCATCGTCATGGCGGGCGCCGAGCACGATCATCGCGATGCAGCCTGCGATCGTCGCCGCGAACAGCACGGCACCCAGCCACACGACGGGCTGGCGATACCATGCCGCGTGCGCGTTCATAGCCGGGCCAGTCGCTCCTGCGATTGCGAGCGCAGCCAGGCGATGATGGCGCGCGTGTCGCTTTCCGTCAGGCGGGCCTTCCACGCGGGCATCACGCCGTGCGCGCCGTCGGTGACGGTCTTCTCGATCATCGCGAGGTCGCCCTTGCCCCAGGTCCAGGTCGAATCGGCGAGGCGCGGCGCGCCGAGCATCGGGTTGCCTTCGCCGTTCGCGCCGTGGCAGGCCGAGCACACGACGAACTCGGCGGCGCCGGCTGCCGCCCGCGCCCCGTCATGCGGCGCGCCCGACAGGCTCAGCACGTAGTTCGCGACGTCGGTCACCTTGCCCGCGCCGATGCTGCCGAGCGCGGGCATCACGCCCTGGCGCCCCTCGAGGATGCTCGTCGCGATCGACGCGTCGTCGCCGCCCCAGATCCAGTCGGCGTCGACGAGGTTCGGCGCGCCGAGCCGCGGATTGCCGCGCGCATCGCGCTGGTGGCAGGCCGCGCAATTGTCGATGAACAGGCGCTCGCCGATCTGCTGCGCCTCGGGATTGGCCGCGAGTTGCGCGGGCGTGAGGCTCGCGAACTGTGCCTGCAGGTCCGCGATGTTGGCGTCGTTGCGGGCGACGTCGAGCGCGAGTTCCTGGTGCGATGACCAGCCGCGCAGCCCCTGGAAGCCGCCGAAGCCGGGGAACATCAGCAGGTAGCCGCACATCCAGATGAAGAACGCCGCCGAAGCCACCGTCCACCAGCCCGGCAGGCGCCGCACGCTCTCGCGCAGCACGCCGTGCGCCCAGACGTGGCCCGTCGTGCCGTCCTCGAGCACGGGGATCTCCACTTTCTGCGCCCACATGAAAAGGAACAGCGTGATGCTGCCGTTCAGCACCACGAGGAACATGACCCACAGGGACCAGAAGGTGCTCATTGACGATCCTCCGCGTCGTCCATCGGCATGCGCGCAAGCCGGTCGTATTTCGGCTTGTGGCCCGTGTGCCAGACCCACACCCAGATGGCGACGAACAGCAGCATCAGCAGCACCGTTGCGACGCCCGCGACCTGCAGCAGGGTGCCGTTCATGGCGCGGCCTGCGCCTCGGGCGGCAGCCCGAGGCCCTGCAGGTAGGCGACCAGCGCATCGAGCGAGGTCTTGCCTTCGAGCGCCGCGGGCGCCCCCGCGAGGTCCTCATCGGTGTACGGGTCGCCGAGGCGCCGCAGCGCGCGCATGCGCGCGACGATGTCGCCGGCGTCGATCTTCTCCCCGGCGAGCCACGGATAGCCGGGCATGTTCGAGGCCTTCACGACCGCACGCGGATCCATGAGGTGCAGTCGCTGCCACTCGTCCGAGTACTTGCCCCCGACACGCGCGAGGTCGGGTCCCGTGCGTTTCGATCCCCACTGGTGCGGGCGGTCGTAGACCGACTCGCTCGAGATCGAGTAGTGGCCGTAGCGCTGCGTCTCCGCGCGCAGCGCGCGGATCATCTGCGTGTGGCAGGTGTAGCAGCCTTCGCGCACGTAGATGTCCTTGCCCGCGAGGCGCAGCGGATCGTAGGGCTTTACGCCCTCGACCGCGGTGATCGCGTGCGCCTCGACGAACAGCGGCGTGATTTCGGCGAGGCCGCCGATCGACACCATGATCGCGGTCAGGATGCCGAGCTTGCCGGCATGCTTCTCGATCGCCTCGAAATACCTGTAACCCTTGGCCATGGTTTTCTCCTCAGGCGCGCGCCGGCACGGGCGCGGGCACCTGGTGCGGCTCGGGCTCCGGGATAGGCACCGGGATCGGCTTGATCAGCCGCGCGCGCGCATCCTCCGCCGTGTGCCACAGGTTCCACGCCATCACGATCATGCCGCCCACGATCAGCAGGCCGCCGAGGAAGCGGATCAGGTAGAAAGGCCGCACGGCGATCAGGCTGTCGATGAACGGGTACAGCAGCGCGCCGTTGGCGTCGGTTGCGCGCCACATCAATCCCTCGGTGACGCCCGCGGTCCACATCGAGGCGACATAGAGGATGAGGCCGGCCGTATGCATCCAGAAATGCAGCTCCATCGAACGCTTCGAGTGCATCGCGGGGCGCCCGAGCGCGCGCGGTGCCATCGCGTACAGCGAGCCGATCGTGATCATGGCGACCCAGCCGATCGCGCCGGAGTGCACGTGCGCCACCGTCCAGTCGGTGTAGTGCGAGAGCGAATTGACGGTCTTCACCGCCATCAGTGAACCCTCGGTGGTCGCGGCCGCATAGAACACGAGCGCCATCACCATGAACTTCGCCGCGGGATCGGAAGCGACGCGCTGCCATGAGCCGTTGAAGGTCAGCAGGCCGTTGGCCGCGGAACCCCAGCTCGGCATCAGGAGCAGGATCGAGAACGCCATGCCGACCGATTGCACCCAGTCGGGCAGGGCGGTGAACAGCAGGTGGTGCGATCCTGCCCACATGTAGACCGAAATCAGCGCCCAGAAATTCACGATCGAGAAGCGGTAGCTCCACAGTGGCTGCTGCGCCTGGCGCGGCACGAAGTAGTACATCATCCCGAGGAAGCCGGCGGTCAGGAAGAACGCCACCGCGTTGTGCCCGTACCACCACTGCACCATCGCATCGACCGTGCCCGAATAGACCGGATAGGACTTGGTGAGCGACACGGGGATGACGATGTTGTTGACGATGTGCAGCAGGGCGACGGCGATGATGAATGCGCCGTAGTACCAGTTCGCGACATAGATGTGCTTGATGCGCCGCCGCGCGAGCGTCGCGAAGAACACGGTGCCGAAGCTGACCCAGACCGCGGCGACCAGCAGGTCGATCAGCCACTCGGGCTCGGCGTATTCCTTGCTCTGCGTGATGCCGAAGGGCATCGTCGCCATCGCGAGCACGCAGACGAGCTGCCAGCCCCAGAAGGTGAGCGTGGCGAGCTTTGGCAGCGCGAGGCGCGTATGCCCGGTGCGCTGCACCACGTAGTAGCAGGTGCCCATCAGCGCCGAGCCGCCGAAGGCGAAAATCACGCCAAAGGTGTGATCGGGCCGCAAGCGGCTGAAGGTGAGCCAGGGCGTATCGAAATTGAGGGCCGGCCAGGCGAGCTGGGCGGCGACGAAGACGCCGACACTCATCCCGACGACACCCCAGACGGCGGCGGCGAGCAGGAAGAGGCGAACGACGCGATCGTTGTAGGTTTCGGTATTTGGCATGCGACAACTCCGGGCCGGGCGCGCGCATTATGACGCGCCCGACGCTGCATCGCAGCCGGGATTTGTACGAAGGCTAGCTGCGTTCGACGAGCCAGACCGTGAGATTTATCAAATCCTCGACGCTGCGCAGGCTCGAATTGTTGATCCGGTACTTGCCGGCCACGATCAGGGTCGGCGTGCCTTCGACCCGGTAGGCCTTCACGAGGTCGTCCGCTTCCTTCATTTTCATGTCGATCTCGAACGATTGCGCGGTCTCGAGCACCTGCTGCTGCGTGACGCCGCCGACGCGCGCGTAGAAGCGCGCCACGGCGCCCAGGGTGGGTTGCGGCTTCTTCAGTTCACGCGTGACGGGATCGACGACCGCCAGCTCACCCGTTTTCCAGATCGCGTCGTACATCGCCTCGTGGGTGCGATCCGCGATGCCGAGATGCTGCGCCGTGAGGTAGGCGCGCTGGAACAGCGGCCAGGATTCCGCGGGGTTCCAGGAGGCCGGCAGGTAGGCGAGCTGCGCCTTCTTCGGCAGCTTCGCCTCGAGTTCCGCCATCACGGGCCGGAACTGGTTGCAGGCGGGGCATCCGTAGGAGAAAACCTCGAGGACTTCCACCTTGCCTGCCGGCACATGGGTCGGCTGGGCCGGTACGACCAGGGCGTAATGACGACCCTCGACCCAGCGCGCTTCCTCTGCGTGAGCCGCGCCGGCCAGGCCGGCGGTCAGGGCGATCAGGGCCGTCAGAATGCGAAGTTTCCTCACCCGGGCGTCCTCCAGACAAAAAAGCCATGGTACCGACCGGAAAAGGCCCGCGCGAGTTCCACGCCGGGCCCGGCGAATGCTAGGGTCGGGCGATTCACGTGAAGGAGCCCTGCATGAAGCGCAAGACGTCCCCTCATTCCCTCTCCCGACGCGACATCCTCGCCGCTGCGGGGATCGCGGGCCTCGGCGCGGTGGCCGCATCCGCGGGGCCGGTCCCGGCGCCGAAAGCCGGCGGGCAGGCCGTTGGCGGCGCGGGCGCGATTTCCGTGATGAAGCGGGGCGTTTACGCCACGGTGCCGCTGCGGCAGGAGGCCATCAACGTGTCGGCGCTGCAGTCGCGCCTGATGTCGATCGACCTGAAGGACCGCGAAGCGACGCTCAAGCGCAACCTCGCGCACGTGGTGAAGCTGATCGACTATGCGCAGGGCTCGGGACCGGAGTGGGGCGGCGAGCGGCGCTGGGGCGCGAAGCAGGATCTCGTCTGCATGCACGAGTTCCCGATCCAGGGCTGGCAGCCCTGGAACCGCGCGGAACTGCAGCAAGTGGCTTTCGACTTGCCCGGCCCCGAAACCGCGGTGATCGGCGAGCGCGCGAAGCACTACGGCTGTTACATCGCATTCGGCTGCTATGCGCGGGACAAGGACTGGCCGGGCCACATCATCAACATGTCGGTGATCGTCGGGCCCGACGGCAATATCGTGAGCAAGCAATGGAAGGCCCGCAACATCCTCGGCGCCTTCGGCGGCATCGGGCTCATCGGCACGACCGTGTACGACGTGCTCGATCGCTACGTCGAAATGTACGGCTGGGACGCGACCCTGCCGGTCGCGCGCACCGACATCGGCAACATCGCGATGACCGCGGTGGGCATGGAGCCCATGCTCTACCAGGCGCTCGCGATGAAGGGCGCCGAGATCCTGATCCTGACGGTGACCGGGGGGTCGAACTCCGAACAGGCGATCCAGACCGCGCGCGCGACGCGCACCTATTGCGTCGGCGTCGGCAACTCGGTTTCGCCCGACAATCCCGGGTTCGCGGAAGCGGTCGGCGCGCGCGACGAGGGCACCGCCATCGTCGATCCGCGCGGCGTGGCGCTTGCGAAGTCGGCCAATCACCACGAGGATATCGTCTCGGCGCGCGTGGCCATCGGCGATTTCCGCCGCACCCGCTCGCCGGTCGAATACCCGATGGCGCTCCTGCTGCCCGTGTTCGAGCAGTACGTGCCGTCGGTGCAGCCCGGCGGCTTCCTCGAGCAGTTGCCGAACGACTACCAGGAGGCCGGCGCGCTCCTGAAGCGCCGCTCCGCCCGCAAGTGATGGAAGGTTGAAGGCCCGATGAAGAACAACTGGAGACGCGAAACCATCGCCGTGCACGGGGGCTACACGCCCGATCCGACGACGCGCGCCGTCGCCGTGCCGATCTACCAGACCGTCGCGTACGCATTCGACGACACCCGGCATGGCGCCGATCTCTTCGACCTCAAGGTCGAAGGCAACATCTATACGCGTATCATGAACCCGACGCAGGCGGTGCTCGAGCAGCGCGTCGCGGCGCTCGAGGGCGGCATCGCGGCGCTGGCGCTCGCCTCGGGGCAGGCGGCGGTGACCTACGCGATCATGACGATCGCCGAGGCGGGCGACAACATCGTGGCGGCGAGCACGTTGTATGGCGGCACCTACAACCTGTTCGCGCATACGCTGCCGCAGTACGGCATCGAAGTGCGCTTCGCCGACTACCGCGAGCCGGATGCCTTCGCGCCGCTCATCGATGCGCGCACCAAGGCGGTCTTCTGCGAATCGGTCGGCAACCCGCTCGGCAACGTGACCGATTTCGAGCGGCTCGCGCGCCTCGCGCATGCGCACGGGCTGCCGCTGATCGTCGACAACACCGTGCCCACGCCGCACCTGTGCCGGCCGTTCGAGCACGGCGCGGACATCATCGTGCACTCGCTCACGAAGGGCATGGGCGGGCACGGCACGAGCGTGGGCGGCGCCATCGTCGATTCCGGCAAGTTCCCCTGGGCCGAGCACAAGGCGCGCTTCCGCCGCCTGAACGAGCCCGACGTCAGCTATCACGGTGTCGTGTACACCGAGGCGCTCGGGCCGGCGGCCTATATCGCGCGGGCGCGCGTGGTGCCGCTGCGCAATACCGGGGCGGCGATCTCGCCGTTCAACGCCTTCCTGATCCTGCAGGGCATCGAGACGCTCGGCCTGCGCATCGATCGCATCAGCGAGAACGCACGCGCGGTGGCGCGGCACCTTGCCGGCCACGCCAAGGTGGGTTGGGTGCGGTATGCGGGCCTCGAGTCGCACCCCGACCATGCGCTCGTGAAGAAGTACCTCTCGGGCAAGGCGCCCGGCATCCTCACGTTCGGCGTCAGGAGCGGCCGCGCCGGCGGCGAGCGGTTCCAGGATGCACTGAAGCTGGTCACGCGCCTCGTCAACATCAGCGACGCGAAGTCGCTCGCCTGCCATCCGGCCTCGACCACGCACCGCCAGCTCGCGCCCCACGAACTCGCGAAGGCGGGCGTGAGCGAGGACATGGTGAGGCTCTCGATCGGCATCGAGCACATCGACGACATCATCGAGGACATCGACCAGGCGCTCGCGCAGGCATAGCGGCCTGTCGGGCGGCGGAGACAGTTTCGGGCCGCAAGGGCGCCTCCTTATCATGGCGCCATGACAGCAACTGAATTGCGGCGCACGCCGCTGCTCCTGGCGGCCCTCCTCGTCCTGGCGCCCCGCGGGCATGCGGCGGAAATCGACCTTTTCCCCGGGCATAGTTTCGAGGAGGCCGTCGAAGCGCTCACTCCGGGTGACACGCTGATCGTGCACGCTGGTACCTATGCCGACGCAGGCCGGATCAGCATTGGCGTGCGCGGCACGGCGGCCGCGCCCGTCCTGATCAAGGGTGCGGATGGCGAAGCGTTGCCGCTCATCACCCGCAATGCGGGCGCACCGGTCCAGAACACCATCAACATCGAAGGCGCCACCTGGCTGCGCCTCACGCGGCTCGAGATCACGGGCAACGGTGGCGATGCCATCAACATGAGCGGCACCCCGTCGTTCATCACGCTCGACAACCTCGAGATCCACGACGTCGATGTCGGTATCAACTTCCGCTCGTCGATGAACGACATCACCGTGCGCCACAACCACATCCACCACACCGGCAAGGACGGTGGCACCGGCGAGGGCATGTACGTCGGCTGCAACGATGCGACCTGCGTCGTGTCGCGTGCCCTGATCGAGAACAACTGGATCCACGATACGCAAAATTCCACGCAGGGCGATGGCATCGAGGTCAAGCACGGCTCGCACTCGAACATCGTGCGCGACAACGTGATCTACAACACGGGCTATCCCTGCGTGCTCGTGTACGGAACGGTCGGCCAGCCCGTCAATGTCGTCGAGGGCAACGTGATGTGGAACTGCGGCGACTCCGGCATCCAGGCCGCGGCGGACGCCATCATCCGCAACAACATCATCCTCGACGGACCCGGCAATGGCTTCAACTCGCAGCCCCACCAGGCTGCGACGCCCTCGAACCTGCAGTTCGTGCACAACACGGTGGTGGGCGGCAGCCCCTGCCTGCGGCTCTCCGGCTGGAGCGGTCGGCCGGGCCTCGTGCTCGCGAACAACGCGATCTATTGCGACGCCGACGATTTCGCGATCGGTGGCCTCTCGGGTGTCACGGTCACGGGCAATGTCGTCACTCCCGCAACGAGCGCGCTGCCCGCGGCGGGCTATCGCGTCGGGCAGACCGCGACACTCGATCTCACTGATGTCGCGCAGCACAACGTCTATCCGCGTGCAGGTTCGCGCGTGATCGATGCCGCAAGCGCGGCGCACGTCACAAGCCTCGATTTCAACGGCAATGCCCGCAGCGGCACGCCCGACGCGGGCGCCTACGACTACACGACGGCGCAGAATCCGGGCTGGGCCGTCGTGGCGGGCTTCAAGAACGCATCGGCGCAGCCGCAGCCGCCGGATCTGGCGCTATCGGCCAATCCGCTGTCGGTCGCGGTGGGTGGAGGGACGCAGATCAACTGGAACGCGACCAGCGCAACGGCCTGCACCGCGAGCGCAAGCCCGGCGACGAGCGGCTGGAGCGGCACGAAGGGGCCGACAGGCAGCGAGGGGATCAGCGGTCTTGCCGCGACCACGCAGTTCAACCTGTCGTGCAGCAATGCCGCGGGGAGCACGAGCCGGTCGGTGACTGTCACCGTGGTCGCCGCTCCAGCGCCCACCGTGAGCCTCGCCGCAAGCCCGGCGACGCTGGCCGCCGGCGAGCGCTCGACGCTGACCTGGAGCAGCACGAATGCAACGGGCTGCACGGCCACGGGCGCCTGGGCGGGCAACAAGGCGAGCGCCGGCAACGAACAGAGCGCTGCGCTTGCGACGACGAGCACATTCACGCTCGCGTGCACGGGCGGGGGCGGTTCGGCCGAGCGGTCGGTCACCGTGACGGTGACGACCGGCGGCGGCACGCCGCCTCCCGCTTCCGGTGGCGGCGACGGCGGTGGCGGTGGCGGCGGCGCGGTGGGCTGGCCACTGCTCGGCGCCCTGCTTGGACTGGCTGCGCGCCGTCGGCGTCGCTCATGACGGGCTGAGGTGCGGGGCGCGGCCATGTAAGCTGCGCCCATGAACAACGAAAAGCGTCCCGGGTCTTCTGTCGCTTCCTCCTGTCGGCGCGCGAGCGGCGCGGCGAGATGGAGCCTTTGCCTGCTGCTGGCCGGGTGCGCAGGAAATCCGCCGGCCACCCAGCCGGTTGCCCAGCCGACCCCGCTCGAGCTCCGCCTGGGCGGCGAGGTTGCAGCGTTCGCCGCCGCGGACAAGGCATCGTTTCCTGCGCCCTGCGAGGTCCTTTTCGTCGGGTCTTCGAGCTTCCGGATGTGGAGTTCCCTCGCGCAGGACATGGCGCCGCTGCCGGTGATCAACCGCGGCTTCGGCGGCTCGCACATCGAGTACGTCAATCGCTGGTTCGAGCCACTCGTGGCGGCCTATCGGCCGAGCGCGATCGTCTTCTATGCCGGTGAGAACGATCTCGACGCCGGCAAGTCCCCGCAGCGCGTGATCGCGGATTTCGACGCGTTCCTCGCGCTGAAATCGGCGGCCCTGGGCGCGGTGCCGGTCTACTTCATACCGCTGAAGCCCTCGAAGCTGCGCTTCGCCCAGTTTGCGCAGCAGTCCGGGGTCAATGCCGCGATCCGGGCGCGCGCCACGCAGCGCACCGACCTGTTCTACATCGATGTCGTCTCGCCGATGCTCGAGGAGGGCCGGCCGAAAGACATCTACCTGGCCGACGGCCTGCACATGTCGCGCGACGGCTACGCGATCTGGACTCCGCTGGTGCGCGGCGCCCTGTTGCCGGGCGCGGAGGCCAGGACTGCGCGTTGCCTCAGCCGGGAAGCTGCCAGCCGATGACGTGATAGCAGGCGAGCACGCTTGCGAGCACGAGCCCCGCCACGCCGATCGTTGCGAGCGGCCAGCGGCCGCGCCCGGCGGCGGGCGGCGATCGCCATGCGAACACGAGTGTCGCGACGGCGAGCAGCAGCAGCAGGTTGGCGCAGGCGACGAACAGGGCGAGCGGGCCCTGATTGCCGCCGAATAGCTCGAGCAGCATGCCCGTTCCCCTGTCGATGCCCTGATAGGCCATGACCGGCAGGGCGAGCGCGAGCACCACGGTCACGAGGCCTGCGACGCGTGCCGTGCCGCGCGCGCGGCGCAGCGCGAGCGCGCCGCCGATCACGCACAGGAGCAGCGCGCACAGGCACAGGTAGGCGTGCAGCAGCGGATGCTGGTACCAGGCGATGCGCGTCGAGGTGTAGATGCCGAGGTCCGGCACCATGACCGGGGCGCCGACGCGTGGATCGTCGCGGATCACCGCCTGGTTGCGCGCGGGCGCATCGAGCACGAAAACGCCGGGCGCGCTGGCTGGCCGCCACGGACCGCTGCCGGCGATGTCGAGCCCGCCATCGCGAGGTGCGATGCGCGCGATGCCGCCGCCGAGGAAGATCAGGTCCACCACCGACTCCGCCGTCGTGAAGACACGCCGGTCCGGCCGGTACCAGCCGGCGAGCGATGCGCCGACGGTGCCCGTCGCCGCGGGCGGCAGCGGCCGGTGTTCACCGAGGAATCGCGTGAGGAACGTCTTGACGTAGGGCAGCCCCGAGACGACGGCGGGAGAGGCCGCGGGCTCGATCCAGGGCGCCAGCAGAGTGCGCAGCGCGAAGCTCGCGCCCGGTGGCGGCGCTTCGCTCATGACGCTGACGAAGACCCCGGTGTCCTGCGACGGCAGCAGGGTCATCCAGCTGTGGAACCCCTCCCAGTTGCCGCCGTGCGCAATCGTTTCGACGCCAGCCCAGTCCTCGACGAAGAACACCATGCCAAGGCCGGTCGATTCCGGCGCATTGCCGGCGCGGCGCGTGTGCAGCGCGGCGAGCGCCCGCTCGGACAGCACGGGTCGGCCGTCCGGTCCGCCGGCGGGGCGGGCACGCAACTGGGCCATCATGTAGCGCGCCATGTCATCCGCGGTGGTGACGATCGAGCCCGCGGCGGCGATTGAAGGGTTGATCGCCGTATACGGCAGCGGTTGCTTCGAGCCATCGGGCAGGATGACGGCGGGGCGGCCGAGACCCTCCGGCTCCCGCACATCGCTCGGCAGTTGCGTGTGCGACATGCCGAGCGGCTCGAACAGGCGCTCGCGCATCACCTGCGCGATCGGCTGGCCGGTGATGTCCTCGACGACTCGCCCGAGCAGGGCGATGCCGAAATTCGAGTACTCGGCGCGCACGCCGGCGGGGCGCACGTAGGCGGGGCGCAGCTTGTCGAACCCGGCCGCTGGCAGGCGCGCCGGAACGGGGCGCAGCGCGCCGATCGCGTAGGCGCGATCCTCGAAGCCCGCGGTGTGCGTCAGCAGGTGGTGCAACGTGATGTCGACGCCGCCGTTGGCGGGCAACGCGTAGTCCTTCAGGTAGCGGTTCACCGGATCGTCGAGCGACGCGATGCGCCCCTCGTCGAGCAGTTGCGCGAGCAGGGAGGCGGTGAAGGTCTTGGTGATCGAGCCGATCCTGAACCGGGTGGCCGCCGGGTCGACCGCGCCCTCGCGCGAGTAGTCGGCGCGCCCGTAGCCCTTCGAGAAAATGAGCGCGCCATCGCGCACGACACTGACCGTCAGGCCCGAAAACTCCTGGCGCGCGAGCGCGGGCGGAAAGGTCTCCCCGGCCCAGGCGGCGACGCTCGCGGCGTCGATCGCCGGCAGCGCAGCGGGTGCCGCGGGCGCTGCCCGCAGGGGTATGCTTGCAAGGGCCGCAACGGCGAAAAAAGCAGGTCCCCGGCGGCGGCTATGGCGTGCAGTGCGCATTTTGGGTATTTTTTCGTTATGAGCAAAGATTCTCTATACAGGAAATTATGGGCGGCTGTCATGTGCGGACACCCGATGGTCCCGTCATGATCCGTGCGGCCGCCCCGGCCGGCGCCGCGGCGCCACGCGAGCCCCGCCCGGCCGTCGGTGCCCGCATCCGCCAGTTGCGGCGCGCGCGTCGCTGGACGCTGAAGCGGCTCAGCGAAGCGTCACAGATCCCGCTGTCGACCCTGTCGAAGGTCGAGACCGGCATTGTTTCGCTCAACATCGAAAAGCTCCTCAAGGTCTGCACGGCGCTCGGCGTCGACGTGATGCAGCTCGTCGCACCGGTCGACGGCGCGGCCGAGCCGGACGAGGCCGCGCGCGGCCCGGTGGTGACCGGCCGGCGCAGCGTCACGCGCAAGGGCGACGCACGCCGCGTCGAGACCGAGCGCACCGTTTACGAGCATCACGCGATCGACTTCCTGCATCGCAAGCTGATGCCCGCGGTCCTCGAGGTGAAGGCCGGGCATTCGCCTGAACTGCTGCGCCACCAGGGCGAGGAGTTCATCTACGTGCTTGCGGGCACGGTGGAAGTGCTGAGCGAGTTCTACGAGCCGACCGTCCTCAAGGCCGGCGAGAGCATCTACATCGATTCGTCGATGGCGCACAACGTGCGGGCGGTCGGCGGCAAGCCGGCGCGCGTGCTGAACATCATGACGAGTTCCGGCCGGGAGCCTCAGGCGAAGCGCTGAGGCGCATAGTCGCGCGGTTCGAGCGCCGGCCGCACTCCCTCGACAAGGTCGGCGAGCAGCCGTCCCGAGCCGTCCGCGAGCGTCCAGCCGAGGTGGCCGTGTCCCGCATTGACAAAGAGGCCGCGCGGCCCGCATGGACCGATGCAAGGCACGCCATCGGCGCTCATCGGGCGCAGCCCCGCCCACGAGGTCACGCTGCCCGACAGCAGGCGCGCCGCATGCGCCGGCAGGACGGCGGATAGCAGGCCGCGCAGGTTGCCGAGCCGGGCCGCATCGAGCCGGGTGTCGAAGCCGGTGAACTCGGCGGTTCCGGCGATGCGCAGGCTCGCGCCGAGCGGGGTCAGTGCCGCGTGCAAGGCATCGTCGACGATTGGCAGGGCGAGTGGCGCCGGCGTCGCGTCGTCCGCGGCGGGCGTGCAGGTGATCGAATAGCCCTTGACCGGCGCAATCGGCAATTTCACCCCGCAGCCGCGCAGGAGGAAAGGCGCATGGCAGCCCGTGGCGACGACGATCGCGTCGGCCGGGATGCGTTCGCGCGCCGTGCGCACGGCCTGCACGCGGCCGCCGCCGGCGTCGATCGCGCGCGCTTCGCAGCCGAAACGCAGCCGCACGCCGCGCCGTTCCGCCGCCGCGCACAGTCGTTCCGTGAAGAGGCGTGCATCGCCGGACTCGTCCTTCGGGAAATGCAGGCCGCCGACGATGCGATGGGCCACGTCGGCGAGCGCCGGCACGAGATCGAGGACCTGCGGGCGATCGAGCGGGCGCACGGTGATGAGTTCCGGCGCGAGCGTGCCCGCCTTGCGCAGGCCCGCCTCGAAGGCGCGCGCCTCGCCATACAGCTTTAGGGTGCCGCCGAGGTCGGCAAGGTAGTCGAACGGCTCCTGCGCGCGCAGGCGTGCCATGCCGGCGACGCTGTCCGCCGCGAGGCGCAGGTTGCGCAGGGTGTTGTCATGGTAGCGGGCGGGGGAGGAAGCGCGGATGAAGCGCAGGCCCCAGCCGGCGAGCGCCGGCAGGGCGCGCGGCCGCAGCAGCATGGGGGCATCCGCCCGCCCGATCCAGCGCAGCAGGTCGCGCCAGACGCCCGGCGCGTTCCAGGGGTCGGCCATGCTCGGCGTCAGCATGCCGCCGTTGGCATGGCTCGCGCCGGTGGCAGGTCCGCCAGCGCGTTCGATCAGGGTCACTTCATGGCCCCGCACCCGCAGGTGATAGGCGGAGGCGACGCCGATCAGTCCGGCGCCGACGACGACGACATGCATGCTGCGGGCTCCGTGGGCGGGTAGTAGTGAAAATTATCACGAAAAATTTTCGTATATGATAATTTCTCCCCATGAAGTGCTTCATGGCCTACCTGGCGCACGAGACAAATTCGTTTTCCCCGATCCCGACCGACCTGTCGAGCTTCGAGGAAGTGGGCATCTACCGGCCGGCGGTCGGTGCGCCCGCGCAGCACATGGGCCTGCTGAAGGGAGTCGCGGACTTCCTGCGCGTGGCGCAGCGGCGCGGCGACGAGGCCGTGGTCGGCCTGTGCGCGCTCGCGCAGCCGAGCCTGCCCTGCCTCGGGCGAGACTATGTCGCCATGCGCGATGAAATCCTCGCCCAGCTCGCCGCGGCCGGGCCAGTCGACATGGTGCTGCTCTTCATGCACGGTTCGATGATGGCGCAGGGCTGCGAAGATTGCGAAGGCGACATGCTCGAGCGCGTGCGCGCGTTGGTGGGCCCCGCGGTGCCCGTCGGGGTGCTGCTCGACCTGCATTGCAATGTGACGCCCGCGATGGTCCGCCACGCAACCATCATCAAGGCCTGCAAGGAGTATCCGCACACGGACTTCGCGGCGCGCGCCGAGGAGCTGTACGAGCTCGTCGCGGCCACGGCGGCCGGCAAGGTGCGTCCGGCGATGGCCTTCCGCCGCGTGCCGATGCTCGGGCTCTTCCAGACGACCCGCGAACCGATGCGCAGCTTCGTCGACGATGTGCTCGCCACCGAGCGCAGCCCGGGCGTGCTGTCGATCACGCTGGCGCACGGCTTTCCCTGGGCCGACTTCGCGCACACCGGCGCCGGCGTCATCGCGATCACCGACGGCGACCTGCCGCTCGCGCAGCGGCTGGCCGACCACTGGGGCCGGCAATTCTTCGCGTTGCGTGAAGCCGGCCAGGTCGAGGGCCTGGCGATCGGCGCTGCGCTCGATGCCGCGCTGGCGCGCTCCACGGGCACGGTCGTGATCGCCGACATGTCGGACAATCCCGGTGGCGGGGCCGCTTCGGATTCGACCTTCCTGCTGCGCGCGATGCTCGAGCGCGGCGTGCGCGACGCCGCGGTCGGCCTGCTGTGGGACCCGGTGGCGGTGCGCCTCGCGTTCGCCGCGGGGGAGGGTGCCGTGGTCCCGCTGCGCATCGGCGGCAAGCTCGGGCCCGGCTCGGGTGCGCCGATCGATGTCGAGGTCATCGTCAAGCACCTGCGGACCGACGCTTCGCAGCCGCATATCGCAGACGGCAGCGCGACCGCGCTCGGCCGCACCGCGGTGGTCGAGGCCTGCGGCATCGAAGTGGTGCTGAACGAAATCCGCCAGCAGCCGTTCCACCCCGACGCCTTCGTCGGTGCTGGCGTCGACCCGTGGTCGAAGCGGGTCGTCGTCGTGAAGTCGTCCTTCCATTTCAATGCGGGATTTGCCGAACGGGCGGCAGCGGTCCTCTACTGCGACGCTCCGGGAACACTCGGTGGCGATGCGCGCCTCAGGCCGTACCGCCACATCACGCGGCCCATCTGGCCGCTCGACGAAGTGAAGATGTAGGCGGCCGGCGTCGCAGGCGGACACGTGGCCATCCTGATCGTCATCGCGGTTTTCATTCTCCTGATGGGATCCGGGGTGGCGATCGCCTACGCGTCCGGGGCGGCTGCGGTGGTCGCCTTCTTCGCCTCGGACAGCGCCTTCTACCTCGCGGTCGCGCCGCAACGCATCTTCAGCCAGATGGACGTGTTCGCCATCATGGCGATGCCCCTCTTCATCTGGGCCGGTGACCTGATGGGCCGCGGCGGCGTGGCGCGCGCGCTGATCGACCTGTCGATGCTGCTCGTCGGGCGCTTTCGCGGCGGCCTGGGCCACGCCAATGTGGTCACGGCGGTGTTCTTTTCAGGCATCAGCGGTTCGGCCGCCGCCGACGCGGCCGCGCTCAGCAACACCTTCGTGCCGCAGATGCAGCGGCGCGGCTACGATCCTCTGTATGCCGGCGCGCTGACAGCCGCCGCATCGGTGATCGGGCCGATCATCCCGCCGTCGATCGTCTTCATCCTCTACGGGGCGATCCTCTCGACCGATATCGCGGCGCTGTTCGCGGCAGGCATCGTGCCGGGGATCCTGATCGCCGCGGTACTGATGATCATGAATGCCTGGATGGCGCGGCGCGAGGGCCACCCGGGCGGTACGCCCGCCGACATGCCGCCGGTGCTGCCGACCCTGAAGAAAGCGTTGCCCTCGCTGGTGCTGCCCGCCGTGATCCTCGGCGGCATCGTCTTCGGCGTCATGACGCCGATCGAGGCGGGCGCCGTTGCGGTCGTCGCGGCCGTCGCGGTGGGATTCTGGTACCGGGAGCTCGACTTCAAGGGCTTCATCGAAAGCACCGTGAGTTCGATCGTGATGACCGGCGCGCTCTTCATGCTGCTCGCCGCCGGTGCCCTCGGCAACTACCTGATCGCGCTCCATCAGGTGGCGGACGTGCTCAATGGCTGGGTGCAATCCTTCCACCTGCAGGGCCTCGGCTACCTGATCTTCATGACCGCGATCTTCCTGGTCATGGGCATGTTCATCGACCTGATCGTGGCGCTGACGCTGTTCGCACCGCTGCTCGTGCCGGTGGCGATCGCGCAGGGCGCCGACCCGGTCGCACTCGGCGTAATGGTCTGCCTCAACCTGACGCTCGGCATCATCACGCCGCCCTTTGGCGGCGCGATCATGCTGGTGTCGACCATCACCCGGCAGTCGTACTGGGCGATGTGCCGGCGCATCCTGCCGTTCGTTTTCGCGGAGATCGTGGTCCTGCTGCTCGTGGTGCTGTTCCCGGAAATCTCGCTCGCGCTGCCGCGCTGGCTGGGGATGCTGTGAAGCGCGCGCGCGCATCGCCGTTCGCCTTCGCGGCGCTCGCCTGCGCCGCGCTCGCGGGCACGGCCGCGATGGCCCGGGACGTGCCCGACTTCAAGGTCGGCATGTCGACGCCGGCGGATCCGGTGCGCAATGGCGTGTACGTCTGGATCCAGGCGTTCGCCAGCGTGTTCGAGCGCGAAGGCGGGCAGGTGCGCATCTTTGCCAACAGCTCGCTCGGCGGCGAGAAGGAGCGCATGGACCAACTCGCGATCGGCCGGCTCGAGGTCAACGAGACCGGCGGCGATGAGCTGGCGCGCCTCTCGACCCTGTTCCACGCCTCGCTCGAGCCGTTCATCATCGATTCCTACGATCAGTGGGACGCGCTGCTCGAGCAGACGCCGTTCGTCGCCGAGGTCAATCGCGAACTCGCGGACGACGACCTCATGCTGCTCGACTACGCCTACACGGGCGAGATGGCGGGCCTGTTCACGCGCCGCACACCCGTGCATCGCATCGCGGAACTGCGGCCGTTGCGGCTACGCATCCTGAGTGCGAGCGACCTCAACCTGCTTGCCGCATGGGGCGTGCGCGGCGTGCAAGTGGCCTGGGAGGAAGTGGCGCAGGCGCTGCAGACCGGCATGGTCGACGGTTACCTCAATCCGCCGATCGTCGCCGCCATGTTCGGCCACGGCAACGTGCTCGACTACTTCACCGACCTGCGTATCGGCCCCTCGGCCCGCCTGATCGTGGTCTCCCGGCGCTGGTACGAGGGCCTCGATGCCGCCGGCCGGGAGCTGTTCGACCGGGCCGTACGGTCGGGCCGCGCCGCCAATCGCGCCTGGCGCCGCAAGGCCGGGGCGGGCGAACGCGCCGCGGTCGAGAAGATCGGCATCGAGTGGATCGAACCCTCGCCGGCGGCGCGCGAGGAATGGCGCGCGCTCAACAGCCGCATCGCGCCGACGCGCTGGGACACGCCGGCTGCCGTCGCGCACTTCCACGAACTCGTGGAAACAGCGCGCAGAGCGCATCCGTGAAGCGCCTGAGCGCCGTGCTCGCCGCCGTGAGCAGCGCGCTCGATCGCGCCTGCCTGTGGGTCTCACTGGCGGCCTTCATGGTGATGCTGCTCGCCATCCTGCTGCAGGTCGTCGCGCGCTACGTGTTCGCGATGCCGCCCACATGGACCGATGAACTCGCGCGCTACGCGATGATCTGGGGCGCCATGCCGGGGGCCGCCATGTCCTACGCGCGCGGCGTCGATCCCGTACTGAAGCGCCCGGATTGCACCGGCCGGCCGGGGCTCGCGCTCGCGATCCAGGCCATCGAGGGCACCGCGATGTTCGCCTTCATCCTGCCCGTGCTCTGGTACATGCCGGGGTTCCTCGAGCGCCACGCGCACCGCATCACCGAATCGCTCGAGATCAACAGCGCCGTGGTGGTCGCCATAGTCCCGGCGAGCCTCGTCGTCGTGCTGGTGCACATGCTATCGCGCCTCGCGAAGTGCGTGCTCGCCTGCCAGGAATTGAAAGCCCGGGAGTCGAAGGTATGACGCGTCGCGGGTGGACTCTTCCCGTACTGCTTGCGCTGTCCCTCGGTGCGCTGCTGCTCACGTTGCGCAGCATCGATCGCGCGCCGGCGGAAGTGGTGCCCGCGTCCGACCGGGCGGCCTTCTCCGCCGAGCGCGCCTACGCGCAGCTCACGGCGCTGATCAGGGAGAACCGCCCGCATCCCGCGGGCAGCGCCGCCAATCGCGTAATCGAAGAGCGCATCGTGGCGCGGCTGCGGCAACTCGGCTACCAGCCCGAGGTCCAGGCCGGCCTCAAGTGCTCGACCCTCGCAAGCGGCTGCAGCGCGGTGCGCAACATCGTCGCGGTGCGCGCTGGGCGCGGGCACGGGGAGGCCGTGATGCTCACGGCGCACTACGACAGCGTGCCGGGCTCGGCGGCCGCGGCGGACGACGGCGCGGGCGTGGCCGCCCTGCTCGAAATGGCCGGATTGCTGTCGCAGCGCGCGCCTTCACTGCACGACATCGTGTTCCTGTTCGCGGATGCGGAAGAGAGCGGCCTGCGCGGGGCGATGCTGTTCGCCGATGCGCATCCACTGATGGCGCGCGTGGGCCTCGTCATCAACCTCGAGGCGCGCGGTGTGAGCGGCCCGAGCGCGATGTTCGAGACGAGCCCGAACAACGCCGCGCTGGTCGGCCTGTATGCGGCTGCGGTGGCGCGGCCGGTCGCCAACTCCCTCCTGTACGAAGTCTATCGGCGCATGCCGAACGACACCGACTATTCCGTCTACAAGCGGAAGGGAAAGCGCGGGCTCAATTTCGCCTTCACGCGCGGGGCCTCGCTTTATCACTCGGCGCGCGACGACCTGGCGCACCTCGACCTCGCGTCGCTGCAGCACCAGGGGGAAAGCGCCTATGCCGTGCTGCTGCGCGCCGCCGATACGCCGCTGGCGGACCTCGATGCCGCGGGTGACGCGAGCTACATCGACCTCGGCGCCCGCGGGCTGCTCGACTGGCCATCGGCCTGGAACCTGCCGCTCGCCTGCGTGGCGCTCCTCGCCGTGCTGGCGCTCGCCTGGCGTCGTGCGCCGGTGCGGCTGCGCACCGGGGCCTGGGCGGCGCTCGCCCTGTTGCTGACGCTGGTGCTGGCGCCGGCGATCGGCTGGCTGCTGTCATGGCCGCTCGGCCAGTGGCCCGATGCGCACCCGCTCGATCATCCATACCCGTGGCCCGGGCGCATTGCACTGATCGCGGCTGCGGTGCTGGCGACGTTGCTCGCTGCGCAATGGGCCGGGCGGCGCGCAGGCGCGACAGCACTCACGGGCTTCATCTGGATCGTGCAGGCGCTGCTCGCGGTACTCGTGGCCGTCGCGGTGCCGGGCGCGGCCTATCTTTACCTGTTGCCCGTCGGCGTGTTCGTGATCGTCGCGCCCATCGAGTCATTTGCAGCGCGCGACCGGGAGGGGCTGCAAGTGGCGGCCGCAGCAGGCTTCCTCGCTGCCGCATGGCTCGGCCTGTACCACTTCAGCCTCGCGGAAGCGGTGTTCGGCTTCAAGCTTGCCCATCTGCAGATGCTGGCGCTGCTGCTCCTCAGCGTGCCCTTGCTGCCGCTCGCTGCGGGGCCTGCGGCGCGGCGCGGCGCCTGGTTCGGGATCGGCAGCGTCGTGCTGGTCGTCGTCGCGGCCGCGATCATTGGCTGGCGCGTGCCTGCGCATACGCCGGATCGACCACGCGCCGTCAACCTCGTGTACGTCGAGGACAGCGGGGCCGCCGCGCCGCAGTGGCAGATCGAGACCTTCGGTGGTGCAGGCGGGGACGTGCTGGAAGCCATGGGCTTCACGGCAGGCGAGCAGGACGTGCAGCGCTACGGCGTGCTGCCGTATCGCTCGCCCGTGCGCCCCGCGAAGTCCATGGCATTGCCCATGCCTGTGCTCGCCATCGAAGAAGATCGCGTCGAGGGCGGCCGCCGCATCCTGCGCGGCAGTGTCAGGAGCCAGCGCGCGAGCTTCTCGCTGGGCCTGTCATTCCCTGCAGCCTCTCCGGTGCTTGCGATGAGCATCGAGGGCCAGCCGGTGCTCGATTCGCCCATGGACAAGCCGCGGGTCGTGCAGCTGATCGGCGTCGGCGACGCGACCGTCCGGTTCGAGATCGTCGCGCGGCCCGCCATGCCGCTGCCCATCAATGCTTTCGATGTCGGCACGCTCGAGCCGGTGGGCGAGGCGGGCGCGATCCTCGCGCGTCGCCCCGCCCTTGCCGCCCCAATCCAGTCCGGAAACCAGACCTTGGCCATCCATCGATTCGGATTCTGACATGCCCTTCACCAGCGAACGCCCGCCCTACGATCTCAATACGAACCTGAAGTCGCGCTCGATTTCCTTCGAGAACCCGACCGGCGCGCCGGGCGCGGGCGGGCGCGCGGCGAGCCCGCTCGGCGCGGGCCGCAAGGGCTCTGCGGTGCGCCTCGTGTACCCGGGCGAGAGCGTGGAACTCGCGGACATCGCCGGCCCCGGCACGATCCGCCACATCTGGCTCACGACGCACGCGAAGCAGGAGATCCTCCGGGGCTGCGTGATCCGTGCCTACTGGGAAGGCCAGTCGCATCCCGCCATCGAAGCGCCGCTCGGGGATTTTTTCGGTTTCGCGCACGGCTGCACGCCGGCCTTCCAGAGCTGCGCGCACTCGGTCGGCGGTGCGCTCGGCATGAACATCTGGCTGCCGATGCCCTTCGTGCGCCGCGCGCGCCTCGTGCTGACGAACGAGGGGCCGGTGCGCATGCCGCTCTTCTACCAGATCGACTACACCGCGGGCGATGCGCACCGCGAGGACGTCGGGCGCCTGCACGTGCTCTTCCGCCGCGAGAATCCCACGACGCCGGGCGCGGACTTCGAGCTCCTGCCGCGCCGCGAAGGACGCATCCGCTTCCTCGGCACCGTGATCGGGGTGCGGCCGCTCGATCCGCGCTGGTGGGGCGAGGGCGAGATGAAGGCCTGGATCGACGGCGACGAGGCCCATGCCACGATCGTCGGCACGGGCACCGAAGACTATGTCGGCCTTTCCTGGGGCATCCAGGCGAATGCCTTCCTCTATCACGGCGCGAACTGGCGCGAGCACGACGATCCGACGACGACGGGCGCGGTGTCGATCTACCGCTGGCACCTGCCCGATCCGGTTGTCGCGGAGCGCAGCCTGCGCGTGACGATCCAGCAGATCGGGCATTCGCCGCGCGGCAACGCGCAGACGATCGACGACTACCTGTCCGAGTTGTATGAACGATCCGACGACTGGTCGTGCGCGAGCTTCTGGTATGAGGCGGCGCCCAGCGCGCCGCTGCCGCCGATGCCCGATGCCGCCGCGCGGCTGCGCGACCTGCCAGCGCCACCGGAGAAGGTGAAGTAGCCATGAGCGACACGATCCACATCTACCTGCCGGGTGACTACCGGCCCAAGCCGAACGAACTCGCGATGCCGCTGGTCGAGGAATCGACGCGCCAGCTCGAGCGCGCGCTCGATCGCCTCGGGCGGCGCCACAAGCGGATCGAAGGCCTGCTGACCCGGCCCGACGAATCGATCGAACGCCTCGGCCCCATCGACGATCCACTGATCGGCGTCTACGCGCACTGGGTGTATGGGCCGCATACCACCGACGGCGTGGTGGGCAAGGACTCCCCGCTGCTCCTCGCGAGCAATTTCTCCGGTACCTGGCCGGGCCTCGTGGGGCTGCTGAACACCGCCGCCTGCCTCGAGAGCGTGGGCCGGCGCGCGAGCCGCATCTGGACCGACGCGACCGACTGGAGCGCCGACGAGGCTTTCATGGCGCGGCTCGACGCCTGGTGCCGGGACGGCGCCGTGAGCTATGCGACAGACGCCCTGCACCAGCCGCCGCCGACGCCGGCTGCGGCCGCGCAGCGCGCGGCCGGGGTGCACGGCGAGTTCAAGCGCCGTCGCGCGCTCGCCCTCATGCTCGGCGACACCTCGATGGGCATGATCAACGGCTACTTCGGCCCGCGCTGGCTCAACCGCGTCGGTTTCGCCGAGCACAAGGTCGACCAGGCCTGGATCATCGAGCGCGGGCGCAGCGTCACGGAGAAGCGCATCGACGACGCGCTCGCCTTCGTGCGCGACCGCGGCGTCACGTTCCACTACGGCGAGGCCGGTGCCGCCGACTACGACGTAAACGCGACGCGCGAACAATTGCGCGATTACCTCGCCGTGCTCGACCTCGTGAACGAGTTCCGCGCCGACTGCATCGGCTGGCAGTACCAGCTGGGTCTCATCCGGCTGCGCCCGCCGTCGGATTTCGCCGAGGGCCTGTTCAACTCGGCCTGCCGCCCCGAATCGAACGGCGACACGATCGTCGATGCGACCGAAGCCGACCAGGGCAACGTGCTGCCGATGGAAATGATGAAACGCCTGCTGCGTGCAAAGGGCCTGCACCAGGCGGTCTTCTTCCACGACATCCGCTGGGGCGCGGAGCACGACGGGCGCTTCCTCTGGGTGCTGCTCAACTCGGGTTCGAGCGGCGCCTATGCCTTCAACCACGACCCCGACAGCTTGCGCGGCGTGCACAGCTATCGCCAGCCGGCGGCCTATTTCCCGGTGCCCGGCGGCACCTTCGCGGGCGAGAGCCTGCCGGGCGCGATCACCTGGGCGCGCGCCTACCTCGCGGGCGAAGAGCTGTGGATGGATATCGGCCGCGGCAGCGTCGAGAAGCTGCCACCGGCCGTGCGCGATGCCTGGTGGAACGGCACGACGCGCCAGTGGCCCTTCATGGCAGCGGACCTCGGCATCGGCCGCGACACGCTCATGGCGCACTACCTGAGCAACCACATCGCCGTGGCCTACGGCGACATCTTCCACGAGATGATCGCGCTCTCGAAGGCCATGGGGTATCGCGTCCGCGTCCTGGCCGAGGCGCGCTGAGATGGAGGGACGCTATGTGCTGGGTGTCGATGGCGGCACCGAGGGATTGCGCGCGGGCCTCTTCGACCTCGCGGGCACGCCGCTCGCGTTCGCCGCGACGCCGTACGAGACGCGCTTTCCCCAGCCGGGCTGGGCCGAGCAGCAGCCGCAGGACTGGTGGGTCGCGCTCGGCGAGTCGGTCCGCAAGTGCGTGCAGGCCGCAGGGGTCGACGCGGGTTCGATCGCGGCGCTCGCGCTCGATACGACCTGCTGCTCCGTGGTGATGCTCGACGCGCAGGGCGAGGCGCTGCGCCCTTCGCTCATCTGGATGGACGTGCGCGCGCAGGAGCAGGCGCAGCGCGTCGCGGCGACGGGCGATGCGGCGCTGCGCGTCAACAGCGACGGGCGCGGCCCGGTGTCGGCGGAATGGATGATCCCGAAGGCGTTGTGGCTCAAGGAACATGAGCTGCGGGCCTTCGATGCGGCCCACACGGTGTGCGAGTACCAGGATTACCTCAACCTGCGGCTGACCGGCCGGCGGGTCGCGAGCCTGAACAACGTGTCCGTGCGCTGGCACTTCCGCTCGCAGCAGGGCGGCTGGGCCCGCGGCCTGATCGAGCGAGCCGGCATACCCGAACTGGCCGACAAGTGGCCGCGCGAGGCACTCGCGCCCGGCACGCTGATCGGTCCGTTGCTCGACGATGCGGCTGCGCACCTCGGCCTCGCCGTTGGCACGCCGGTGGTGCAGGGCGGCTCGGATGCGTCGATGGCGGTGATCGGCCTCGGCGTGGTCGATGCCGGCGCCATGGCGCTCGTCACGGGATCGTCGCACCTGCAGCTCGGGCTCAGCGCGCGCGCCCTGCACGGCTCCGGCATCTGGGGCTCCTACGCCGACGCCATCCTGCCGGGACTGCATCTCGTCGAAGGGGGCCAGACGTCCACCGGATCGATCGTCAACTGGTTCCGCAAGCTCGCCGGCCGCGATGTGCCGTATGAAGCGCTCGACGCCGAAGCGGCGGCGGTGGCCATTGGCTCCGAGGGCGTGCTGGTGCAGGACCATTTCCAGGGCAACCGCACCCCGCACACCGACCCGCTGTCGCGTGGCGCGATCGTGGGGTTGAGCCTCAAGCACGACAGGGGCCACATCCTGCGCGCCATGATGGAATCGGTGGCCTACGGGACGCGCCTGATCCTCGAGAACATGGCGGCCAATGGATTCGCCGTGCGCGAGCTCACGCTGGCGGGCGGGGTGGCGAAGTCGCCGCTCTGGCTGCAGATCCATGCCGACGTGGTCGGCCTGCCGCTCAAGCTCACGCAGACGAGCGAGGCCGCCTGCCTCGGCAGCGCGGTACTCGCCGCCGTCGGTGCGGGCAGCTTCGGCTCGGTTGCCGAGGGCGCGCGCGCCATGACCCGGGTGACCCGGGTCGTCGAGCCCGACCCGCGCGCGCACGCGGCCTACGCCCGCCACTACGGGCGCTACCGCGCGCTCTACCCGGTCCTCGGCCCGCTCACCGCCTGATTCTCGCCGCCGAAAACCGGGCGCTTGCCGTTGCGGGGGCGCCACGATTGCGCCCGGGCCGCGAGCCTGCAATTGGCGATTGACAAACAGGCGCATTGTGATATTTCTAGTCGGAGAAATTTTCTAGGCAGAAAAATGCCATACAACACCAGGAGAGGTCCCGTGCCAAAGTCTTCGTTCATTGGGGGCGGCAAGTGGTTGATGGCCGGCGGTGCGCTGGCGGCTTGCGGCGCGGGCCTGCCGGCCGTAACCGCGGCGCAGGACAAGGGCTCCGCGCAGCAGATCGAAGAGGTCATCGTCACGGCCTCCCGCCGCAGTGAAACGCTGCAGGACACGCCGCTGTCCGTCACCACCTTCGACCCGGGCCAGCTCGCGGTCGGCGGCCTCACCAAGCTGTCGGACGTCCTCGACTACACGCCGGGCGTCTATTTCAGCGGCGGCAGCGCCCCGACCCACAACACGATCAGCATGCGCGGCGTGTCCACTTTCACGTCGGCGCCCACGGTCGGCACCTACATTGACGATATCCCCCTCGGATCGAGCAGCGGCAAGGCGGATGGCGCAGGCCTCGTGCTCGACGCCATGAAGGCGGGCATCGAGCGGGTCGAGATCGTCAAGGGACCGCAGGGCACGTTGTATGGCGCCTCCTCGATGGGCGGCATCGTGCGCTACGTCACGGCCGACCCCTCGAAGGAGGATTTCAGTGCTTCGATCGGCACGGACATGTCGGTGACCGACCACGGCCGGTCCAACCAGCAGTACACGGGCCGGCTGAGCGTGCCGCTCATGAAGGACCGGGTCGGCTTCACGTTCTCCGGGTATTACGAGGAGATCGGCGGCTTCATCGACCGCATCCCGCAGTCGGCCAGCGGCGCCGCCAGGGACGTCGATGGTTCGGAGAACTACGGTGGCCTCGCCAAGCTCGGCGTGAACTTCACCGACCGCTTCAGCGGCTCGCTGCTCGCGATGCACGACAAGGTCACCTTCAACGGGCGCAACATCGTGGCGCTCGACGGCGGCCCGCCGTTCGTGCCCGCAAATGGCCCCTATGACACCGACACGGCCCACTCGGACGACGAAAGCACTTTCGACCTGGTGGGCGCCACGCTCAACTACGAGTTCGATTTCGCGAACCTGATTTCCTCGACCAGCTACCAGGAACGCGAGGTCCTCTCGACCACCGACCTGGTGGCGGACTTCGGCCCTCTGGTGGCGCTGTTCTGCGGCTGCACGGTCAACAATGCGCCGTTCACCGGATCGACGACCACCGATCGCTTCGTGCAGGAAGTGCGCCTCGTGTCGAAGGCGGCCGATAAGGCCGCGGGCAACATGGAATGGACCGTCGGCGCAATCTATTCGAAGGAGAAAAGCGGCAACGGCCAGCGCCTTGCGGGACTGCCCTCGAACTTCCTGCTGCTCGACGTCAACATTCCCTCGACGGTCGAGGAGACCGCGGCATTCGCCAACTTCACCTACTACCTGACGCCCGACTTCGACCTGACGGTCGGTGCGCGCATCGCGGACGTCAAGGCCTCGGTGGAGGTCGTCGACGGGCCGCAGATCCTGCTGAACAACGTGCCGCCGACCAAGGTCAGCGATACGGTGGATACCTACAGCTTCTCGGCGCGGTACCGCCCGACCGACTCGCTGTCGCTCTATGGGCGCATCGCGAGCGGCTACCGGCCGGCCTCGGCCAACCTGCCGCTGATCCAGAACGGCCAGAACGCCGCGCCCGCGATCGTCAAGTCCGACACGTTGTGGAGCTATGAACTCGGCGCCAAGGGTTACGCGGCCGGCGGCATGCTCTCGTATGACGTCGCCGCCTGGTACATCAAGTGGAAGGACCTGCAGTCCACCATCTATGTCAACGGCGCGCAGACCGGTGGCAACGCCAGCAGCAACGTGACGGCCTACGGATTCGAAGGCGCGCTCACGATGGCGCCCAGTGACGAGTTCCGGGTGATCGCGAGCCTCGCGTATGCCGACAGCACGCTCGATAGCGACGAGACACGCTCGTTCGGTGCCGTCGCGGGCGAGAACATGCCGGGCATCCCGGCGTGGACGTATGCCCTGCGGGCCAGCCGCGACTTCAAGTTCGGCGAGAAAGTCGATGCGACCATCAATGCCGGCCTGCGCTACATGGATGATCGCGATACGGGCTTCGAGGGGGGCATTGGCGAGAACGGCCAGACCATCACTCCGCGCATCTACAACTTCGTGGCGGAGGACCATGTCGTTGCCGACCTGAGCCTCGCGCTCACGCGCGGCAAGTTGAGCGGCTCGCTGTACGCGACCAACCTGTTCGACAAGTACGCGTACTCGGGCGGCTCGGCGCGCCCGGCGGCGGGCTTCATCCGCGCGACGGCCAACGTGATACAGCCGCGCACAGTGGGATTCACGCTCAACTACAAGTTCTGATCGGGAAGGGGCCGATGAAGCCGGCGCTCGTCGCATGGATGGCGGCGGGCGCCGGCTTGTTCCTTGGGGCCGCTGCGCCGGCGGGCCCTGCGCCGGCGGGCGTTGGGGCCGGGCGCTTCGACCCGGTCACTCCATGCCCGTTCGTGGCGCCGGGCAGTCCGCTGGCGGCCCGCGTCACGTGCGGCTACCTCGATATCCCGCAGGACTACGCGGCGCCGCAGTCTGCCCGCATGCGCCTGCCGGTCGCGATCATTCGTGCCTCCGGAACGGTTCGTAAGGCCGATCCCGTCGTTTTCCTGCACGGCGGGCCCGGCGGCGGACCGCTCGAATCGCCGCGCTCGCTCGAGCGCTTTGCGATGCATCCCTTCGCGGCGAGCCGCGACATCATCCTCTTCAGCCAGCGCGGCTCTGCCGGCACCGGACCCGCGCTCACCTGCGATGCGCTGCGTGGCGGCCGCGCGGAGATCTACGCCGCCGACATCACGCTGGCGGTGCGCGATGAGCGCATCGCCGACGCCGCCATCGCCTGCCTGCGCGAGCTGGCTGGGCAGGGGCGGGACCTCGCGGCGTACGGCGCGCTCGACAGCGCGCGCGACCTGCGGGCGCTGCGCGTGGCGCTCGGCATCCGCGAGTGGAACGTGCTGGCCGTGTCTTACGGCACCCTCATCGCGCTCGACGCCGCGCGCATCGACCGTGGCGGCGTGCGGAGTCTCATCCTCGATTCGATCGTCTCGCCGGCGAGCGACGTCTTCCTCGCGGATGCGTCGCGCAACTTTTCCGGGGGCCTCGACAGGCTGCTCGCGGCCTGCGCGGCGGATGAGGCGTGTGGCCGAGCCTTCCCCGATCTGTCCCGCCGCCTGCGGGACCTGGTCGGATCCCTCGACGCGAAACCCGTCACGGTGACTGTGGCTGGTGCGGCGAGCGAGGCACCGATCGACCTTGTCGTGAACTGGCACGACTTCCTCGGCCTGCTGCACTGGATGCTCTACAACGCGCGCACGCTGCCCCTCGTGCCGGTATTGATCAATGCGACCGCCGGCGGCGACCTGCGCCTGCTCACCCAACTGATGGATCGGATCTTTCCGGCGCCCCGCAATGGCCCGCAGGGTGCCGCACCCGTGTTCTTCGCGACCGCGTGCCGTGACCAGTACAGCCCGCGGCATCCGCGCCCCTTGCGGCCCGGCAATCCCGCCTATCGGGACTTCTCGATCGTCAGTTTCATGGACAGGGTCTGCGCAGCCACGGCGCCCGTGCCGCGCATTGCGCGCCCGGCGCCGCTGCGTTCGCGCGTGCCGGCCTTGCTGCTCTCGGGCGCCTTCGATCCGATGACGCCGCGGCAGTACGCGCACGACGTGGCGCGCACGCTGCCCAACGCGTTGCATGTGGTGATTGCGGATGCGGGCCATTCGACGCTGAGCGACTTCGAGGCGTGCCAGACGCGCCTCGCCGTGACTTTCCTCGATGACCCCGGGGCTGCACACGCTGAAGCAGCGCGCGCCGATGCCTGCAGCAAGGGCTCCGGGCCGCGCTTCGCGACCAGGCTGGAGGACGTGCTGGCGGCGCTCGCGAAGTAGCCGCCTGCGCTCGTGGTTTGCTACGGGCGGTGCGCCAGCGCGAAGTCGAGCCCCGCGCAGGCCGCCGCGACCTGCGCGGCATTGCATTGCTGCGGGGTGGCCCGTGGACTGTCGGGATAGACCTCGGTCGTGGTCGTGTACCGCGCACCCGTGATCGATGCGCACAGGCCGAGGGGCCGCAGCGCGTAGCGGATGACGCCCGGCGCCACGACGTCCGAACCGATGATCTGGCCCTTCGCGTCCGCCGGCGCGATGTGCGTGACTTTCGCCACGGCATCGATCATCGCCTGCTGGAAGGCCGGTTGCGGGTTCTCGCTGTCGTCGACGAGGTAGAAGCCGTCCGGAATCAGGTCCGGCTCGAAAGCCTTGCCGTCGCGCGCGGCGAGCGCCGGCCGGAACTCGGTCTCGTCGGTGTCGGTCGTCTCGTGCAGGTCGATGTGCACGAGGAAGCGCCCGCGCAGCGGCGCCACGAGGCGCAGCAGCGCGGCGGATTCCTCCGCGGGGCCGCCTTCGCGAAAGGAGCGGTTTGGATCGACGGCGTTTGCGTTCCAGCGGTGGATGCGCTCGTAGGCCCAGGGGCTCACGCACGGCGCCACGATCAGGTTGCAGCGCGCGGGGTAGTCCGCGGCATGGCGATCGAGGAACTGCAGCGCGCCGTGCACGCCACTCGTCTCGTAGCCATGCACGCCGCCCGTGACCAGCGCCACGGGCAAGTCCTCGCGCCACGGGCGCGTGCGCACGGCGAACAGGCGGTAGTGGTCCGGCGGGTAGTCGAGCCGGCCGTACTCCTCGACATCGAAGCGCGCGGCGAGGCGCTCGATCGCACGCTGTACGTCGTCCTCGTAGCTGCGGCGTTGCACTTGGCGGGATCGCCACTGCGCGCGCTCGGCGTCGCCCCAGGGTACGCCGGGTGTGCCAATCGGGTATGGCGTGGCGGCATGCGTGGTCATCCGGCCAGTCTATCCCAGGCACGCCGCGAGGGCGCTGCGGCATTCAGCATCGAATCGCGAGGGGAGCCACCCCACCTTCTCTGCCATGCACGGCGCAACTGCAGGCCGGAGGAGAAGCCGGCGCTTTCCGCGGCCGCGGTGACGCTCGATCCGTGCTCCAGCGCCTGGCGCGCACGCTCGAGGCGAATGCCTGCCAGGTAGTGCAGCGGCGACACGCCCGCATGCTGCATGAACAATCGCAGCAGATGACGTTCGGTGACATGGGCCAGTGCCGCGAGGCTTGACATGTTCCACTCGCGTGCCGGCGCCGCACCGAGCGCATCCTGCACGCGATGGATGGCCGCGTGGGTGTGGCGCCGATGGGCAAGGAACGGAGACAGTTCCGGGTCGAGCGCCGAGCGCCGCAGGTAGACCACCATATCCTCGGCCACGCTGGCCGCCAGCGAATCGCCGCATTCATCCGCGATGAGGTGCAATGCCAGGTCGATGCCCGCGGTGACGCCTGCGCTCGACGCCAGCGGCCCGTCGACGAGGAATACCCGGTTCTCCACCACGCGCGCGCGGGGTGCCAGATCCCTCAGCAGGCGGATCAGGTCGTGATGCGTGGTGCACTGGCGGCCGTCCAGCAAGCCTGCCCGTGCGGCGAGCACCGTTCCGGAACAGATCGTGACCAGGCGATGAGGCGAATGCTGGGCATGCAAGTGCTCGCGCATCAAGCGCGAGAGCGCGAGGGCGACGTCCCGGGTAGTGGCCGGATTCCTGTGCGCATCCGCGGTGGGCTGGCCCACCACGACCACCCAGGTGGGTGCCTGCAGCGTCTTCGGCAGCGGCTCGAGGCGCGCAAGGGGCAAACCAACCGAAGTCACCGTGGTCGCCGCTGTACCGGCGAATCGCAGCCTGAACTTCGGCGGCAGCCCGCGCGCGGCGCGATGCAGGTTGGCGAGGCGGAACGCCTCCGCCGGCCCGGCGATGTCGAGCAGCAGGGACTGCGGTGCGATGACGAACAGCGCGTCGATCGAAGAAAATGAAGCACGCATATAACGACATCCTCCGGGGATGCAATATACGACGGGAATGGCCGATGTGGCGAAACCGCCAGCGCCTTGATGTCCGGATTTGATGCATATCTGGCGTGCCCCGCGGCGCCGCCAGCGTGTGCCACGCCCACAATGCCGGCCGACTCCTGCTTTGGTCCGCCTGCATGTTCATATTCCGACGCTCACCCGTTCCACCGCTGCTGGCGATCCTGCTGCTCCTGTCGGGCCTATGGATCGCCCAGATGCGCACGGCTGGCGAAAGGGCGCCACACGACAGCCGGTGCGTCGTTGCGCCACATGCGCTGAAGGAGCCGCGCCCAAGGTTGAGGTCTCTCGTGTGGCTGGAGGCGCCGGAAGGCGCGCGAGGAAAGTCGTTGAGGGCTTGATCGGCTCGGGTCGGCGTGGCGGCAGTGGTCACTCGGCCGCCATGGCGATGAGTGGCGTCCCACTTGAGCCGTCCTGCGGCGAACTCTTTGGCCTGTGCGGCAGGAATAAGGGCTGCGCAGACCTGGTCGGGGTGAGGCGGTATGTGCTCTATCTGCGACCCCATGGCGCGTGCGTTTCAAGTAGCTCCAACGCCCCAGACACGGGCGAGCGGAACAAGGAAGTTTGGCAAGGTCTCGCGCTCGTCCCCCAACTCGTCCCCAATGCGCTTCTTGCCGTCCTGCTCAATCACTCGATATCGCTTCGACAGGTAGCGCCCATCCTGATGAAACCCCACGATATGAAGTCCTTCGCCAGTGATCTCGAGTTCCGAAATGGACTTTACGGGATGACCTGCGATGTTTCGCATCCACGACGTCCCCCCGCTTTTGAGTAGCGCGGAGGTTTAGAGTCTGACCCCGGATCGGAGGTTGGACGTGAAGAAGCGGTTTTCAGAAGAACAGATCATCGGGTTCCTGCGGGAGGCGGAGAGAGGCGTGCCGACGAAGGAGTTGTGCCGCAAGCACGGCTTCTCCGAGGCGAGCTTCTATCTCTGGCGCAGCAAGTTCGGGGGCATGGACGTCTCCGACGCCAAGCGACTGAAGTCGCTTGAAGCGGAGAACGCGAAGCTGAAGAAGCTGCTGGCCGAGTCGATGCTCGAGAACGAAGTGATCAAGGAAGCACTTCGAAAAAAATGGTAGCCGCGCCGGTGCGTCGCGAACTGGTGCGGTGGATGCAAGCGCGAGGGATGACGGAACGACGCGGCCTGGCAGCCGTGGGCATGAGCGCGAGTTCATTGCGCTACCAGCCTCGGCCGGATCGCAACACAGCGCTACGAGCTCGTATCGTCGCCTTGGCGCAGCGTCATCGACGCTACGGCGTCGGGGTGATCCACCTGAAGCTTCAGCAGTCCGGGGAGCACGTGAACTACAAACGGGTCGAGCGGCTGTACGCGCTCGAGAAGCTGCATATCCGACGCCGGCGGCGCAAGAAGATCCCGGTGGCCGATCGGCAGCCGCTGGTGCGGCCGGGTCAGGCGAACGAAGTCTGGTCGATGGATTTTGTATTCGATCGGGCGGCCTCGGGTCGCACGATCAAGAGTCTGGTGATCGTGGACGACGCGACGCACGAGTCCGTGGCGATCGTGCCGGAACACACGATTGGCGGCGATCACCTGACGCGCATCCTCGACGGGATCAGTTCGCAGCGCGGCACGCCGGCCGTCATCCGCACCGACAACGGACCGGAGTTCACCAGCAAGGCCATGCTGACGTGGGCACATCGCAAGGGGGTTGGGCTGCGACTGATCGAGCCCGGCAAGCCGAACCAGAACGCCTACGTCGAATCGTTCAACGGACGATTCCGGGACGAATGTCTGAACGAGCACTGGTTCGTCTCACTCGCTCACGCGCGCACGGTGATCGAAGCCTGGCGGCTGGAATACAACAACGAGAGACCGAAGAGATCACTGGGCGGGCGGACGCCCGCGCAGTATGCGAAGCAACTGGCCGCAAGGCCATTTACAATGCCGGAAAACTCTAAATCATCCCGCTACTGAAAGCGGGGGGACGTCGCGTGCACGCCCGGGAAATCAAAAATCAAGCAACGAACTATTGGAGGCAGGCCGCAATGTCAAACGGCTGGACATTCGAGCGCAGACAGCGACAAGCCTTGGCGATTCGGCGCTGGCAACCATGGGCGAGGTCCACGGGGCCGAGATCAGCCAACGGCAAAGCAAAGGCGGCCGGAAATAGCTTCAAGCATGGCGCGTATAGCCGCGTGTCGATGATCATTGCGCGAGAGTTTCGGAACCTCGGGCAAAAAATCATGCTGGAAGGCTAGCGGACGTCCAACAGGAACTTATGCTGTTCTGTGCCTAGGTCCACGGTCAGCGCGATGGTGCTGCCCTTTGCCATAGAGTCATCCAATACCACGCCGCCCCCCGCAAACTTTCCGGGTAGTACGGTGGTTCTACGAAGCAGGGATGCGGTCCCCGCCAATTGAGCATCCGTAGCCGCCGCAATGGCCGTCATATGCGCCTGACTTGACGCATTAATGCTTGCTTGCGCAGCGGCGGTTGCCGCCGGATCGTATGTAGTCGTCACGCCGCTGTAAGTGCCATAGGCAGATCCGCCCGTCCCATACGCATACGCGCTTCCAGACGTGTAGCTCGTAGACGCTGCAGCGGCGTTGTAGGACTTAGCCGCGGCATCCAGCCCGGTAGCGATTGCGGCCCACATCGCATCACGTTTGATTTTTGCTTCGACCTGTTCGGCGGAGTAAACCGTCAATTCGCGGCCGTCGTCAGTGGCCGTAATGTTGGCCGTCGTAAAGTCAATTGGTTCGGCGGTTCCATTCGAGACTCCCACAAATACTGTAGGTGCAATCTCGGAGTCGAACTGCGGCGTCAACACTCGGACAACCACAGTATTTGTCTTTGTGGACTCCAATATCGCTTGCCCATTCTCATAGATGGGCGTGGCGCTGTTTGCGGGGGAAGCTTGCAAGAGGCGTGGATTGGTGCACGCAGTAATGCTCAGCGCGGCAGCAACTACAAGAAACTGAATGAGGGTTTTCATGGCTCGTCTTCCTGGATATTTGCTTTGTTCGAGCGGGATAGGACGAACAGCCAAATGATACGTGATTCCAAACGAGACCCGTGGCGGTTGCGCTGCAATGTGAACGAATCCTCAGGATGTCGTTATGTGCCACGTGGGGCACACATTGGGCGTGCCCCTTTCCTCAATCCATCAACGGCACCAGTAGCACTCCTGAGCGCAAGATTTGCTTCGACAAAGGGCGGGACACGCGCCGCTACCTTCAAGCGACATGAAATTCCAAACACGGGGAAGGCCGGAAGGCGAATCAACTCCGGGCAGCGCCAATGCGCCAGCAAGTGACCCTATGTTGACCCTGAAGAAACTTGAGCGCCATCTTGCGTTCTAGCTTCCATCTAACCTGTTGATTAGATTGGTCGGGGTGACAGGATTTGAACCTGCGACACCTACGTCCCGAACGTAGTGCTCTACCAGGCTGAGCTACACCCCGAAGCAGCGAGCCGCGCAGTCTACTGAACCGCGCGGCCGCATTCAAACGGCGTTATCCACGGGTCGGCCTGTCGCGCGCAAGCCACGCCTGGGCGCCCGTCGAATACGCGTCTCCAGCTCGCATATTGCGTCCGCGCCACGCCGGCGAGACACTCCTCGCGCACTCGCTATTCCGAACGGAATAGAAGGGAGAGGCCATGCGCATTTTCTGGATCGCGGCATCCGCGGTTGTCTTTGCCCCGGGTGTCCTCCTGGCCCAGGGCCGAACCGGTGACGCCGACGAGGACACGTTGAGCGAGGTCGTCGTGACCGGCACGCGCGTGCAGGAGCGTTCCCGGCTCGACACGCTCGCACCCGTCGACGTGGTATCGAGCAAGGCGCTCACCTCGCAAGGTTCGACGGAGCTCGCGCAGGCGCTGTCGGTCGCCGCGCCGTCTCTCAATTTCCCGCGGCCCTCCATCACCGACGGCACCGATCATGTTCGCCCGGCCGCCCTGCGCGGCCTTGCGCCCGACCAGACGCTGGTGCTCGTCAATTCCAAGCGCCGCCATCCGTCCGCGCTCGTCAACGTGAACGGTTCGATCGGCCGCGGCTCCTCCGCCGTCGACCTCAACGCGATTCCGCTCGCCGCGATCGAGCGCGTCGAGGTGCTGCGCGACGGTGCCTCGGCGCAGTACGGCTCCGACGCCATCGCCGGGGTCATCAACCTGCAGTTGCGCCGCGCGAGTTCGGGGGGCGGCGCGTCGGTCACTCTTGGCCAGTACGACACCGACGTGGATACCGCGCGCGGCTCGCGCTCCGCGAGCGACGGCGGTACGGTGACCGCCTCGGTGTGGGCCGGGCTGCCGCTGGGCGCGGACGGCTTCCTGACTCTCACTGGCGAGTATCGCGACCGCGATCCAACGAGCCGCGGTGACTTCGACCCGCGCGTCACGACGCTCGTGCCGCCCGAGCCGCTGCGCGTCACCTCGCGCTACGGCGATCCCCAGGTTCGGGATGCAACCTTCTATGCCAACGCCGGCCTGCCGCTCGCCAATGACTGGGAGCTCTACGGCTGGGCGGGCTACCAGAAGCGCGAGGGTGAATCGGCTGCCTTTCCGCGCCTGCGCAACAACGTCAACAATGACCCCGCGGTCTACCCGAACGGGTTCCTGCCGATCATCGCGAGCGACGTGGAGGACATCGCGCTCGGCATTGGCATGAAAGGCGCCCTCGGCGCCTGGTCGTCGGATTTCAGCCTCGTGTACGGCTATGACGAGCTGATGTACCGCACCGAGCGCAGCATCAACGGCACGCTCGTCCCGAACTCGCCCACGAGTTTCGACTCGGGCGGCTTCGACTATGACCAACTGGTCGCGAACATCGACCTGTCGCGCCCGGTGGGCTGGTTCGGCAATCGCGATTCGCACCTTGCGCTCGGCCTCGAGGCGCGGCGCGAGGGCTACGGCATCACGGCGGGCGAGCCCGCGTCCTACCTGACGGGCCCGCGCACCGGGCCCGCCTTCGGCAACCCCGCCCCGGGCGCGCAGGGTTTCCCGGGCTTCCAGCCGTCGAACGTGGTCGACAAGGACCGCAACAATGTAGCGCTCTACGCCGAGGTCGAGTCGCAGCTGACCGATCGGTTCCTCGCTTCCGTCGCGGCGCGGGCGGAGGACTATTCGGACTTCGGCTCGCAGGTCACCGGCAAGATTTCGCTGCGCTACGATTTCACCGACAGCTTCGCGCTGCGCGGCACGGCCTCCACGGGCTTTCGCGCCCCTGGCCTGCAGCAGAGCTTTTTCACTTCCACCGCGACGAACTTCATCGGCGGCGTGCCGTTCGAGGTCGGCACTTTCCCGCCGACGTCGCCGGTCGCGCGCGCGCTCGGCGCAAAGCCGCTCGAGCCCGAGGAGTCGGAGAATTTTTCCATCGGTGCGGTGGTCCGGCGCGGCGCCTTCGATGCCACCCTCGACATCTACCAGATCAACATCGACGATCGCATCGTGCTGTCGGAGAACCTCGGCGGCACGCCGGCCATCGATGCCCTGCTGCAGCCCTTCGGCATCGGCCGCGCGCGCTTCTTCATCAACGGCGTGAACACCGAGACCCGGGGCGTCGACGCCGTGCTGCATTACCTGCTGGACAGCCCGGCGGCGGGGCGCTGGGATTTCACCCTGTCGGCGAACTGGAATTCGACCGACGTGAAGAAGCTGCCGGCGACCAACGTGATCCCGCAGGGCGGGGTGCTGTTCGGCCGCATCAATGTGCTCACCTTCGAGGAGGGGACGCCCGACAACAAGCAGGCGCTCGCGGTCGACTGGAGCCTGCCGGTCGTCTACGGTTCGGTCGGCGTGACCCTCAAGGCGACGAATTACGGCGAGGTCACCGAGCCTCAGCCGACTGCGCCGCTCGATGTGCACCTCGGCGCCGCAACGCTCGTCGATCTCGAGGTCCGCTCGAATTTCCACGGGTTCACCCTTGCGATCGGCGCGGATGACTTGCTCGACAAGTACCCCACCCCGACGCAGCCCGCCGCCAATACCACCGGTGCGCTCGGCTTCTCGCGCTATTCGCCTTTCGGCTTCAGCGGCCGCTTCCTGTACGGGCGGCTCGGCTATCGCTGGTAGGCCGGGCGGGTTTTGCCATGGAAATAAATTGGCGGTATTATTTCAAGTGAAATGAGCGCCGCCGGCCAGCGAAAACGGGAAGCGGTGCCCTCCGCGGGCGCCGTGCTCGCGCGCGCGGCCTTCCGGGCCGCAGGCTTCCTCGGGATCTCGCAGGCCGACCTTGCCGCGATCATCGGCGTGAGCGGCGCCACGGCCTCGCGGCTCGCAAACGGCGGCAAGGCGTTGGAAGAGGGCAGCAAGCCGTGGCAGCTCGCGGCACTGTTCGTGCGCTCGTTCCGCTCCCTCGATGCGATCGTCGGTTCGGACGACACCGCCGCCCGCGCGTGGATGCGTGGTGCGAATGCGGCCCTCGGCGGCGTGCCGCTCGAACTGATGCGCGAGCCGGCCGGGCTCGCCCGCACCGTTGACTACCTGGACGCCGCCCGCGCTCGCCTCTAGCGCGCGGCGCTACGAGCGCGCGCTCTGGCGGGTGGTGGAGGCGCAGCACACGGCGTCCACCATGCGCCTCGCCGACGCGCTGCCCGAGCAGGCGCTGCTCGAGGCGATCCTCGAGGCGAGCAAGCCGCCATTGCCTGCGGGCGCGGGGAAGTTGCACTACCTCCTCGCCACTCCGTTCCGCTACCGGCCGCGCGCGGGCTCGCGCTTTCGCGCGCCGTTCGAGGCAGGCGTGTGGTACGGGGCGGAGCACTTGCGCTCGGCGCTCGCCGAGAAGGGCTATTGGCGCCTGCGTTTCCTGCTCGACTCGCCCGCAACGCCCGATCTCAAGCCGGTGCCGCACACCGCCTTCAATGTATCCGTCCGTGGCAAGGCGCTCGACCTGACGGCGCCGCCGCTAGCGAGGGACCGCGAGAAGTGGGTGAGCCGCACCGACTACGGCGCCACCCAGGCGCTCGCCGCCGCCGCGCGCGCCGCGGATATCGAACTGATCCGATATGCATCGGTGCGCGATCCGCAACACGCTGCCTGCGTGGCCGCCCTCGAGCCGGCCGTCTTCGGGCGCGCGAAGCCGAAGGGCATCGAGACGTGGTTCATCGCCGCCTCGCGGGAGCGGGTCCGCTGCGTTCGGGATGCGCGGGGCGATGAAACTTGGGAGTTCGCGGCCGCGGCGCTCCTGTAGCGCCGTCGTGCACTGGCGCGGCGCGGCCGGCGCGGCGCGGTCGCTCAGGTCTGGTGTGCGACCGCAAATGCCGCGAGCGCGGCCAGCGCCTCGCGGTGGGGCGAGGGTGGCACGGCCTGCAGGGCGAGGATCGCCTGTTCCGCCTCGCGCTGCGCGAGGTCTTCGGCGTAGGCGAGGCCGCCGGTCGCTTCGATCGCCGCGATGATCGCGTCGAGGTGTTCGAGGCCGCCGTGTTCGATCGCCGTGCGGATCTGCGCCTGTTGCGCCTCGTTGCCCATGCGCAGCGCGTGGATCAGCGGCAGCGTCGGCTTGCCTTCGGCAAGGTCGTCGCCGAGGTTCTTGCCGCGCGCGGCCGGGTCCGAGCGGTAGTCGAGCACGTCGTCGATCATCTGGTAGGCGGTACCGAGATGGCGGCCGTAGCGGCGCAGCGCGTCCTGCACGCCGCTCGTCGCGTTCGCGAGCACCGCCGCGACCTGCGCGCCCGCCTCGAAGAGGCGCGCCGTCTTGCGATAGATGACTTCGTGGTAGCGCTGCTCGGTCGTCTCGGGATCGTGCGCATTCATCAGTTGCAGCACTTCGCCCTCGGCGATCACGTTGGTCGCGTCGGCCATGATCTCCATGACCTGCTGCGAGCCGATCGCCGCCATCATCTGGAAGGCGCGCGAATAGACGAAGTCGCCGACGAGCACGCTCGCCTGGTTGCCGAACACCGCGTTCGCGGTGTCGCGTCCGCGGCGCTTCGCGGAGCCATCGACGACATCGTCGTGCAGCAGGGTGGCCGTGTGGATGAACTCGATGAAGGCGGCGGCCTCGGTGTGCCGGCGCCCGCCTGCGCCGCAGGCGCGGCCGGCGACCACCACGAGCAGCGGGCGCAGGCGCTTGCCGCCGCCCGAGATGATGTGCTCGGCGATCTGGTCGACCAGAGGGACGGTGCTCTTGAGGCTTGCCCGCACCACGTCGTCCACGGCGGCGAGGTCGGCGCGCACCAGCGCACGGATTTGCTCGAGGGTCATCTGCGTAGCGTAGCAGGACCGCGCCAAGGGGCTGTTTTCATTGGTGAATCAGGAGTTTGACCGCGCGCGGGCCGCTGAGTACACTACGCGGCCTTTTTCAGGAGCTTTTCGATCATGTACGCGGTTATCGCCACGGGCGGCAAGCAGTATCGGGTGGAGAAGGGCCAGGTGCTGCGCATCGAGAAGCTCGACGCGGAACCGGGCTCCACCGTCACGTTCGACCAGGTGCTGCTCGTCGGCGCCGGCAGCGACGTCAAGGTCGGTTCGCCGCTGCTCGCGGGCGCGAAGGTGACCGGCACGGTCGAGCGCCACGGCAAGGGCGACAAGGTGAGCATCGTCAAGTTCCGTCGCCGCAAGCATTACCTGCGGATGAAGAACCATCGCCAGCTCTTCACCGAAGTGAAAGTCACGGAGATCGTCTGAGATGGCACACAAGAAAGCAGGCGGCAGCACCCGCAACGGTCGCGAGTCCCACAGCAAGCGCCTCGGCGTGAAGAAGTTCGGCGGTGAGGCCGTGCTCGCCGGCAACATCCTCGTGCGCCAGCGCGGCACCGAATACCACGCCGGCCCGAACGTCGGCATCGGCACCGACCACACGCTGTTCGCGCTCAAGAGCGGCACGGTCAAGTTCGCGGTCAAGGGCGCCGAGCAGCGCCGTTTCGTGAGCGTCGACGCGGAGTAACGCGTCCGTCCGCTGAGTCTCGGCAAAACCCCGGCCCCGCGCCGGGGTTTTCGTTTGTAGACTGCACGCGGGGCGGGGAGCAGCCAGCATGAAGTTCGTCGACGAAGCGCGCGTCAAGGTGCAGGCCGGCAATGGCGGCCGAGGCAGTACGAGTTTCCGTCGCGAGAAGTTCGTGCCCTTCGGCGGGCCGGACGGTGGCGACGGCGGCCTCGGCGGCAGCGTCTACCTGCGCGCGGCCGAGGGCATCAACACGCTCGCGGACTTTCGCATCGAGCGAACATTCAAGGGCGAGCACGGCGAGCCGGGCAGCGGCAATGGCTGCACCGGGCGCGGCGGTCAGGACCGCCACGTCACGGTGCCGGTCGGCACGATCGTGCGCGACAGCGAGACCCAGGAAACGCTCGGCGACCTCACTCGCGCCGGCCAGGAACTGCTGGTTGCGCAGGGCGGCAAGGGCGGCTGGGGCAATACGCGCTTCAAGTCGAGCACCAATCGCGCCCCGCGCCAGTTCGGCCCCGGGCTGCCGGGAGAGAAGCGCACGCTCGAGCTCGAACTCAAGGTGATCGCCGACGTGGGCCTGCTCGGACTGCCGAATGCGGGCAAGTCGACGCTGATCAGCGCCGTTTCGGCCGCGCGCCCGAAGGTGGCCGACTACCCGTTCACCACGCTCTACCCGAACCTGGGCGTCGTTTATGTCGGGCAGCACCGCAGCTTCGTGATGGCCGACATTCCCGGGCTCATCGAGGGGGCGGCCGAGGGCGCGGGCCTCGGCATCCGCTTCCTGAAGCACCTGCAGCGCACGAAGGTGCTGCTGCACCTCGTCGATATTGCACCGGTCGATCCGGATGCCGATCCGGTGAAAGACGCGCGCGCGATCATCGCGGAGCTGAAGAAGTTCAGCCCGGACCTCGCCGCGAAGCCGCGCTGGCTCGTGCTGAACAAGCGCGACCTGCTGCCGGGGGACGAGGCGGAGGAGAAGGCGCGCGAGATCGCGCGCCGGCTGCGTCACAAGGGCCCGAAATTCCTGATCTCGGGCGTGACGGGGGAGGGCACGAAGGCGCTCAGCGAGGCGGTCATGCAGCACCTCGAGGGCGAACGCGCCCGGGCGGTCACCCCATCTTCTTGACGCGTGCGGAGAGGCGGCTCTTGTGGCGAGCGGCCTTGTTGCGGTGGATCTTGCCCTTGGCGGCGAGCGCGTCGACAAGCGAGGTCGCTTCGCGCAGCGCGGCCGTGGCGGCGGCCTTGTCGCCCGCACCGGCCGCGGCGGCGGCCTTGCGCAGCCCCGAGCGCGCGCGCGAGCGCAGCGCGACGTTGCGGGCGCGATGCTTCTCGGCCTGGCGGGCGGCTTTTTCGGCGGATTTCGTATTGGCCACGGGGTCTCCGGAGACGGGTCGACGCGATTTTTGGGGCGCGTAGTGTGCGGAGGGCGTCCCGCCTTGTCAATGCGGACCGGCGCGGTGGCGGGGCTGTCCGGTATAGTCGGAACCCGTGGATTTTCACCCGCTTACCGCATGAGTCGCGCGCTCCTGAAGAGCACCAGCGTCGTCGGCTTCACGACGCTCGTTTCAAGGATCACGGGGCTCCTGCGGGACATGGCCCTGTCGCAGGTGTTCGGCGCGGGGCTCCTGATGGACGCCTTCCTGGTCGCCTACAAGATCCCGAACTTCCTGCGGCGGCTGTTCGCCGAGGGGGCGTTCTCGCAGTCCTTCGTGCCCGTGATCTCGGAGTTCCGCGTCAAGCGCGAACCCGGCGAGGTCAAGGCGCTGGTCGGCGGCACCACCGGCACGTTGGGCGGAGTGCTGTTCGTGGTCACGGTGATCGGCGTGATCGGCGCGCCACTGCTGATCTTCCTGTTCGCGCCGGGGTTCACGCAGCACGGCAACAAGCACGACCTCGCGGTCGAGATGTTGCGCTGGACGTTCCCCTACCTTTTCTTCGTGTCCCTGACCGCGCTGTTCAGCGGCGTGCTGAACAGCTACGGCCGCTTCGCCGTGCCGGCCTTCACGCAGGTCATCATGAACGTGGTGATGATCTTCTTCGCCCTCGTGCTCGCGGCGAATTCGGCGAATCCCGGCCTGACGCTTGCCATCGGCGTGTTCGTGAGCGGTGTGTTGCAGGTGCTGTTCCAGTTGCCGGCGGTCGCGCGCCTCGGGCTGCTGGGGCGACCCCGTTGGCAGCCACGCGCCGAGGGTGTGCGGCGCATCGGCAAACTGATGGTGCCCGGCATCCTCGGCTCGTCGATGGCGCAGGTGAGCCTGCTGCTCGATACGATCATTGCGTCGTTCCTGATGTCGGGCAGCATCTCCTGGCTCTATTTCGCCGACCGGCTGATGGAGTTCCCGCTCGGCGTCTTCAGCATTGCGCTCGCGACCGTGATCCTGCCGGGCCTGTCGGCGCACCACGCACAGCAGTCGATGGACCGTTTCGCGGGCACCCTCGACTGGGCGCTGCGGCTGACGGTGCTGCTCGCGACTCCCGCGGCGGTGGGGCTGCTGGTGTTCGCCGGGCCGCTCACCGCGACGATCTTCGGCTACGGCCGCTTCGGCCTGCGCGACGTGCAGATGGCTTCGTGGGCGCTGATGGCGTACTCGTGGGGCCTCCTGATGTTCAGCCTCGTGAAGGTGCTGGCGCCGGGCTATTTCGCGCGGCAGGACACGCGCACGCCGGTCCGCGTCGGCATCCTTGCGCTCGCCGTGACCATGACGCTCAATGTCGTGGTCGTGCTGCCGGCGAAATGGCTCGGTTTTCCGGTCCCGCACATCCTGCTCGCCACCTCCACCTGCGCAGGCGCGGCAGTGAACGCCTTCCTGCTGTGGCGGGGGTTGCGCCGTGCGGGCATCTACCGGGCCTCGAGTGGCTGGGCGGCGTTCCTGTGGCGCGTGCTCGCCGCGAATGCCGCGATGGCCGTGCTCCTGTGGTGGTTCGCGGGCGATCTCGCCGATTGGACGGCACTCGGGGCGCTCGATCGCGCGACCCGGTGCGCGATCGGGATCGCGGCGGGAGCGGGCCTGTACTTCGCCGTACTCTTCGTGACCGGCCTGCGTTATGGCCACTTGCGCAACCGGCCAATATAATCATGAGGTTGATTCGCGGTTGGCCAGTGCAGGGCAAGTCCCGTGACGGGTTCGTCGTCGCGCTCGGCGCGTTCGACGGCCTGCACCTCGGGCACCAGGCGCTCCTGTCGCGAACCCGTGCACTGGCGCAAGCGCGCGGTGCCCGCCCCGCGATGCTCACCTTCGAGCCGATGCCGCGCGAGTTCCTGCAGCCGGACTCGCCGCCCGCGCGGCTCACGAATTTCCGCGAGCGCTGGCGCCTGGCCGCGGCGCAGGGGCTCGACGGGCTTTGCGTCCTGCGTTTCGACGAGCGCCTGCGCAGCCTGTCAGGCGAGGCCTTTGCGCAGCGGCTCGCGGTCGCATTCGGCGCCACGACGCTCGTGGTCGGGCATGATTTCCGCTTCGGGCGCGACGGCGCCGGTACGGCGGAGGGCCTCGCAGCCTGCGGGCACCGCCAGGGCTTCGAGGTCGAGGTGCTGGCGCCCGTGACCGGCGATGGCGAGCGGGTGAGCAGCACCGCCATCCGCGAGAGCCTCGCCGCGGGAGAGTTTGCGCGAGCCGCGCGCCTCCTCGGCCGGCCCTATACGATGCGCGGCCGGGTGGCGCGCGGCGAGCAGCTCGGGCGCACGCTCGGTTTCCCGACCGCGAACCTGCGGCTGAAGCGGTGCCGGTCGCCGCTCGGGGGTATTTTTGCGGTCCGCGTGCACGGCGTCGCGCAGGCGCCGTGGCCCGGCGTGGCGAGCCTCGGGACGCGGCCCACGGTGGGCGGTGTCGAGCCCTGGCTCGAGACGTTCCTGTTCGACTTCGCAGGCGACCTGTACGGCCGCGAGATCGAAGTGGAGTTCGTGGCGAAGATCCGCGACGAGGCGCGCTTCGAGACGCTCGATGCGCTCGTGGCGCGGATGCATGACGATGCGGGCGAGGCACGCCGCCTGCTCGCACTCTGACGGGATAGCTGGGGAATTTCGAGTGGCAGACTACAAGCAGACGATCAATCTTCCGCAGACCGGCTTTCCGATGAAGGCCGATCTCGCGCAGCGCGAGCCGAAGATGCTCGCCGACTGGCAGGCCCGCGACCTCTACGGCAGGATCCGCGCGGCGGCGAAAGGGCGACCGCGCTTCGTGCTGCACGACGGCCCGCCCTATGCGAACGGCGCGATCCACATCGGCCACGCCGTCAACAAGATCCTGAAGGACATCATCGTCAAGTCGCGCTCGCTCGACGGCTTTGACGCTCCCTACATCCCCGGCTGGGACTGCCATGGCCTGCCGATCGAGCACGCGGTCGAGAAGAAGCACGGCAAGCCGGGCCAGAAGCTCGACGCGAACGCCTTCCGCGCGGCCTGCCGCGCCTTCGCGCGCGAGCAGGTGGACTTGCAGCGCACGGACTTCAAGCGCCTCGGCGTGCTCGGCGACTGGGACAACCCCTACCTCACGATGAACGCGGCCTACGAGGCCGAGCAGATCCGCGCCTTCGGCCGCATCGTGCACAACGGCCACCTTTACCGCGGCGCGAAGCCCGTGCACTGGTGCCTCGACTGCCGCTCGGCGCTCGCCGAGGCGGAGGTCGAGTACGAGGAGCGCACGTCGCCCGCGATCGACGTCGAATTCCGCGTCGTCGACCCGCGCGACCTCGAGCGGCGCATTGGCCAGCCGGCGGGCGGGCTGGGCGAGCTGCCGGTCTCGATCGTCATCTGGACCACGACGCCGTGGACGCTGCCCGCCAACGAGGCGGTCGCGCTGCGCGCCGATTTCCGTTACAGCCTCGTCGAGGCGGAGGGCGCTGGCGGCCGCAAGCGCCTGATCCTCGCGAGCGAGCTGCGCGAGGCGAGCCTCGCGCGCTACGGCCTTGCGCAGGTCGAGCTGCTCTCTGAGTTCGACGGCGTCGCGCTCGAGCGGCTCGAACTCGCGCACCCGTTCCTGCCAAAGCGGGTGCCGGTGGTCCTCGGCGACCACGTCACGCTGGAAGCGGGCACGGGTGCCGTGCACACGGCGCCGGCGCACGGCCAGGAAGACTTCGTCGTCGGCCAGCGCTACGGCCTGCCGGTCGTCAATCCGGTCGGCCCGGATGGGCGTTTTTTCGACAGCACCCCGCTCGTGGGCGGCCAGCGTTGCCACGACGCCAATGCCGCGATCGTGCAGGCGCTCACCGAGGCATCGCGCCTGCTGCACCACGTGCCCTTCCAGCACAGCTATCCGCATTGCTGGCGACACAAGACGCCGGTGATTTTCCGCGCGACTCCGCAATGGTTCATCAGCATGGAGCAGCGCAACCTGCGCGCCCATGCGCTGCGCGACATCAAGGGCGTGCAGTGGACGCCGGCCTGGGGCGAGCAGCGCATCACCGGCATGATCGAGAACCGGCCCGACTGGTGCATTTCGCGCCAGCGCACCTGGGGCGTGCCTATCGCGCTCTTCGTGCACAAGGAAACGGGTGCGTTGCACCCCGATACGCTCGCGCTCATCGGGAAGGCCGCCGATCGGGTCGAGCAGGGCGGGATCGAAGCGTGGTTCGCGCTCGATGCCGCCGAGTTGATCGGCACGGACGCCGCGACCTACGAGAAGGTCACCGACGTCATGGACGTGTGGGCGGACTCGGGCCTGTCCTTCGAGTGCGTCGGCGTGGCGCGCCCGGAGATCGTGGCGCCGGTCGACCTGTACCTCGAAGGCTCGGACCAGCACCGCGGCTGGTTCCACAGTTCGCTGCTGATGTCGGAGGCGCTGCACGCCCGCGCGCCCTACAAGGGCGTGCTGACCCACGGCTTCACCGTGGACGAGAAGGGCCGCAAGATGTCGAAATCGCTCGGCAACGTGGTCCTTCCGCAGAAGGTCATGTCGACGCTCGGCGCCGACGTGCTGCGCCTGTGGGTCGCCTCGACCGACTATGCGAACGAGATCGGCGTATCGGACGAGATCCTGAAGCGCACGGCCGATTCCTATCGCCGCATGCGCAACACCGTGCGCTTCCTGCTCGGCAACCTGCACGGCTTCGACCCGGCCACGGACCAGGTCGCCCCGGCCGACCTCGTCGCGCTCGATGCCTGGGCCATCGCGCGCACGCGCGAACTGCAGGACGGGATCGTCGCCGCCTATCGCGACTTTGCCTTCCACCTGATCTACCAGAAGGTGCACAACTTCTGCATCGTCGACCTCGGCGGCCTCTACCTCGACGTGCTGAAGGACCGCCTCTACACGACGCCCGCCAGGAGCCATGCGCGCCGTTCCGCGCAGACCGCGATGTTCCACATCGCCGAGGCGATGGTGCGCTGGCTCGCGCCGATCCTGTCGTTCACGGCGGAGGAGATCTGGCAGCACCTGCCGGGCAAGCGCGGCGAATCGGTGCAGTGCGAAACGTGGCACCGCCTGCCGGAAGTGCCCGCGGGCGCAATCGACTGGCCGGCTCTCTTTGCGCTGCGCGCCGCCGTCACCCGCGAGCTCGAGAAACTGCGCGACACCGGCGCGATCGGCGCGCCGCTCGAGGCGCAGGTCGATGTGTGGTGCTCCGCAGCCGAGTACCCGCGGCACGCGGCGCTCGAGGAGGAACTTCGCTTCCTTCTCATTACGTCCGCCGCGCGCCTCCACCAGGGCGCGGCGCCACCGGACAGCGTTGCCGCGGGCGAGGGCATCGCGATCCGCGTCGCACCCACCGAGGCCCCGAAGTGCGTGCGCTGCTGGCACCGGCGCGAGGATGTCGGCGCGCATGCGGAGCACCCCGAACTCTGCGGACGCTGCGTGACGAACGTGACGACGGCGGGCGAAACGAGGCGCTACGCGTGAGCGGCTGGCGCTGGCTGCCGTTGTCGCTGCTCGTCGTTGCGTCCGACCAGGCGAGCAAGGCGTGGGTGGAGCGGCACTTCCAGCTCTACGAAAGCATGACCTTGCTGCCGGTGCTCGACTTCACCCGCCTGCACAACCCGGGGGCCGCTTTCAGCTTCCTTGCGGGCGCGGGCGGCTGGCAGCGCTGGTTCTTCACGGCGCTCGCGCTCACCGTGAGCGCCGGAATTGTCGCGTGGTTGCGCGGCGTGCACGCGCGCGCCCAGGCCTGGCTCGCCTGCGGACTCGCGCTGGTCCTTGGCGGGGCGCTCGGCAACGTGATCGACCGCATGCGCCACGGCTTCGTCATCGACTTCGTGCATGTGCACTGGAACGACGCGTGGTTCCCTGCGTTCAATGTCGCGGATGCCGCCATCTCCGTCGGCGCGGCCTGCCTGGTCATGGATGCGATCGTCGAGTGGCGGCGGGCACGGCCGTGAGGCGCGGCACGGCATCGAGGCGCGGCGCATGAAGATCCTGCTCGCCAATCCGCGCGGTTTCTGCGCCGGGGTCGACCGGGCGATCGACATCGTCGAGCGCGCGATCGAGATTTTCGGTGCGCCGATCTACGTGCGCCACGAGGTCGTGCACAACCGCCATGTCGTCGAGCGGTTGCGCGGGCTCGGTGCCGTTTTCGTCGATGAGCTCGACGAAGTGCCCGACGGCGCCACGGTGATTTTTTCCGCCCACGGCGTCTCGCGCGCGGTGGAGGAGGAGGCGCAGCGCCGGCACCTGTCGGTCTACGACGCGACCTGCCCGCTCGTGACCAAAGTGCACATGGAAGTGGGCCGCTTCGCGCGCGAGGCTCGCGAGGTGATCCTGGTCGGCCACGCGGGCCACCCGGAGGTCGAAGGCACCATGGGGCGCTTCGATGCCTCCTGGGGCGGGCGCATCATGCTGATCGAATCGGCCGAGGATGCCGGGCAGGTCGAGATCCGCGATCCGGCGCGGCTCGCCTTCGTCACGCAGACCACGCTGTCGGTCGACGACACGGCCGAGATCGTCGCGGTGCTGCGCCGGCGTTTCCCGGAACTTGCCAGTCCACGCAAGGAAGACATCTGCTACGCGACGCAGAATCGCCAGGATGCGGTCAAGCGACTGCTCGCCGAATGCGACGTGCTGATCGTCGTCGGCTCGGTGACGAGCTCCAACTCGAACCGCCTGCGCGAACTCGCGGACCGCGCCGGCGTGCCTGGTTACCTCGTCGATGGCCCGGACGACCTGCGCGAGGAATGGTTCGAGGGCCGGCAGGCCGTCGGCGTGACCGCGGGCGCGTCGGCGCCTGAAGTCCTCGTGCGCCAGGTCGTCGATCGCCTGCGCGGCTGGGGCGGGCACGTGCCGCTCGAGATGCAGGGTAGGGAAGAGAACGTCGTCTTCGTCTTACCGAGGGCATTGCGGGAGAAATCGCCATGAAACGGACCATACTGGTGCGCGCGGCCTGCCTGCTGGCCGTGGTGCTGCTGCCCTTCTCCGCCGGCGCCGCGGAGGGCTACCGCCATTTCACCGTCGGCGATCTTGCGGCGAAGACCCCGGGCAAGGTCAGCGGCGGGCTGCTGCTGATGGGCGGTGGCGATCGCAACTTCGACGCGCTGCGCTGGTTCATCGCAAAAGCGGGCCATGGGCATCTCGTCGTGCTGCGCGCGTCGCAGGGCCCCGAAGTCGCCGACGAGTTCTACCACGACGTCGGCGGCCTTGCCTCGGTGGAGACCTTCGTGTTCGAGGGTCGCGCGCCGTCGGGCGACCCGAAGATCCTCGCTGCGCTCGCCAAGGCGGACGGCATCTTCATCGCCGGCGGCGACCAGGCCCGCTACGTGCGTTTCTGGAAGGGAACACCCGTCGCAACCGCGCTCGACGCGCACGTGGCGGCCGGCAAGCCGCTCGGTGGCACGAGCGCGGGACTCGCGATCCTCGGCGAATACCTGTACGGCGCGATGGATGACGGCAGCATCACCTCGCCCGAAGCCATGGCCGATCCGCTCGGGCCCGCGGTGACGATCGAGGGCGATTTCCTGCACCTCGCGCTGCTGCGCGGCGTCGTGACCGATACGCATTTCAAGGAGCGCAACCGGCAGGGACGGTTGCTCGCGTTCCTCGCCAAGGCCGAAACCCTCGACGGGAAGGGTGACCGCCCGCTCTGGGGCCTGGGTGTCGACGAGAGCGCGGCGCTCGCGGTGGAGCCCGATGGAACGGCGCGCATCTACGCCACCGATCCCGACGGCGCGGCATGGCTGTTCAAGGGCGGTTTCACGGAAGCGCAGGCGCCCGGCAAGCCGCTGCACCTTGCCCGGGTGTCAGCCATCGGCATCGGGCATGGATCGGTGCTGCATCTCGCCGACCGGCGCGTCGATCAGCCGACCTTCCAGCGCGCCTTCACCGTCGTCGGCGGGAGCATGGCGGAAGTGCCGCGCTGGTCGCTCGCGATCCACGGCGGCGCAGGCGTGATCGAGCGCGCGACGCTGTCACCGGAGAAGGAGAAGGCCTATCGGGCGGGGCTCGACGCCGCGCTGCGCGCGGGCGGCGCCGTGCTCGATGCCAACGGCACGGCGCTCGACGCCGTCGAAGCCGTGGTACGCCTGCTCGAAGACAATCCGCTCTTCAACGCGGGGCGCGGCGCCGTGTTCACCGCCGACGGGCGCAACGAACTCGATGCGGCGATCATGGATGGCGCCACGGAAAAGGCGGGCGCCGTGGCGGGCGTGACCCGCACGCGCCACCCGGTGAGCCTCGCGCGCGCGGTGATGGAGAAATCCCCGCACGTGATGCTCGCGCGCGAGGGCGCCGACCGGTTCTCGGTCGAGGCCGGACTCGAGCAGGTCGATCCGTCGTGGTTCCGGACCGAGGAGCGATGGCGGCAGCTGCTGCAATGGCGTGCCACGCAAAAGAGCGCCGCACTGCTCGATCCGGCGCATGCCTACGGCACCGTGGGCGCCGTCGCGATCGACAGCGCGGGGCACCTGGCCGCGGCGACCTCGACGGGTGGCACGACCGGCAAGCGCTGGGGCCGCATTGGCGACTCGCCGATCATCGGCGCGGGCACCTACGCGAAGGATGGCGCCTGCGCCGTCTCCGCGACGGGCACCGGCGAGTACTTCATCCGCGAAAGCGCCGCGCGGCAGGTCTGCGACCGCGTGAGCTGGCAGGGGGCCGGCATCGTGAAAGCCGCGCAGGACACGATCATGGCGGTCGGTGCCATTGGTGGTGACGGCGGCCTCATCGCAATGGGCGCGGATGGCACGCCGGCCTTCGCGATCAACGACCTCGGCATGTATCGCGGCAGGATCGCCGCGGGCGTCCCGCCGCGCACGGCGGTGTACGCCGACGAGCGGCTCGCGGATTGAAGCCGTAGCCGCGCCAGGGTCGAGCAAGCAATCCAGGCGGCGGGCTTGCCCTGGGCCATCGAGAGCCAGCGATGCGCCGGCCGGATCCGTCGGCTCGTCTACCGGCGCGCCCGCGGCGACGCTTCTCCGAAACTGCTGTCCTGAGATCGGGGCGGTGTGCGGCACTGAGGATGCAATGGGGCACGCGGCCGATGTCCTGCGCCCCGGCCCTTGCCCGCATCCGGAAGGCGCCCGGGCTCTCGCCGGTGACTGCGCGAAAGACCCGCCCGAAAGTGCCGAGGCTGCGCCATCCCGACTGGAAGGCGACTTCCGTGATGGAAAGTGCGCTCTCACGCAGCAGCGCCGTCGCGCGCTCGATGCGGCGAGTGAGCAGGTAGCGGTGGGGCGGTACACCGAAAGCGACTTGGAACGATCGTGCGAAATGAGCCTCCGAGACATGGCTCAATCGCGCCAGCCGCGGAATGGCCCAGTCCTCGTGCGAGGCTGCGTCCATCCGGTCCTTTGCGCGCAGCAGGCGGCGCAGCAGCCGCGGGTCCTGGGCTTGCGGGCGCGGGGACTTCAGTTTCAACCCCGCTCCGCAAAGAACGCCGCGATGTCGCGCGCCAGGCGCTCGGGTTCCTCCGCGGCGCCGAAATGCCCGCCGGAGGGCATCTGGGTCCACCGCCGCACATCGTAGAGCCTCTCGACCCACTCGCGTGGCGGACTGCCCTCCGACACGAAATTGCGGTCGAAGTTGGCGAAACCCGTCGGAACCGGCACGCGAGTGCCGGCCCCGGGATCTTCCCCGTGCCAGCGGTTGTCGAAATAGTCGCGCATCGATGGGGTGATCGATTGCGTGGCCCAATAGACGGTGAGCAAGGTGAGCAGGAAGTCCCGCGAGAAGCGTGCGTCGAGGTCGCCGCCCGAATCGCTCCACGCGCGCCATTTCTCGATCAGCCAGGCCGCAAGGCCCGCGGGCGAATCGTTGAGCGCATAGCCGAGTGTCTGCGGCCGCGTCGACTGGATCGCTGAATAGCCCCGCTCGGCCGCGTCCCATTGCCGCACCTGGGCCACATAGTCATTTTCAGCTGCGGTCAGCGGTCGCGTTCCTTGCCCCGTCGCCGGCCAGAGCTCCATCGTGGTGAGGTGGATGCCGATCATGCGCGCCGGATCCTCGATGGCCATGTAGGTGGCGACCCCCGCGCCGAAATCGCCGCCACCGGCACCGTAGCGCCCGTAACCGAGGCCCTGCATGAGCTCGTGCCACATCCGCGCCACTGTGCGGTAGTTCGCCACCATCGGTCGTCCCGAGAACCCGTATCCGGGAAGCGAGGGAATGACCAGGTCGAAAGCGGGGCCGTCGATGCCGTGGCCCTTCGGGTCGGTCAGGAGCGGCACGAGAGGCAGCAGCTCGATGAACGCGCTGGGCCAGCCGTGGGTCAGGATCAGCGGGATGCCTTCCCCTTGCCGCGCGCGCTCATGCACGAAGTGGATGTGCGTGCCGCCGAGCGTGGCCCGATGGTGCCTGAAGCCGTTCAGCCGGCGCTCCTGTGCCCGCCAGTCGAAACCGTCGGCCCAATAGGCGAGCAGGCCCTTCAGGTAGCCGAGGTCGGTTCCCTGTGCCCACGCGGGGCCGGGCGCGGGCTGCGGCCAACGCGTGCTGCGGATGCGCGCCGCCAGGTCGGACAGCACTTCATCCGGGATGCTGATATCGAAGGGGGCAATGCGCATCGGGACGAGTATGGGCGATGGCGAGTGGCCTGCCGAGCACAGCCCGGTACGCGTCGCGCCGCGTGCTTCTGGACGAAACTGAAGATCGCCGGGCGGCCGTGCGCCTCAGTCGACCCCCGGCCGCTCCCAGTAGGTGCGCACGACGCCGCTCGGGCGCACGCACTTGCGCATGACCTCGACGCCCACGACGCAAAGCGCGCGCCGGCCGAGCTCGTCGAGGCCCTGGTTGCCGCCGCCACCGGAGCCTTCGCCGCCGCCTTCGCCCTCCGTGCTGGCGACCGATTCGTAGGCGAAGCTCACCTCACCGGCGATGCCGGACTGCGCAAGATCGGTGAACAGGTCGCTCGAGTCGAGTACTTCGTCGTCGTTGTAATCGATGACCGGGCCGCCCGAGTCGACGCCGAGCGCGTAGACGCGATTGCGCCCGGAGGCGGGCAGGCAGGGGTTCTGCTCGGTCGGCGGGGTCGGCTGGTAGGACGGGAACAGGATTACGCCGCTGACCGTGAGCGCTTCCGCCAGCACCTTTTCGCCGGACATGTCGCCGTTCAGCCGCAGGTCCAGGGTCCAGCCGCGCGCCTGCGTCGGTACGGGCGTGACGCCGGGGTTGCTCGTGATGTCGACCAGGTCGCCGTTCGTGACCGGGGTGGCGTTGTCGTAGGTCGACTGTGCCAGCTTGGCGAACGGCAGCTTGTCGCGCAGCGAATAGAAGCGGTCGCGCGTGTCCGTGCTGAGCGGGTGCCCGCGGTAGCCCGAGCCGATCGCGAGGTTGTAGTAGGGATCGGCGCCGCGGCGCTGGATCAGCGCCACGTCGGGCGCGTAGTAGAAGCGCCGGTTGTCGACGGGCGTCGGGGTCCCGAGGTCGCCCGCGCCGAGGCTCGCGAATACGCCGCCGGTCACGAGGCTGCCGCGATCCTCTCCGTTGAAGATGTCGAAGCGGAAGATGCGCCCACCCATGTCGGCTGCGTACATGCGGTCGGCGAAACCGTCGCCGTCGATGTCGATCACATTGATGCGGCCGGGGATCGAATTGCGCATGCGGTCGATCGCAAGGTCGGGTGTGCCGGCGCCACCGGGCCCGCCCGCGTACCACAGCAAGGCGCCGCTCGCGGCATCGACCATGTAGATGCGGTGGCCGACGGTGTCCGCGACGTACGGGCCGTTCTCCTGCGCCCCGTCGTACCCGCCGCCGAAGACCAGCACCAGGTGCTCGCCGTTCTGCGTCGCACCGTTGATGCGAACGCGCGCAACGGCGGGGGCGGACCAGGTCTCGCCGATGCCGGGCAACTGGGCAGGCCCGATCTTCCAGCGCAGCCGCGGGCTGTCGCGATCGGTGACATCGAGCGCGTAGTAGGTGCTGCCGCCGCGGCGCATGCCGAAGTAGATCCACACGCGATCGCCCGCGCCCGGATCGACGATGCCGTCGAGGTTGACGTCGAACTTGAGCACGCGCACATCGCCGTCGAGGCCGTAGCTGCGGGAGGCGACGCCCGCGTTGCGATAAAGGTCCGGCAGGCGCTGCAGCAGTTCGGGCGGTATGAAGGACCAGAGCTCGACGCCGGTGCGTGCGTTGACGGCGTGCAGGAACCCGTCGTTGGTCGGCACGAACACGACGGCATCCTCTGCGTCGGGGGCGGCCGGCGTGCCGCCGTAGGTCACGAGCGCGGGCCGCGCATGCAGCGGATCGCCCATGAATCGATGCATCTCCGTGCGGTCGCCGTCGGCGTCCTCGTCCTGCACGTCGATGCCGCGTGTCCAGTCGATCAGCTGGTCGCGGGTCGGCGAGGTCGCACTGCCGAGGCCGAGCGAGGCCGCGGTCAGCGCGGTGTTGCCGCGTTCGAAGCGGTTCGAGACCGCCGTGAGGGCCCGGTTGCCGCTGCTGTCGGCGAGCGTGTACATGCGGCGCGCCGTCTCGTCGGGCAGGCGGCTCGCCGCGCCGCCGGCCGCGACACTCGCGCCGTCGGCCGCAGCCGACCAGAAGCTCTGCACGCCCTGGCGGAAGAAGCCGGTGAGCGGGTCGACCGCGTCGTTGCCCGAGGCGTCGACGATGCGGCCGTTGCGGAAGGCGTATTTCTTGAGGTTACCCGGCCAGTGCGCGGTGGATTCCGGGTTGAACACCGAGATGTACAGGTCGTTCAGCGACTCGGTGCGGTTGAATGCGTTGATCGAGACCGACGGCGCGGTGAACGTGGAGCTCGTCTGCAGGATGTTGCCGACGATGGCCTGCAGGGTGGTCGTCAGGTTCGAGACGTTGTTGGCGGAATACGCTTCGCCGCCGCCGCGAGTCGCCGTCTGGTCGAGCAGCGTGGAACCGGCCACTTCGGGACCGAAGCCGATCGTGTAGGTGGTGACATTCTGCTGGCCGGGCAGGGTGGGAGACAGGTCGGCATCGTGAAGGTACTCCGCCATGTCCGGCAGGCAGGCGCCATTGACACTCGCGGCGGCACTGCATCCGCTGCCGACGAGGCTCGCGTAATTCGGCAGGGCGGGGATGAGCGTGTTCGCGCCGGTGTCGCTCGTCGGTTCGCCATCGGTCAGCAGGATCGCGAAATTGCGCTGGCATTGGTAGGCGATCGGCGACTGGTAGCGCGTGGTGTCCTGCGGATTTCGCGATGCCGGAATGCTCGGCGACGGATTGCCGCTCACCACCGAGCGATTGCCGTAGTCGACGGCGCGGCCCGCAAAATACTGGCCGGCCTCGTACATCGTTTCGGCCAGCGGCGTGCCGCCCTCCGGCGTCAGGGCGTTGATGCTGTTGATGATCGAGTTGCGTGCGGTGGCGATGTCCGCCACTTCATGGATCACCATGCCGCCTTCGGCATTGCTGCTGTAGCGCATCAGGCCGAGATTGACGCCGTCGATCGAGCTCGCGAGCGCCGTTGCCACGGCCTGCACGGTTTGCAGCCGCGTCGTGGTGGTCGGCACGGGTGGCGAGGAATTCCAGTTGAGCCAGTTCGCGCTGTAAAGCGTGTAGGTGGTGGCGGCCGCCCAGTTGATCTCGCGGCTCGCGTTCGCCGACCAGGGCGCATTCGCGTCGCCGTTCTGCGCGTAGTGCAGCGAGGAGGTGTCGTCCGGCCCGTGCGTGCCGCTGTCCGCGCGGCATTCGACGGGATCCGCCGGCGCATCGCCGGACAGGCGCGTCCATAGCGCGGCGTCGGGATCGAAGCGCGCCACGTTGCCGGTCCAGGCGCCGCCGGCGCCCGCGAGGCTCGAGCGCGCGGCGGCACAGCGGTTCGCGGAGGAGTCGAATCGCGACGTGGAGTTGCAGGGCGGCGGGTCGGTATTGCCCGTGCCGCTCTCGCGCCAGTAGACGGCGTTCGCCGCACACTCGCCGCCGTAGGTGACCGCGGGGTTGTAAGGCGCGCGCTGTGCCTGGATCGGGCCACTCATGCTGCCCGACGTGTCGATGATGAAGAGGATGTTCGGCCGGACATTGCGCAGCGCCGACTGGTTCACGAATATCTCGGTGTCGTCGGCGAGCGCGGCTGCGCCCGTGACGAGCGACAGGGCCCCGCCCAGGAGCGCGGTCGCCAGGTGGAAATGCCGGTTGGTCATCGCCGCGCTCCCCGCCGGCCCTCGTCGGGACGGATGACGGTTGCCAGCGAGCCGCTCGCAATCACCTGGGTGACTTCGCGGCTGGCCTGGTCGTAAAACACCGTGACGAAGGTATCGGGTGCTGCCGTGAAGCCGGCGCGGAGCGCGGCCAGCGTGACGGGGGCCTTGTCGACGAGGTAGAGCGTGCGGGCGCTCGTCAGGAACGAGCGCGGCGCGCAGCCTGCGCACGGCGTGACGACGAGGGTTCCGGAGGCGCCCGACGGGAGTACGACACTCGACGCCTGCGCCTCCACGGCCTGCGCGAGGACCCAGCGCGGCTTCTCCTGTCCCATCAGCGGCAGGGAGGCGAGGACGAGGCCGGACAAGAGCATCGCGTGAGGGGATCGCATCTTCATTCTCCCAGTGCGCCGAGCCCGGTGCCGAGCCTGCCGATGCCGCCGCCGCCCGCGGCGCCGGGCGCCGCGATCACGAACACGCCCTGCACCTGCCGGTCGCGCGCATTGCGCGCGGAAGTGCCCGTGCTTTCGATCTCGTAGTGCAGGCCGACGAAGCGATCGACGCTCGACTGGGGCAGGCCGGTCTCCTCGCCGACGTAGCGGGTTGCCGTGCTGAACTCGTCCGTGCCGGCCGAACCGACCGGTACGCCTTGCACCTGCACGGGCGCCGCGCCGGGTACGGACGGCACCGAACCGACGTCGGCGATCGCCTCCTCGACGCCCGCGCTGGCCGCCATGACGGACGCGCGGCGGAACTGCTCGTTGCCGGCCATGACGAGTTCCGTGGTGGCCGTGTTCATGCCGGTGATCGCGAGCAGGGTCAGGATCAGCAGCAGCACGAGGCCGATGACGAGCGCGGCGCCGCGTTGGGTGTTCATAGGGTGCGCGCGTTCCTGAGCGAGATGGTGCGGGACATCAGCGCGCGGCGGAAACGCGCCTCGTTGCCCGCGGGGGTGTAGTCGACATCGGCGTACTGGTAGCGGCGATTGTCCTCGAAGCCCGGCTCGGGGCGATCGGCGCGCACGCGCACCCAGATTCGAACCGACACCACCTGGGCGCGGTCGAGGCCGGGAAAATCCGGGTTCACGTAGCGCGTGGCACGCCCGTCGGACTCGGGGATGCCGTCGCCGTTGACGTCGGCCGCGGGATCGACCGCGCCGTCGTTGTCGTAGTCGCCGGTGTCGATGCCGAACTGCACCTGCAGGTCCTCGACGCCGGGCATGACCTCGTCGTCATCGCCGAATTGCGCGCCGTCGCCGAGCGACTTCACGCGCAGCGAGGGCAGGCCGGGGCGGTCGACGGCGTCCTGCGAGAGGTAGTAGGCGCGCACCACCAGGTTGTGGATCTCGTTGTCGGCGTCGACCGGTCCTGGCGCATTGCCGTCGACGAACAGCTGCTGCGCCGAGCGGCTGCGCAGGCGCGAGGCATAGAGCTGCAGGCGGTCGGCCTCGGGCGCCGCGGTCACGGTCTCGACGCGGCGGATGGTGAGGGTGTCGGCGCCGTTCACGGCACCGGCGCCATAGGGGGCGCACGACGCGCCCGCGGATGGACCGAGCGCGAAGCTGTCGTTCGAGCCCTGCACCGGCGTCAGCACGTCGATCGCGAAATTCGTGCCGCAATCGTGCGCGCCGCCCGGCAGGTTGGCGACCGGCACCGGGGCCGCCGCGGGCACCGGCCGTTGGCGCATCTGCGCCGCGACCGCATGCACGGTCCCGGGGGAGGCGCCGCTCACGAAGCGGATCGTGTCGGGCGAGTTGGTGAAGCCGTAGTAACCGGCGAGTTCGACGTCCGGCTCGAGCACCGACAGTACGTAGCGGCCGTTCTCCTGCAGGCGCGCGACGCTCTCGTTGACCGAGTAGGTGGCACGGCCGCGCGAGAACACATAGACCGCGCCGACGATCAATACGGAGCCGATCGCGAGCGCCACGAGCAGCTCGATGAGGCTCAGGCCCTGCTGCGCAGTTGTCTTCTTCATGAGATTGGCGGCCTCGGCATCACGACGAGCTCCGAGGTGTAGGAATACTGCTCGACGCCCGGCTCCTGCCACGCGATCGAAATGCGGTAGCGGTCGGGGCGGCCGGGATTGGTGGCCCGGATGAAGCTCACCACGGCAGCATCCGCGGGGTCGGCCGGTGGCGGCAACGCAAAGCGCACCGCGTCCTGCCAGCGCGCCAGGTCGTCCTCCGCCAGTTCCCCGACGCTGCAGTTGTTGCCGGCGCTGCCCGCGTCCGGCGCACAACCTCGCAGTGCCGGCGCGCCGCCATAGGTCGCGGTATCGTAGGAGTCTTCCGCGTTGCCGTTTGCGAGGATGCGGTCGGCGATGTCGCCGGCAAGGTTCACCGCATGGGTGCGCAGCAGCGCCGTGCGACTGCTGCGCAGGCTCTCGACGAAGAGGCCCGCGATGCCGAGCAGGCCGATCGAGAGCACGACGAGCGCGACCAGCGACTCGACCATCGTGAAGCCGCGTTGCCTCAGTTGCATGCAAGCCCCCAGGCTGACAGGCGCGCCGGTTCGCGCACGATTTCGCCGCGACCGGTGCGCGCCACTTCGACGCCGCGCGCCGCGGATTGGTTGGTGCCGCCCTGCAGGGCATAGCCGCGCTCGTCGCAAAAGACGACATGGCGCGCGGTGGAGGGCGGGGCGTCGAGCAGGAAGCCATTCGCGCCGAACGACAGGCAGGTGCCGTCCGCCACGGAAGCGATACGCCCGCGGTCGGCGACGGCCCTGCCGCCGGTTCGCTCGATGTCGGCGGCACTGGCGGCGGCACAGTTGCCGTCGGGATCGGCGAACACGAGCCAGCCCGAGAAATCCGCGCCGCCGGAACAGGCGGGGGCCGTGGACTGAGGATCGCCCGAGGCGCACAACGAAACGGTGCGCTGCTGCTTCACGGCCTCGGTGCGCGCGACTTGCACGGCCGTGAGGAAATCGTTGGCGTCGGCGGTGAGGCGGCCGTTGCGGCGGAACTCCGCGAAGGTCGGTGCGCCGATGGCGAGGATGACGGCTGCGAGTGCGAGCACGATCATCAGCTCGAGCAGCGTAAAGCCCCCAACCGGGACGGACCTTCCCCCCATAGCAAGCGACTATAGCGCCGCGCGTTGTGCGGCCTCACGGATTCCGACGATCGGTTTTCGGGCGCGGACGAGTGGCGCAACAGTCCAGCCATTTCACGGGCGATTTGACGATAAGCGCCCATCGGCTGCTCAGGGGCCGCAGGGCACACGGCTGCCGCGCGCAGGGCCCATGCGCAGGCGGGGGCGCCCGGTCTGGCTCACGATGACGGCGCGTGGCTGCACGCCCGCGATCTTGCTGCAGAACTCGAAGCTGCTGGTCATGCCGGCGCGCGCGGTGGGCCAATACGTGACGGCGCTGCGCGTGGCCCGCAACGCGGCGGGCACTTCCAGGCGGTGCCGCCTCAGGATGGGCTCGCCGGGGTCGCGTACGGGCATGAACTCGGCGTGCGTATTCTCGAAGACGATCCAGCCGGGAGCCTGCCGCGCACCGCGGCCGACACAGTGCTCGCCATCCTGCGACAGGCAGACGACCGTGGGCACGCCCCGCAGGATGGCGCGGCTGCGCGCGAAATGCAGCGCGCCGAGCAGCCGGTCGGCGCCGGACGTGACGGCGGAAGATGCCCGCAGGCGCCCGAAATCGGGACTTGCCAGGGTGGCGACGACGGCGAGCACCGTGATCACGGTGACGAGCTCCCAGAGGGTGTGGCCGCGCGGGCGCATGGGTCGAGAATGCGCGCACCCGATCGGGCAAATGCGACGCATTTGCAACGAATTTCGACAGATTCATATAATTGACGGATGTCGATCGCCGAGATAGCGGAACGCCTGGCTGCCCATGGCATCCAGCCAACGGCACAACGGCTGCGCATCGCCGCAGTGCTGCTGTCCGTGCCGCAGCACCTGTCGGCCGAGCAGCTGCTCGCGCAACTGGTGGCGGACGGCGCACGCGTGTCGAAGGCGACCGTCTACAACACCCTCAACCTGTTCGCGGGCCGCGGCCTGATCCGGCCGCTGTCGGTCGACGGCGTGCGCGCATGGTTCGACTCGAACGTCGAGCCGCACTATCACTTCCACGACATCGAGAGCGGCGCCCTCACCGATGTGGCGGTGCCCGAAGTGCAGTTCAGCCGCCTGCCCGCGCCGCCCGCAGGGATGGAAGTGGCGGGAATCGAGCTGGTGATCCGCTTGCGAAAGGCGCCTGGCGCCTGAGTTTCCGCCGGGCCTGGCCGGTTTGCCTCACCACAGGGCATTCATTAGAATGCGCGCCCCCCGGTGCCGCTTTAGCTCAGCTGGTAGAGCACATCATTCGTAATGATGGGGTCGTCTGTTCGAATCAGACAAGCGGCACCAGTTCCCTATTTCGCCGACTCTTCCCACCCGGGCATGTCGCCCGCCAGGTGCGACAGCTTCGTGAAGCCGGCTTCGTGCAGCGCCTTCAGCGCGACGCCCGCGCGCCGGCCGCTGCGGCAGTAGGCGACGATCGTCTTGTCCCTGGACGCCTCGAGCTCGGCGAGGCGTGCGCCGATCTCGCCGACCGGGATGTTGATCGCACCGGGTATGTGCCCCGCGGCGAATTCCTCGGGCGTGCGCACGTCGAGGATGACGAGCGCCGCGGGATCGGCGGCGGCCTGCGCCTTCAACTCGGCGGGTGTCGTCTCCGCCGCGGTCCAGGCATCGTCCGCGAGGCCCACGGTCGCAAGGCCGGCCAGCAGCGCGCCTGCGAGCGAGCCGCGCAGGATCTTCACAAGTCGGGTGTTCATGCCGCCGATGGTGAACCCGCGGCGGTGTGCATGTCCACCTCGTCCTTCTGCAGCTCGAACAGGCGTGCGTAGGCGCCGCGAACCGCCAGCAGTCCCTCGTGCGTGCCACGCTCGACGATCCGCCCGTGTTCGAGCACGAGGATCTCATCGGCATTGCGCACGGTCGAGAGACGGTGCGCGATGGTGAGGGTCGTGCGCCCCTGCGCGAGTTCGCGGATGGCGGCATTCACTTCGCGCTCGGACTCCACGTCGAGGCTCGAGGTCGCCTCGTCCAGGATCAGGATCGGGGCGTCCTTCAGCAGGGCGCGCGCGATCGAGATGCGCTGGCGCTGGCCGCCCGAGATCTTGCCGCCCATTTCGCCGACCTGCGTGTCGAGCCCCTGCGGCAGGCCGTCGATCCAGTCCTTGAGGTGCGCGCGCCGCACCGCCTCGTCGAGCTCTGCCGCGGTGGCGCCGGGGCGGCCCATCAGGATGTTCTCGCGGATCGTCGTGTTGAACGTGTAGTTGCGCTGCGAGACGACCGCGAGGCAATCGCGCAGCGCCTCGAGCGTGTAGTCCCGCACGTCGCGCCCGCCGACCATGACCTCGCCTGCGTTCGCGTCCCAGAAGCGCAGCAGCAGGTTCGCGATCGTGCTCTTGCCGGCGCCGCTCGTGCCGACCAGCGCGATATGCCGGCCGGCCGCCACTTCGAAGCTGATGTCTTCGAGGACCGGCCGCGCACCGGCGACGTAGCCGAAGCTCACGTGGCGCAGTGCCACGGAGCCGTCCACGAGCGGCGGCGATGCGGTCACGCGATCGGTGACGGAGGGCGGCTGGTCCATCAACTCGAACAGCCGGCGCGCCGAGACCATCGAGACCTTGAAGTCGCCGACCACATTGTTGAGGCCCTGCGCCGCGTTGAAGCCCGTGATCGCAATCGCGACGACGACCGGGATGTCGCGCAGCGGCTCGATCGCGCCGGCGAGATAAAGGTCCCAGCTCACCCACAGCACGGCGACCGCCGCTGCGGCGACCACGCACTCCGTCACGCCGCGCTGGAAGGCGTCGGCGCGCATCAGCGAGTCCTGGCCCTTCTTGAGCTTGAGCCCGATCTGCCAGGCCTCCCGGCGGCGTGCATCACCGTAGCCGAAGGCCACCGTGTCACGGATGCCCTGCAGGCTGTCGGTGAGGAAGGCGTTCACCTCGCCCTGCGCATTGCGCCAGGTCTCGCCGCCGCGGCCGCCGGACAGCGCGGTGATGACCGGCAACACGATCACCATGAGGAGCATGAACGGCAGCAGGACCCACACATAGGCCATGTGATAGTAGCGGCCGAGGACCGTGAGCAGGATCGCGGGGACCACGAAGGCCGTCATCGCCGGCGCGATGGTGTGCGCGTAGAAGGGTTCGATGCGCTCGCAGTCGTTGACCACGCGCGAGACGGCATCGCCCGAGCGCAACTGGCCGGTGCCCGCGGGGGCAAGCGGCTCCATGCGGTCGTAGAACTCGTTGCGGAGCATCGCGAGCAGGCGGAATGCGACATAGTGGCCGGTGTAGGTCTCGACATAGTTCGAGAAGCCGAGCACGAACGCGCAGGCCACGAGGCCGAGCACGATGTCGGTCAGCGGGGAGCCGCCCGTGTCCGCCACGTAGTGGGCGACGCCGGCGGCGGCGAAGGCGATGAGGGCCGTCTGCATGGTCAGCTTGACGGTCCGCGCGCTGACCGACAGCAGCATGATGCCGTTCAGCGGGCGCATGAAGGCGAGCAGGCGGCGCAGGATCCGTGCGTTGCTCATGCCGCGGCTCCCGCGATCGCGACCATGGCGGCGTACACGCCGCCGCGCGCCAGCAGCTCCGCATGCGAACCCGACTCCAGCACTTTGCCGTGGCCGAGCACGACGATGCGATCGGCGTTCCTCACGGTGCTGAGGCGATGCGCGATCAGCAGCACCGACTTGTCGCGCGTCAGGTGGTCGAGGGCGTCCTGGATCACGGCTTCCGTCTCGAGGTCGATCTGCGAGGTGGGTTCATCGAGCAGCACGATCGGCGCGTCCTTCAGTAGCGCGCGCGCGATCGCGAGGCGCTGCACCTGGCCGCCGGAGAGCGACAGGCCGCGCTCGCCGACCCGTGTGGAGTAACCGTCAGGCAGTGCCGCGATCTGCTCGTGGATGTTGGCCGCGCGGCAGGCTGCGACCAGTTCCTCATCGGTGGCGCCCGGCTTCGCGACGCGCAGGTTCTCGGCGATCGTGCCGTAGAAGAGGTAGGGATCCTGCGGCACGAGGGCGAGGTGGCGGCGCACCCAGTCGGCGGGTACCTCCGTGACGTTGCGCCCGCCGAGTGCGATCGTGCCGCCCGCTGGCGCGAGCGTGCGCAGGATCAGGTTCGTGAGGGTGGTCTTGCCGGAGCCGCTTTCGCCCACGAGCGCCACGGTCTCGCCGGGCGCGAGGTCGAGCGTGAAGTGATCGACCGCCGGGCGCGTGGCGCCGGCGTACTGGAACACGACATCCTTCAGCGTCAGCGCGGGGCGCGCGGCGGCGGCAGGCGCCGTCGCGCCTTCGGGGTCGGCGACACCGGGTTGCTCGCCGAGGAAGGCGAGGATTTTCTTCGCATAGGCACGGCCGACGGCGCCGGCGAAGAAGAACTGGCCGACCAGCGTGAGGGGCTTGGCGAACTCGGCGCTCGCGAGGATCAGCGCGACGACCGCGCCGGGCGTCAGCGCGCCGGCGTCGAGCCGCAGCAGCGCGGTCACCGTGAGCACGAGGGTGGTGCCGAGCGCGAAGCCGAAATCGACGAACAGGATCATCATCTGGTTCACGAGCAGCAGGCGCATCGTCTCGCGGCGCTGTTCCTCGCTCGCCGCGTGCATCTCCGCGCCGCGCGACTTGCCGAGGTTGAACATCTTGAGCGTGGTCATGCCCTGGATCGAGTCGAGGAAGCGCACGCTTTGCTCGGCATTGACCTTGGCGAAGCGCTCGCTCGCCCTGCGGAAACTGCGCCCCATCATGCCGAGGAACAGCGGCGTCAGCGGCACGCTGACAAGGAGCGCCAGGCCGACGACCCAGTCGGTGAGGCCGATGAACGCGCACAGCAGCAGCGGTGTTGCCATGCCGACCACGAACTGCACGAAGTAGGTCCCGTACAGCATCTCGATCCAGTCCATGCCGTCGACCGCGACGTTCACCAGTTCGCCGGTGCGCTTGCGGTCGAGCACGGCGGGACCGAGGCGCAGCGCGTGCGCATAGACCATGTCGCGGATCGAGAGCTTGGTCAGCGAAGACGCCTTGTGCTGCGCCGTGCGGTACAGCCAGCCCGCGAGGAACTTCACGGCGAGCAGCGCCACGATCCACGGCAGCCAGACTTCGAGCAGCGGGTAGCCGGCGAGCATCGCATCGATGGCGCGGCCGATGAACCAGTAGAGCGTGAGGCTCGCAAGCAGGCCGAGCACGCCGACGCCGATGCCGGCGGCGAGCCACCGGCTCGTGGACTTGACGATCAGCCGCTTGTCGATCCCGAGCACGGTTCGCTCCCCCTATGGCGTGGCCGCAAGATAGAGCTTGAAGTAGAGTTCAAGGTCAAGACCATGGCCAGCAAACGACGCCGCAAAGCCGCCGCGCCCGAGGGCGCCCATCTCACCATCGGGCAACTCGCCAGGCGGGCGGGCGTCAGCACTTCGATGCTGCGTTTCTACGAGCGCGAGGGCCTGCTCGTGTCCGCCGCGCGCAGCGCCTCGGGCTACCGGCTCTATCCGGTGGGCGCGCTGCGCGCGCTCACCTTCATCCATCGCGCGCAGCGGCTCGGTTTCTCGCTCGGCGACATCAAGCTGCTGGCGGGCGAGGAGGCCCGCGCAGCGCGCGGCCACACCGTGGTCGGCATCGCCGAGCAGCGCTTCATCGAGATCGAGCGGCGCCTTACGGAGCTGCTGGTGCTGCGCCACGAGCTCGAACTGTTCCTCGACGACCTCACGACGCAGGTGGGCAGGGCGGCGGGCGGCGGCACCGCCCGGATCTACCGCCAGCTCGTCGACCATGTCTGCGGGCACGAGCCGCAGCGATCGGCGCCGGGCACCGTGCAGCGGCTCATCAAGCGGCTTGGCTGCGCGCTCGCGACGGTCGAGCAGGACCGGGTTTTCGCCGCGCTGCGCGGCCGGCACATGCATGTCTGGAAGGAAGCCGACGGCTACACCATCCTGGTGCGCGACCGCAGTGCGGCCGTGCTCGCGGCGCTCGAGCGGCTGGTCGCCGCCGAGGCCGGCTGCAACCTGCACGTGGACGTGGCGCTGGCGCCGCATCCCGAGGGCCTGCAGCTGCGCGTGCGCGGCGAGAGCGCCTACCTCTACGCCCAGCTCTTCCTGACGCTCGAATCCGCCACTTGACCTTGAACCTTGCTTCAAGGTGGAGGATCGCGCCATGGAAGCGACCCCCACCCGATACAAGATCGCCGGCATGGACTGCGGCAGTTGCGCCCTCACGATCGAGGACGGCATCCGCAAGCTGCCGGGCGTGCGCGCCGTCCGCGTCGATTTCACCACCGAGTCGATGCAGGTCGAGGGCGAGGTCGCGCAGCCGCTGATCGAACAGCGCCTGGCCCAGCTCGGTTACCGGCTCGGGCCGGCGGCGGGCGAGGCGCGCGTGGCGCCGACGGCAGTCGTGGAGCGCCGTGGCCTGGCCGGCTTCCTCGGGTTCCTGTGGAGCCAGTCGCGCCTGCGGACGGCCTGCGTGGTGGCGCTCGTCGTGCTCGGCGTCACCGTCGCGTCGTGGCTGGCTCCCGCGAGCGTGGCCGGCCGCGGCGCTTCACTCGCCTATCTCCTCGCCGTGCTCCTCACGGGCCTGCCGGTATTCGCCAAGGGCCTGCGGGCGCTCATCTTCAGCCGCCGCATCACCATCGACCTCCTGATGGCGATCGCGACTCTCGGCGCGCTCGCCATCGACGCCGGTGGCGAGGCGGTCACCGTGATTCTCCTCTACACGCTCGGCGAGGCGCTCGAAGCCTACAGCGCCGATCGCGCGCGCGATTCCCTGCGCAGCCTCCTCTCGCTGCAGCCGCAGGTCGCGACCGTCATGCGCCTGCACGCCCCGGAACCTGCGGCCCGACACGGGCACCAGGGCTGTGCGGGACATGACCACGAGGAACATCACGATCACGCGCATGGGCACGGGCATGGGCACGGCGAGGCGCACTACCACCACGAGAGCATGCCCGCGGCGCAGGTCGCGGTCGGTGCGCGCGTGCTGGTGCGGCCCGGCGAGCGGGTGCCGCTTGATGGCGTCGTGCTCGCGGGCGAAACGAGCCTGAATGAAGCGGCGGTCACGGGCGAGAGCGAACCGGTCGTGAAGCGCGTCGGCGATGCGGTGCTCGCCGGCACGGTCAACGGCGAGGGCGCCCTCGAGATCGAGGTGACGCGCGTGGCGGGCGATTCGACGATCGCGCGCATCGCGCGCCTCGTCGAGGAGGCGCAGGCCGCGCGCTCGCCCGCTGAGCGTTTCATCGACCGTTTCGCGCGCTGGTACACGCCCGCCGTGGTGCTGCTCGCCGCGCTGTTGGTGGCGGTGCCGGTGCTCGCCTTCGGCCAGCCGCTGCTCGAGGGCGAGGGCGGCCACGGCTGGCTGTATCGTGGCCTTGCGCTGTTGATCGTCGCCTGTCCGTGCGCGCTCGTGATCAGCATCCCGGTCACGGTCGTCAGCAGCCTGACGCGCCTCGCCCAGCTCGGCGTGCTGGTGAAGGGCGGGGAGCGGCTGGATGCCCTCGCCGACGTGCGCGTCGTCGCGTTCGACAAGACCGGCACGCTCACCGTCGGGCGGCCGGCCGTCACCTCCGTCGAGTCGCCCGATTGTGCGCACGGCGATGCGACCGCGGCGGCCTGCGCCGCGTGCGACGACGTGATCGCGCTCGCCGCGGCGGTGGAAACCGCCTCCGAGCATCCGGTGTCGCACGCGATCCGTGCGGCGGCGGAGGAGCGGGGCGTCGCCCGCAGGTTCCCGCAGGCGAGCGGCGTGAAGGCGCTCGCGGGCCTCGGCATCGTGGGCGATGTCGGTGGCGAGCGCGTCGCGATCGGCAGCGAGGCGCTGTTCGCGCGCGAGGATTTCGCCCTGCCGCTGTCGGAGCGCCTGGCGGGCAGGCTGCGCGCATCGGAACGCACCACGATGCTGGTCGCCCGCGGCGATGCGATCGTCGGCCTGATTGCGGTCGAAGACCAGCCGCGCGCCGGGACGGCCGCTGCGCTCAGCGACCTGCGCGCGGCGGGCGAGGGACCCAAGACCGCGATGCTGACGGGCGACAATGCGCGCGTCGCCACGCGGGTCGCGCGTGCCGTGCCCGGAATCGATGAGGTGCACGCGGGGCTGCTGCCCGCCGACAAGATGCGCGAAATCGGCCGCCTGCAGGCCGCGCACGGCGTCGTTGCGATGGTCGGCGACGGCATCAACGACGCGCCGGCGCTGGCGCGCGCCGACGTCGGCATCGCGATGGGCGCGGGCGGCACGGCCCAGGCGATGGAAAGCGCGGACGTCGTGCTGATGCAGGACGACCTGCGGGAGCTGCCACGCGCGCTCGCGATCGCGCGCCGCTCGCGCCGGCTGGTGAAGCAGAACATCGCGTTGTCGCTCGGCCTCAAGCTCGCGTTCCTCGCCCTCACGATTCCCGGTTGGGCCACCCTGTGGTTGGCCGTGGCGGCGGACGTCGGCGCCACATTGCTCGTGACCATGAACGGCATGAGAATGCTGCGCGCCTGAAACGGGAGACGACGTGACGACCGAACGACCGCGCCGACTGGGTTTCATCGAGCTCGCGCCGGGAGTTCTCCCGCGCCACGCGCTCTCCTATCTCTTCGCTGCCTTCGTCAGCATCGGCCTCTTCGCCTACCTGCCGGCGCTGACGCCATTCGTGCTGAAGGTGAATCTCGCTCTGCCGACCGGCCAGCAGGGCGCGGCTACCGGCAACCTGCAGTCCTGGCAGGAAATCGTGATCCTCGCGCTCGTCGGCATCTGGGGTGCGATGTCCGACCGGGTCGGCCGCCGACCCATCTATGTGCTCGGCTTCCTCCTGGTCGCTGGGGCCTATGTCCTATACCCGCTCGCGCATTCGATGCCCGAGCTCACGCTGTACCGGCTCGTTTTCGGCTGCGCAGTCGCGGCGCTCGGCGCGATGCTCGCGACCGTGCTCGCCGATTACCCGGCCGAGTCCTCGCGCGGCAAGCTGACGGGCATCGCGTTCTTCCTCAATGCGCTCGGCTCGGTCATCTTCCTCGTCGGCCTGACGCAGTTGCCGCGGATCTTCGCGGCGTCCGGCATCGATGAGCTCGCGGCGGGTCGTTACGCGTTCTTCACGGTCGGCGCGGTGGCGGTGCTCGCGGCGGTCGTGATGCTGGGCCTGAAGCCCGGCCTGCCGGCGAAGGCGAACGCGCACCGTCCGCTGCTCGAAATCGCGGCCGAAGGACTGCGGGCCGCCCGCAACCCGCGCATCCTGCTCGCCTACGGCGGCGGCTTCACGTCGCGCGCCGACCTCAGCCTCATCACGCTGTTCCTCGCGCTGTGGGCGTCGCAGTCGGCGATCGGCGAGGGCATGACAGCGGCGCAGGCGGCGGGCCAGGTCGGCAAGACGCTCGGCATCACGCAGGGCACCGCGATGCTCTGGTCGCCGATCTACGGCTGGCTCGGCGATCGCATGAGCCGCATGGCGCATTTCACGCTGGCCTTTGCCATTGCGCTCGCCGGCTATTGCTGGGTGGGCATGCAGGAGGACATCGTGCGCTCCGCGGCAATCCCGGCGCTGATGCTGCTCGGCATGGGCCAGGTGAGCACGATCCTCGCCGCGACGATCCTGCTCGGGCAGGAAACCCGGCCGGAGTCGCGCGGCGCGGTGTTCGGCCTGCAGGCGTTCTTCGGTGGGCTCGGCATTCTCGCGATATCATGGGTGGGTGGCCGGCTGTACGACCAGATTGGTCCCTCGGCGCCCTTCACGCTGGTCGGTGTCGCGAACGGCGTGGTCGCGGTGTGGGCGTTGTGGATGTACGTGCGCGGCCGCGCCGTGACACGCCCCGAGGCCGCCTGAGCATGCCGATTTGTCAACGTCCGATGGCGGCGTAGCCGCCGCCGCACCGCCGCCCAGGCGCCCCGCCTGGTGGATCGCGCTGCTGTCGCGCATCCCCTTGCCGGCGCTCTACGCTTTCGCCTGGGTGCTCGGCGCGCTCGGCTTCCATGTCTTCCGCTATCGCCGCGACATCATCGACCGCAGCCTTGCCATCGCGTTTCCCGGACTCGATGCGGCGGGCCGCCGGGCCATCTGCCGGCGCCACCACCACGGCTTCGCCCAGGTGTTCGTCGAGATCCTGAAATCGGGTGCCCTCACGCCCGCGGACATCGCGCGCCGCGTGCGTTTCACGAACCTCGAGTTGTTGCGGGAGCGGCTCGCGAAGGGGCGGCCGGTGCTCGTGGTCGCGGCCCACCAGTGCAACTGGGAGTGGCTGATGCATGCGATGGCGAGCCAGGTGGGGTACCCGGTGGATGCGGCCTACAAGCCGCTCAAGAACAAATGGGCGAACGACGAGATGCTCACCCTGCGCACCCGCTTCGGCGCGCACCTCGTGCCGGCGAAGGAACTGCTGCCCGACATCATCAAGCGGCGGCGCATCGTGCGCGTGATCTCGGTGATCGCGGACCAGGAGCCGCGCAGCAGCGAGAAGCGCCATTGGACGCGCTTCCTGAATCGCGACACCGCGTTTTACATGGGCGCCGAGGAGATCGCGCGCACCACGGGCTACACCGCGCTGTTCGTCGCCATGCGCCGGCTCGCGCGCGGGCACTACGAGGTCGGCTTCACGCCGCTCGTGGAGACAGGCGAGCGGCTCGAGCCGGGCGAGTTCACCGAACGCTATGCGCGCCTGTCGGAGGCGCAGATCCACGCCGCGCCGCCCGACTGGCTCTGGTCGCACAAGCGCTGGAAGCTGAAAAAACCCCTCTACGGCGCCGGCTAGCTCACGCCGGCTTTGCGAGCTTGCCGGCGAGGAATGCCGCGAGCTCGGCAATCGTCGGGTAGTCGAACAGCTCGGTGAGATCGATCGCACCCGGATAATCGCGGTCGATGGCCTCGTGGATCGCGATCAGTTTCAGCGAGCTCGCGCCGATCTCGAACAGGTTGTCGGCGAGGCCGATCGGGCGACCGAGTTCGGTGTCGCAGATCAGCTTGATCTTCGCCTCGATTTCGCTGCCCGTGGCCGCGGCGGGCGCACGCTTCGCGCTGCGCAGTTGCACGAGTTCCGCCAGCTCGGCGGCAAACTCGCCCTCGACATAGGACTCCTCGAGCAGGTGGCGCTGGATCTTGCCGCTCGTCGTCTTGGGGATGCGCTTGACGGGTACGACCTCGGCCACTTCGAGACCGGTGTGCTCGTTGACGAGCCTGGCCACTTCGGTCGCCGTCGGCAGGAAGTCCGCCATGTCGGAGCGATGCAGGACGAACAGCACGAGCTGGTCGGCCTGCGCGCCGCGCGGTCGCACGCCGGCCGCCACCACCTTGCCGAGTTCGAGCCCCGGCGCGCGCAGCGCGATGCTCTCGAGGTCGTGCGGGTAGTAGTTCTGGCCGTTGACGAAAATGATCTCCTTCGCGCGGCCGGTGATATAGAGGTCGCCGTCGTCGATCAGGCCGAGATCGCCGGTGCGCAGCCAGCCGTCCGCCGTGATCGTCGCCGCGTTGGTCGCGGGATCCTCGTAGTAGCCGCGCGTCACGTTCTCGCCGCGGATCAGGATATGGCCCACTTGGCCTGGCGCGACCGCCTGGCCGGCGTCGTCGGCGAGCTGCACTTCGCAGTAGGGAATCGCCGCGCCGACCGCCATCAGCTCCATCGCGTCGCGGCTCGTGTGTTCGACCCGCGGCGGCGCCTCGCCGACGCCCATGCGGTGCCGGTCGACGCAAATCGAGCGGTATGGCCGGCCGAGCGGCGGGAAGCTCACCGCGAGCGAGGCTTCCGCGAGGCCGTAGACCGGGAACATCGCATTTCGCGCGAGGCCGGCGGGTTCCATGCGCGCGAGGAACTCCTCGCACAGGTCGACGGAAATCGGCTCGGCGCCGTTGAAGATGAGGCGCACGGACGCGAGGTCGAGCGACTCGAAGCTGCGGTCGCCGAGCACCTTGAGGTAGTGGCGGTAGCCGAAGTTGGGCGAGGAGAGGATCGTCGCGCGTTTGCTCGAGGCGAGCTGCAACCAGAGGAGCGGCCGGCGGATGAACAGTTCGGTGGGCATCAGGTGCACGTTCATGCGGTGCATGAACATGAAAATGTGCATGCCGATGAGGCCCATGTCGTGGGTCAGCGGCATCCAGGAGAGCGACACGTCGTCGCTGTTGAAATTGCAGAACTCGCCGGCGCCGCGCCCGTTCGCGAGGATGTTGGCGTGCGTCAGCACGACGCCCTTCGGCTCGTTGGTCGAGCCCGAGGAGAACTGGATGAAGGCCGTGTCGTCGGGCCGGGCGCGATGCACCGTGCCGGCACGCGAGATGTCGTCGAGCGAGTCGACGAGGAAGCTGCGCGCCCGCAGTTCCTCGAATTGCGCCTGTTCGCCCGCGACAGACGCGAACTGCCCGATGCGGTCGAGCGTTTTCCTGTCGGTGTAGAGGAAGGGCCTGCCGAGCTTGCGCGCGATGCGCAGCAGCTTGTGGCGATGCTCGTCGCTGATGCCGATCGCGACCGGCACCGGCACGATGCCGCCGAGGATGCCGGCCCAGTAGGCATCGAGGAACTGTTCGTTGTGGTTGAGGAACAGGATCAGCTTGTCGCCGGGGCGGGCACCGAGCTTCTGCAGGTGGAAGAGGATGCCGAGCGCACGCTCGTACAGCGCGCCGTAGGGCACGCGCCGTTCGTCCTTCTCGCCGTCGAGGTAGACGAGCGCGCGATCGACCTTGCGGTTCGACTCGATCAGTTCGGTGAGGGTCGTCGCGCGGCTCATCGGGGCTCCAGTCGCATTTGCAGCGGGTGGCGGGTACGCAGGTTGACCTGCGCGTCGAACTCGACCGGGCCGTCGTGCTCGAGGCGCAGCCGGTAGCGCCGCCCGACCTTGGAAAGGTGGATCAGCATCTCGTAGATGGAAAACGTCTCGCCGATGCAGTGGCGCGGGCCGGCGGAGAAGGGCATGTAGGCGAAGCGCGGGCGCTCGGCCTCGTGGGCCGCGTCGAAGCGCTCGGGGTGGAAGCCCTCGGGGTCCTTCCAGTACGCCGGATGGCGGTGCAGGTGGTAGGGGGAGAGCAGCAGGTCGGCGCCCGCGGGCAGCTCGTAGCCCGAGAGCACGTCGGCGGCGATTGCGCGGCGCGAGAACACCCACACAGGCGGGTAGAGGCGCAGCGTCTCGTCGATGATGCACTTGGTGTACTTGAGCTCTTCCATGCGGGCGAGGCCCGGGGCCGCTTCCTCGGGCATGGCGTCGATCTCGGCGTGCATCCGTGCCTCGACCGCGGGGTGCTGCGACAACAGGTACCAGGCGCAGTTGAGCGTGTTGGCCGTGGTTTCGTGGCCGGCAACGATCAGCGTGGTGACCTCGTCGATCATCTCGCGGTCGGTCATGCCGGCGCCCGTTTCGCGATCGCGCGCCGCGAGCAGCATGCCGAGGAAGTCGAAATGCGACTCGGGCGGCTCGCCGCGCCGCCGCTCGATCAGTTGCTGGATCAGCTTGGTCAGCTGGCGGAAGCGGTAGGCGAACTTCAGGTCGCGCGCGGACTCGTCGGTGAAGATGTCGAACGGGTTGCCGCCTGGCTGTGCGGTCAGGAAATCGAGGTCCGCGCCGAACAGCGAACGCAGGATCACCTCGAGCGCGAGCGCGCTCATGTCGTTCGTCAGGTTGATTGTGCCGCCGCGCGCCGCCTGCGCGGCCCAGCCGGCGAGGAAGCGGTCGTTCGCCTCGTCGATCATGCGGCCGAACTGCGTCAGTACGCGGCGGTGGAACATCGGCTGCATCATGTAGCGCTGGCGCTTCCACAGTTCGCCGTCGCTCGTCACGATGCCGTTACCGAGTAGAATCCTCACCCGGTCGAAACCGATGCCCTTGGTGTAATTGCGGTGGTTCGAGACGAGCACCCGCTTGATGTCGTCGGGGTGGTTGCTGAGCCAGGTATGCGACTGGCGCGACGGGGCGTAGACGCGGCAGATGTCGCCCAGTTCCTCGAACAGGCGCGAGATGCGCGGCAGCGAATCCGGCGTCGCACCGATGTCGAAGTGCTCGGCGGCCTCGGGAGGCAGGCGGGGCGCGGAAATCGGTTCGTTCACTGCGGAAGGCACGTTTGAAGTTGCGCGGAATCTTATATTACTCGGCCACGGCCGGACACACGGCGGATGAGCAATCGCAGGCCGGCCGGCGCCTTGCGCTCGCCTGCATCGAAGCCCTGCGGGCCGCGCCGGCGGGCGCGGCCCCCGTCGATCCTGCGTCCTTCGAGTTCCCGCCGCGCGGCAAGCCGCGCTGCGTGGGCGGGCCTGATTTCAGCATTTCCCATTCCGCGCCGTTGGTGGCCTGCGCCGCCGTGAGCCACGGCGAGGTCGGCCTCGATGTCGAATGCGATGCCTCGGTCGGGCGCCTCACGCTCGCCACGATCTGCGACGAGGCCGAGCGCGCCATCGCCCGCGAGAAGGGTGTCCTGCACGTCTGGCTCGCCAAGGAAGCGGCGCTGAAGGCAGGCGGCGGCACGATCGAGCACATCGGCGCGGTGCGCGTCTTCGCGGGCGGGGCGAGTTTTCGCGGCGCGCACTACCACGAACAGCGCCTCGAGCTCGCGGGCCGCTGGCCGGCCTGCGTCATGACGAGCGAACCCGGCGTGGCCTTCGAAGTGCGTTGCCTGTGAACGAATCCCATTCGAGCCGGCGCATGACGCCACTGCGCCGTTTCACCTATCGGTGGATCGTGGTGCCGCTCGGCGCGGCGCTCATCCGCTTCGTCTGGAGCCTGGCGCGCCGGCCGCGGGTGATCGGCACGGAGAACCTCGAGGCGGCGCTCGCCGCTGCGCCCTCCTTCATTCCGGTGCTGTGGCACCAGCACCAGCTTTTCGCCGCGAAATGGCTCCTCGAGCAGCGGCCGCGGGTGACGCCGGGCTTCCTCGTGAGCCCCTCGGTCGACGGCGAGATCGGCGCCATGCTCGTCGACCGCTTCGGCGGCGTGGCGGTCCGCGGCAGTTCCTCGCATACCGGCGCGCGAGCGCTGCGCGACTACTACGAGGCGCTCGTCAAGCAGGCGGTTTCGCCCATCATCACCCCGGACGGGCCGCGCGGGCCGCGCTTCGTGTTCAAGCCGGGCGCGATCCTGCTCGCGCAGATGTCGGGCCGGCCGATGCTGCCGATCGCCTATGCGGCGAGCCGTGCCATCCTGTTCCACTGGGACCGCTTCGTGATCCCGCTGCCGTTCGCGCGCATCGTGGTCGCGATCGGCGCTCCCCGCCGCGTGCCGCGCACGCTCGATGCCGCCGGCATGCGACAATGGCAGGAGGACATGACCGCCGAGCTGAGGGGATTGTTTGCGCGTGCGCAGGATGCATTGGCGGATCGCGGCTGAGCGAAGGAGCCCCCGAGCGTGAAACCCGAAGTCTCCGTGGTCATCCCGGTGCTGAACGAAGCCGACAACGTCGAGCCGCTCGCGCGCGAGATCGCCGCGGCGCTTGCCGGGCGCCCCTACGAAATCCTCTTCATCGACGACGGCAGCACCGACGCCACGGCGGCCACGGTGCTGCGCCTGCGCGATGCGGGCGTGGCGCCGCTGCGCCTCCTGCGCCATTCGCGCCGCAGCGGCCAGAGCGCCGGCGTCTGTACCGGCGTTGCGCATGCCCGTGCCGACTGGGTGGCGACCCTTGACGGCGACGGCCAGAATGATCCGGCGGACATCCCGGCGCTGATCGCCGCGCGCGAGGCGGGAGAGGCCGACGGGGTGCGCCTCGTCATGGGCAATCGCGTCAGCCGCAAGGACACCTGGCGGCGCCACCTGCAATCGCGCATCGCCAATGGCGTGCGCGGCCGCATGCTGAAGGACGGCACGCCGGATACCGGTTGCGGCATCAAGCTGTTCGATCGCAGCGAGTTCCTGACCCTGCCGCAGTTCGACCACATGCATCGCTTCCTGCCGGCGCTCTTCCAGCGCCGCGGCGCGCGCGTGGTGTCCGTGCCGGTCAACCATCGGCCGCGCCAGCGCGGCCAGTCCAAGTACGGCATGTTCGATCGCCTGTGGGTCGGCATCGTCGACATTTTCGGCGTGATGTGGCTGGCGCGCCGCTACTGGCCCGGCCTGCGGGCGCGCGAGGAATGAAGGTGGCAACGTGACCCAGGAACAAACCGTGTGGATGGTGCTCGGCTTCATCGCCCAGGGCCTCTTCTCCGCGCGATTCCTCGTGCAATGGATCGCAAGCGAGCGGCGCAGGAAGAGCGTCGTGCCGCATGCATTCTGGTACTTCAGCGTGGCGGGTGGCGCGCTGCTGCTCGCCTACGCGATCCACCGCAAGGACCCGGTCTTCATCGTCGGGCAGGGCGCGGGCCTCGTGGTCTACCTGCGCAACCTGCAGCTGCTGCGCACGAAGCCCGCCTCCGGGGCCGGTTGACGCGGGCGATGCAGAAGCCGGCTGGACAGGCAGCCATCGCCTGGCAGGATCTCGGATGGATCCTGCTCGCGCTGCTGGTGCTGGTGGCAAGCGGCATCGGCCTGCGCGATCCCTGGCCCGCCGACGAGCCGCGCTTCGCGGCTGTCGCGCGCGACATGGTCGCGAGCGGCGACTGGTGGTTTCCGCGCGTGGGCGGCGACCTGTACCAGGACAAGCCACCCCTTTTCATGTGGTTGATCGCGGCCGTGCTGTCGGTGACGGGGTCGATGCGGCTCGCGTTCCTGCTGCCGTCGCTGCTCGCCGCCGGCGGGACGCTCATCCTCGTCCACGACCTTGCGCGCCGCCTGGCCGGCCGCGAGGCGGCGCTCGCCGCGGCGCTCACGCTCGCCTTCACCCTGCAGTTCGTGCTCGTGTCGCGCGGTGCGCAGATCGACGCCACGGTGTGCTTCCTGATCACGCTCGGGGTGTACGGCTTCGCGCGCCACCTGTTGCTGGGGCCCGCCTGGGGCTGGTATTTCGCCGGCGCGGCGGCGTCCGGCCTTGGCGTCATCACGAAGGGTGTCGGCTTCCTGCCGCTGCTGATGCTCATTCCCTACGGCGTGCTGCGCCGGCGGGGCTGGCAGGGGCTCGCGCCCATCCAGCACGGCGGCTGGCGCTGGGCGCTCGCGCCGCTCGGCTTCCTCGCGGCGATCGCCCTGTGGCTCGTGCCGATGCTGCTGGCGGTTGAGCATCGCGGCCTGCCGGAGTACGCGGCCTATCGCGACGAGATCCTCTTCCACCAGACCGTGACGCGCTATGCGTCGTCTTGGCACCACGTCAAGGCCTGGTACTACTACTTCGCCGAGGTGATCCCGGTGCTGTGGCTGCCGTGGTCGCTGCTCGCGTTCTGGCTCGTGCCGCACTGGCGCCGGGCCTGGCTCGCGCAGGACGCGCGCACCTGGCTGCTGCTGTCGTGGGTGGCGTTCGTGCTGCTTTTCTTCACGATGAGTCCCGGCAAGCGCGGCGTGTACGTGCTGCCGGCGATTCCCGCGCTGGCCGTCGCCGCCGCGGCGGCGCTGCCCGCAGTCTACCGGCGCCGCGGCGTCGCGCGCGCGAGCGCCGCGCTCGCGGGCGTGATCGTGACGGTGCTCGCGGCGTTTGCCATCGCCGAGGCATCCGGGCATCCGAAGGTCCTCGCGCTGCTGGCGGAGGAGGGCTTGCCGGCCGACCTGCCGGTTGCCGCGCTCGCGATCGCCTGCGTCGTCGCCTGGGTCGCCGCGTGGCGGCGCAGCCTCCTTGCCTGGCCACTCGTGCTGGGCGCGCTCGCGCTGGCGTTTTCGTGGGCGATCGAGCCCCGCATCGATCCGGTGAGATCGGGTCGCGCGTTCACGCAGAGGGTGCTCGCGGCGGTACCGCCGCGGGAAAAGCTCGGGCTCGTCGCTTACAAGGAGCAGTTCCTGCTCTACCTCGACCGGCCCGTCGTGAATTTCGGCCATCGGCGCTGGCGGACCGACGACGGCGAGACGGCGGATGCGGCGCGCTGGCTCGCGGCGGCGCCCGGCCGCGTGCTGCTCGTGCCGGACGCGTTGCTGTCGCCTTGCTTCGCGGGCGCCGCGGTCGTGCGTCCGGTGGGCCATTCCGCCGGCGAACCCTGGTCGCTGGTCAGCGGCACGCCGGCAGCGGCCTGTGTGGCGCGCGGCAAGGTGTCGCGCATCATCGAATACTCGCCGCCAAAATATGTCGCATCGCGTGCTTTGCTTGAGCGTAATCACTGAAGTGACAATCGCTTAGCTTGTATTCCTGATTAGCTATGACACAATCCGGCCGTAACTGGCATATGGCGTGCGCACGCGAAATGTGCCGCGCGTCCGATGCAGGGGGGTAACGGTTTGTCAGAATGCGGGTCCGCACTTCACGGTTTGATCCGTCGATGCCTGGCGTAACGTTCGACAAGCCGTCCGAATTCACCGCCTCAGACATCCTCGCCCCCGGCGCATGGAGTCCTCGCGGCGCGCGTCCCGCGCCCGGCCTCGACGTCGCCAGCACCAAGATCGCGGTCGACCTGCAGAACATGCGCCGCGACAACCTGCTCGCGGTCGTTTCGCACAGCCTCGAGGTGCTGCGCGAGGCGACGTCCTGCGATGCCGCCTTCGTGGCGATGCTCGACGAAGCCGCCGTGAGCGACGTGCACGTGGCGCGCGGCGCCTTTGCCCAGACCCGCCTCGAGGAACTGCGCGGTGTGGCCCTCGCCGACCTTCCGTGGCTGCGTTCGCGCCTCGATCACCTGCGCCTGTCCGAATTGCGCGATACGGCGGCCCCGAAGAAAGAGAACCTCGCGGAAGCGCAGCGCTTCGCCGCCCTCAAGGTCGGCTCACTGCTGTGCATCGCGTTTCGCGTGCAGGACCGCCCGGCGGGCCTGCTCGGGCTCGCCAATGCCATGGCGCGCGGCCCGTGGAGCGTCGACGTCCAGTTGCTGCTGAAGCTCCTCGGCACGAGCCTCGCGACGGGCCTCGAGCGTGCGCGCCTCGCGACGCAGCTCGAGGACCTCGAAGTCCGCGTCGGCCTCGCTCAGGCCGCGGCCAACGAGGGCATGTGGGACTTCGACACCCGCACCAACATCGTCACCTTCTCGCAGCGCTGGAAGGAGATGCTCGGCTACAGCGACGACGACCTGGCCGGGCCCACCGACTGGCGCGCCCTGGTTCACCCGGACGACATGTCGCGGGTCCAGTCGGCGATGCGCGAGCACGTCGAGGGCCGCTCGCCGATCTGCGAGAGCATCCACCGCATGCGTCACCGCAGCGGCGAGTGGCGCTGGGTGGTGAGCCGCGCCAAGGCGCACGTCGACCCGGCCGGCCGCCTGCTGCGCCTCGTCGGCATGGAAATCGACATCACCGAGCGCAAGCTCTACGAGGAGGCGCTCTTTCGCGAGAAGGAGAGCGCCCAGATCACGCTGCAGTCGATCGGCGACGGCGTGATCACGACAGACGCCAACTCCATCATCGACTACATCAACCCGATCGCCGAGGAACTCACCGGCTGGCGCCTCGAGGACGCGATGGGCCGCTCCGTCGACGACGTCTTCAAGGCCTTCCACGAGGAGACCTGCGAGCCGCTGGAAAATCCGCTCACGATGTCCGTGCGGCGCGTCCGCCCGATCAAGTCGGTGCGGCCGATGCTGCTGATCCGCCGCGACGGCAACGAGCTCTATGTCGAGAGCACCGCGGCGCCGATCCGCGACGGCGCCGGCAAGGTCTGCGGAGGCGTGCTCGTGTTCCACGACGTGTCGGAGTCGCGCGAGCTGAACCGCCGCCTCTCCTACCACGCGAGCCACGACATCCTCACCGGCCTCGTCAACCGGCGTGAGTTCGAGAACCGCCTCGAGCGTGCGCTGAAGAGCGCCAAGGCCCGCGAGGCCTCCTACGCGCTCTGCTGCCTCGACATCGACCAGTTCAAGATCATCAACGACACCTGCGGCCACAGCGCCGGCGACGCGCTGCTCGGCCAGGTCGGCGCGCTGCTGAAGTCGAAGGTGCGCTGGCGCGACACGCTGTCGCGGCTCGGCGGCGACGAGTTCGGCATCCTGCTCGAAAGCTGCTCGCTCGACGAGGCCATGCGCACCGCCGAGACGCTGCGCGAGGCGCTGCGCAATTTCCGTTTCACGTGGGAAGACCGCGTGTTCCGCCTCGGCGCGAGCATCGGCGTCGTGCCGATCACGGCGGACAACGAGGACGTGGCGTCGATCCTGTCCGCGGCCGACAGCGCCTGCGCGGCGGCCAAGGAGGCCGGCCGCAACCGCGTGCACAGCTTCGCCGAGAACGACATCGAGCTGATGCGCCGGCGGCGCGAGATGCAGTGGGCGGCGCGCATCAACTCCGCGCTCGAGGAGGGCCGCTTCGAGCTGTACCGCATGACGATCCAGCCGCTGCAGCCGGCGACGCTGGTGCAGGGCGCCCACTACGAGCTGCTGCTGCGCATGCGCGACGAGAACGGCCGGATCGTCTCGCCCGACAACTTCATCGCGGCGGCCGAGCGCTACGGCATCACGCCGAACATCGACCGCTGGGTGATCGAGAACGCCTTCCGCTGGCTCGTGTCCGAGGCCGACGAGCGCGAGCGGCTCGCCATGTGCTCGATCAACCTCTCCGGCCAGAGCCTCGGCGACGACAAATTCCTGCCGTTCGTGATCGAGCAGTTCGGCAAGAGCGGCATCGAAGCTTCGAAGATCTGCTTCGAGATCACCGAGACGGCGGCCATCGCCAGCTTCTCGCAGGCGAACCGCTTCATCCAGGCGCTCAAGGAGCTCGGCTGCAAGTTCGCGCTCGACGACTTCGGCACCGGGCTCTCCTCGTTCGGCTACCTGAAGCACTTCCCGGTCGATTTCCTCAAGATCGACGGCAGCTTCGTGCGCGAGATCCTGCACGACCCGATCGATCGCGAGATGGTGCGCTCGATCAACGAGATCGGGCACCTCACCGGCAAGCAGACGATCGCCGAGTTCGCCGAGAACGCCGAGATCATCCAGATGCTGACCAGCCTCGGCGTCGACTACGCGCAGGGCTACGGCATCGCCCAGCCGCAGCGCGTGCTGAAGGCCGTCAACGCCTGAGGGGCCCTGTCCGGCGCCGCCAGGGCCGGCGGCGAGGCATACACTGCGCTCCTCGGTGCCCGCGACCCGGGCCGGACGGAGCCAAGGCCAGTGCGCAATCCCGCGAAGATCCTGCTGCTGATCGGCTGCGGCGCGGTCGCCGCACGGGCGGCAACCACGACCGAATACGACATCGTGTTCGCCGGCCAGCCCTCGGGCCGGCAGGTGACCACGATCGCCGCCGACGGCAGCCTCACGACGCGGCTGTCCTACCGCAACAACGGCCGGGGACCTGACCTCGACGAGCGCATCGCGTTCGCCGCCGATGGTGGCTTTGCGTCCTACCGGGTCAAGGGCACTTCGACCTTCGGATCCAAGATCGACGAGAGCTACCGGCGCCGGGGCGGGCGGGTGAGCTGGCGCTCGTCCGCCGATCGCGGCGAGCGGACCGTGCAGGGGGCGGTCCAGTACCTGCCGGTCGAAGGCAGTTTCGCGGCCGACGCCGCTATCGCGCGCGTGCTGCTCGCCGCCGGCGGGCGCGGCGTCGCGGCCCTGCCGGCGGGCGAGCTGACGATCGAACGACTTGCGGCCAGGACCGTCACCCATGGTGGCGAGCAACGCGCGGTGGCGCTCTATGCCATCCGCGGCGCGTCGACCGAACCCGACTTCATCTGGCTGACGGACGACGCCGAGCGCAGCTTCTTCGCGGCGATCGAGCCCGGCTACATGATCGTCGCACCACGCGGCTGGGTGGCAGACGTGGCGCCGCTCGAGGCGGCGCAGAAGGCCGCCGGCAAGGCCATGCTGGAGGCCCTCGCCGCGCGCCTCGCGCACCGCCTGGGCGACGAGTTCGTGGTCCGCGGCGCGCGGGTCTTCGACAGCGAGCATGCGACGCTGTCCGGCCCGCAGGATGTCTACATCCACGACGGCCGCATCGCCGCGCTCTATCCCGCAGGCTCGCGGGCGAGTGCGCCGATGCCGTCCATCGACGGGAGCGGGCGGGTCCTGCTGCCGGGCCTGTTCGACATGCATACCCACGAAAGCGCGTGGAACGTGCTGCTCGACCTCGCGGCGGGCGTCACCACCGTGCGCGACATGGGCAACGACAACCGCACGCTCGCCGGGCTTGCGCAGGACATCGAGGCGGGCCGGCTTGCCGGGCCGCGGATCGTCGCCGCAGGTTTCATCGAGGGCGACAGCCCGCACGCGGCGCGCGCCGACTTCGTGGTAAAGGACCTCGACGAGGCGAAGGCCGCGGTCGACTGGTACGCGCAGCACGGCTACCCGCAGGTGAAGCTGTACAACTCGATGCGCCCCGAATGGATGGCGCCGGTCGCGCAGTACGCGCACGAGCGGGGGCTGCGCGTCAGCGGCCACGTGCCCGCCTTTGCGCGCGCCGAGGACGCCGTGCGCGCGGGCTATGACGAGTTGCAGCACATCAACCAGGTGATGCTCAATTTCCTCGTCACCCCCGAAACCGATACGCGCACGCTCGCGCGCTTCTACCTGATCGGCGAGCGGGCGGCCGACATCGACCTCGACTCGCCGCCCGTGCAGGAATTCCTGCGCCTGCTGAAGGAGCGCGGCACCACCCTCGACCTTACGCTCGCGACCTTCGAGTACATGTTCCAGCAGGCGAAGGGCCAGCCGAACCCGACCTTCGGCATGATCGCCGACCACGTGCCGGCTTCGCTGGCGCGCGCCTGGGCAACCAATACCATGGACATCCCGCCTGAAAAGGTCGCGCGGTACGCCGCGGGTTACGACAAGCTGCTGGCCTTCGCGGGCCGGGCCTTCGAAATGGGAATCCCGATCCTTGCAGGCACGGACGATATCGGCGGCTTTACCCTGCACCGCGAACTCGAACTCGAGGTCAAGGCGGGCATCCCGCCCGCCGAGGCCCTGCGGATCGCGACCCGCAACGGCGCAAGGGTCCTGGGACGCTGGCCGCAGGCCGGCCGGGTCGCGCGCGGCCTGCCTGCCGACCTGATCCTGGTCGACGGGGACCCCACGCGGAACATTTCGGACATCCGCAGGGTCAGTCTCGTCATGAAGGCTGGCGTCGTGTATTACCCGGCGGAGATCCACGAGGCGCTCGGCGTTCGCCGCTTCGCCGATCCCCCGCCCGTGAGCGTGGAGTAGCGGGGCGCATGCGCCTGTTGCTCGTCGAGGACGACGTCGATGCCGCGGAGTACGTCCTGCGCGGCCTGCGCGAGGCGGGCTACGCGGTCGACCATGCCCGCGATGGCCGCGATGGCCTGTTCGCGGCGACCGAATCGCGCTACGACCTCGTGATCGCCGATCGCATGTTGCCTTACCTCGACGGGCTGTCGCTGGTCGAGGTCCTGCGGCGCAATGGCAACCAGGTTCCGGTGCTGATCCTGAGCGCCCTCGGTTCGGTGGACGACCGGGTAGCGGGCCTCAAGGCGGGCGGCGACGACTACCTGACCAAGCCCTTTTCGTTCTCCGAGCTGCTCGCGCGCATCGAGGCGCGCCTGCGGCGCAGCCAGGCGGCACCCGACGGTGCGCGACTGCAGCACGCCGACCTCGAGATGGACCTCCTTTCGCGGCGGGTGGTGCGCGGCGGGCGAGAAATCGACCTCACGGCGAAGGAATTCCAGCTGCTCGAAGTACTGCTGCGACGCGCGGGCCAGGTGGTCACGCGCACGATGCTGCTCGAGGCCGTCTGGGACTTCAATTTCGATCCGCACACCAATGTCGTCGACGTGCATGTCAGCCGCCTGCGGCGCGCGGTGGACCGCGATTTCGATCGCCCCCTCATCCATACCGTGCGCGGCGCGGGCTACGTGCTGCGCGCGGGCTGAAGGCGCTTGCCTGCCTGGGCCGAGCGGTTGCTGCCGGTGTCCGCGTCGCGCCTCGCGATGCTCTACGGCCTGCTGTTCGCGGCCGGCGTCGCGACGCTGATCGCGTCGGTCTACCTGCTCACCGCGCAAGTCCTCGAGCGCGACGTCGACAACGTGATCGACGCGGAGTTCGACGGGTTGCGCGACGAGTATGCGACCGCTGGACTGGCGGCCCTCGCCGCGACGCTCGAGCGCCGCTCGGGGAGTTGGGGCCGCAATGGCGCCGTCTACCTGCTGGTCGACGGCGATCGCCAGCGGCTCGCGGGCAACCTGACGGGCTGGCCGTTCGCGGCCGAGCCCGACGGCCCCCGGGTCGAGTTCGCCATCGTCGCGCACGAGGCGCGACGCGCGACCACGCATCCGGTGCGTGCGCTGCTGCGCCCGATCGATGCGCAACACCAGCTGCTGGTCGGCACGGACGTGACCGAACGCCAGCGCTTCCTGCGCCGCCTGCGCATGGCCTTCGCCTGGAGCGTCGGGCTCGCGGCCCTGCTCGCAGCCGCGCTTGCGTACGCCTATGAGCGGCGCATTTCGGCGCGTGTCGGCGCGCTCGCGGCGACCTGCAGGCAGATCATGGAAGGCGACCTGTCGCGCAGGCTTGCGACCCACGGTACCAACGACGAGTTCGACCGTCTCGCGACCGCGGTCAATACGATGCTCGGGCGCATCGAACGGCAGGCCCGCACCGTCAAGGCGACCTTCGACAGCGCGGCGCACGACCTGCGTGCGCCACTGCATCGCGCGCGCATGCGCCTGGAATCGCGCCTCGCGGCCAGTGCGCTCGACCCCGAAGGGCACGATGAGATCGAGTCCGCCGTCTCGGACATCGATCGCGTGCAGGACACCCTCGCGACGCTGCTGCAGATCGCGGAGGCCGAATCCGGCGTGGCCGGCTCGCGCGGCGAGCGGCTCGACCTCGGTGCGCTGGCCGCGGAAGTGGTCACGCTGTATGAGCCGCTGGCGATCGAGAGCGGGCTTGCCATCGTGGCCGAATGCGGGTCGGCTCCCGTCGTCGGCACGCGCCAGCTCCTCGCGCAGCTTGTGTCGAATCTCCTCGAGAACGGCATCAAGTACGTGCCGCGCGGCGGCCACCTGCGTGTCGTGACGGCAGCGGAAGGCGGCATGGCTCGCCTGGAGGTGATCGACGACGGCCCCGGCATCGCGAAGGAGTTCCGCGAACGCGCGTTGACGCCGTTCGGCCGGCTCGAACGGGATGCCGCGACGCCAGGGTCGGGCCTGGGGCTTGCGCTCGTGGCGGCGATCACGCGCCTGCACGGCGGAACGCTGGAACTCGCCGACTGCGCCGGCGGCGGACTGCAGGTGCGGTGCCTCCTGCCCATCGCGCCGCCCGCGGAGCCGGCCTGAAAGCCGCGCGACGCCGGGGGTGGACGTCGCGCGGCGACGGGGCTACTTCGTCATCTCCTCACTCTTGCACTTCTTCACGAACTCTTCGCGCGACTTGCCTTCGAGCTTCTGCTTCCCGGCCTCCTTCGCGCATTCCTTCGCCGACTTGTGGGTCGCCGGCGCCGCCGACGCGGGGGCCGCGGCGGTGGTCATGGGGGCGTGGGTCGTCGTGCCTGCGAAGGCGGCGCCGCCCGCGAGCAGCGCCAGCGTCATTCCGAGCGGAAGCAATTTCATCGTCGTACTCCATCTCTGGTTGGGTTCCGGGACGCTGCTGACTGCAGCGCGGGGGACAGAGTACGGCCGGGGGGCTGACGCGCCCGTTACGCGTTCATGAAGTTCGTGTCATGCGCATCGACAGGTCGAGCGCGCGCAGGTGCTTGGTGATGGCGCCGACCGAGATGTAATCCACCCCGGTTTCCGCGATGCCCCGGATCGTCTCGAGGGTGACGTTGCCCGAGGCCTCGAGCTTGGCAGGCCGCCCGCGCTCGCGGTTGCGCGCGACCGCCGTGCGCATGTCCGGCGCCGGAAACTCGTCGAGCATGATCACGTCGGGGCGGGCGGCGAGGGCCTCGTCGAACTCCGCCAGCGTTTCCACTTCCACCTCGACGGGCACGCCGGGGGAAAGCCTGCGCGCGGCCTCGATCGCCGCGCGGATCGAGCCGGCCGCGGCGATATGGTTCTCCTTGACCAGCACCATGTCGTACAGGCCGATGCGGTGGTTGCGCCCGCCGCCGCAGCGCACGGCGTACTTCTGCGCGAGCCGCAGGCCGGGGAGGGTCTTGCGCGTGTCGAGGATCGCGCAGCCGGTGCCCGCGATCGCGTCGACATAACGGCGCGTCGCGGTGGCGGTGCCGGACAGCGTTTGCAGGAAGTTGAGGGCGGTGCGCTCACCCGTGAGGAGCGGACGGGCCCGGCCCTCGATGCGGCACAGGACGGCGCCTGCGGCGACCGGCTCGCCATCCGCCGCCATCCACGCCACCTCGATCGCGCCATCGAGCTGGCGGAAGGTGGCGTCGAACCAGGCCGTGCCGCACAGCACGGCATCCTCGCGGCTGATGACCTGCGCGCGCATCCGCTCGTCTACGGGCACGAGCGCCGCGGTGACGTCGCCGCGGCCCACGTCCTCGCGCAGCGCGGCGGCGACCTGCGGGTCGATGTTGTCGGGCAGTGCGGTCTGCATCAGGCCGGCACGGCTTCGGGGTTTGGACTAGTCATGGCCTTGGGCCGTGGTCTTGGGCTGTGTTTGAAGATTAGGCATGGAATCCCCATAATTCAACGTTGCCCGAGCCGCAACCATGTCTCCCGCCACGCCCACTCCAGGCCCCGTCTCCCCCTGCATCAACATCTGCGCGATCGGGGCCGACGGCTACTGCACGGGCTGCCGGCGCAGCCTCGCGGAAGTGGCGGGCTGGTCGCGAATGAGCGCGGCCGAACAATGGGCCGTGATACGCGCGCTGCCTGCGCGAGAGGAATCGAATGAACGTCGTTGATCGCATCAAGCAACACCTGGCTTCCCCCGTCGTGCTGTTCATGAAGGGCACACCGGACTTCCCGCAATGCGGATTCTCCGCGCAGGTCGCCGCAGTGTTGCGCGAGGCCGGTGCGAAGTACGACTCGGTGAACATCTTCGAGGACCCGGAACTGCGCGACGAGCTGAAGCGCTACTCGAACTGGCCGACCTACCCGCAGCTTTACGTCAACGGCGAGCTGGTCGGCGGCTGCGACATCGTCCTCGAGATGTACCACAACGGCGAGCTGGCGAAGGTGCTGGCGGGGGCGAAGGCGCCTGCCTGAGGCGGGCTGCGTGATGTGAGTTGCCGGCCGGAGGCGCGGTGATTCATCCGCCTCCTCGCTATCCGGGCGCGCCCTCTGCGAGGGCGTTCCCTCGTCGCGGCGGCGCCCGGCGCACTGTGTCGTCAGAGACTGAAATACCTGCGTACGCCGGGCGCTGATCGCCGCTCCTCGGCGCCCTCCACGCTCGTCCGCGGATGAATCACCGCGCCTCCTGCCGGCAGCTGGCAGCGCGCAATCCGTCGTCTTCCTTGAGGTGAGGATCGCAGTCTGAGGCGATCTGTGCAGGGCGACGCCAGGAGCTGACCGCCTCTTCTGAACGTACTTCAATCCCGTCATCGGAAAGCGCGCTGCCCGTCCCGGTGTGCGGCCGGCCGCGCGTCGCTTTCGGCGAGCTACACGCCAGAGGCGCGACGTTTCATTCGCGGACGAGCGTGGAGGGCGCCGAGGAACGGGGGTCAGAGCGAGGCGTACGCGACGCCTCAGTGTCTGACGACACAGTGCGCCGAGCGCCCCCTTTCCGAGGGAACGCCCTCGCAGAGGGCGCGCCCGGATAGCGAGGAGGCGGATGAAACGCCGCGCCTCTGGCCTGCGACGCACATCCTGCGACGGGCGGCCCGCCGCAAGCTGCACTAACCCGCCGCGTCGTCCGCGGCCGGCGGAGGCGTGTCGGGCTCGATCCACCCCAGCATCCGCGCCCGTTCTTCCGCGCGCAGGTAGCTGTCGCGCGACTCGTTGGCGATCGTGCAGAAGAGGTCGGCGGTGCGCTCGGCATCGTAGCGCGCCGAGTGCGCACTGCCCGAGTCCCAGTCGATGTTGGCGACGACTGCCGCCTTGGCGAGCACCGTCTGGCCGAGGGCGACGCCCGCGAGCGTCGCGGTGTCGAAGCAGGAGAAGGGGTGGAAGGGGTTGCGCTTGATGTCGGTGCGCGCGACCGCCGCATTGAGGAATCCGAGGTCGAAGGCGGCATTGTGGCCGACGAGCACCGCGCGCCGGCAGTCCGCGGCGCGGATCGCGGTGCGCACCTCCCTGAAGATCCTTTGCAGCGCATCGCGCTCGGGTATCGCGGGCCGCAACGGATGATGCGGGTCGATGCCGGTGACGGCGAGCGCCGCCGGTTCGATGTTCGAGCCTTCGAAGGGCTGCACGTGGAACGCGTGGCTCTCGCCGCGGCGCAGGACGCCGTCCACGCCCAGGTCGATCATCACGGCGGAGATTTCGAGCAACGCATCGGTGGCGGAATTGAACCCGCCCGTCTCCACGTCGACGACCACCGGCAGGAAGCCGCGGAAGCGGCGCGACATCGCCATCGTGCTCATGGCGCCGAGCCTGCCTCGAGCTGCCAGGCGAGTGGCTCGCCCGCACGCCAGGGCACGAGGCTGTCGTCGCCGAAGGGATAGGCGGCCGGCGCGGTCCAGGGGCTCTTCACGAGCGTGATGGTGTCCGTGTTACGCGGCAGGCCGTAGAAATCGGCGCCGAAGTGGGAGGCAAAGGCCTCGAGCCTCGGCAGGGCCCCGGCCGACTCGAAGGCCTCGGCGTACAACTCGATGCCGGCGTGGGCGGAGTAGACGCCGGCGCAGCCGCAGGCATTCTCCTTCGTGTGGCGCGCGTGCGGCGCGCTGTCGGTGCCGAGGAAGAAGCGCGGGTCGCCGCTCACCGCCGCATCGACGAGCGCGCAGCGGTCGTCCTCGGTCTTGAGGATCGGCAGGCAGTAGAGGTGCGGGCGAATGCCGCCGGCGAAGAGCGCATTGCGCGCGAGCAGCAGGTGCTGCGGCGTGATCGTCGCGGCGAGGCCCGCGCGCGCGCCGCGCACGAACTGCACCGCGGCGCGCGTCGTGACGTGCTCGAAGACGATGCGCAGGCGCGGGATGCGTTCGGCGAGCGGCGCGAGGATCGTTTCGATGAAACGGGCTTCGCGATCGAATACGTCCACTTCGGCGCCGGTCACTTCGCCGTGCACCTGCAGGGGCAGGTCCGCTTCGGCCATGCAGGCGAGCGCGTCGTCGAGCCGGCGGATATCCGTGACACCCGCGTCGGAGTGAGTCGTGGCGCCGGCCGGGTAGAGCTTGCAGCCGTGCACGATGCCGCTGGCCTTCGCGCGCAGGATCTCCGCGGGCGAGGTGCGATCCGTGAGATACAGCGTCATCAGCGGTTCGAAGCGCATGCCCGCGGGCAGCGCCGCGAGGATGCGCGCACGATAGGCCTGCGCCGCTTCGGTCGTGGTCACGGGCGGCTTGAGGTTCGGCATGACGATGGCGCGCGCGAAGCGCGCCGCCGTGTGCGGCAGGACCGCCGCGAGCGCGGCGCCGTCCCGCAGGTGCAGGTGCCAGTCGTCGGGGCGCTGGATCGTGAGCCGTGCCGTCATGGCCGCAACCCCGCGAGGATGCGCGTGCCGAGCAGCAGTTCGACGGCATAGCGCACGCCGAAGCCCGTGATGTCGGTCGGAACGTGCGCGAGCCCGCCCTTGCGCACGGCCGATGACAGGTCGAGGTGCGCCCAGGCGGTGCCGTCCGGCACGAAGCGCGAGAGAAAACGCGCGGCGAGGATGTGATCGCCCTTCGGGTCGACCGCGCATTGCGCGATGTCGGCGACGTTGCTATCGAGGTCGCTGTCGTAGTCGGGGTCCATCGGGAAGTTCCACACTCGTTCGCCGCTCTGCGTCCCCGCCGCCAGCAGCTCGGGCAGCAAGGCGGGCCGGTTGGTGAACAGGCCGCTCATCCGCTCGGTGAGCGCGTACTCGCAGGTGCCGGTCAGGGTCGCGAAGTCGAGCATCAGGCGCGGCCGGGTCCGGCCCGCGAGCGCGAGCGTGTCGGCCAGCACGAGTCGGCCTTCGGCGTCGGTGTGCACGACCTGTACGGTCACGCCGTTTGCCGCGCGCAGCACGTCCTGGGGGCGGTAGGCAGCGGGGCCAATGCGGTTCTCGGTGATCGCGAGCCAGGCATCGGCGGCAAAGGGCGCCCGCAGTTCGGCGAGCGCGATGAACGTGGCGAGTGCGACGGCGCTGCCCGCCATGTCGGTGTGCATGTCGAGCATGCCCCGATGGGGCTTCAGGTTGTTGCCGCCGGTGTCGAACAACACGCCCTTGCCGACGAGTGCGACGTCAGGCGCGCGCGTGCCGCGCCGCGCGCGCGGGCGCCAGCGCAGGTGGGCAATGCCGGCGCTGCGTTCTGCATTGCCTGCGGCCACCGCGAGGAAGCAGCCTGCCCCCAGGCGGCGCAAGGCGCGTTCGTCGTACCAGCGAAAGCCGAGTCCATGCGTTTTCGCAAGGCTCGCGATGCTGCGGCGGTACGCGGCTGCGTCGAGCTTGTTGGGCGGCAGCGCCGTGAGCCAGCGCGCGAGATTGGTGCCGCGGGCGAGCGTCGCGGCGCGCGCCAGGTCGGGTGCGCGCGCAGTGAACACGACCAGTTCGCCGAACCCGCGGTGCCTCTCCCGTCGCCGTTCGAGCTCGCGCCGGCCGAAGGCGGGCATCCGGAACGCGTGCGCATGCAGCGCGGCGAGCAGCGAGTCGATGCCGGTCGCCTCGTCGCCGCCAAGTGCCAGTACGCCGACGCGGCGCGAGGGGTGCTCGCCCAATTCGCGGCACACGCGGCCGGCGAGCGTGAGCCGGGAGTAGCGATCCTCGAGACCGGCGTAGCCGACGACGATGCGCGTGGCGCGTTCGTTGGCCGCGTGCACGACCCGCACGCTGCCTGCCTGCGGTGCGCCCCGTGCGCGCAGGCGTCGCCAGGCGACCGCGAGCGCCGCGGGCGCGCGTTGCAGGTTCGCGGGCGCAGTCACGAGCAGCGCGTCGAGCGACGCGAGCGCGCGCGCATCGAGCGCGCGCTTCACGCGCACCGGCGTGGTGCTGAAATCGGTGATGGCTGGGCTCGAGGGAGGCAACGCGCTGGCTTGACCGCTACTTCCGAAAAACGGATCATGACACGCGTTTCGCAAGTGCTTGAAGAAACGCGGCAACGTGCATGTTAGCACACGCTTGCGGGCAGCCTTTCGCTGCATCATCGGGACCCGAAATCAAGATGACCGACATTCCCAGACTCGACGACGCCGATCCGGCCGAGACACGCGAGTGGCTCGAGTCGATCGACTCGGTGCTGAAGGCGTACGGCCCGGAGCGCGCGTATTTCCTGCTGGAGAAGATGATCGACCACGCGCGTCGCTCCGGCACCTACCTGCCCTTCCGCCCGAACACCGCCTACCTCAACACGATTTCACCCGGCCAGGAGCCCGACTATCCCGGCAACCGCGCCATCGAGCGCCGCATCGAGGCCTACATCCGCTGGAACGCCGCGGCGATGGTGGTGCATGCGAACCGCATCTCTTCGGAGTACGGCGGTCACCTGTCCACCTATGCCTCGGCGCTCACTCTCTATGAAACGGGCTTCAACCACTTCTGGCGCGCGCCCTCCGATCGCCACCCAGGCGACATGGTCTTCATCCAGGGCCACGCCTCGCCGGGCATCTATGCCCGTGCGTATGTCGAGGGTCGCCTGACGGAGGAGCAGTTGCGCAATTTCCGCCAGGAAGTGGCGGGCAACGGACTGTCCTCGTATCCACATCCGTGGCTGATGCCGGATTTCTGGCAGTACCCCACCGTGTCGATGGGCCTCGGGCCCATGCAGGCGATCTTCCAGGCGCGCTTCCTGCGCTACCTCGAGAATCGCGGCCTTGTGAAGCCCTCCGATCGCAAGGTCTGGGCCTTCCTCGGCGATGGCGAGATGGACGAGCCCGAGTCGATGGGCGCACTCACCATGCCGGTGCGCGAGAAGCTCGACAACCTCGTGTTCGTGATCAACTGCAACCTGCAGCGGCTCGATGGGCCGGTGCGCGGCAACGGCAAGATCATCCAGGAGCTCGAGGCGGCTTTCCTCGGCGCGGGCTGGAACGTGATCAAGGTGCTGTGGGGCTCGCGCTGGGATCCGCTTCTTGCCAAGGACCACAAGGGCCTGTTGCGCCGGGTGATGGAGGACTGCGTCGACGGCGAATACCAGAATTTCAAGGCGAAGGGCGGCGCGTACACGCGCGAGCATTTCTTCGGCAAGTTCCCCGAGCTGAAGGCGATGGTCGCGAACATGTCGGACGAGGAGATCTGGCGCCTGAATCGCGGCGGCCACGACCCGCGCAAGGTGCACGCGGCTTACGCCGCCGCGGTCGCCCACAAGGGGCGGCCGACCGTGATCCTCGCGAAGACCGTCAAGGGTTTCGGGCTCGGCAAGTCAGCCGAGGGCCAGATGGTCACCCACCAGGCGAAGAAGCTCTCGGACGACGACCTGCGCATATTCCGCGACCGCTTCAACATCCCGATCTCCGACGACGAGATCACGCGCCTGCCGTTCTGCCGGCCGGCCGAGGATAGCGAGGAAATGCGCTACCTGCGCGAGCGGCGCATGGCCCACGGTGGCTACCTGCCGGTGCGGCGCGAAGTGGCCGCGCCGCTCGTGATCCCGGCGCTCGAGGCCTTCCAGCAGATGCTCGAGGGCACGGGCGAACGCGAAATTTCGACGACGATGGCGCTGGTGCGCATCCTCACGACGCTGCTCAAGGACAAGAACATCGGCCCGAACATCGTGCCGATCGTGCCCGACGAGGCGCGCACCTTCGGCATGGAGGGGCTCTTCCGCCAGATCGGCATCTATTCGTCCGTGGGCCAGCTCTATACGCCGCAGGACGCCGAGCAGCTCGCTTCCTACCGCGAGATGAAGACCGGGCAGATGCTCGAGGAGGGCATCAACGAGGCGGGCGCGCTGTGCTCCTGGATCGCGGCGGGCACCGCCTACGCGAACCACGGCATCAACATGGTGCCGTTCTACATCTACTACTCCATGTTCGGCTTCCAGCGCGCGGGCGACTTCGTCTGGGCGGCCGGCGACCAGCAGGCGCGCGGCTTCCTGATCGGGGCCACGGCGGGCCGCACCACGCTCGCCGGCGAGGGCCTGCAGCACCAGGACGGCCACAGCCTGCTGCTGTTCGGCGCGGTGCCGAACTGCGTCACCTACGATCCGACCTTTGCCTACGAGCTCGCGGTGATCGTGCACGACGGCTTGCGCCGCATGTTCGTCGAGCACGAGCGCGTGTTCTATTACATCACCACGATGAACGAGAACTACGCGCAGCCGCCGATGCCGCGCGGGGTGGAGCAAGGCATCCTGAAGGGGCTCTACCTGCTGCAGATCGGCGGTCGCGGGCGCGTGCGCGCGACCCTGGTCGGCTCGGGCACGATCCTGCGCGAAGTCATCGCGGCGGCCGAGCTGCTCGAGAAGGACTTCAGCATCCCCGCCGACGTGTTCTCCGCGCCTTCCTTCGGCGAGCTGCGCCGCGAGGCGCTCGACTGCGAGCGCTGGAACATGCTGCACCCCGAACAGGCGCCGCGCGTGCCTTACGTGCAACAGTGCTTCAAGGACCGCGAAGGACCGGTGATCGCGGCCACGGACTACATGCGCAGCGTGCCCGACCAGGTCCGCAAGTGGGTGGCCGGCCAGTACGTCACGCTCGGCACCGACGGTTACGGCCGCAGCGATTCGCGCACCCAGTTGCGCAAGCACTTCGAGGTGGATCGGCACTTCATCGTGCTCGCGGCGCTGAAGGCGCTCGCCGACGAGGGCAAGGTCGACCGCGCGACACCGGCCGCCGCGATCGCGAAGTACGGCATCGACGTCGACAAGCCGGACCCGCTCAGGACGTGAGCGCCCCATGACCCAGCTCATCGAAATGCGCGTGCCCGACATGGGCGACTTCAAGGACGTCGCGGTGATCGACGTGCTGGTGAAGCCGGGCGATGCGGTGCAGGTCGAGACGCCGCTTGCAACGCTCGAAACCGAGAAGGCGACCATGGACGTGCCGGCGACCGCGGCCGGCATCGTCGAGGTGGTGCACGTCGCGAAGGGCGGCAAGGTCAGCCCCGGCGACCTCGTGGTCACGGTGCGTGCGGCGGCCGGTGCCCCGGCCCCCGCGGTCGCGTCCGGGCCCGTCCCCATGGTGGCGCCTGCGCAAGTGGTCGCGCCAGCCGCCGCGGCACCACCGCCCGCCGCGCCCGCGCGGGCCGCCGCCGTTCCTGCCCCGGCCGTCGCGGCGGAGCCGCCGCGCGCCGCCTCGACTGCCGAGCCCGCACCGATCGACGAGGCAGGGTTCTCCCGGGCCTATGCCAGCCCCTCGGTGCGCAAGCTGGCACGCGAGCTCGGCGTCGATCTCGCGCGCGTGCAGGGCAGCGGTCCCAAGGGCCGCATCACGGCCGATGACGTCAAGGCATTCGTGAAGCGTGCACTGGGCGGCGCCGGCCCGACGGGCGGCGCCGCGCTGGCCGGGGCGGGGTGGCCCGCCGTGCCGGTGGTCGATCATGCCGCGTTCGGTGCGATCGAGGTGAAGCCGCTCGGGCGCATCCAGAAAATCTCGAGCACGAGGCTGCACGCGTCGTGGGTCAACCTGCCCCATGTCACGCAGTTCGACGAGGCCGACATCACCGAGCTCGAGGCGACGCGCGAGAAGCTCAAGGCCAGGGCCTCGAAGTCGGGCGTCAAGCTGACGCCGCTCGCCTTCATCGTGCGCGCCTGCGTGCGCACGCTGCAGCACTTCCCGCAGTTCAACACCTCGCTCGACGAGTCACGGCAGAACCTCGTCTACAAGAAGTACTTCCACATCGGCTTCGCGGCCGATACGCCGAACGGCCTGCTCGTGCCGGTGGTGCGCGATGCCGATCGCAAGGACGTCTACGAAATCGCCCGTGCGCTTGCCGAACTGTCGGCGAAGGCGCGCGATGGCAAGTTGCCGGCGGCCGATATGCAGGGCGGCAGCTTCACCATTTCAAGCCTCGGCGGCATTGGCGGCACGGCGTTCACGCCGATCATCAATGCGCCCGAGGTGGCGATCCTCGGCGTGTCGCGGTCGGGCATGAAGCCCGTCTGGCAGGACGGCAGTTTCGTGCCGCGCCTGATGCTGCCGCTGTCGCTGTCCTACGATCACCGTGTGATCGACGGCGCCTCCGCGGCGCGCTTCACCACCTATCTCGCCGCACAACTCGCGGATCCGCAGGGCCTGCTCGAGGCCGTACCGTGAGCATCAGCGACATCCTCGTCCCCGAACTCGGGGGCCACCAGGATGTGCCGGTCATCGATGTCCTCGCCGCGGTGGGCGATCGCATCGAGGTCGACACGCCGCTGGTCACTCTCGAGACCGACAAGGCCACCATGGACGTGCCGAGCCCGCTCGCGGGCACGCTGGTCGAGCTCGCGGTGCGCAAGGGCGACCGGGTGTCGACCGGATCGGTCATCGCCCGGCTCGATACCGGCGTCGTCGCGGTCGCCGCGAAACCGGCGGCGGAGGGCCGCCGCGCGAGCGACAGGGCAGACGCCGCGCCGGCCCTGCCGGCACAGGACGAGTCGCTGAAGACCAGGGTCCTGCTGCAACTTTCCGGGCTGCCCGATGATGCGCAGGCGGACCGGCGCACGCAGTTACTGGTGCTCGGTGCGGGCCCCGGGGGCTACACCGCGGCATTCCGCGCCGCGGACCTCGGCCAGTCGGTCACGCTCGTGGAGCGCTGGCCGATGCTCGGCGGCGTCTGCCTCAATGTCGGCTGCATTCCCTCGAAGGCGCTGTTGCATGCGGCGAAGGTCGTCGAGGACGCGGCGGCCATGGCTTCCCATGGCGTGTCCTTCGGCGAACCCCGCATCGATCTCGACAAGCTGCGCAGCTGGAAGACGAGCGTCGTGCGGCGACTGACCAATGGCCTCACGATGCTCGCGAAGCAGCGCAAGGTGGAAGTCGTGCGCGGCACCGGGCGCTTCGTCGGCCCGCACCTGCTCGAGGTCGCGCGCGAGGGCGGCGGCAGCGAGCGCATCCACTTCGAGAAGTGCGTCATAGCCGCCGGCTCCGAGCCGATGCGCCTGCCGTTCGCGCCTTCCGATCCGCGCATCATGGACTCGAGCGGCGCGCTCGAGGTCGCCGATATCCCGCCGCGCCTGCTGGTCGTCGGCGGCGGCATCATCGGCCTCGAGATGGCCTGCGTGTACGAGGCGCTCGGTTCGAAGGTGAGCGTGGTCGAGCTGACGAAGCAGCTGATGCCGGGCGCCGACCCCGACCTCGTGCGGCCGCTCGAGAAGCGGCTGCGCGGCCGATATGAGCGCATCCTGCTCGGCACGCGCGTCACCGCGATGGCGGCGGAGCAGGCCGGCATCCGCGTCAGCTTCGAGGGACCGGACGCACCGGCCAGCGATCTCTTCGACCGGGTGCTGGTCGCGGTCGGGCGCGTGCCGAACGGCCGCAGCCTCGGTGCCGAGGCGGCGGGGCTTGCGGTGAACGAGCGCGGCTTCGTTACCGTCGACCGGCAGATGCGGACCAATGTGCCGCACATCTTCGCGATCGGCGACATCGTCGGCCAGCCGATGCTCGCGCACAAGGCGACGCACGAGGCGAAGGTGGCAGCCGAAGTCGCCGCCGGGCAGAAGCGTGCGTTCGATGCGCGGGTGATCCCGTCGGTCGCGTACACGGATCCTGAAGTCGCGTGGGTCGGGCTCACCGAAACGGAAGCGAAGGCGCGCGGCGTGGCGGTGAAGAAGGGCAATTTCCCGTGGGTCGCGAGCGGGCGCTCGCTCTCGATGGCGCGCGACGAGGGCTTCACCAAGCTGCTGTTCGATCCCGACACGCACCGGCTGCTGGGCGGCGGCATCGTCGGCCCGAATGCGGGTGAGCTGATCGCTGAACTCGCGCTCGCCATCGAGATGGGCGCGGACGCGGCGGACATCGCGCTCACCATCCATCCGCACCCGACGCTGTCCGAGTCGGTCGGCCTTTCGGCCGAGGCCTTCGAAGGCACGCTGACCGACCTCTACATCCCGCGGAAGTAGTCGCAGTCCTTCGCGATGGGGCAGCGCTCGCACTCCGGGCGGCGCGCCTTGCACGTGTAACGGCCGAGCAGGATCAGCCAGTGGTGCGCGTCCTGCATGAATTCGGGCGGGGTCGTGCGCACGAGCCCGTCCTCGACCGCGCGCACCGTCCTTCCCGGCGCGAGGCCGGTACGGTTCGCGACCCGGAAGATGTGCGTGTCCACCGCCATCGTGGGTTCGCCGAATGCGGTGTTCAGGATCACGTTGGCGGTCTTGCGGCCGACGCCCGGCAGCGCCTCCAGCTCCCCTCTGGTACGCGGCACGATGCCGCCGTGCCGTTCGACGAGCACGCGGCAGGTCTCGATCAGGTGCTTTGCCTTCGAGTTGAAGAGGCCGATCGTGCGGATGTACGGCGTCAGGCCCCCGATGCCGAGTGCGAGGATGGCCGCCGGCGTGTTCGCCACCGGGAAGAGCTTGCGCGTCGCGAGGTTCACGCCCTTGTCCGTGGCCTGCGCGGAGAGCACCACGGCGACCAGCAGCTCGAACGGGCCCGAGTACTCGAGTTCCGTGCGAGGCGCGGGGTTCGCCGTCCGCAGGGCCTCGAAGATCGCGCGGCGGCGGCGCGCGCTCATCGCGGGTCGCGCCTTGGCCGGGCGCAGCTTTGCCGGCGTGCTCATCCGGCCTCGCGTTTGCGCGCGGCGAGCAGCTGCGCGCGCGCCTCGCGCCGGGTCGCGGTGCGGGAGAGATGGGCGTCGTAACGCGCGCGGTTCTCGCGCGGTGCCGGGGGCGGCGAAGCGGGCTCGCGCGGGATCATCGTGATGCAATCGACCGGGCAGGCGGGAATGCACAGCTCGCAGCCGTTGCAGTCGCCCGCGAGCACCGTATGCATCAGGCGGCTCGCGCCCAGGATGGCATCAACGGGGCAGGGCGGCAGGCAGCGGGCGCAGCCGATGCAGCGCGACTCGTCGATGTACGCCACGCGCTCGGGCTGCTCGATGCCGTTCGCGGGATTCAGCGGCAGCGGCTCGCGGCCGAGCAGCGTGGCCAGCGCCTCGATCGTGCGCGCGCCACCCGGCGGGCACTGGTTGATCGGCGCATCGCCGCGCGCGATCGCCTCGGAGTAGGGGCGACAGCCGTCGTACCCACAGCGGGTGCACTGGGTCTGCGGCAGCAGGGCTTCGATGGACGCGGCGTCCACGACCGTACCGCCGCTCAGCTGACCTTCATGCCGGCGACTGCGCCGCTGTCGGGGGCGAGCAGGAAGAGGCCCCCGGCGTCGTCCTGGCCGCTCGCGCAGAGGACCATGCCCTCCGAGACCCCGAAGCGCATCTTGCGGGGCGCGAGGTTCGCGACCATCAACACGAGACGGCCTTCGAGCCGTGCCGGCTCGTAGGCCGCGCGAATGCCCGAGAACACCGTGCAGCGTCGCTCTCCGAGGTCGAGCTCGAGGCGCAGCAGCTTGTCGGATCCGTCCACGGTCGAAGCGCTCATGACCCGCGCCACGCGCAAATCGAGTTTGGCGAAGTCCCCGATTGCCGCCATGCCGGTGCTGCTGCCCTGCGACGCTTCGTTGGCGGGTTTGGCCGCAGGCCTGGTGGTCGTCGGGGTCGCGGCGGGCGGCGCATCGACGGCGAGCATCGCATCGATGGCCTTGCGGTCGAGGCGCGCGGCGAGCGGCTTGAATTCGTTGATCGGCACGCCGAGCAATGGCGTCGCGACGGCGTCCCAACGATCGAGTGGCACGCCGAGGAAGCGGCCCGCCTCCGCGGCGATGCGCGGCAGGACCGGCGCGAGATAGGTCATCAGTACCCGGAAGAGGTTCACGCCCTGCGTTGCGATCGCAAGCGTCTCGGCCGCGCGTGCCGGGTCCTTCGCGAGGGTCCAGGGCTTGTGGTGATCGACGTACTGGTTTGCGCGATCGGCGAGCAGCATGATCTCGCGGATCGCGGCCGCGTAGTCGCGCGCCTCGAACAGCGCGGCGACGCGCGTGCGCGCGGCGGCGAGGTCGGCATACAACGCGGGGTCCGGCAGTTCCGTCGCGAGCCTGCCGCCACCGCGCGCGACGAAGCCGGCGCAGCGGCTCGCGATATTGACGAGCTTGCCGACGATGTCGGAATTCACGCGCACGACGAGATCGTCGAGGTTGAGGTCGATGTCATCGAGGCCGGGGCCGAGCTTCGCGGCGAAGTAGTAGCGCAGCGGCTCGGCGGGCAGGTGATCGAGGTAGCGGCGCGCGGTGATGAAGGTACCGCGCGACTTCGACATCTTCTGGCCGTTGACCGTGAGGAAGCCGTGCACGTAGACCGCGGTCGGCTTGCGGTAGCCCGCGCCCTGCAGTACGGCGGGCCAGAACAGCGTGTGGAAATAGCTGATGTCCTTGCCGATGAAGTGGTAGAGCCCGGCGGTGCTGTCCGCCGCCATGTATTCGTCGAAGCTACGGCCGGTGCGATCGCACAGGGCGCGCAGGCTCGCGAGGTAGCCGATGGGTGCGTCGAACCACACGTAGAAGAACTTGCCGGGCTCGCCCGGGATCTCGAAACCGAAGTACGGATGGTCGCGCGAGATGTCCCAGTCCTTGAGCCCGGCGTCGAACCATTCCTGCAGCTTGGCACGCACGCCCGGCTGCAGCGCGTCGGTGGCGAGCCATTCGCGCAACATTTCCTCGAAGGCACCCAGCCGGAAGAAAAGATGGTCGGATTCGCGCCAGACCGGCACCGTGCCCGTTACGGTCGAGAGCGGATTGACGAGGTCGGCGGGCGAGTAGGTCGCGCCGCAGTTTTCGCAGGAATCCCCGTACTGGTCCGGCGTGCCGCAGCGGGGACAGCCGCCCTTGACGTAGCGGTCCGGCAGGAACATGCCAGCCGTCTCGTCGTAAGCCTGGCGCACCGGGCGGCGCAGGATATGGCCCGCGTCGCGCAGGCGGATGTACATCGCGGATGCGATCTGCCGGTTCTCGGGTGAATGCGTGCTGTGGAACTGGTCGTGGCCGACCAGGAAACCTTCGTAGTCGCGCGCGTGTTCCGCGGCGACGCGCTCGATCAGCGCCTCGGGTGTCACGCCCTCGCCCTGCGCGCGGATCATGATCGGCGTGCCGTGCGCATCCTCCGCGCAGACATAGAGGCAGTCGTGGCCCAGCATTTTCTGCAGGCGGACCCAGATATCGGTCTGCACGGCCTCGATGATGTGGCCGAGGTGCAGCGGCCCGTTGGCATAGGGCAGGGCGCTCGTGACGAGGATTTTTCGCATGGGCAGGGCGTCTGGTGAAGGGCGGATAGCTTACCGTTTCCCGCCCGCGCCTGCCGCTCGTGCCAGCCCCTATCCCTGGTCCTTGACCGGCTCGAATTTCGCCTTGTTGATGCCCTTCTTGTAGGCCTCCTTGCCGGTGACCTGCCTTTCCCGCAGGAGCTGCTCGATCGCGCTGTCCATGGTGCGCATGCCGGCCTGCGCGCCCGATTGCATCACCGTTTCGAGCTGGTCGAGCTTGCCCTGGCGGATGAGGTTCGACACGGCGGAGGTGTTGACGAGGACCTCGAGCGCCGCGACGCGGCCGTTCCTGTCGGCCCGCTGCAGCAGCTGCTGCGAGATCACGCCGCGCAGCGAGGTCGAGAGCATCGTGCGCACGTGCGACTGCTTGTCGGCGGGGAAGGCATTGACCATGCGGTCGACGGTCGGCGCCGCGCCATTCGTGTGCAGCGTGCCCATCACGAGGATGCCCATTTCCGCTGCGGTCACCGCGATGCTCATGGTCTCGAGGTCGCGCAACTCGCCGACCAGGATCACGTCGGGGTCCTCGCGCAGGGCCGAGTGCAGCGCGGAGGCGAAGCTCGCGGCGTGCGCCCCGATCTCGCGCTGGCTGATCAGGCAGTTCTTGCGCTCGTGCACGAACTCGATCGGGTCCTCGACCGTGAGGATGTGGCCCTTCTCGCGCCGGTTGATGTCGTCGATCATCGCGGCGAGCGTGGTCGACTTGCCGGAGCCGGTCTTGCCGGTCACGAGGATCAGGCCGTTGTTGGCGCGGCACAGCTGGCGCACCGCCTGCGGCAGGTTCAGTTCGTCGAGCGTCAGCGCCTTCGACGGAATGGCGCGGAACACCGCCCCGATGCCGTTCAGGTGCCGCAGCACGTTGACGCGGAAGCGGCCGCGCCCGGGCAGCGTGTAGGCGAAGTCGGCGCCGTCCTGCGACTCGAAGCGATCGACCGACTTGCGCGGCATGATCTCGTAGAGGATTTCCTTGACCGTGGCGGGATCGAGGCGCTCGGGTCGCAACGGCGAGAGGTCGCCGTACAGGCGGATGCGCGGCGGATCGCCGGCCAGGAAATGCAGGTCGGAGCCCTTGCGGTCGAGGATCTCGCCCAGGTATTCGTCGATGCGCGGCATCCGGCGGCCCTCAGCCCGCGCTCGCCGCCGGCGTGGGCGGCTCGAGCTTCGGCAGCATGCTCGTGTCGGTCACGTACTTCTGGAACAGGCGCTTGTCGGAGGCGTAGTTGTAGGCGTCGTCCGGGTCGATTTCGCGCGCGGTAACCGCGGCGAGCAGCGCCTGGTCAAGGAGCTGCATGCCCTGGTCGCGGCCGGTCTGCAACTGGCTCGGCAACTGGTGGGTCTGGTCGCTCTGGATCAGCTTGGCGATCGCCTTGGTCATCACCATGACTTCGCAGATCGCGCGGCGGCCGCGGTTCTCCGCGCCCTTGACCAGCACCTGCGTCACGACCGCGAGCAGGCTCTGCGCGAGGAAGCTCTTGGTCTGCTCGCGCTCCTCGACGGGCAGCGCGTCGATCACGCGGTCGATCGTCTTCGTGGCGCTGGTCGTGTGCAGGGTGCCGAGCACGAGGTGGCCCGTTTCGGCGGCCGTCATGGCCATCGAGATCGTTTCGGCATCGCGCAGCTCGCCGACCAGGATCACGTCCGGGTCCTCGCGCATCGCCGCGCGCACGCCCTCGGCGAAGCTCGGTATGTGGGTGCCGAGCTCGCGCTGGATCACCTGGCTCTGCTTGCTCCGGTGCACGAACTCGATCGGGTCTTCGAGGCTCACGATGTTGAGTTTGCGGGAGGTGTTCAGCAGGTCGATCATCGCGGCGAGCGTGGTGGACTTGCCCGTGCCGGTCGAGCCGGTCACCAGGATCATGCCCTGGTGGTAGTCGCACAGCTTCTTGACGATGGGCGGCAGCGCGAGCTTGTCGATGGTCGGGATGTCGGTCGGGATCGCGCGGAAGGCCGCGCCGATGCCGGTGTCCTTGCGGTACACGTTGACGCGAAACCGCCCGCCCTCGGTCGACACATATGAAAAGTCGAGGTCCTGGCCCTGGGTGAAGTGTTCGGCCTGCGATTTCGTCAGGATCTCGGTGACATAGCTTTCGAGTTCCGCGTCGCGCAGCTCGCGGAACTTGATCGGCATCAGGTCGCCGTTCATGCGCAGCATCGGCGGCACGCCGACGGCGAGATGCAGGTCAGAGCAGCCCTGCTGCATGCCCAGTTTCAGGAAGGCGTCGATGCGCGCCACGAGGTCTCCTGCCTGCGGAATAGGCCGATACGGCGTCGCCTGAATAGCCCGGAAAGGCTGTCAGATCAACGGGTAACGCCGAAAACCTTGACCGACCGCACGAAGTCTACAGCGCTCACCGGAATCGCGACAGGGCCGCCTTGAATTCGTCCATGGTCTGGAAGCGCTTGGTCTTGTCGACCGCCATGGCCTGCATCACGACTTCCGAGAGGCCGTCGGGCAGTGCCGGGTTCAGGTCCTTCGGCGTGCGCGCCTTGCCCTGCACGTGCTGGTACATCACCGACATGTGGTCGCCGCGCGAATACGGCGGCACGCCGGTCAGCATTTCGTAGGTGATCACGCCGAGTGCGTACACGTCGGCGCGCTGGTCGACCTTCTTGCCGAGGATCTGCTCGGGCGCCATGTACTTCGGCGATCCGATCACGTAGCCGGTCTTCGTCAGCTGCGTGTCGCCCTCGCGCTGCGCGGCGGCGACGCCGAAATCGACGATCTTGAGGAGCCCATCGCTGTTAATCAGCAGGTTCGCGGGCTTCAGGTCGCGGTGCACGACCCCGACCTGGTGCGCCACGGTCATGCCCGTGCAGATGTCGATCGCGAAGCCGATCGCGCGCTTGAGGTCCATCGGCTTCTCGCCGACGATCTCCGAGCCGAGCGTGTGCGAGGGGAAATACTCCATCGAAATGGCGTACAGCCCCTGGATGTAGAGGAAATCGTAGATGCGGATGACGTTGTGGTGCGTGATCTTGCGCGAGTAGCGCAGTTCGTGCACGAAGCGCTTCATGATCTCCTCGTCCTGCGCCACGTTCGGGTTCAGGAACTTGAGGATCAGCCGTTCGTCGACCACGGTGTCTTCCATCAGCAGCACGGTGCCGAAGGCGCCGCGGCCGATGCGTTCGATGTACTTGTAGCGGCCCTCGATCACGTCGCCGGCGTTGAGCGTCGAGATGTCGAGTTTCTGCTGCGAGCTCGCCTCGGCCTGGCGCACCACCTGCGCCACCTCGGCCTCCGACATCAGCAGGGTGCGTGCCGCCTCGGCGGGTTTCGGCGGCGCTGCGGTCCCCGCAGCGGTCCCCGCGGCGGGACGGCTTTGCGAGGCGCCGGGGATGCTGGTGCCGCCGGGCACCACCGCCGTGCCGACCGTGCGGTTGCCGCTGCCGGCGAGCGAACCGAGGCGGTTGTCGAGCTCAAGCAGCGCCTGGTGTGCGGCCTGGGCGATGGTGACGTCGGGCAGCGCGGACTGCGCCTGCAGCTGCACGCGGATCGCCTCCGCGCGCCGCTCGTCGGCGAGCTTGGCGAGCGTCGTCATCGCCTCGACGCGGATTTCCTTTTCGGGCCGCGCGAGCAGGGGCAGCAGCGTCTCGATCACCTTGTGGTCGCCGAGCTTCGCGAGGGCGCGGATCGCCACGGGCAGGGAGCGGGTGGCGCCGGAACCCAGCATTTCGACGAGTCGCGGCACCGCGCGCTTGCTGCCGATCTCGGCGAGCGCATCGACCGCGCGCTCGCTGACCCACCAGTCGGGGTCGCGGGTCGCCTCGATCAGGTGCGCCACCGCACGCTCATCCTTCGTCTGGTTCAGGATCTCGATCGCCGCGCGGCGGATGTCCTCGTCGTCGTCCTTGATGAGCTGCAGCACCGCCTCGACGACCTTCGGCCCGCCGATCTTGCCGAGCGCGTCGGCGGCGCGGCTGCGCACCCACCAGTCGTCGTCCTTGATGGCATCGAGCAGGTACTTGATCGACTTCGCCGTGCCGACCTCGTTCAGCACCTCGACCGCGGCGCGTCGCGCGTACTCGTTCTCGTCCTTCAGCACCGGCACGAGGTACTTGATCGTCTCCGGGTCGTTCACCTTGATGACGACGTCGACGGCCTTGTTCTGCACGTCGATCTCGGGGTCGCGCAGCAACTCGCAGACGCGCGCGACGTCGATCGGGCCGTCCATCTTGTGGAGCGCCGCGAGCGCCGCGGCACGCACCAGCTTGTTGTTGTCCTTCAGCTGCTCCTGCAGGGCGCTCTGCACCGCCGGGGTATTGAAGCGCGCGAGGATGTTGAGCAGGTGCAGGCGCGCGATCGGGTCCTTGCCCTGCAGGCGCCCGATGAGTTCGGGGATCGAGTCCGCGTCGGCGGCCTCGTTGATGATGCGAAAGAGCGCCGCCTTCTCGTTCGGCTCCTGCGCATAGGCGGCGGTCAGCAGTTCGCGCACGCTGAAGCGCTGCTTCTGCGCCGAGATGATGTCGACGAGCGCGGACTTCGACACGCCCTCGGTGGAGAGCGCATCGAGCAGCAGGTGCGGCGGGTAGGCGCGGCTGCTCGACAGCGCCCAGGAGATGCCCGCGATGACGCGCGGGCTGCCCTCGACGAGGCCGCGGACGAAGGCCGGGAAGGTCTTTGCATTGACGACCGAGGTGAGGATGTCCACGAACACCACGGTGGCGTTCTTGTCGGCGTCGGCGAGCGCGGCAAACAGCGGCTCGACCGCGGCGCCGCCCATCGATTTAAGGCGCGCAGCGGCCTTCTGGGTCTCGGGATCCTGCGGATCCTTGGTCGAGATGATCTGCGTGATCAGGCGATCGGCACGCAGGCCCGAGAAAAAGCTCATTCAGCCTTTCTCCGGGCAACGGGCCGCCGCACCTTGCCGGTCACGCTTTGCAATCTGCCCGTGCCTCGTCTGGGGGACCCCACAGGCCCCGAAGTATGCCATACCGGTCCATGCGAGCATCGTGCCAGCCGTCGGAACAGACGGCAATTTTCGCTAGAATCGCCCGATACGTGCCGCCCGGCACATTGGAACCCCAGATGGTGAATCCCGAGAACACCGCCCTGGCCGCGGGGCTTGCCGGTTTTGTCGACCCTGCGTCGGGCGCGAGCCTCGAGCGGCTCTCGGCCGTGGAATACGCGGGCGTCGAAGGCGGGCGGGCCCGCGTGCGCCTGCGATTCGGCTTTCCGGTGGGCGGCTATGCGCACGAGTTGCAGCCGCTGCTGGCCGCGCACCTCGCGGCCGCGGGCGTCGCCGCGCCGCTCGAACTCGAAGTCGGCGCGGACATCCGCGCGCACGCCGTGCAGCCGCGCCTCAAGCCCATGGCCGGCGTCGCCAACGTGGTTGCGGTGGCTTCCGGCAAGGGCGGTGTCGGCAAGTCCACGGTGGCCGTGAATCTCGCGCTCGCCTGGGCCGCGCAGGGCGCGCGGGTCGGCATCCTCGACGCGGACATCTACGGCCCGAGCCAGCCGCTCATGCTGGGCCTTGGCGGGCGCCGCCCGGAGATCGCCGGCGGCAAGCGCATCCGGCCGCTCGAAAATCACGGCCTCGTCGCGATGTCGATCGGCTTCCTGATCGATGCCGCGCAGCCGATGGTGTGGCGCGGGCCGATGGTGACCCAGGCGCTCACGCAATTGCTCGGCGATACCGACTGGGGCCGGCTCGACTACCTCGTCGTGGACATGCCCCCTGGAACGGGCGACATCCAGCTCACGCTCGCGCAGCGCGTGCCGGTGGCGGGGGCCGTGATCGTGACGACCCCGCAGCACATCGCGGTGGCCGATGCCCGCAAGGGCCTCAGGATGTTCGAAAAAGTCTCGGTGCCCGTGCTCGGCATCGTCGAGAACATGAGCCTGCACGTCTGCTCGAACTGCGGGCACGGCGAGGCCATCTTCGGTGCGGGCGGCGGCGACGAAATGGCGCGCGAGCACGGGGTGGCGCTGCTGGGCCGCCTGCCGCTCGACGCGCACGTGCGCGAGGAGGCCGATGGCGGCCGGCCCACGGTGGTCGCGGCGCCGGGCACGCCGCGCGCCGCCGCCTATCTCTCCATGGCGCGCCGCACGGCCGCGGCGCTCGCGCTGCGCGCCATCGACGCCAGCCCCGCCGTACCGCAGATCGTGGTCGAGGAGACCTGAGGATGAGCATCAAGGCCGACAAGTGGATCCGCCGCATGGCGCTCGAGCGCGGCATGATCGAGCCGTTCGAACCGGGGCAGGTGCGCGCGGTGGAGGGGCGCCGGATCGTCTCCTACGGCACCTCGAGCTACGGCTACGACGTGCGCTGCTCGGACGAGTTCAAGGTGTTCACCAACATCAACTCCACGATCGTCGACCCGAAGGCCTTCGACGAGAAGAGTTTCGTCGACATGCAGGCCGACGTCTGCATCATCCCGCCGAATTCCTTCGCGCTCGCGCGCACGGTCGAGTATTTCCGCATCCCGCGCAGCACGCTGGTGGTGTGCCTCGGCAAGAGCACCTATGCGCGCTGCGGCATCATCGTCAACGTGACACCGCTCGAGCCCGAATGGGAAGGCCACGTGACGCTCGAGTTCTCGAACACGACGACGCTGCCTGCCAAGATCTACGCCAACGAGGGCGTCGCGCAGATGCTGTTCTTCGAGTCGGACGAGGTCTGCGAGACTTCCTACCGGGACCGCGGCGGCAAGTACCAGGGCCAGCGCGGGGTCACGCTGCCGAAGACCTGAGGGCGGCGCGGCGGCTCAGCCGCGGCTGTATTCGCGGATCGTCATCATGAACTCGAGCTTCTCGCCCTTGCGGCGCTCGGCACGCACCGGCAGGTAACCGAGCGCAGGCGCCATCCACAGGCGGATCACGCGGCTCGACCCCGGGCGGCGGCTTTCGAAGACGATCGTGTCGAGCTCGCCGAGGTCGGTGGCGAGCTTCTGCGGGCCGATGCGCGTGAAGTCGTATTCCTTGATGCGGTCCTTGTCGATCGAGTGCAGCCGGGCCGGCACCGCGCCGGTGGCGGCCGCGTGCATCTGCGCGATCTGGATGGACATCGGGTCCTGCACGCCGGCGGCGATGGCGAGGTCCACCGGGCGGTTCTCGGCCTTGCCGGTCACGCGACCTGCCTGCCAGTCGAAATCGAGTGCGACGTCACGGTCGGTGGCGGGGCCGCCGTCGTCGCCGCGAAACTGCAGCGGTTGGGTCTCGCCGTTCGCAAAGCGCAGCTCGGACGACTGCGTCACCGTATCGGGGATGGCAAGGCGGAACAGGCCGCGGGCGACATTGCGCGAGTCGTAGCGCCAGGTATCGGTACCCGTGCGACGCAGTTCCAGCTGCGATGTCCCGGCGGTCATGCCCTTCCATTGCACGGCATAGGTTGCGCGAAAGGGCGTCGGCGCCCAGTCCGCGGCATGCGCCACCGGCAGCCACGCAAGCGCAGCGAGGGCCGTCAGGGCCGCGAGGTTCGCGAGCCGGGCGTGCAGGCTAGTGGAAACCTGTCCCATCGAATTCCTCCACGAGCGGCCCGTCGAGCGCGCGGCCGTCGAACCACGGCCGTCCTTCGCGCGAGGCCAGCCGGCCGCTTGCGATCCAGCCGATCACGCGCGGGTACAGGATGTGCTCGATCGCCTGAACGCGCGCTGAAAGCGAGGCCTCGTCATCGTCGGGCCTGACGGCCACGCGACCCTGCAACACCACGGGTCCGCCATCGAGTTCGTCCGTGACGAGGTGGATCGAGCAGCCGTGCGCGAGCTCGCCCGCCTCGAGCGCCCGCCGGTGCGTGTGCAGGCCCTTGAACTTCGGCAGCAGCGAGGGGTGGATGTTCAGCATGCGGCCGCGGTAGTGCGCGACGAAACCCGGACCGAGGATGCGCATGAAACCCGCGAGCACCACGAGGTCGGGTCGCGCGGCATCGAGCCGCTCGGCGAGGGCGTCCTCGAAGGCCTCGCGGGAGCCAAAGGCCGCGGGCGCGAGCGCGAAGGCCTCGAGCCCCCGCCCGCGGGCCGCGACGAGCCCGGCGGCGTCGATGCGATCCGAGGCGACACAGGCGACCCGCGCGCCGATCCCGCCGCGGTCGCAGGAGTCCGCGATGGCCAGCATGTTGCTGCCCCGGCCCGAAATCAGGATGGCGAGCGAGAGCCGGGCCTCGCTCATGCGCCGATCACGACCCCGGCATCGCCCCGGCGCACATTGCCGATCAGGTTCGCGACCTCGCCCTGTGCGCGCAGCAGCGTGAGCGCGGACTCCGCGTCCGATTGCGCGACGATCACCACCATGCCGATGCCGCAATTGAAGGTGCGGTACATCTCGGCGTCGGGCAGGCTGCCGGAGCGCTGCAGCCAGTCGAACAACGGGTCGCGATGCCAGGCGCGGCGCGACAGCACGACCTCGAGGCCATCCGGCAGCGTGCGCGGGATGTTGTCGGTGAGGCCGCCGCCGGTGATGTGCGCAAGGCCGTGCACCGGCAGCCGGCGCGTGAGCTGAAGCAGCGAGCGCACGTAGATGCGGGTCGGGGCGAGCAGCCGGTCGAAGAGCGGCCTGCCGTCGAGTTCGGTCGCCGCCGTGGCGCCCGACAGGCCGACCAGCTTGCGGATGAGCGAGTAGCCGTTCGAGTGCGCGCCGGAGGAAGCGAGGCCGATCACGGCGTCGCCCTCGGCGACGAGGCGGCCGTCGATGATCGAATCCTTCTCGACGATGCCGACGCAGAAGCCCGCGAGGTCGTAGTCGTCGCCGGCATACATGCCCGGCATCTCGGCGGTCTCGCCGCCGACGAGCGCCGCGCCCGCCTGCGCGCAGCCCTCGGCGATGCCCTGTATGACCGCAGCGGCCACGTCGACGCGCAGCTTGCCGGTCGCGTAGTAGTCGAGGAAATAGAGCGGTTCGGCGCCCTGCACCACGACATCGTTGGCGCACATCGCGACGAGGTCGATGCCGATCGTGTCGTGGCGGCCCGTTTCGATCGCGAGGCGCAACTTCGTGCCGACCCCGTCGGTGCCAGACACGAGCACGGGGCGCACGAACCGGTCGAGCGGCACCTCGACGAGGGCGCCGAAGCCGCCAATGCCGCCGAGCACTTCGCGGCGCTGGGTCCGGCGCACGAGCGGCTTGATGCGCTCGACGAGTTCATCGCCGGCGTCGATGTCGACACCGGCATCCCGGTACGTGACCGGCGAGGGAGGGGAAGGCATGCCGCTATAATAGCCGACATGCACGCCGCCTTCCGGTACGTCGGGGTCCTCGCGCTGCTCGCCACCTGCGCCACGGCGGACGCGGCGCGCGCCGTGCGGGTGTACGACGTCACCGTGCGCGAGGCCTCGGCCGCGCAGGTGGCGCCGGCCGCCATGCGCCGTGCGCTCGTACGGGCCACCGGGCGGCGCGATGCGGCCGCGGATCCCGCGCTGGCCTCCCTCCTGGGCAATGCCCAGCGCTACGTGCGGTCGAGCCGCCCCGCGGGCGACGGGCGTACGGACGTGGTGCTCGACGGCGGCGCCATCGAGAGCGCGATCCTCGCGGCAGGGCGTGCGGTCTGGCCCGCCGCCCGGCCGCTGACACTCGTCGTATTCGATGCCGCTGCCGACAGCGCCACGCTGGACGCGGCGCGCGCGCAGGTGGAGGCCGCCGCGAGCGAGCGCGGCCTGCCGGTCTCGGTGGTGCCGGCCGCGACGCTGAACGCGGGTTCGGCGTCGCTTGCGACGCGCGAGCTGCTGCTGCCGGCCGTGCAGCGGTTAGGTGCCGACGCCGTGCTCGTCGGGCGCCTCGAGGGCGGGGTGGCGCCGTCCTGGCAATGGACCCTGACCTCGCCCGATCTCGCCGAGAGCTGGTCGGCTGCGCCCGGTGCCGCGCTCAACGATGCCGTCGATGCCTTCGTGCGTGTGAGCGATGCCCCGGTGGCTTCCACCGACAGCGACGTGATCGTCATGGTCTCGGGCGTGCGCAGCCTCGCTGACTACGCGGATGTGTCGCGCGCGCTGGCCGGCGTGGGCGGCGTGAAGCGCATCGCGCTCGAGGAGGCGGCGGGTGACGTGGCGCGCTTTCGCGTGACCACGCAGGCAGCGGTCGACACCCTCGCCGCGGCGATCGCCGGCCAGTCGCGGCTCGTTCCCGCGGCGGGCGCCGCGACGCCGGGCGTGCTGTCCCTGTCCTGGCTGCCCTGAGCCCGCGGCCCCGTGCGGCACCTGCCGAACCTCATCTGCCTCGCGCGCATCGCGCTCACATGGCCGATCATCGCGATGCTCGCGCGCGACCGGGCCGACCTCGCGCTCGCGCTGTTCACGATCGCCGCGATCAGCGATGGCCTCGATGGCTGGCTCGCCAAGCGTTTCGGCTGGACCTCGCAGCTCGGGCGCTTCCTCGACCCGCTCGCGGACAAGATCCTGCTCGTCTTCGTGTTCGTCTATGCGACCTGGATCGGGCTCGTGCCCGTGTGGCTCACCGCGGTGGCGGTGGCCCGCGACGTCATGATCGGGCTCGGCGCGAGCATCTATCGGTTGTGGTTCGGGCCCCTGAACGGCCGGCCCACGATCGTCAGCAAGGTCAACACGCTGCTGCAGATCATCGTGCTCGTGCTCGCGATGCTGCGCGCGGCGAGCGGGTTGCCGCCGTGGGAAATCGTCGAGGCGCTGTCCTTGCTGACCCTCGCGACCACCGTGGTATCCGGCTGGGACTATGTCAGCCGCTTCGTGCAGCGCGCCTGGCAGCAGGCCGGCGCGCCGCGCGCCTGACATGCGCCAGCTGCCGCTCGGGGTGCGGTTGCGGGACCGCGCGAGTTTCGCGAGCTTCGTCGCGGGCGGGAGCGCGGAGGCCGTGCGCCACGTGCGGGAACTCGCCGCGGGCGACCGCGCCGGCTGCGCCTGGCTGCATGGCCCTGCCGGAACGGGCAAGACGCACCTGTTGCAGGCAGCGTGTGCCACCGCCGCCGAATCAGGCCGCGCCGGTTACCTGCCGCTGTCCGATTTCGCGCAGGGCGAGGCCGGGGTGCTCGACGGCTGGCGCGACCTCGATTGCGTGTGCCTCGACGACCTGCAGGCCGTGGCGGGGCGCCGGCCCTGGGACGAGGCGCTCTTTCGCCTGTATCGCGACATCGAGGAGCGCGGTGCGCGACTGATCGTCGCCGCGGCCGCGCCGCCGGGCGCGCTCGGCTGGTCGCTGCGCGACATCGCGTCGCGCTTCGCCGCCGCGCCCGTCTTCGCGCTGCAGCCGCTCGATGAAGCGGGGCGCATCGCGGCGCTGCGCTTGCGCGCGCGGCTGCGCGGGGTGGACCTGCCGGATGAAACGGTGCGCTTCCTGCAGCGCCGCTACCCGCGGGACATGCAGACGCTCTACGGGCTGCTCGATACGCTCGACGACGCGGCGCTCGCCGCGCAGCGGCGGCTTACCGTGCCGTTCGTGCGCGAGGTGCTCGGGGGCTGAGCGCAGTGGCGCCTTCGTCGCACGGGATCAGCGGCGCGTGGCGAGGCGCACCGCGAGTTCCGCGACGCGCTTGCCGAGCACCTGCGCGAGCTGTTTCTCGTCGTCGGACAGCTGCGCGCCCGCATCGTGGCCCGCCACATGGGAGGCGCCATAGGGCGATCCGCCGGTGCGCGTCGTCGTCAGCGCGCGCTCGGTGTACGGAATCCCGACCAGGTACATGCCGTGGTGGATCAGCGGCAGCATCATCGACAGCAGCGTCGTCTCCTGGCCGCCGTGCTGGGTCTGGGTCGACGTGAACACGCCCGCCGGCTTGCCCGCGAGGCCGCCGTCGAGCCACAGGCTCGAGGTGCCGTCGAGGAAATACTTGAGCGGCGCCGCCATGTTGCCGAAACGCGTGGGACTGCCGAGCAGGAGGCCCCGCGTCTCGCGCAGGTCGGCGAGCGTCGCGTAGGGCGCGCCACTGTCCGGCACGGGCTTCACCGGGCGCTCGCTCTCGGCGCTGACGGGTGGCACGGTGCGCAGGCGGGCGGTGGCGCCAGCGACGCTTTCGATGCCGCGGCACACCTGGCGAGCGAGTTCCGCCGTCGAGCCGTGCCGCGAATAGTAGAGGACCAGTATTTCGCTCATGTGCGCATTGTAGAATCCGTCCTTGTGATTGCACGCAAGTGTTTCGTTTCAGGGCGGGTGCAGGGCGTGTTCTACCGCGCCACCGTGGCCCGTTGCGCCGCGGAACTCGGCGTCACTGGCCACGCCCGCAACTTGCCCGACGGGCGGGTCGAAGTGCTCGCCTGCGGTCCCGAGGAGCGCGTCGTGCGCTACCTCGAGGCGCTCTGGGCCGGGTCGACCGCGTCGAAGGTGACGGCGATCGAGGTGATCGAACTCGACCTCGCGCCGGATCAGCGCCCGGCGGACTTCCGCACCGGCTGAGCCGCGGTCGTCGCCGCGAGCCCGAGGTCGTCCGCGCCGTTCCAGCGGCTCCAGCTGCCGAGTACGAGGTCCGAATAGTCGCGCCGCCCGACGCTGCCGTTGTAGCGCGCGAGCGCCTTCTGCACGTTGTTGCTCTCGAACTTGAGGTAGTAGCGCAGGATCGCGCAGCCCATGCGGATATTGGGGCCGACCTGCGTGAGCTGGTGGCGCTGCATGCCGAGCTTTTCCGGCCAGAAGGGCATGATCTGCATCAGGCCCACGGCCCCAGCGTACGACACGGCCCAGCGGTTGAAACGGCTTTCAATGTCGATGACCGCCATCACGAGGCCCGGCGGCAGGCGCATCTCGCCCTTGCGATGCGCCTCGCAGAACACGGTGCGCAGGATGTCGAGGCGCTCGGCCTTGTCGGGCACCCGCTTGACGAGCCGCGGCTCCATCATCGTGAACCACACGGCCGACTCGTACCGGTCCGGGAAGCATTCGGCCTGCGCGATCGCGTGCTCGATGACGCCGCGCAGCCCGGCGTCGCGTTGCTGGTCGGCACGCGCCGCAGGCGCGGCCCACGCGCAGGCGACCGCCGCGAGGAGGGCGAGTGCCCGGGCGGCGCGCGCGCGGCCGGCGCCGCGCTCAGCCCGGAGCGAGGCGCGAGCGGATGAAGGCGACGGCGCCCTCGAGCGCGAAGTCTTCGCTCGCTTCGGCACGCCGGTGGCGGTATTCGAGGTTGCCGGCTTCGAGCCCCCGCTCGCCCACCACGACCCGGTGCGGGATGCCGAGCAGCTCGGCGTCCGCGAACTTCGCGCCGGGGCGCGCGTCGCGGTCGTCGAGCAGGACTTCGATCCCTGCCCGCGTGAGCTCGTCGTAGAGGCGATCGGCGGTTTCACGGACACGTTGCGACTTCGCGAGGTTGATCGGGACCAGCACCACCTGGAACGGCGCAATGGGCTCGGGCCAGATGATGCCACGCTCATCGTGATTCTGTTCAATCGCGGCTGCCACGACCCGCGTCACACCTATGCCATAGCAACCCATGTACAGGGTGGTGCTGCGGCTTTCCTCGTCGAGCACGGCCGCGTTCATCGCCTCGCTGTACTTGCGGCCGAGCTGGAACACATGGCCCACCTCGATGCCGCGGGCGATCGACAGCCGGCCCTTGCCGGAAGGGCTCGGGTCGCCCGCCACCACGTTGCGCAGGTCGGCGACCTGCGGCTCCGGCAGGTCGCGACCCCAGTTCACGCCCGTGAGGTGCGTGTCGCGCGCGTTCGCGCCGCAGACGAAGTCGGCGAGCGTGGCGGCGCTGCGATCGGCGATGACCGGGCACCCGGCGAGGCCCACGGGGCCGACATAGCCGGGCTCGGTACCCGTGGCTGCGCGCACCGCTTCGGCACTCGCCATGCGCAGCGGCGAGGCGACGCCCGCGATCTTCTGCGCCTTGACCGCGTTCAGCTCGTGATCGCCGCGCAGCACGAGCGCGACGACCCCGCCGTTCGCGCCCTCGACCAGCAGGGTCTTCGCGCACTGCGCGGCCGGCGTGCCGAGAAAGCCGCTGAGCGCCTCGATCGTGCGCACGCCCGGTGTCGCGACCGGCTGCATCGTGGTGCGCGCGACGGGGCGCGGCGCGGCGGGCGCGAGCGCCTCGGCCATCTCGAGGTTCGCGGCGTACTCGTCGCCGTCGGAGAACACGATCGCGTCCTCGCCCGAATCGGCGAGCACCTGGAATTCCTCTGAAGCCGTGCCGCCGATCGCGCCCGAGTCGGCGCGCACTGCGCGGAACCTGAGCCCCATGCGCGTGAACATGCGCGCGTAGGCTTCGCGCATGGCCGCGTAGCCTTCCCGCAGCGAGGCCTCGTCGAGGTGGAAGGAGTAGGCGTCCTTCATGATGAACTCGCGCCCGCGCATCACGCCGAAGCGCGGGCGGATCTCGTCGCGGAACTTCGTCTGGATCTGGTAGAAGTTGACCGGCAGTTGCCGGTAGCTCTGCAGCTCGCGCCGCACGAGGTCGGTGATCACTTCCTCGTGCGTCGGGCCGATCACGAACTCGCGATCACCCCGGTCGGTGAAGCGCAGCAGCTCGGGGCCGTATTCCTGCCAGCGCCCCGACTCCTGCCACAGTTCGGCCGGCTGCACGGCGGGCATCAGCACCTCGAAGGCGCCGGCGCGATCCATTTCCTCGCGGATGATCGCCTCGACCTTGCGCAGGGTCAGCAGGCCGAAGGTGGTCCAGGTGTAGATGCCGGCGGCAAGTCGGCGGATGAGCCCCGCCCGCAGCATCAGCCGGTGGCTCGCGACCTCCGCTTCGGCGGGCGTTTCCTTCATCGTGTTGAGCGGATATCGGGACCAGCGCATCGGGACGAGGCTCCATCGGGCGGTACGGCGGGAGAGCGGCGCATCTTATATGATGAGCGCCATGTCCACACCGAGCATGGAACCGGGCGCGCGCGGCCGCGGCATCTTCCTGCTGCCGAACGCGCTGACCACCGGCTGCCTGTTCTCGGGCTTCTACGCCATCATCGCCGCGATCGACGGCAACTTCGACCGGGCGGGCGTCGGTGTATTCGCCGCGATGCTGTTCGACGGCCTCGACGGCCGGGTCGCGCGCTGGACGCGCACTGAAAGCGATTTCGGCCGCGAGTACGACAGTCTCGCCGACATGGTGGCCTTCGGGCTCGCACCGGCCATCGTCATGTACCAGTGGGGCGTCGAGCGCATCGCCGAGTACGGCCGCGCCTGGGGTCGCTTCGGCTGGGTCGCGACCTTCTTCTTCGCGGTGGCGGCGGCGTTGCGCCTCGCGCGCTTCAATACGCGCACCGCGCAGGACAAGCGTTACTTCGAGGGGCTGCCGAGTCCGTCGGCCGCCGCCGTGGTTGCGGCCTTCGTCTGGTTCTCGAGCACCTGGCGCGCGCCGGGCGGGCTCACCGAGCTGATCCTCGCCTTCTGCGTCACGGCGCTCGCCGGCGCGCTGATGGTGTCGAGCTTCCCGTACATGAGCCTGAAGCAGGTCGATGTCGACAAGCGCGTGCGCTACTACTACTTCATCGTGGTGCCCTTGTTCCTCGCGCTGATCGCCATCGACCCGCCGACCATGCTGCTCGCGATGTTCGCGACCTATGCGCTTTCCGCGCCGGTGCAATGGGCCGTTCGCCGCCTGCGCCGCCGGTGACCGCCGCATCCGCGGCACGCCGCGCGCACTACCTCGCGGCGCTCGGCATCGACGCCTACCGCTCGCGCCACGCGCCCGTGGCCGAGCTTCAGCCGGCGGCCGAGCCGCCGGCCGGCGACGCCGTCGCAGCCTTCGAGCCAGTGTCCGGCGCCGATTGGGGAACCTTGCGCGAGCGGGTCGCGGGCTGCACCCGGTGCAGGCTCTGCGAAGGCCGCACCCAGACCGTCTTCGGTGTCGGCGACCCGCGTGCGCGCTGGCTGGTGGTCGGCGAGGCGCCCGGCGCCGAGGAAGACCGCCGTGGCGAGCCGTTCGTGGGCCGCGCGGGGCAGCTCCTCGACTCGATGCTGCGTGCCGTGGGCCTCGCGCGCGAAACCGTGTTCATCGCGAACGTGCTCAAGTGCCGGCCGCCGGACAATCGCGACCCGCGGCCGGATGAAATCGCGGCCTGCCTGCCGTACCTCGAGCGGCAGGTGGCGCTGATCGAACCGCGCATCATCCTGGCCGTCGGCCGCATCGCCGCGCAGGCCCTGCTCGGCAGCGATGCGCCGGTCGGGCGCCTGCGCGGTCGCGTGCATCGCCATGGCGCGGTGCAGACGCCGCTCGTCGTCACCTACCACCCCGCCTACCTGCTGCGATCGCCCGGCGAGAAGCGCAAGGCCTGGGACGATCTCAGGCTCGCGCGGAGCCAGCTCGATGGTTGCGGCGCGCATTGACCTGCCGCTGCCGCGCGTCGATCTGCGGCCGATGGCGGAGGGCGACCTCGCGCGCGTCGCGGCCCTCGAGCGCGAGTCCTATCCGTTTCCCTGGAGCGAGGGCATCTTCCACGACTGCCTGCGCGTGGGCTACGTGTGCCGGGTCGTCGAGCTCGGCTTCGACCTCGTCGGCTACGGGGTGATGAGCACGGGCGCCGGGGAGGCGCATGTCCTCAATCTCTGCGTGCGCGAGGCGATGCGCGGTCGGGGCATCGGGCGCACGCTGCTGCGCCATCTCATCGAGCTCGCCGTGACCGCCGGCGCGCAGGACCTGTTCCTCGAAGTGCGCCCATCGAACCTTGCCGCCATCCGCCTCTACCATTCGCTCGGCTTCGTGCAGGTCGGCGTGCGCCGCGGCTACTACCAGGCCGTGGGCGGGCGCGAGGATGCGATGGCGCTGCGCCTCGGCCTGCGCGACCTCGGCGGCTAGCGCAGCGCCAGCGGCAGCTGCGTCGTTTCCTTGACCGCGGTCATCGCGATCGCGGAGCTGAGCGACTGGATGCCGGGGATCTTGGAGAGCTGGTCGAGGAAGAAGGCTTCGTAGCCCTTGATGTCGCGGGCGACGATGCGCAGCAGGAAGTCCCAGTCGCCCATCAGCGTGTAGCACTCGAGCACTTCCGGGTGCCGCCGCACGGCCTGTTCGAAGCGCGCGAGGTTGTCGCGGCCATGCGCAACGAGCTTGACGTGCGCAAAGACCGTGACGCCGAGGCCCACCTTCTCCCGGTCGAGCAGCGCGACGCGCTGGCGGATCACGCCCTGTTCCTCGAGCCGCCTGACCCGGCGCCAGCAAGTCGTGACGGCGAGGCCGACACGCTCGGCGAGCTCCGCGGCGGAGAGGGCGCCGTCCTTCTGCAGCACCTCGAGGATGCGCAGGTCGGTGCGGTCGAGATCGGCTTGGGACATTCTTTCCTGGGAACAGCAATTCATGGAATGAACATGCTGTATATTGTGGTTTTCCGGTCCGGGTTGCAATGCGATTAGCCCGTCGCCAGCGCATAGTGGCGGGCGGGGTCAAGGAGCCGTGCCATGGCGAATCGTCCGCGTACGCGACTGCATGTTCCACAACCGCCGGCGAGGCCGGGCGATCGGGCGGATTTCAGCTACCTGAAGCTGCAGCCGGCGGGCGCGCAGCCGCGGCCCGACGTGAAGGTGTCGGCGCTCGCGACGCCGCCGCTCGCGACCGGGCTCGTGCGCGTCCTCGACGACGATCATCGTGCCGTCGGCGAATGGCATCCGCACCTCGAGCCCGAGGTCCTGCAGGCGGGGCTGCGCCACATGCTGCTCACGCGCATCTTCGACGAGCGCATGCAGCGCACGCAGCGCCAGGGCCGCATTTCCTTCTACATGCGCAGCCTCGGCGAGGAAGCGGTATCGGTCGCGCAGGCCATGGCGCTGCGTCCCGGCGACATGCTCTTCCCCTCCTACCGCAACCAGGGCCTCTACATGGTGCGCGGGCGGCCGCTGGTCGACCTCATGTGCCAGCTGCTGTCGAACACGCGCGACATGTGCAAGGGCCGCCAGTTGCCGGTGATGTACCACTGGCGCAAGGGCAACATCTTCTCGATTTCCGGCAACCTCGCGACGCAGTTTCCGCAGGCCGTCGGCTGGGCGATGGCGGCGGCGATCAAGGGCGAGGACCATGTCGCCTCGACCTGGATCGGCGAGGGCTCGAGCGCCGAGGGGGATTTCCACGCGGGCATGGTGTTCGCCGAGGTCTACCAGGCCCCCGTGCTGCTCAACATCGTCAACAACCAGTGGGCGATCTCCACCTTCCAGGGCACGGCCGGCGGCGAGAAGTCCACGTTCGCCGCACGCGGCCCGGGCTATGGCGTGGCGGGCATCCGCGTCGACGGCAACGACTTCCTCGCGGTGCATGCCGTGACGCAGTGGGCCGCGGAGCGCGCGCGCAAGGGCGGCGGGCCGACCCTCATCGAGCACGTCACCTACCGCGCGTCCGCGCATTCGACCAGCGACGATCCGTCGCGCTACCGCCCCAAGGACGAGTACGAGCGCTGGCCGCTCGGCGATCCGGTGCAGCGCCTGAAGATGCACCTCATCGCGCTCGGCAAGTGGTCGGAAGATCGGCACGCCGCGCTCGCCCGCGAGCTCGAGGAGGAAGTCGCCGCCGCGTGGCGCGAGGCGACGCAGCACGGCACGCTCACCGAGGGGCCGCGACTCGACCCGGACCTGATGTTCGAGGACGTCTTCAAGGAGATGCCGCAGCACCTGCTGCGCCAGCGCGAACAGCTGCGCGCGGAGCGAGGCTGACATGGCCCGCATGAACATGATCCAGGCGCTGAATTCCGCGATGGACGTCATGCTCGGGCGCGACCCCGGTGTCGTGGTGCTCGGCGAGGACGTCGGCTATTTCGGCGGCGTGTTCCGCACCACCGACGGGCTGCAGCGCAAGTACGGCGAGCACCGCGTGCTCGACTCGCCCATATCCGAACTCGGCATCGTCGGCACCTCGATCGGCATGGCGGTGAACGGCCTGCGGCCCGTCGCCGAGATCCAGTTCGCGGACTACATCTACCCGGGCTATGACCAGATCGTCAGCGAACTCGCCCGGCTGCGTTACCGCAGCGCCGGCGACTTCTACGCGCCGGTGACGATCCGCACCCCCTGCGGCGGCGGCATCCGCGGCGGCCAGACCCACTCGCAGAGCCCCGAGGCGATCTTCGCGCACGTCTGCGGCGTGAAGGTGGTGATGCCCTCGAATCCCCACGACGCGAAGGGCCTGCTGATCGCGGCGATCGAGGACGACGACCCGGTGATCTTCCTCGAGCCGAAGCGGCTCTACAACGGCCCCTTCGACGGCGATCCGGCCAAGCCGGCCGTGCCCTGGAGCTCGCACCCGCGCGGCGAAGTGCCCGAGGGCCACTACACCGTGCCGATCGGCAAGGCACAGGTCGTGCAGGCCGGCAGGGATGTCACGGTGGTTGCCTACGGCACGATGGTGCACGTGGCGGAGGCCGCCGCGCGATCGCTCGACATCGACGCCGAGATCATCGACCTGCGCACCATCGCCCCGCTCGATACCGACACGCTCTGCGAGTCGGTGTGCCGCACCGGCCGCTGCCTCATCGTCCACGAGGCCACGCGCTTCGGCGGCTTCGGCGGCGAAATTTCGGCCACGATCCAGGAACAGTGCTTCTGGCACCTGCAGGCGCCGATCGGGCGCGTCGCCGGCTGGGACACGCCGTATCCGCACGCGTTCGAATGGGAGTATTTTCCAGGCCAGAAGCGCGTGGCGATGGCGCTCAAAGCCATCATGTCGGCAAGCTGAACGCACGGGGGCAGGATGGCGATCTACGTTTTCAGGATGCCCGATCTCGGCGAGGGCACGGTGTCCGCCGAGATGATGCAGTGGCACGTCAAGGCCGGCGACGTGGTCCGCGAGGACCAGATCATCGCCGACGTGATGACCGACAAGGCCGCGATCGAGATCCCCGCGCCGGTGGCGGGGCGGGTCGTGCGCACCCAGGGCGAGCCGGGCGAGATGATCGCGGTGGGCTCTGAATTGATCTCCTTCGAGACCGACGCCGATGCGCCCGCCACGGCGCACGGTGCGCCCGAGCCCGCGTCCAGGCCCGCGTCCGCCACACCCACGGCACCCGCTGCATCCGCGGCGCCGGCGGCCGCCGCGGCAGTCCCCGCGGGCCGCGTCATGGCCTCACCCGCCACCCGGCGGCGGGCGAAGGAGGCCGGCATCGACCTGCAATCGGTGGCGGGCTCCGGTCCGGGCGGGCGCGTCACGCGCGCGGATTTCGAGGCGGCCGCCGCGACGGGCGTGCCGCCTGCGGTCGCCTCGCACGGCGCCGGCCGCGCAGCGGCCGGGCCGGCGCGCCGCGAAGGCACGACGGAAGTGAAGATCATCGGGCTGCGCCGGGTGATTGCGCAGCGCATGAGCGAGGCGAAGCGCAACATCCCGCATTTCGCCTACGTCGAGGAAGTGGATGTCACGGAACTCGAGGCGCTGCGTGTGCATCTCAACGAGGCGGCCCCCGAGGGTGCGCCGTCATTGACGATGTTGCCTTTCCTCGGCCTCGCGCTCGCGCGGGTGCTGCCGGCCTTCCCGCAGTGCAATGCGCTGCACGATGCGGAGCGCAACGTCGTCGTGCAGCACGCCGCATTGCATCTCGGCATCGCGGCTCAAACGCCCGATGGCCTCAAGGTGCCCGTCGTGCGGCACGCCGAGGCGCTCTCGCTGCGCGGCCTCGCGGCGGCGATCCGCGACGTGTCGGATCGCGCCCGCCGCAACAAGTCGCCGCGCGAAGAGCTGTCGGGGTCGACGATCACGATCACGAGCCTCGGCCGACTGGGCGGCATTGCCTCCACTCCGGTGATCAACGCGCCGGAAGTGGCGATCATCGGCGTCAACAAGGCGGTCGAGCGGCCGGTCGTGCACGGCGGCGCCATCGCGATCCGGCGTATGATGAACCTTTCCTCGTCGTTCGATCACCGCTTCGTGGACGGCTTCGACGCCGCCTCCATGATCCAGGCGCTCAAGGCCCTGCTCGAGCATCCGGCGACGATATTCATGCATCCAGAGGACTGATCCCGATGAAAGACGCTGCGAAACCGGCCTTCGGCACCGTATTGACCGACACGATGGCGGTCGCGGAGTACCGCGACGGCGGCTGGCAGGCGCACCAGCTGCAGCCTGTCGCACCGATCCCCATGCACCCGGCCGCGCACGTCCTGCATTACGGCAGCGAATGCTTCGAGGGTTTCAAGGCCTATCGGGGCAAGGACGGCTCGGTGAGCGTCTTTCGCATGGACAAGCACATCGCACGCATGCGCCAGAGCGCGCGCCAGCTCGTGCTGCCCGAGCCTGACGCCGCGCAGCTCGCGACGATGGTGCGCGAAGTCGTGCGCGCCGCGCGCGAGCAGGTGCCGGAGCCGCCGGGCGCGCTGTACCTGCGCCCGATGCTGATCGGCACGACGCCCAACATCGGCGCCGCGGCAACGCCCAGCGCAGCCGCGATGCTGATCGTGCTCGCGAGCCCCGTCTGGGATTACTTCGCGGGCGGCGCCAAGCCGCTGCGCATCTTCGTCGAGGACCAGAAAACCCGCACGGCCTCGCACCTCGGCATGGTGAAGACGGGCGGCAATTACGCAGCGGCGCTCGGGCCGACGCTCGAAGCGCGCAAGCAGTACGGCATCGACCAGGTGCTCTTCTGCCCCGGCGGCGCGGTGCAGGAGACGGGCGCATCCAACTTCCTGCTGCTGCGCGAGCGCCACGTGCTCACCCGCAGCCTCGACAGCTCGTTCCTGCACGGGGTCACGCGCGATTCCCTGCTCACGATGATGCGCGACTCGGGCTTTCGGGTCGAAGAGCGCGCGTTCGACGTCGCCGAGATGCTCGAATGGGTGAAGGATGGCGAGGCGGCGCTGTCGGGCACCGCGGCGGTGCTGGCGGGCGTCGGCACGCTCGTCACGAGGAACGGCGAGCACCAGGTCGGCAATGGGGCGATCGGGCCCGTGACCCAGCAGCTGCGCCGGGAGCTCGTCGCCATCCAGACCGGCGAGGCGCCGGACAAGCGGGGCTGGCTCGAGCGCGTCTGACGGGCCGTCAGCGGGTCAGGCGCGGGCGTCCGGCGCGGCGGGGCCGCGCGCGGCCTGCGCCGGCGTGAACACGTCGGTGAAGCAGGCATCCTCGCCGAGTCCCCGGGCAAGGAATGCCGGTACGGCGCTCGACACGAGCTGCACGGAACCGCAGACATACACCTCGTGGTCACGCAGGTCAGGAAAGTCTTCGAGGATCGCCGTGTGCACGTGCCCGCGGCGCCCGCTCCAGGCCTCGGGCGGCTCGCGGGACAACACGGGGATGAACCTGAAATTGTCGTGTTCCCGCTGCCAGCGCTCGCACTCGTCCTGCATGTACAGGTCGCCGCGCTGGCGGGCGCCCCAGTAGAGGCGCATCGGCCGCCGCATGCCGCGATGAAAGGCATCCAGCACGATGCTCCTGAGCGGCGCAAAGCCGGTCGACGTGGCGACCAGGAGGATCGGCCGTTCACCCGGGCGCAGCGTGAAGCGACCGAAGGGGCCCTCCATCGGCAGCGTATCGCCGGGCTTCAGCGAATTGAACACCCGGGGGGAGAAGAGCCCGCCCGGGAACAGCTTGACGTGCAGTTCGATCAGCGCATTGTCATGCGGCGCATTGGCGAACGAATAGGCCCGGGCCTGGCCGCCCTCGAGGAGGATGTTGATGTACTGGCCCGCGCCAAAGTCCATGCGCTCGCCGCCGGGCAGCGACAGCAGCACCTGCATGACGTCGTCGCTGAGCGGACGCATGCTTTCGATGCGCGCCTCGCGTCGCATCACCGGTGCGACGCCGCCCGGGTCGATGGACTGCACGTCCACCTCGATGGCGACGTCGTTGAGGGCCGTCGCGCAGCACATCAGCGCCTTGCCGCCCTCGCGCATCTCGTCGGTCAGCGCTTCGGGCTGATACATGCCATGGTCGACCTCGCCCTGCAGCACGCTGCATACGCACACCCGGCAGCCGCCGTTGCGGCACTCGTAAGGCAGTGCGAGGCCGGCGCGCAGCCCGGCCTCGAGGAGCGTCTCGCCCGGCATGGCGACGATCCGCCGCGGGCCCGGATGCACCTCGATGTGCAGTTCCTGTCGTCGGCCGCCGCGCCGCAGGCGCAACCACGGCAGCACGGCGAGCAGCAGGGTGACGCCAAGGGCGAGCGCCCACGACTGGCCCAGCGGCAGCGAGTAGATGAGCGGATAGAACGCCAGGAAGAACCAGTCGAGTGACACCTGGTCGACGGCCGTGGCCAGGTCGGCGGGGCCACCCTGGCTCAGTACCGGCTGCCACAGGGACATCAGCACCAGCATGCCTGCCAGGCCGAGCGCGATCGGGCGCGGCGGTTGCGTGTTCGCCTTGGGAACGCGCTGGATGTGCACCCACATCAACAGCAGCGTCAACAGAGGCGCGCCGATGTGCATGAAGGCGAGCAGGGAGAAGAAGCGGTCGTTGACGTTCTCGGGATAGATGACATTGCGAATCAGGCTGCCGCCGAAGCCCGGCAGCCAGTCGAGCCACTCGAAGCTGGCGACGGTCACGAACTGGCCCAGCCGATCCCAGGGCAGCATGTAACCGCCGACGCCGCTCACGTAGACGAACCAGATCAGCACGACGCCGGTCACCCAGGCGAACCAGCGAAAGCCACGCAGGCGGTCGAAGGCGAAGTAGCGCAGCAGGTGCACGAACATCAGCACCACCATGCCGTCGGAGGCATAGCGATGCACGCTGCGCACGATCCCGCCCACGTAACGCTGCCGGTGCGTCAGTGCCTCGACCGAGGCGTATGCGCCGTCGACCGCGGTGTCGAAGAACACGTAGAGGTACAGGCCCGTGAACGCCACGATCCAGAACAGGAAGAACACGATGGCGCCGAGGTAGTAGAGCGGATTGAGGCGGTCGCCGAACGCCCGGTTGAATACGGCTTCCGCATGCATGAAGAGCCAGCGGAGCAGCCGCTGCAGGTGCCGGATCATCGGCTCACTCCCGGAGGGCCGTGCGGCCGCGGATCGAGCGCCCCACGACGATCACGAACAGCAGGCCGCCAATGATCGCGATCAGGCCGCCGAGGCCCATGAGGCCCATGCCGACGACTTCCGGCGTGCTGCGCAGGACCTGCTCGGCACCGGCCACCTTGCGCTGCACGCCGTAGCCCCCGGACCAGACCAGCCCGACGACATGCAGCAACTGGCCCGCCCCGTACAGGACCGGCTGCCAGAGGGCGAGGCGGCCTACGGGGGCCTGGTAGCCGAGCCGCGGCAGCAGCAGGTAGACGAGGCCCATCAGCGCGAGTGTTACGCCGACGATGCAGCCATGGTAGTGGGCCGGGATGCGCACATTGCTGCCGTTGATCAGCGCGCCGATCAATCCGCCGGCGCCGAAGAGGACGATGGAAGCGACGAGCGCCGCACGCAGCGGCGGTACTGCGGCATCGTGCGTCACGCGGCCGCGCGACAGGCCGATCACGACAGCCAGGCTGATGGGCAGGATGGCGAGGCCGCCCCCCACGCGCATCGCCCAGGTGTTGATCAGGCGGAACTCCACGGAAGTGACATCGGTGGCGAGATAGGCGAGGGGAGTGGCGAAGACGCTGACGAGCGCCAGCGCGAACATCAGGACCGCAAGGCGTGGACTCAGCGGCAGGCGCGCGCCTGACGCGCTCGCGAGCCAGAGCCATCCAACCAGCATCAGCAGGGTCCAGACGAACTGCAGCGCGTGTCCTCCGCCCCAGTACACGATCTCGTAGTAGGTCTGCACATCGAGGGAGCGCGGCACGAGCAGCAGCGATGCACCGAAGGACAGCACCGCCACGGCGGCCGCCACGACGCTCGCGTTGAGGCCGAAGCGCAGGGCGCCCTCCGCGCTGAGTACCGGCCCGGTCGGCCGTGTGGCGATGAGGCCGCGCAGCACGAGCGCCGCGCCGCCCATGCCGAATACAGCGAGGCCGGCGATGAACATCGGTCCATCGACCACCGGTATGTAGTTCGCCATGATCGGCTCGCCCCCGCCGGTGAACGGCGCAATCGCCATGAGCAGCGTCCCGGCCGAACACAGGCCGAGCGCAAGCCACGCGAGCCCCGGCGCGAGGGTCGAACCGCCGATCGACCAGAGCAGTCCGGCGAGCGAGACCAGCCATACGAGCACGGAGAGATCGACGTGCACGATGAGCGCGACGCGGAAGAAATCCGCTACCGGCAGCCAGTGGTTCAACTGCGGCGTGCGGGACAGCACCAGCAGGACCGCGAATACACCCGAGCCGGCGAGCGCCAGGAGCCCGAGCCACAGCCAGCCTCGCGCCAGTCGACCGAGGCCGGACTCGCGGGAAAGGAGGGTCGGGTCCGGATCGACCCCGGCGCCCATTGCGATGACGCGGTCGGGCGCACGGCTCATCGGAAGGTGATTGCGCCGCGCGCGGCGTCGAAGTCGATGACCAGGTTCTGCGCAGGTCGCAGTTGCACCGAGGCAGCGCCGCGATAGTTGAAGTCCGCCGTGCCGGCCTGGTCGCGCAACCGTACCGCGACTTCGTGCCGGCCCGCCTTCGTCACCAGGCGATGGTAGAGCGTCGCTCGCCCGTCGCGCGCGAGGCCCGATGGCTCGGCCACCTGCCGCAAAACCAGCCGGCCGTCGAGATCGACCTCGGCGACGAGTGGTGCCCGTTCGCGCTGGCAGCTCATCGGGGCGCGCATGTTGGGTGGCAACTGCGCGAGTTCCTCTGGCGTTCGTTGCCTGCAAGGCTGCACGAGCCGGGGTTCATGGACGATGCTGAGCTTGATCACGGCCTGGTCGGGCCCGAGCTGGCGGTATGCGGGCCAGTTCGCGAATACGGCCAGGAATGCGGCGAGCGCGGCGTATAGCGCGACCTGGCCAATCACGGACACCGCATCCAGCCTGCTGTGTCGCATGGCCATGGGGGCTGTCAGTGCGAAGCCAGCCGGCGGGTCGCCCGCGCCGAACGCCATTCCGTGATCGCCAGCCACGCCATGGCTGCGATGAAAGTCAGGCCACCGGCTATCTCGAGGTAGAGCGCGTAGCTCACCCGATATCGGCCGGTCGCCGGATCGTAGACCGAGCACAGGATGCGCACGCGGTCGAGCAGGTCGGCGAAGCTCGACGATTCCTGCAGCATTCGGCCGGCGATCAGCCGCCGGAGCGGCTCTCCGAGGGACTCGGCCGCAAAGGCGTCGCCGATGACTTGCTGCCGGATGCGCCCGTCGGCATCGACGATGCTGACCTGAAGCGTGTGGTCGAAGCCGCTCGGCGTCGCCACGTAGCTGAAGCCGAAATCACGGGCGATCGCGGCGACATCCCCGGCCCTTGGGCTCAGGAACTCCCAGTTCGCATCGTCGATGCGCCGTTGCGCCGCGTAGCTGCGCAGCGCCGCGGGCGAATCGGTCGGCTGGTCGAAGCCGATGCTGACGACCCGGAACTGCTCGCTGCCGAAGCGGTCGCGCATGGCATCCACCGCATTGCGCAGCACGAGCGTGCTGTTCGGGCAGACCTGGAAGCAGCCCGTGTACACGAAGTTCACCAGCAGCGGCTTGCCGCGGAATGCCGATAGCCGCACTTCCCGATCGCGACGATCGCGCATCGGGTAGTCGCCCGGAACATTGCCGACTGCGGCGCGACTGGCCGCCAGCACCGCCTGCCGGTCGAGGGCCGCGCGGCCGCCTGCCGGCGCCGGGCCGGGTTCGGCAGTGGCCGGCGCGACGAACGCCGCGGCTCCGAACAGGGCGCCGATGCGCAGCGCCTGCTGCGACAGGGAGGCGGCCGGGTTCATTGCAACAGGCCTCGCCCCGTCGGCGGCTGGGCACCACCGACCACGCGGGCGTCGGGGCTCAACTGAGGCCCCATACGGTCGACAGGTACTTCCAGTTCACGAAGTAGTACAGGATGAACGCCACGAGGAACACCATCGCCAGCAGGAAAGTGCCCGGGGCCGCGAAGCCCTGTGAACCGTAGCCCTGCGCCACGGCCGCGGGCGCCATCAGCGGCGTTGGCTTGCTGCTCAGGCTGGCGGCGCCGCCATCGATGCGCTTGCCCCACAGCAGCGAACCCACCGTCACGTAGATATAGATGGCGCCGCCTGCGATCGCCGCGACGGCCGAAATGCCGACGAGGCCCATCATCAGGTAGGCCGCGCCCGGCCACTCGTAGGCCATGGGCATGCCCGAGAAGGCCATGTCCCAATGCCGGCGCGACACGCCCAGCGTACCCGCTCCCATCATGACCAGGCAGAAGAAGTACATCGAGAACCCGAACAGGTACGGCTGCATCCTCGCGAGACCCGGGTTGATCATCTCGCGCCGGAAAAGCGTCGGAATCAGGTAATAGGTCAGCGCCATGAAGGTGAGTGTCGTGCCCACCACCACCGTGGCATGGAAATGCCCCGGCACGTAGATGGTGTTGTGGATGATCATGTTGAGCTGCTCGGTGCCCATCATCACGCCGGAAATGCCGCCGAGGAAGCCAAAGCCGATGATTGCGATGAACACGCCCGAGAACGTGGGGTTGCCCCACGGCGCGCGCCGCAACCACTCATACAATCCGCGCGTATAGCCCTTCTGGCGCTGTGCCACTTCCATGGCGCCGGGCACCGTCAGGCCGTGGATCATCGAGGCAAGTACCGCGAAGTACATGAAGTAGCTCGTGTTGACGACCTTCCAGTTGGTGGAGAGGCCGGGGTCCGCCAGCAGGTGGTGCGCGCTTGCCAGCTGCAGGAACAGGATGTAGAGGAGGAACGCGCCACGGCTGACGCGCTCGGACATCGGCTTGGCACCGAAGACCACTGCGGCCACCAGGTACCAGATGGAGACGTGGGCGGCCACGTTGATCTGCTGCGAGGAGTGGCCGAACGCCCACCAGATCATGCGGTAGATCAACGGGTCCACCTTGTCGATCACGCCGAGCGACAGCAGCCAGGTCGGCACCAGGATGATGGCGCCCGAGGCGATCGTGAACACCGCGATGATGGCGGCCGTGATCGCGCCGAACGTGACCAGGGGCACGGAGCCCTCGTAGGTCTTGTCGCGCTTTGCGACCACGAGCGTGCCGAAGAACACGAAACAGCCCACCAGCGCGCCGACCGCGAACAGGATCAGGCCGAGATAGAACGATGGCTCGGCCATCATGGGCACGTACGAGGTCATCATCACGCTGGAGCCGCCCTTGTAGACGGCGTAGTTGTTGACGATCGCGCCGACCAGCATCAGCGCGAACGCGAGCCACGCGATCCGGGGCGTGGCAAGCCGGCAGCGCAGCAACGTCGAGGAGCAGAAATACAGGACGGCGATCTCGAAGAAGATGATCCAGAAGATCAGCATGTCGATGCCGTGTGCAGTGAGCACCTGATAGAAGGTGTCGGGCTGAAGCCAGTGCACGGCCGGCCAGCGCGTGAGGGCCACGCCGAGCGCCAGCAGGCCGCCGATCAGCAGGAACACCACCGCGGCGACCGCGTTGGCGATGATGAGTTTCTCGGCCCCCGCCTCGAACTGCAGGCCGGATCGTGGGCACGTACGGTAAGTGGTTGCGATTGACATCGTCACGGTCTCCGTCACTTCACGTAGAGGCGCCCGACCATGGTGTGGTGGCCGATGCCGCAGAATTCGTTGCAGACGATCGAGTAGGTTCCGCTCTGGTTGGGCGTCACCGTCACCACATGCTCGTAGCCGGGAACGACCTGGATGTTGATGTTGACGGGCTGCAGCGAGAACCCGTGGTTATAGTCGAGCGAGGACAGGTGCAGGCGATAGGTCTTGCCCTTCTCCAGCTCGAGGGTCGGCCAGAAGCTCCACAGGCGGGCGATGATGTAGGCGTCGCCGCCCTCGGGAGGTGCCACGACCGGCTGGCCGGTCGTATCGTCGACCCGTACCGTGTATTTCTCGGCCCAGGCCTCCGCCCTGGTGCGAAACGCGTCGGCGGTCGTCGCGTAGGTTTCCGTGGAGAGGTTCTGGCGCCCGTAGAGGTGCCAGAACACCATCATGAAGAAGAGGATCATGCACCAGACGAAGGCAATGACGATCCACGTGCCCTCGACGCGATCCAGCGGATGCTTCCACCAAAGTCGTTCAGCCGGCGGCAGTATTGCGCTCATGTGGCCTTCCCGGATTGGGCATGTTGATGGGGCGGACGGCCGGCAATCACTGCCCGGCCGGAATCGTGAGGATGTCGATGACTCCCCAGACCGTGTAGACGACCATCGGAATCAGGACGCCCAGGAAGAGCAGAAGGAACGGGTTGTCCAGCAGCCGCTGGATCAGCGGAACCCTGTCATCGTCATCTTGCCTGTCGCTCATGAAGCCCCCTTCCTGCTTGCCATTGGCCTGCGCAGTCGCGACGGATGCCGCCGCACAGCGGCCGTCCGATTGTCCTCGCCGGGGGGCCGGGTTGTCCTTGACATGGATCAAAGGCGCGCCTGCGCGCAGGGTCCGCGCGCGAAATGGCGGGCCGGATGCACTATATTTTCGCGCGATCGCCCAGGTGTACATGGACATCATCCCGCAACTGCCGCACGTCAACGCCGCATTGAATGCCGTCGCCAGCCTGCTGCTCGTGGCGGGGCGCGTGCAGATCGCGCGGCGGCGCATCGCGGCACATCGCGCCGCGATGCTGGCGGCGTTCGGGGTGTCGCTGCTGTTCCTGGCGAGCTACATCGCCTACCACGTCTCGGCACCGATCTTCGAATTCCGCGGCCATGGGCCCGTCCGGCCCGTCTATTACGCGTTGCTCATCAGCCATGTCGTGCTGGCTGCGATCGCGACCCCGCTGGTTCTCGTCACGGTCTGGCGCGGCCTGCACCGTGACGATGTCCGCCACCGCCGCTGGGCGCGCTGGACCTGGCCAGTCTGGATGTATGTGTCGGTGACCGGGGTCGTGGTCTACCTGATGCTCTACCGGATCTACCGGTGAGTCGCTTGCGGCGGCTGCCGGGGCTGCGGAAGGCTATAATGCCTTGATTCAGAGCAATCGAGGTGACGATGTCGGAAGGCGTCATTGCGCGTGAAATCGGCAAGCGAAGAACCTTTGCCATCATCTCCCATCCCGATGCGGGCAAGACGACCCTGACCGAGAAGCTGCTGCTGTTCGGCGGCGCGATCCAGATGGCGGGCACCGTGAAGGGGCGCAAGGCGGCGCGCCATGCGACGTCGGACTGGATGCGGCTCGAGCAGCAGCGCGGCATTTCCGTGACGTCCTCGGTCATGCAGTTCCCGTACCGCGGCCGCGTGGTGAACCTGCTCGATACGCCGGGACACGAGGACTTCTCCGAGGACACCTATCGCACGCTGACCGCGGTCGACTCGGCGCTGATGGTCATCGACTGCGCCAAGGGCGTCGAGGCGCGCACCATCAAGCTGATGGAGGTCTGTCGCCTCCGCGACACGCCGATCATGACCTTCATCAACAAGCTCGATCGCGAGGGGCGCGAGCCGATCGAGCTGCTGGACGAAATCGAGCGCGTACTCGGCATCGCGACCACGCCGGTCACCTGGCCCATCGGCATGGGCCGCGAGCTTGCGGGCATCTACCACCTGCTGGAGGACCGCATCTACGTCTACAGCGCCGGCGAGCGAGGCCGGGTGGGCGAGAACCTCGCGATCGACGGCCTGCACAGCGAGTCCGGGCGGGCCTTCCTCGGCGATCGCGCCGCTGCCTTCGACGCCGAGATCGAGCTGGTGCGGGGCGCGAGCGCGCCCTTCGATCCCGACCTCTACCGCGCAGGCCGCCAGACGCCGGTGTTCTTCGGTTCGGCGATCGGCAACTTCGGGGTCGAGGAGTTGCTCGGCGCCTTCGTCGAGCATGCACCGTCGCCGCTGCCGCGGGCCACGCGGCAGCGTGAAGTGCCGGCCGGGGAGCCCGAGCTCACCGGCTTCGTGTTCAAGATCCAGGCCAACATGGACCCTGCGCACCGCGACCGCATCGCCTTCATGCGCCTGTGCTCGGGGCGCTACACGCGCGGCATGAAGCTGCACCACGTGCGCCTCGACAAGGAAATGCGGGTTGCCGACGCGCTAACCTTCCTCGCGGCCGACCGCAGCCAGGCGGAGGAGGCCTACGCGGGCGACATCATCGGCCTGCACAACCACGGCACGATCAACATCGGCGATTCCTTCACCGAGGGCGAGCACCTCGTCTTCACCGGCATCCCGAATTTCGCGCCCGAGATGTTCCGCCGCGCGGTGCTCAAGGACCCGCTGCGCATGAAGGCGCTCGCCAAGGGCCTCGACCAGCTGTGCGAGGAGGGCGCGACCCAGCTCTTCAAGCCGCTGCGCAACAACGACATGGTGCTCGGCGCGGTCGGGCAGCTGCAGTTCGAGGTGGTGGCATTCCGCCTGCAGGACGAGTACGGCGTGCAGTGCCACTTCGAGCCGGTGAACGTCCATACCGCGCGCTGGGTGGCGACGGACGACGCGCGCAAGCTCGAAGAGTTTCGCACCAAGGCCTACGAGCACCTGTCGCTCGACCACTCGGGCGCGCTGGTCTACCTCGCGCCGACGCGGGTCAACCTGTCACTCACGCAGGAACGCTGGCCCGGCATCCGCTTCACGGAGACGCGCGAGCACCTGGCGGCCTGAGGCCGCTTTCAATCGGCGCCGAGGGTCAATCGGTGCCGATGTTGAACGCGGTATCGAGCTCGCGGCGCGAGTAGGCACGAAAGGCGATCAGCGTTTCCGAATGCGTGATGCCCGGCGCCTTGCGGATGGCGTCGCTGACGACGGCGGCAAGGTCGGCATGTTCGCCGACCTGCACGAGGACCACGAGGTCCCAGCGGCCGGCCACCGAGAAGACTTCGGTGACGCCCGCGATCTCGGTGAGCTGGCGGGCGAGCTGGCTGACCTTGTCGGTCTCGGCGTTGATGAGGACGATGGCAGTGATCATGGTCCGGCATTGTCGCAGGAAATGCCGGCCGGGGTGACAGGGCGGCCGGGCAGGATGTTAGCCTTGCACCGATGGCGAAAGTTCTCCTGCGCAGGCCGGTCGTCGCCTGGGCCCTGTACGACTGGGCCAACTCGGCCTTCGCGACCACCGTGATGGCGGGCTTCTTCCCGCTCTTTTTCAAGCAGTACTGGAACGACGCCGTCCCGGCGACGGTCAGCACCTTTCGCCTCGGCCTCGCAAGCGGCGTCACGAGCCTCGTGATCGCGCTCATGGCGCCGGTGATCGGCGCGATCGCGGACAAGGGTGGGGCGCGCATCAAGCTGCTCGCGCTCTTCACGCTGCTGGGCGCGGCCATGACCGCGGCGCTGGTGCTGGTCGAGCAGGGAGACTGGACGTCGGCGGCGCTGCTCTATGGCGCAGCCTCGATCGGCTTCTGGGGCGGCAACCAGTTCTACGACTCGCTGCTGACGGACGTGGCCGCGGAGCCCGAATACGACCTCGTCTCGAGCTACGGCTACGCGCTCGGCTACCTCGGCGGCGGGCTGCTGTTTGCCGTCAATGCCGTGATGGTGTCGAACCCCGCGCTGTTCGGCATCGAAGGCGCCGCGCTGGCCGTGAAGCTGTCGTTTGCGAGCGTGGCGGTCTGGTGGGTCGTGTTCACGGTGCCCGCCCTGCTGTTCGTGCGCGAAAAGGTCACCGCGCCGCTGCCGCCGCGTGCCGCGGTCCGGGCAGGCCTCGCCGAACTGCGCCGCACCTTCGGCCACGTGCGCGAGAGCCGCCCGCTGCTCCTTTTCCTGCTCGCCTACTGGTTCTACATCGACGGGGTCAACACGATCATCAAGATGGCCGTCGACTACGGGCTTGCGCTCGGCTTTCGCCAGGCGAGCCTGATCCAGGCGCTGCTGCTCGTGCAGTTCGTCGGCTTTCCCGCGGCGCTCGCCTTCGGCTGGCTCGGTGCGCGCATCGGCGCGCGCGCCGGCATCCTGATCGCGCTTGCCGTGTACGCCGGCGTCACGCTCTACGCCTACCGGCTCGACACCGAACGCGAATTCTTCGCGCTCGCGATCGTGATCGGCTGCGTTCAGGGCGGCGTGCAATCGCTGTCGCGTTCCTTCTACGGCCGGCTCGTGCCCGCGGGCAAGGCGGGCGAGTTTTTCGGCTTCTACAACATGATGGGCAAGGCGGCGGCGATACTCGGCCCGCTGCTGGCGGGCGGCGTGGCGCTAGTGACCGGCGATTCGCGCCTCGCGATGCTCTCGATCGCGCTGCTCTTCGGGGTGGGCGGTGCGTTGCTGCTGCGGGTTCCCTATCGCGCCTCGGGCCATTCCGCCGGGTCGACGCGGTAAAAATCGCGCAACTGCGCGTGCAGCGCGGGGTGAGTCGCGCGAAACGAGGCCGCGCGTTCGAAGAACACCTCGGTCGCGGTCGCGAAGAATTCGACCAGGTCCTCGGCGCCGTAGGGATCGATGAGCGTGTCCTCGTCGCGATCGACCGCGGCGCACAGGTCGTCGTAGGCCGACCGCAGCGACAGGCCGCCCTGCGAGAGCGTGCCGTCGGAGAGGTGGTCGAGATGGTGCGCAAATTCGTGCAACACGACGTTGTAGCCATCGTCGCCCGCGAGTCCCGCCTCGATGTCCTGCCATGAGAGGACGATCCGGGAAACGTCGATCGTCTGCCCCGAGAGCGCGCGCTGGCCCACCGTGACCAGGCCAAACTCGTCTTCTTCCTGGTCTTCGACGACGAACTCGGCCGGATAGATCAGCACGCTGTAGAGTGCGTCGTAGGCACGCGGATCGCGGTGGGCCACGAGCATCGCGGCCTGGACGGCAATGACGAGGCGCATGCGGTCGGTGACCTCGAGTCCGCCGCAGCCGATGAATCCCACCCGCTGCAGCAGGCGGCGGGCCGCGAGTTCGACCCGTTCACGCTCGGCGGCCGGCAGGCGCCGGTAGAGCGGAACCCCGGCGAGCATCGCCCGCCAATCGGGCGGAAAGGGCGCATGCAGTGCGCGCGCCCGGTCACGCGCCCATCGCAACCGCCAGGCGCCGCCGGCGAGCACGGCCAGCGCAACGAGGACCCACAGGGCCGTCATGCGGGCAGCCGAGGCAGGCCGCGCACGCGGGTGGCAAAACGCCGGATCGCCACGGGCGGTGGCGCGGGACCATAGCGCAGGGCGGCATACTCGCCCGTGAGCGCGCGCGCCTCCGCAGCGAGATCGGGTCGCGCGGCGGCGATGCGTGCGGCGTAGGCGAGGGGCGCTTCGCTTGCCTCGCGGTGCAGTCCCGCGCGCGCATAACGCGCGCCGACCGCCTGCCAGGCGCGCGCCAGCCGGTCGGGCCGGGCGGCACGCAGCCCGTAGCGGGACTGCCACGCCATCCACGCGAGCCAGCCGGTGAGGGACAGCGCGAGCAGCGCGCCGAGTTGCTGCCAGCGCGGCGAATCGAAGCCGAGCCGCGCGAGCAGCGCGAGTTGCGAGCCGGAACCGAACTCGAGCACGCGCTGGCGCCAGGCCGTATTGACCGCGTCCCAGGTTTGCATGATCTCCGCCAGCCACACGCTGTCGCGCGCCAGCCGGGCGGCGAAGGGCGCGGCGTCCGGCAGCAGGTCGAAGAGTCCGCGCTGCAATCGCTCGGGTGCGACCACGCCGGTCGGGTCGATTCGTACCCAGCCGCGGCCGTCGCGCCAGATCTCGACCCAGGCGTGCGCGTCGGACTGGCGCACGAGGAAGTAGCGGCCGATGGGATTCCACGCCCCGCCGAGGTAGCCGGTCACCACGCGCGCCGGTACGCCGCCGGCGCGCATCAGCGTCGTGAAGGCGGAAGCGTAGTGTCCGCAGAAGCCGCTGCGGGTCCCGAAGAGGAACTCATCGACGGCATTGCCTTCGAGTCGCGGCGGGGTGAGCGAGTACACGAAGCCTTCGCGCCCGAAATAGTCGAGGACCGCACGCGCGTAGGCCATGTCGTCGGTGGCGGCGGCGCGCATGCGCGCGGCGAGGGCGAGGCTGCGTGGATTCTGGCCGGGTGGCAGCGCGAGGTTGTAGCGGCGGCCCAGTGTCGACAGGGGCGCGAGCGCCACGGCGCGCGGCTGCGACATCGCATCGTAGGAAAGGGCTTCCGTGACGGGGCGGCTCGCCACGAGGCGCCGGTCGGGCGTCAGCATGGCGCGGCGATCGGGAGCCGCGATCACCGACTCGAGCCCGAACCACCAGTTGTGCCCGTGGGGTTCGAGCGTCACGCGGTAGCGCCAGGTCGGTCCCTCGAAGCGCACCGGGGACTCGCGGAAGAAGCGGCCACGTTCGTGCCGCCAGGTCGTGCCATCGAAGGATTCCAGCACCGGCCCGCGCCAGTAGCGCTCCTGCGGCGGCGGCGCCGCCGTCTCGAACTGCACGCGAAACGCCGGCGCGTCCGAAATGGTCAGTTCGTCGATCTGGCCGGGGCTCATCTCATCCGACAGGCCCGTCGCGGCGCCGCCCGGGTTGGGCAATGCCCAGAAGGCGCCGGGCAGGCGCGGAAAGAGCAGGAACAGCAGGAGCGCAAGCGGCAGCGCGCAGGCGAGCGTACGGCCGGCGAGCTTCATCGGCGCCTTGATGCCGCGCTGGGTGTCGGGGGAGGCGATCACCGCGAGTGCCGCGCAACAAATCCAGAGCTGCAACGCATAGAACGGCACGCGCGGCAGCCCCTGGCGGTCGAGGCAGGCGGCCAGCAACAGGAAGAGCGCCACCGCCAGCATCACGTAGTGGTCCCGTCGCGCGCGCGTTTCGAGCAGCTTGAGAGAGCCCATCGCGACGAGCAGCGCGCTGCCGGCCGCGAGCCCATTCAGCGTGCGAAAGCCCGCCAGCACGCCCGCTGTGAGCGCAAGCGCAATGGCGGCCCGCACCCAGCGGCCCGGCAGTCCGGCGCCGCGCAGCGCGAGCAGGGCGCGCGCGGCGGCGGCGCCGAGCGCAAACGCACTGATCCAGGGCGGCAGGCGATCGACGTGCAGGAGCACGGCCCCGCCAAAGGCGGCGAGCGACCACGCGAGCGGGCGCGGACCTGCGGGGAGCCGGATCATGACGGCATTCCCGCGAGCGCCGCGAGGCAGCGATGCCGATGGGCCGCGCCGTTGCCCGTTGCGATGGGCTTGCCCGGCAGGCGCAGGGCATAGGGCTCGCCCCGCTGTTCCGCGTCGACGATCCAGCGGCACAGTTGTTCGAGGCGCGCTTCGCGGTCGAGCGGCGCGAGGCTGTCGTAATCGAACTCGTGCCGGTCGTCGCCCGCGGCGGCATATTCGCCGACGAGCAGCGCCGCGCCGCGCGCGTAGGCCTTCCAGGCGATGCGGCGCGGCGGGTCGCCGTCGCGGTAGTCGCGCAGGCCGCGCCACTCGTCGTCGCCCGCCGCCGGCCCGTCGCCCGTCTTGCGCCGGGCATCGCCCGCCGCCTGCGCCAACGGCCGCTTGCCGCGCGCGGCCGGGTAGACGACCCGCTCGAGCGGCAGGTGCAACCAGGTCCAGGCGCGAAAGAGCCCGAACGGCCAGGTGCTCGAGAGGCGGACGCGATCGATGGCATGCACGCCGCGCCGCTCGCCCGGCAGGCCGAGCGGCAAGGTGGCGTGTGTACCGGCGGCGGCTTGCACCGGCTCGTTGCTGCGGTCGGCGTCCGCGCCGCGCAGGTCGCCGCCGAGATCATGACGCGCGGCGGTGCCTCCGTCGATGACGAATGCGAGACGGGCGTCCTCGCCCGCGAACGCGGGCTCCACCTGCGCGCCGACCACCGTCACGCCGAGGAGGTTGCCGTGGCAGGCGTACATGGCGGCAAGGGCGAAACCCGCGAGCAGGAAGGTGATGAACAGCGCGAGGCTGTTGGCGTAGTTGAGGCCCGCGAGCAACATGCCGAAGAGGAGCAGGGCGAAGCCCGCGCCTGCGCGAGTCGGCAGGATGTACAGCCGGCGCCGATGGACCCGGACGGGCAGCGCATCGCCGCCCTGACGGCGCCTCACCCACCTGGCGAGGCGCGCTTCGAAACCGTGGCGCAGGCGGGCGGCGATCGCCACGGCAGCGCCGCTAGGCGGGCACCGGCACGGCTTCCACCACCCGCTCCGCGAGCCGCCGCCCGTCGGAGGCATCGAGCGCATCGTGCCGCTCGAGCCGATGACCCGCGACGGCTGCGAAGACCGCCTGCACGTCGTCCGGCAACACGGCGTGACGCCCGGCGATTGCGGTCCAGGCCTGCGCAGCGCGCAGCAGGCCCTGGCCCGCGCGCGGCGAGAGGCCGATGCGGATGTCGGCGTGGGAGCGCGTGTGTGCGATCAGCGACTGCAGGTAATCGAGCAACGCGTCCGAGACATGGATTGAGCGAACGGCGGCCTGCAGCGCGAGCACATGCTCGGCATCGAGGCTGGGTGCGAGCTGCGGCAGCATTTCGCGCCGCTCGCCCTCGCGCAGCAGTTCGCGCTCGTGCGTGGCATCCGGGTATCCCAGGCGGATGCGCATCAGGAAGCGGTCGAGCTGGGACTCGGGCAGCGCGTAGGTGCCGGCCTGCTCGCGCGGATTCTGGGTTGCGACGACGAAGAACGGGTCGGGCAGGCGATAGGTGGTGACATCGGTGCTGACCTGCCGCTCCTCCATCGCCTCGAGCAGCGCGCTCTGCGCCTTCGGGCTCGCGCGGTTCACTTCATCGGCGAGCAGCAACTGCGTGAAGAGCGGACCCTTGCGGAAATGGAACTGCTGCGTGTTGCGGTCGAACACCGACACCCCGATGATGTCGGCCGGCAGCAGGTCGCTCGTGAACTGCACGCGCTGCCACGCGAGGCCGAAGACCTGCGCGAGGGCATGGGCGAGCGTCGTCTTGCCGACGCCCGGCACGTCCTCGATCAGCAGGTGGCCGCGGGCCAGAAGGCAGGCGACGGCAAGGCGCAGTTGCGCCGGCTTGCCGAGGATGATCGCCTCGAGCGTCGCAATCGCCTGCTGCAGCCGCTCGCTCATGCCGCGCCCAGCAGGCTCCGCACCCGCTCGAGCTGCGGGCCGAGCTGCGCGAGGTCCCGCTCGAAGGCCGCGATGCGCTCGCGTTCCTGCACGACGACTTCGGCCGGCGCGTTGCGCACGAAGTTCTCGTTCGCCAGCTTGGCGTGAGCCTTCGACAGCTCTTTCTCGTTCTTCCCGATCAGCCTGGTCAGGCGCTCGACCTCGGCGGCCGCGTCGATGAGGCCGGCCATGGGCACGTGCAACTGCAGCTCGCCCGCGAGCGCCGTGGCCGACGCGGGCGGGCGCTCGCCGGCGGCGAGCGTCGTGACGGTGTCGAGCCCCGCGAGCCGCGCGAGATGCATTTCATGGCGGCCGAGGAGCTGCGCATCGGCCGCCGTGCCATGCTGCACGAGCAGCGGCAGGCGGCGCGAAGGCGCGATGTTCATCTCGCCGCGGATCTGGCGCAATGCGAGGATCACGCGCTGCATCCACGCCACTTCGGACTCGGCGGCCTCGTCCCCAGGCCACTCCGCTCGCACCGGCCACGGCGCCAGCATGACGGTGGCTCCCCCCCGGCCGGCGAGCGGCGCCACGCGCTGCCAGATCTCCTCGGTGATGAACGGCATGACCGGGTGCAGCGCCCGCAGCAGCGCCTCGAGCACTTCGAGCAGCGTACGGCGCGCGCCGCGCTGCGCGGCTTCCCCCGCCTCGCCGTGCAGCACGGGCTTCACGAATTCGAGGTACCAGTCGCAGAACTCGTACCAGGTGAATTCATAGAGCGCAGTCGCCGCGTAATCGAAGCGATAGTCGGCGAAGGCCGTGTCGACCGCCTCGATCGTGCGGCCGAGGCGCGATCGAATCCAGCGATCGACGACCGAGTACTCGACTGGCCCGTCGGCGGGCGCCGCCTCGCCCTCGACCATCAGCGTGACGAAGCGCGCGGCATTCCACAGCTTGTTGCAGAAGTTGCGATAGCCGGCGACGCGGGCGAGGTCGAAGCGGATGTCGCGGCTCTGGGTCGCGAGCGCGGCGAACGTGAAGCGCAGCGCATCGGTGCCGTGGGCGTCGATGCCCTGCGGGAACTGCTTGCGCGTTTCCCTTTCGATGGCGGGCGCGAGGTGCGGCTGCATCAGCCCCGTGGTGCGCTTGGCGACCAGCGCCTCGAGGCCGATGCCGTCGACGATGTCGAGCGGGTCGATCACGTTGCCCTTCGACTTCGACATCTTCTGGCCCAGGTGGTCGCGGATGAGGCCATGGATGTAGATGTCGCGGAACGGCGGCCGGCCGTCCATGAACCTGAGCCCGAACATCACCATGCGCGCAACCCAGAAGAAGATGATGTCGAAGCCGGTGACCAGCACGCTCGTCGGATAGAAGCGCTCGAGCGCGGGCGTGCGCTCGGGCCAGCCGAGCGTCGAGAAGGGCCAGAGCGCCGAGGAAAACCAGGTGTCGAGGACGTCGGGGTCCTGCGTCAGTTGTACCCCGGGCCCGATGCCGTGCTTCGCGCGCACCTCCGCCTCGTTGCGGCCGACGTAGTAGCGTCCCGCATCGTCGTACCAGGCGGGGATGCGATGGCCCCACCAGAGCTGGCGGCTCACGCACCAATCCTTGATGTTGCGCATCCACTCGAAATAGGTCTTCGACCAGTTTTCGGGCACGAAGCGGATGTCGCCGCGCTCGACCGCCGCGATGGCGGGCTGCGCGAGCGGCTCGATGCGCACGTACCACTGGTCGGTGAGGTAGGGCTCGATCACCGCCTGGGTGCGATCGCCGCGCGGCACCTTGAGCTTGTGGGCCTCGATGCGCTCGACGAGGCCGGCGGCCTCGAGCTCGGCGATGACGCGCTTTCTCGCCTCGAAGCGGTCGAGGCCGCGGAAGCGTTCCGGGGCGTTGTCGTTGATCGCGGCCTGCGGCGTGAAGACATTGACCTGCGGCAGGCCGTGGCGCTCGCCGACTTCGTAGTCGTTGAAGTCGTGCGCGGGCGTGATCTTGACGCAGCCGGAGCCGAAGGCGGGGTCGACGTAGCTGTCCGCGATGACCGGGATGCGCCGGCCGGTGAGCGGCAAGGCAATCTCGCGGCCGACGAGCGCCGCGTAGCGCTCGTCATCTGGATGTACCGCGACGGCCGTGTCGCCGAGCATCGTCTCGGGGCGCGTGGTGGCGACGACCACGTGGCCGCTGCCGTCCGCGAGCGGATAGCGCAGGTGCCAGAGATGCCCGTCTTCCTCCTCCGACAGCACCTCGAGGTCGGAGACCGCGGTCAGCAGCACCGGGTCCCAGTTCACGAGCCGCTTGCCGCGGTAGATCAGGCCTTCCTCGTGCAGGCGCACGAACACTTCGGCGACCGCCGCCGAGAGCCCGGGGTCCATCGTGAAGCGGTCGCGCGACCAGTCGACCGAGGCGCCGAGGCGGCGCATCTGGTTCTGGATCTTGCCGCCCGACTGTTCCTTCCATTGCCAGACGCGCTCGACGAAGGCTTCGCGCGTCATGTCGACGCGACGCTTGCCCTCCGCGGCGAGCTGGCGCTCGACGACCATCTGGGTCGCGATGCCCGCGTGATCGGTGCCCGGCTGCCACAGGCTGGCCTCGCCGCGCATGCGGTGGTAGCGCGTGAGGGCGTCCATGATCGTGTCCTGGAACGCGTGTCCCATGTGCAGCGTGCCGGTGACATTCGGCGGCGGGATGACGATGCAGAACGGCTCACCGCCGTCGCGCGGCGCGAACCAGCCATTCGATTCCCAGTGGGCGTAGAGGCGCCGCTCGGTGTCGCGCGGCGAGAAGACCTTGTCCATCGCGCAAATTATAGCGAGGCGGCGCCGATCTTATGGGTGTTCGGTTCGTGGCCCTGTTCACGGTATCGCCGGAAGCGCTCGCGGCCCTCGGCGCGCCGGCCTGGCGTGCCGTCGATGAACTCGAGCACGCGGGGCGAGCGCAGGGCGATGGCCGGCACGTCCGGATCGAGGTTCACGAGGACATCCGGCGGCTCCGCAGGCTCGACGCCGGCCGACAGCACGACCGGCGACGCCACGGGCGCCCCGGCCGACAGGAGCGTCTCGTGCGGCACGAAGCTGCGATCCGCGAAGGTCCAGAGCAACTCGTCGAAGCGCGCGAGATCCGCTTGCGAACGGCACCAGACGAGCACCCGCGAGCCGGCGAGATAAGCCTTCTCGGTCACCTTGCAGGCAAGGTACAGGCGCGCATCGCCCTCGGCGGCCTCGGTGACGTAGAAGTCGACCTGCGCCACCGGCGCCTCAGCGGGTGGCGCGCTGTATCAGGAACTCCGACAGCAGGCTGATCGGGCGCCCCGTGCTGCCCTTCTGCGCGCCGGAGAGGTAGGCCGTGCCGGCGATGTCCATGTGGGCCCACTTGAGCCCCCGGGTGAACTTGCCGAGGAAGGCGCCGGCCGTGATGGCGCCGCCGTCGCGGCCTGCCACGTTGGCCATGTCGGCGAAATTGCTCTTCAACTGGTCCGCATACTCCTCGGTCAGCGGCAGTTGCCAGGCGCGGTCGTCGGCGCGCCGGCCGCAACCGACGAGTTCCTGCGCCAGCGAGTCGTCATTGGCCATGACGCCGCTGTGGTGCGCACCCAGGGCGACGACGCAGGCGCCCGTCAGCGTCGCGATGTCGATCACCGCGGCGGGCTTGAAGCGGCGTGCATAGTGCAGCGCGTCGCAGAGGATCAGGCGGCCCTCGGCGTCGGTGTTCAGGATCTCGACGGTCTGGCCCGAGGCGCTCGTGACGATGTCGCCCGGCTTCGTGGCGCGCCCGCTCGGCATGTTCTCGCAGGTCGGCACGAGGCCCACCACGTTGAGCGGCAGGTTCAGCTCGCTGACGACGGTGAGCGCGGCGATCACGGTGGCGGCGCCGCTCATGTCGAACTTCATTTCGTCCATCGCCGGCGGGTCTTTCAGCGAGATGCCGCCGGTGTCGAAGGTGATGCCCTTGCCGACCAGCACGACCGGTGCCTCGCCCGTGCGGCCGCCGCGGTGCTCGAGCACGATGAAGCGTGGCGGTTCCTCGCTGCCGCGCGTCACCGCGAGGAAGCAGCCCATGCGCTCGCGCCGGATGGCGCGCTCGTCCAGCACGCGCACGCGCAGGGTCTTCGGGTGGCGCCTGGCGAGGCCGCGGGCCGTGTTCGCAAGGTAACTCGGCGTGCAGACATTCGCCGGCAGGTTGCCGAGATTGCGCAGGGTCCCGAGGCCGACCCCGACCGCGGCACCGTGCGTGAAACCGCGCTTCGCCGCCGCGACGCCACTCGCGGCCACCGGACCCGCGACGAGGCGATCGAGCGCGGCGGGCTTCGGCTTCTTGCCGCTCTTGAGGTCGTTCACGCGGTAGAGGGCGACGGCGGCGATCTCCGCCGTGGCGCGCGCGAACCAGTAGTCGTCGAGATCGCTTGCGGCGGGGCGCGCCAGCGCAAATGCGGCGCTGCCGATGCGTGTGCGCGCAAGCGCTGTGATGGCGGAAAGGACGGAGCGGCGCCAGGCCTTGCGGCCATGGCCGGCGCGTGCACCCTGGCCGGTGAGCAAAACGCGGGTCGCGCGCAGGCCCTTCAGGTCGGTGACGAGCATTGTGTCGCCGAGGCGGCCCGCGAAATCGCCACGCTGCACGAGCGCCGCGATGCGCCCGCCGCTCGCCTTGTCGAGCTGGCGCGTCTCCTCCGGCAGGTCGCCGCCCTCGAAGACGCCAGCGACGAGGCAGTCGACCCCGAGCCGGCCCGCATCCTTCGTCCAAACCTCGAATCGCATCATCAGGTTCTCCCGCAAGCAGACTGCGCCGCGCCGCGTGCGCCGTTGTGGCGTGAAGCGGTCTGATTTACCTTAGCCCCGGCCCGCCGTCCCACCCCATTTGACGCTGTTCGGCATCGTTTCTCGGCTTGCAATTGGGTGCGAACGCGGTGCGGTATTGTAACCCAACTCGCGAGGGCGGACTTGCGGCGTCTCGATCGCTACATCCTGCAGGAAGTCCTGCTGTCGTGGCTCGCCGTCACGGGCGTGCTGCTGGTCATCCTGCTGACCAACCAGGTGGCGGCGGTGCTCGAGCGCGCGGCGGACAACCAGTATCCGCGCTCGGTCGTGCTCACCCTGATCGGCCTCTCCACCCTGCAGAACCTGCCTGTCGTGATGCCGGTCGGCCTGCTGCTCGGCGTGGTGCTCGCCTTCGGCCGCCTGTGGCATGAAAGCGAGATGACGGCTGCCCAGGCCTGCGGCGTCGGCCTCGGGCGGATCTACATGCCGGTCACCCTGCTCGCGCTGCTCGTCACGGCCTTCCTCGCCTGGCTCACGCTCGATCTGTCGCCGCGCGCGTCGGAGCGCGCCTATGCGCTGCGCAGCGAGGCGCTTCGTTCGGGGCAGTTTTCGGCCGTGCAGCCGGGACAGTTCCGCAGCTTCGGCGGTGGCGGCGTGGTGATCTACGCGCAGCATGCGGCGCCCGACGGCATGCTCGAGCGCGTCTTCATCAAGCGCGCGCGCGGCGAAGTCCTCGAGGTCACGCTGGCGCAGCGCGCGCGCCACGAGATCTCCGCGGACGGCATGCTGCACACGATCACGCTTTACGATGGCGCCCGCTACGAAGGCGTCCCGGGTTCGTCGAAATTCCGCATCGTGCGCTTCGCCGAGCAGGTGGTGCCGGTGCGGCTGCCCGAGGCCGCGCCGGGCCGGCAGCGGGTCGAGGCCCTGCCGACGGCTGCGCTGCTCGCGAGTACGGCGCCCCGCGACCGCGCCGAACTGCATTGGCGCATCGCGCTGCCCATCATGGCGATCACGCTCGCTCTGCTCGCCGTGCCGCTCAGCCGGTTGCGGCCGCGCCAGAGCCGCTATGCACGCGTCTGGCTCGCAGTGCTGGTCTATTTCCTCTATTCGAACCTCGCCTCCGCGGGCCGCGTGTGGATCGAGCGCGGCGTCGTCCCCGAATGGCTCGGGCTGTGGTGGGTGCATGTGGCGCTGCTCGTGATCGGCGCGATCGTCATGGGGACGCCGCGCGTCGCGGCGCGCCTGCGTTACCGGGGCTGAGCGCGCATGATCATCGACCGCTACATCCTGCGAACGATCTTCGGTGCGGTGGGCCTTGCGCTGTCGGTGCTGCTCGCCCTCGGCACGCTGTTCACCTTCATCCAGCAGCAGGACGACATCGGCGTCGGCAGCTACGGCACCCTCGATGCCCTGTCCTACGTGCTGCTCGGCCTGCCGCAGCTCGCGTTCGAGTTCCTGCCGATCGCGGCCCTCATCGGTTCCCTGCTCGGTCTCGGCGGGCTCGCCCGTGGCAGCGAGCTCACGGTGATGCGGGCGGCGGGCATTTCCACCCGGCGCATCGCGCTCTCCGCGGCGATCGCGGGGCTTGCGCTCTCCTTTGCGGCAGTGGTGGTCGGCGAGTACCTCGCGCCGCCGATGCAGCAATTCGCCCGCCAGGCGAAGGCCTTCAGCAAGAACCAGAACGTGAGCTTCGCCGGCCGCGGCGGCGCCTGGGTGCGCGACGGGGACCTGCTGCTGAACGTCGACCAGCAGTCGGGCGCGGTCGAATTCGGCGGCATGCTCGTTTTCGAGCTGACGCGTGACCATCGGCTCGCGGCGATGGGGCGCGCGACGCGCGCCAGCGCCCTGAAGGAGGGTGAGTGGCAGCTAGAGGACTACGCCGAGTCACGCTTCTCCGACGACTACGTCAGCGGGCGGCGCGCCTCTACGCGCGTCCTGCCCTCGGGTATCGGTGGCAGCTTCCTCGGGCTCGCGACCAGCGAGCCCAAGGACATCGGGCTGCGGTCGCTGTGGCGCCTGATGCAGGGCCTCTCGGGCAACGGCCTCGACGCGCGCCCCTTCGAGTTCGCATTCTGGTCGCGCGCGGCGCGCACTGTCGCGATCGTGTTCGCCGTGCTGCTCGCGGTGCCCTTCGTGTTCGGGCCGCTGCGCTCATCGGGCACGGGCGCGCGCACCATGATCGGCCTGCTGATCGGCATCACGTTCTTCCTCGCGCAACGCATGCTCGAGAGCGGCGCCATCGTGTTCGACGCGCCGCCGGTGCTGCTGGCGTGGCTGCCGACGCTGTGCCTCGCGCTCGTCGCGATGGCGCTGGTCGCGCGAACGCGGTGAGGGGCGGGTGAGCTGCGTGCTGCGTGTCGCGCGCCGGCGGTACGGTGATACATCCGCTCCCTCGCTATCCGGGCGCGCCATCTCCGATGGCGTCCCCTCGGAACGGGGGCGCTCGGCGCACTGTGTCGTCAGGCGCTGAGTCGCCGGCGTACGCCTCGCTCTGACCCCCGTTCCTCGGCGCCCTCCACGCTCGTCCGCGGATGTATCACCGTACCGCCGGCGCGCGGCATGCAATTCGTAGTTCGCTGCCAGGTCAGGATCACCAGGTGAGGTTGCCTTCCTGAACTTTGACCAGGGGATTGCAATGAGCAGCAGCGGTTCCTCACGGGTCCAGCGTTGCCTGCGCCGGCGCCCTTTTTCGCGGCAGAGACGGGGGCTGATCGTCGCTCCTCCGTGCGCTCCATGCGCGCTACCGGTTGCCCCGTTCTCGCTCCGGCGCACGGCCGGCTACTCGATGCACGTCGTCCGGCTGAGGTGCGAAAAGATCGCCTCACGCAGCGTTCCTCAACTCAAGTGCAGCGAGTTGTGTTTCGCCAGCTGCCGGCCAGCGGCGCGGTGAGTCATCCGCGGACGAGCGTGGAGGGCGCCGAGGAACGGGGGTCAGAGCGAGGCGTACGCCGAGATCTCAGCGCCTGACGACACAGTGCGCCGAGCGCCCCCGTACTGAGGGGACGCCATCGGAGATGGCGCGCCCGGATAGCGAGGGAGCGGATGATTCACCGCGCCGCTGGCCCGCAACCCGCATCACACAGCCCGCCGCTCTCTCAAGTGAAGTCACTCAACGCCCGAAAGAGCGCGTCGTACTTGTACCGCGGGATCTCGAACTCGCGTCCCCTGAGCTTCCCCTCGAGCGCAGCGGCTTCCTTCGCGGCGGCGTTGCCCGTCGCGCGGGCGGTGCCGCGGATGTAGCGATGGTCGCCGTCCTCGCGTCCCGTGAGGTCGATCTCGAGGCCATCGAAACTGCGCACGACAACGCGGGGCTTCAGGGGTGGGTTCCCCGCAGGCGCGGCGCGGACATCCTGCATGTGCAGCCCGGCGAGCAACGCGGCGACAGGCGTGACGACGTCCGCTCCGCGCTGCTTCTTGCCCTTGGGCAGCGCCACGAGCGCAAGGGGATCCTTGGCGGCGTCGCGGGTGGCCCGCCACGCGGGGCCCGTCGCGGGCGTTACCTCGAGCGCCTGCACGCGGTCGGCAGGCAGGTCCGCCAGGGCCGTATCGATCCAGTGTTTCGGATCGGTGTCGGCCGCAATCTGCGGCGAGGCGAGCAGGGCCTGCGCGTCGCCCGGCAGGCGTACGAAGCTGCCCGTGCCGCCCGCGGCCTTGCCCTCGAGCAGCGAGAACTTGCGATCGGCCGTGTCGACCTCGATGGCCATGCCCGTGGCCGAAGTGCCCGCGTCCTCGACGCCGAGCTGTGCGTAGTTGGCGGGGTCGCGCGTCTTCTGCTCGGTCACCGTGAGGTCGGCGAGGCCGAGCAGGAGCTTGCGCAGCTTCGCCGTGTCGGCGGGGTAGTCGCGCTCCTTGACGATCCAGTCCTTGCCCGAACGCTCGAGTGTGACGTTCGCACCCTTCGCCGCGAGGCGCACGGCCGTGACTGCGTCGATCCGGGCCTTGAGGGCCGGCAGGACGAGGTTGCCGGTCGGCGCGTCCGTCGGTACGGTTCGGCGCGAGGCGAACCAGCCCGCCGCCGCGACCGCAATGACGGCGGCGATGCCGAGGACGGCGAGGCGGCGCGGGGTGATCACGGCTTCTGCGTCCGCTGCACGAGCAGGATCGCGGCCTGCCGCTTGCGGCGCCAGGCCGCCACCGCGAGCGCGAGCAGCGCGAAGATCGCCGGCATCACCACGATGTTCAGCAGCTTCAGCTCGCTGCCGAGGCGGCGGATGTCCTGGTTCAGGCCGAGGCGCACGTCGCGCAGCTCCTTGCGGATGCGCAGCTTCTCCGCCTCGAAGCGCTCGATTTCCTTCTCCTGCTCGGGTGTGAAGATGAGGCCCGACTGGTCGGCCCGCTTCGACTGCAGCGCCGTGAGCTTGTCTTCCGTCGCGGACAACTGCTGCTCGAGTTCCTGTTCCTTCGCGCGCAGGCGGCCTTCGGCGTCGCGCCGCAGCGCCTCGACGCGCTCGAACGGCCGGGCGAAGCTCGCGCGCCCGCGAACGCTGATCAGGTCGTTGCTGCCCGCCAGGTTGTCGAGCGCATTCCAGACGAAATCCCCGTTGTGCGCCCATGCCTGCTTGGCGCGCGGCCCGAAGAACGACGCCGGCGCGTCACGCAGCCACAGGTAGTCGGACAGCAGGTCGCTGTCGGCGACCACGATCAGGTTGAGCGGCCTGGCGGACGCCTTGAGCGGCCCCGGCCCGTTCGGGAAGGCGCTCTTGACGTTGCCGGTGATTCGCGCCGCGAGCGTGTAGCGCTCGCCCGTCGGCTTGAAGCCATCCTGCAGCGTAGCGGGATCCATCAGCATCGCGAAGCGCTCGATTGGCAGGACGCCCGCGAGCTTGCTCGACTGCAGCAGCGGCGTGAAGGTCGTCGTGGCGCCCTTCAGGTGCGCGAGGTGGCCGGCGGTCGCGAGGTTGATGTTGCCGAGGCCGCTCGTGACCACGTCCTTGGCATCGAGGCTGGTCGCGTCGAGGCCGAGGATCGCGATGTGGCGCGTCGGCGCGTCGCCCGCGCGCATCGCCACCGCCATGCCGTAGCTCAGGTCGCCGACGACCTCGCGGGGCCTGAATTCGACGCCCCAGGCGCCGAGCAGGGCGCCGAGCTGCGAACTGCGGTCGGCGCCCGCTGCGCCGAAGGGCATGTCGGGATTGCCTGCGCCCGGGTCCTGCTCGGCGAGCGGGTCGACGAACACGAGCAGGCGGCCGCCGCGCAGCGCGAACTGGTCGATCGCCTGCTGCGCCGGCTCCGGCAGCGACTTCGGGTGCACCAGCACGAGGACATCGACGTCGGGGTCGACCCGCGTGAGGGCGGGAGTGAGTTCCTTGACGGTGAAGAGCTGCTCGGCTTGCGCGAGCACGTACCAGGGTTCACGCGGCTGGCCGGTCGCGGGGTCGAATCCGCCGTTCATCGGCAGGCTCGACAGCCAGCCCACCACCGGCTTCTTTGCGCGACCGAGCTGGTAGATGAGCTTCGCGACGTCGTACTCGAGGAACTCCTCCTTGGCGGGGTCGAAAAAGGCGATCGCCTCGTGCCCGTCGGTCGAATTGGTGCCCGCGAGCCCGAAATAGAAGGTCTCGCCGTTGGCCCCGATCGGCACGCCGCGCACGCCGCGCTCGGCTGCGCGATCCTCGTCCTCGGAGAACGGCTCGGGATCGATGACCGAGAGGCGCAGCTTGCCCTGGCTGCGCGTGGCGAGCTCCTGCAGGAACTCCTGCACGCGGGTGCCGTAGGTCTTGAGGGCGGGGTACTCGTTCGCCGTCCGGCCGCTCCAGTAGAAATAGAGGTTCACCGGTTCCTTGAGGCCCGTGACGATCCGCTGCGTGCCCGGCGCGATCGTATAGAGATGGTTCTCCGTGAGATCGATCCGCCAGCCGCGCAGCAGCCAGGTCGACAGCACCGTCACGCCGATGAACAGCACCGCGAGGGCGAGCAGGGCGCCGCGGCCGAGCAGGATGCGTTGCTTCATGGCCGGCTCACTCCGCCTTGCGCACGTCGAGGATGATCGCGGTCGCGATCAGGAAAAACGCCATCGTGAGGGCGAAATAGAGCAGGTCGCGCACGTCGAGCACGCCTTTCGAGATGGATTCGAAATGGGTGAGGAAGGAGAGCGAGGCGATCGCGTCGATGAGCACCTGCGGCGCCCAGGCGCGGAAGGCGTCGAGCACGAGCGGGAAGCCCGCCAGCAGGAAGGCGAAGCACACAACGACCGCGAGGATGAAGGCGACCACCTGGTTGCGCGTGAGCGCCGACATGCACGAGCCGATCGCGAGGAAGCCGCCCGCCATCAGCAGGCTGCCGATGTAGGCCGCGAGGATCACGCCGTTGTCGGGCGAGCCGAGGTAGTTGACGGTGATCCAGATGGGAAAGGTGAGGGCGAGCGCGAGCGCGGTGAAGGCCCAGGCCGCGAGGAACTTGCCGAGCACGGCCTGCCACAGCGTCACCGGCTGGGTCAGCAGCAGTTCGACGCTGCCCGACTTGCGCTCCTCGGCCCACAGGCGCATCGAGATGGCCGGGATCAGGAACAGGTAGAGCCAGGGATGGAAGGTGAAGAACGGCGCGAGGTCCGCCTGGCCGCGTTCGTACAAGCCGCCGAGATAGAACGTGAAGGCGGACGCGAGCAGCAGGAAGATGACGATGAAGACATAGGCGACCGGCGTGGCGAAATACCCGGCCAGCTCGCGCTTCGCGATCGTGACGATGTGACTCACCCCTTGATCCCCTTCGTTCGTCAGGTCGTGATGCCGCGGAAGACCTCATCGAGGCGGCCCGGTTCGAGCTCGAGGGTGCGCAGCGCCAGGCTCTCGCGTGCGGCGATGGCATTGACCTCGGCGAGCAGCGGCGCGCCATCGCGTGGCAGGGCGGTGAGGCGCAGGGTTGGCTCGTCGACTTCGATGCTGGCGACCTGCGGCAGGGCCGAGAGCGCCGTGCGCGCCGCGGCGAGTTGCGCCGGCCGTTCGAGGCGCAGCGAGACCGCATTGTGGTAGCGCGAACGGGCGGCGAGGCCCTGCGGCGTATCGTCGGCGACGATGCGGCCGTGCGCGATGATGATGGCGCGCGTGCACACTGCCTCCACCTCCTCGAGGATGTGGGTCGAGACGACGATGGTCTTCTGCGCCGCCATCTCGTTGATCAGGGTGCGCACTTCGTGCTTCTGGTTCGGGTCGAGGCCGTCGGTGGGCTCGTCGAGGACCAGGACAGGCGGGTCGTGCAGGATCGCCTGCGCGATGCCGACGCGGCGGCGGAAGCCCTTCGACAGCGTGTCGATGGTCTGCGCCGCCACGCCGCCGAGGGCGAGGCGCTCGGTTACCTGGTCGAGCCGGTTGCGGCGCGTGGCGCCGGCGAGGCCGCGCAGGTCGGCGATGAAGTCGAGGAAACCGCGCACGCTCATTTCGCCGTAGCTCGGCGCGCCCTCCGGCAGGTAGCCGAGTTGCGCCCTCGCGGCGAGCGGCTCGCGCTCGACGTCGTGGCCGCAGATGCTCGCGCGGCCCTCGGTGGGCGCGATGAAGCCCGCGATCATGCGCATCGTCGTGGTCTTGCCGGCGCCGTTCGGGCCGAGGAAGCCGAGCACTTCGCCCGGGCGGGCCTCGAAACTCACGCCGTCGACGGCCGTGAGCGTGTCGTAGCGCTTGGTCAGTCGCTCGGTCTTGATCATATGGACTCGTCTGAACCCGCGAGCGGCGGAAAAGTTCCGCGATCGCCTGGCGCCGGGCTTTCGGTTATTCGGTTACTGCGGGGCGCCACAATAACCGAATAGCCGAAAACCCGGCACCATTCAGGCGGTCGTCACGCCCGCCTTGCGTTCGATGCGGGCGCGGTGTTCGCGAAGGATGCGGCGCACTTCGGGCGCGGGCGGGCGCTCGGCGAGGCGCGCGATCAGGTCGCCGAGTTCGTGCCACTGCCGTCCCCAGCCGAGGAAGCGGATGGCATCGTCCACGATGCGCGCATCGATCTCGTCCTGGCTCGGGCGGCGGGTGGCGGCAGCATGCGGGCGCGGTGTCGCAGTCCGCACCGCCGCGGGTGCACCGCGCACGGCGGGGCGCGGCATTTCCCGCGTCGCCTCGTCCGTGCGCTTCTCCTCGGGGCGCTTGGGACGGCGCGTGCGTGCGGTCAGCACGTCACGACGCTCGTTTTCCACGGTCGCCAGCGGGATAAAGCGTTCATTGCCCTGCAGGCCCGCGAGGTTCGCGAGGAAGCCCATGACTTCGAGGGCCTCGAGGAAGGCTCGATCGCCCTCGGCGGCGCGCTGCTCGACGATGCGCGACAGCGAGGCCGCGCGCTCGCGCGCGAGGTCGATGATCCAGCGGGCGGGCCGCTCGTGCTTCGGCCAGGGCTGCACATGCTGGTAGTGAGCATCGTCGAGCGCGGCGTAGCGGGCGTGCAGCTCGAGGCTCTGTTGCCAGCGGGTGATGAGCAGCTGGAGCTGTCCGCCATCGCGCGGCGGGCCGGGATTCGTTCTTGCGGGAGGCATCCGCGGACTGTAGCGGGAGGAGGCCGCGGGGCCTGCGATGCGGTGCACAGAGTCGCCCGCCGGCGGCTCTGCTGCCTTCAAGTCATTGATTTATGGCGCTCCCTACCGGATTCGAACCGGTGTTACAGCCTTGAGAGGGCTATGTCCTGGGCCTCTAGACGAAGGGAGCGTCGTGCGGCAGCTGGGCCGGAGGGCGCGGTATTATAGAAAGCTCGCCCCCTATAACAAGCGGAATGTACCAGCTTTGACTTCCCCCGCCGCGCCCGTGGACTTCCCGGCGCCCCTTGCCCGCGTCGTGCCCCGCGATCAGCACACCGTTTCCCGGTCGCAGGTGTCCCCCAACGCCCTGCGCGTCCTTTATCGCCTCAAGGATGCCGGCTACCAGGGCTTCCTGGTCGGCGGCTGCGTGCGCGACCTGCTGATCGGGCTCACGCCGAAGGATTTCGACGTCGCCACCAACGCCCTGCCCGAGGAGGTCAAGCGGCTCTTTCGCAATTGCCGCCTGATCGGCCGGCGCTTCCGGCTGGCGCACGTCTTTTTCGGTTCCGAGATCATCGAGGTCGCGACCTTTCGCGCAGCGAGCGCCCCGGCGCAGGCCGACGAGCCGCTCGCCGACCTCGACCCCGAGGAGGGCGAGGGCCCCGAGATCAGCGAGCCCGACGAGTTCGATGCCGACGTCGCCGACACCCAGGGCGAGGACGCCCACGTGCTCGACGAGCACGGCCGGATCCTGCGCGACAACGCCTACGGCTCCATCGACGACGATGTCTGGCGGCGCGACTTCACCGCCAACGCGCTCTATTACAACATCGCCGACTTCTCGATCTGGGACTATGTCGGCGGGCTCGAGGACGTGCTCGCGCGTCGCCTGCGCGTGATCGGCGACCCGGAAACGCGCTTCCGCGAAGACCCGGTGCGCATGCTGCGTGCCGCGCGCTTCGCGGCGAAGCTCGATTTCACGCTTGACCCGCCCGTGGAAGCCGCGATCCGTGCATGCTCGGGCCTGCTCGCGTCGGCGCCACCCGCGCGCCTGTTCGACGAGACGCTCAAGCTGTTCCTCGCGGGCCACGGCGCGAAGAGCCTTGCGAGCCTGCGTCGCCTCGGGCTGCTCGAGGTGCTGCTGCCCACCGTGGCGGGGTACCTCGCACGCCATCCGGACAGCCTCGTCGAGCCGCTGCTGGTCCGCGGCCTCGAGAGCACCGACGCGCGCGTGCGCGAAGGCAAGTCGGTGACGCCCACCTATCTCTTCGCGCTGCTTCTCTACGGCCCGATCGCGCAGGCGATCGAGACGCTGCCGCCGAACCGCTGGCACGAGGCGGGCGCCATCCTCGACGCCTGCGATATCGCGGTGCGCGACCTGTCGGCCCGCGTCGCGCTGCCGCGCCGCTTCTCGCTCGGCGTGCGGGAGATGTTCGCGCTGCAGCCGCGGCTCGAGCAGCCGCGCGGGCGCCGTGCGCTGCGCCTGCTCGAGCATCCGCGTTTCCGCGCGGCCTACGACCTGTTGCGCCTGCGCGCCGACCTGGGCCTTGCCTCGCCAGAAATGGCGGCCTGGTGGACGCAGCTGCAGGCGACGGCGCCCGAGGAACGCGGCGGCATGGCCGACGGGCTGTCGGGGGGCGCGCGCTCGGCCGGGGCGTCGCGCGGTCCGCGCCGCCGGCGGCGGCGCGGGGGCGCCAAGCCCGCCGCATGACGTCATGGCGGCCGGCGTACGTCGGGGTGGGCAGCAACCTCGGCGATTCGAGGGCGCTCGTCACATCGGCGATCGACCGGATTGCGGCATGGCCTTCGACGCGCAACCTGCTGCGCGCGCCGCTCTACCGTACCCCGCCTTTCGGCCCGGTTGCGCAGCCCGATTTCGTGAACAGCGTCGCGGCCTTCCTCACCACCCTCGATGCGCATGCGCTGCTCGCCGAGTTGCGGGCGATCGAGCACGCGCTCGGCCGTGAGCCTGCGCGCGAGCGCTGGGGACCGCGCGCGATCGACCTCGACCTGCTGGCGCTCGGCGCCGAGCGCATCGCTGACGAAGTGCTCACGCTGCCGCACCCGGGCATCGCGGAGCGCGCGTTCGTGCTGCTGCCGCTCGCGGACGTGGCGCCGGGCCTCGTGGTTCCCGGCGTCGGCGTGGTGGCGGAACTGCGCCGGCGCGTGGCAGATGACGGCATCGTGCGCCTGCCATGACCGCCCCTGCCGCGCCGCGCTACGTGGTCGTCGAGGGCCCGATCGGCGTCGGCAAGACGAGCCTCGCGCGGCGCATCGCAGACCGGATGGACGCCGCGCTCGTACTCGAGCGCGCGGAGGAAAACCCGTTCCTCGAACGCTTCTATCGCAACCCGAGCGCCGGTGCGCTCCCGGCGCAGCTGCACTTCCTCTTCCAGCGCGCGCAGCAGCAGGCGGCGATGAACCAGCAGGACCTGTTCGCCCCGGCGCGCGTCGCGGATTACCTGCTCGAGAAGGACCGGCTGTTCGCGCAGCTCACGCTCGATCCCGCCGAGATCGACCTCTATGAGCAGATCCACGCGCGCCTCGCGATCGACCCGCCCAGGCCCGACCTCGTGATCTACCTGCAGGCCCCGGTCGACGTGCTGCTGGAGCGCATCGCCAAGCGACGCATCGTGCACGAGCAGCTGATCGAGCGCGCCTACCTCGAGCGGCTGAACGAGGCGTACGCGCGCTTCTTCCACGCCTATGCCGACGCGCCGCTGCTGATCGTCAATGCCGCCTCGATCGACCCGGTGTTCAACACCGCGGATTTCGAGGAGCTGTACGCCGCGGCCCTGCGCACGCGGCGCGGCCGCCACTATTTCAACCCGATGCGCCACGAGGCGATTTAGGGCACACTTTTCCGCATGTACACGCAACTCGAATTGCGCGATTCGGCCCGGCCGCCGGTTTCCCTTTCGACGCTCGACCGGATGAAGGCGCAGCGCGAGAAGATCGCCTGCCTCACCTGTTACGACGCGAGTTTTGCCGTGCTGCTCGACGCCGCCGACGTCGACGTGATCCTGGTCGGCGACTCGCTCGGCATGGTGATCCAGGGCCACGACACCACGGTGCCGGTCACCATGGACGACATGGTCTACCACTGCCGCGCGGTGTCGCGTGGGGTGCACCGGCCATTCCTGATCGGCGACCTGCCGTTCATGAGCTATCCGTCGAAGGATCTCGCGCTCGCCAATTCCGTGCGCCTGATGCAGGAGGGCGGCGCGGAGATGGTCAAGCTCGAGAGCGGCGCGGGCCAGATCGAGATCGTCGAGTTCCTCGCGAGCCACGACATCGCCGTGTGCGCGCACCTCGGGCTCAAGCCGCAGTCGGTGCACAAGACCGGCGGCTTCCGGGTGCAGGGACGCAGCGCGGACGCCGCGAGGCGCATGCTCGACAACGCGAGGGCGCTCGAGTCCGCCGGTGCCGACATCGTGCTGCTCGAGTGCATCCCGAACGAACTGGGCGCCGAGATCTCCGCCGCGCTGCAGGTGCCGGTCATCGGCATCGGTGCCGGTGCCGCGACCGACGGCCAGATCCTCGTGCTCTACGACATCCTCGACATCACGAGCGGCAGGAAGCCGCGCTTCGTGAAGAACTTCATGGAAGGGGCCGGCAACAACCTCGAGGCGATGCGCCGCTACGTGCGGGCCGTCAAGGACGGCAGCTACCCCGGACCCGAGCACGGTTTCGCCTGAGGCGCGCATGCAGACGGTCACCGCGATCGCGGATGTGCGCGCGCGCATCCGCGCCTGGAGGGCCGAGGGAGCCCGGGTCGCGTTCGTGCCGACCATGGGCAACCTGCACGCCGGCCACATCAGCCTGATCGAGCTCGCGCGACGCCATGGCGATCGTTTCGTCGCGAGCATCTTCGTCAATCCGATGCAATTCGGCCCGAACGAGGACTTCGCGCACTATCCGCGCACGCCGTCGCGGGACGCGGACATGCTCGCCGCGGCGGGCTGCGATTTGATGTTCATGCCCGACGTCGGCGAGATGTATGGCGCGGGGTCGACCGCGCCCACGCGGGTGGAAGTGCCGGGAATCTCGACCACGCTCTGCGGCGAGTTCCGCCCGGGCCATTTCGAGGGCGTCGCCACGGTGGTCGCGAAGCTCTTCAACATCGTGCAGCCGGATGTCGCGGTGTTCGGGGAGAAGGACTTCCAGCAGCTCGTCGTGATCCGGCGCATGGCCGCCGACCTGTGCTTCCCCATCGCGATCATCGGTGCGCCGACCGTGCGCGAGCCGGATGGCCTCGCGATGAGCTCGCGCAACCAGTACCTCGACGCGCAGGAACGGGCGATGGCGCCCGCGATCCACGCGGCGCTGCGCACCGCCACGGGTGTCATCGCGGCGGGCGCGACGGATTACGCCGCGATCGAGCTCGAGGGCGCGGCCGGGCTCGTGGCGCGCGGCTTTCGTGTCGATTACTTCGCGGTGCGCCGCCGGATCGACCTCTCGGTGCCGGCCGCGGCCGATCGCGAACTCGTGGTGCTCGCAGCGGCTCGGCTCGGCAAGGCGCGCCTGATCGACAACCTGCAAGTGGAGCGCGGGTAGCGCTAGGCGCCTGCGTGGCGTGCGAGTGCCCACGCCACATGCTCCCGGACCAAAGCCGATGCGTCATCGGCCCGGCTGCGCAGGGCCGCCATCACCTCGGGTGTCGACGGGGCGTTGCCGAGCGCGACCGCAATGTTGCGCAGCCAGCGTTCATGGCCGATGCGATAGATCGCCGAACCGCGCATGCGAGCGTCGAAATCCTCCGCAGTCCAGGCGAACAGGTCCGCGAGCCGCGGCGCGTCGAGCGCGTGGCGCGCGCGAAAGTCCGGGTGGTGCGCGTCCTGCGCGAACTTGTTCCACGGGCAGACGAGCTGGCAATCGTCGCAGCCGTAGATGCGGTTGCCCATCGGGGCGCGCAGGTCTTCGGGAATCGGGCCCTCGAGCTCGATCGTCAGGTAGGAAATGCAGCGCCGCGCGTCGAGCTGGTAGGGCGCCGTGATGGCACCGGTCGGGCAGGCGGGGATGCAGCGGCTGCACGTGCCACAGTGTGCGGTGGCGGGCGCGTCGATCGGCAGTTCGAGCGAGGTGAAAATCTCGCCGAGGAAGAACCAGGACCCCGCGTCGCGCCCGATGAGGTTGGTATGCTTGCCGATCCAGCCGAGGCCGGCGTCGCGGGCGAGGGCCTTCTCGAGCACCGGCGCGCTGTCGACGAAGACGCGATGGCCGATCGGGCCCGCCACGGCCGCGAGCCGATCGGCGAGTTTCGCGAGCTGCTTGCGCATCAGCTTGTGGTAGTCGCGACCGAGTGCGTAGCGCGATACATAGCCGAGTCCGCGCGCGCCGAGCACTTCCCCGGGGTCGCGCGAGGCGGGTGGCCAGTAGTCCATGCGCACCGAGATCACCCGGCGCGTGCCGGCGTGCAGCTCGGCGGGGCGCGCGCGCATCGTGCCGTGGCGGGCCATGTAGCCCATCTCGCCATGCCGGCCCTGCGCGAGCCAGCGGTCGAGATGTTGTTCGTCCTGCGCGAGCCCGATGCCCGCGACACCGACCTGCGAGAAGCCGAGCGCGGCGGCCTCCTCGATGAGCAACCGCTTGATGGCGGCGGTGTCGGTTGTCGCTGTTTCGGTCATGGCGGCGGGCAGCGGCCAGTATAATCGCCGCATGGCCTTTCCCACGGCGATCTACAGCGCAGCGCAAGTCCGCGAGCTCGACGACTACGCGATCCAGCAGCTCGGCCTCGCCGGGCATGCCTTGATGAAGCGCGCGGGCGAGGCGAGCCTGCGTGCGCTGCGTGCGCGCTGGCCGATGGCCCATCGCATCGTGATCGTCTGCGGTGGCGGCAACAATGGCGGCGACGGCTACGTGCTCGCGCGTTTCGCGCGTGCCGCGGGCCTCACGGTCTCGGTGCTCGCCGCGGCGCCCGTCGAGGCGCTGCGCGGCGATGCGCAGCGCGCGGCCGAGGAGTTCCTGGCGAGCGGTGGCCAGGTGCAGCCGTTTGCGGCGGCGGCGATGCAACAGGGCGATGTGGTGGTCGATGCGTTCCTCGGCCTCGGGGTGCGCGGCCCGTTGCGCGCGCAGGCACTTGCCGTGATCGAGGCGATGAACGGCGCCCGCCGCCCGCTGTTCGCGCTCGACCTGCCCTCGGGCCTCTGTGCCGATTCGGGGCTGCCGCTCGGCGGCGCGGTGCGGGCCGATGCGACGATTACCTTCATCGGCCTCAAGAGTGGCCTTTTCATGGGCGACGGGCCCGAGTACACGGGCAGCCTGCAGTTCGACGACCTCGAGGTCACCGTACCGGATATCCCGGCGTTTGCGCCGCGGCTGCGGCGTGCGAGCGAGTCCGATATCGCGCGCGCACTGCCGCGCCGGCGCCGCGCTTCGCACAAGGGCAGTTTCGGGCACGTACTGGTGGTCGGCGGAGGGCCGGGCATGCCCGGTGCCGTGCGGCTCGCCGGTGAATCGGCACTGCGCGTGGGTGCCGGTCTCGTGACGGTTGCCGTGGCACCCGAGAATGTCGCGGCGATTTCCGCAGGCTGTCCCGAGCTGATCGTCGCGGGCCTCGACAAGCCGCAGTTCGGCGCGCTGCTCGCGAGTGCCGACGTCGTGGCGATCGGCCCCGGCCTCGGGCGCAGCGCCTGGGCCTGGGAGGTCCTCGAAGCCACGCTGGCCGCGGGGCGCCCGCTGGTGGTCGACGCCGATGCGCTCAATATCCTCGCCGAGCATCCTTCCCTGCGGGCCGACGACTGGATCCTGACGCCGCATCCCGGCGAAGCGGGACGCCTGCTCGGGACCGATGCCGCGCAGGTGCAGGCGGATCGGCTGGGCGCACTCGGCCAGCTCTGCGATCGCTACGGCGGCACCGTGGTGCTGAAGGGCGCGGGCACGCTCGTCGGGCGCACCGGCGAGACGCCGCAGCTGTGCGAGCGGGGCAATCCGGGCATGGCAAGCGCCGGCATGGGCGACGTGCTCACCGGCGTGATCGCCGGCATCCTCGCCCAGCACGGCAACCTGCACGACGCCGCGCGCATCGGGGTGCTGGTGCACGCGCTCGCGGGCGATGCGGCCGCCCGCAGCGGTGAGCGCGGCCTCATGGCCCGCGACGTGATCGGGGAGCTGCGCACCTGGGTCAACATCTGATCGTCGCGCGCACGCCCGAGGCGATGGCCGCGATCGGCACCGCGCTCGCGCGCGGCCTGCCCGCGCTCGCCGCCGAGCCGCTGCTGCTTTACCTGACGGGCGGGCTCGGCGCGGGAAAGACGACGCTTGCACGCGGCCTGCTCGCCGCGCTTGGTGTCGCGGGTCCCGTGCGCAGCCCGACCTATACGCTCGTCGAGGTGCACGCTTTGCCGGCGCTAGTCGTCGTGCACGCCGACCTCTATCGCCTCACCGATCCGGAGGAACTCGAGCCGCTGGGCCTGCGCGACCTGCATGCACCGGGTCACTTGTGGGTGGTCGAGTGGCCCGAGCGCGCGAGTGCCGTCCTGCCGGAGCCCGACTTGCACTTGCGGCTCGAGATCGAGGGGGTCGCGCATACCGTGCGGACGGAAGCGGCATCGGCCCAGGGCCTGGCGTGGTTGCGAGGATGCGTGGAGATAGCCGACCTATCTATTTAATTTCCATTGAATTTACGCGTCGGCGGTTTTACATTTGCTTGCCATGCGACACGCCTTGGCCGCCGCCGTCCTGCTGCTTTCCGCCTCTGCCGCGGCTGAGGTCGCCCACGGCGGCACGAGCGAGGTGCAGGCGGTGCGCGCGACGATGGACCCCGGCGGACCGCGCGTGGTCGTCGACCTTTCCGCGCCCACGGCCTTCAAGGTCTTTACGCTCGATAGCCCGCGCCGCGTGGTGCTCGATCTCGCGGACACCCGCCTCGCCGACGGTGTGCGGCTGCCGCGTTCGCTGGGCCCGATCATCGCGGTGCGTTCCGGCGTGCAGCCGGGCGGCGCGCTGCGGCTCGTGATCGAGACGTCGTCGGACGAGGAGCCGCGCGCGGCGAGGCTCGCGCCTGTGGGCGCTGAAGGACACCGAATCGTCGTCGATTGGGCGGGCGGCGGCGCGCAAAGGCCCGTGGCGGCGGTGCATGCGCCGAAGCAGGGCACACGCGATGTCGTCATCGCGATCGACGCGGGCCATGGCGGCAAGGACCCGGGTGCGATCGGCCATCGCGGCACGCTCGAGAAAGGCGTGGTGCTCGAAATCGCGCGCGAACTCGCCGGGCTCATCGATCGCGAGCCCGGCATGCGCGCCGTGCTCATCCGCGACGGGGACTACTACATCGCGCACCGCGAGCGCATCCGGCGTGCGCGCGCGGCGAAGGCTGACATGTTCGTGTCGATCCATGCGGATGCGATCCGCGACCGGGACGTCTCGGGCGCGTCGGTCTACGTGCTTTCCGAGCGCGGCGCCACGGACGAAGCCGCGCGCTGGCTCGCCGAGCGCGAGAACGCGGCGGACCTGCGCGGCGGGGTGTCGCTGAGCGACAAGGACGATGCCCTCGCGACCGTGCTGCTCGACCTGTCGCAGGTCGCCAATATCAGCGCGAGCATGCTGGCCGCGGAACGGGTGATCGATGCCTTCGACGGCCTCGTGCCGGTGCGCAAGCCGCGCGTGCAGCAGGCCGGCTTCCTGGTGCTGAAGTCGCCCGACATCCCTTCGATGCTGATCGAGACGGCCTACATCACCAATGCCGCCGATGAGCGGCGGCTGCGCAGCGACGCCCAGCGCAGCAAGCTGGCGGGCGCCATCGTCGCGGGCGTGCAGAGCTACTTCACGCGCAACCCGCCCGAGGGCACGCGCTTCGCCGAACTGCGGCGGCTCGCCGCCGCGGACTGACCCGGCACCAATTCCGTAGAATCGGCGCATGGCGATTCGTCTGCTGACCGGGGAGCTCATCGACCAGATCGCGGCGGGCGAGGTGATCGAGCGGCCGGCTTCCGCCGTCAAGGAGCTCGTGGAGAACGCGCTCGACGCCGGGGCACGCCGCATCGAGATCGAAGTCGATCGCGGCGGGGTCGGCCTGATCCGCGTACGGGACGATGGCGGCGGCATCCCCGAAGGCGAGCTGGCACTCGCGATCGCGCGCCACGCCACCAGCAAGATCACGACGCTCGACGACCTCGAGGCCGTGCGCACGCTCGGTTTTCGCGGCGAGGCGCTGCCCTCGATCGGTTCGGTGGCGAAGCTGCGCGTCGTATCGCGGCCCGCTGGCGCGCCCCAGGGCTTCGAGATCGGCGTCGAGGGCGGCCAGGTGGGCGCGGTGCGGCCCGCGGCCCATCCGCCCGGCACGACCATCGAGGTGCGCGACCTGTTCTACAACGTGCCGGCGAGGCGCAAGTTCGTGCGCAGCGACGCCACCGAGATCGGGCACATCCAGCGCTGGGTCGAGCGGCTCGCGCTGTCACGGCCCGACGTCGCGTTCCGGTTGTCGAACGGCGGGCGGCTGCTGCTAGACGCGCCGGCCCTCGCGGCGGGTGAGGACCCCGTGCGACGCGTGGACGCCGTGCTCGGCGCGGGATTCCTCGAACGGGCCCTGCGCGTCGAGCACGCGGCGGGCCCGGTCGCGGTCGATGGCTGGATCGGCGCACCGACGGCGGCGCGCGCGCAGGCCGATGCGCAGTACTGGTTCGTGAACGACCGCCATGTGCGCGACCGCCTGCTGATGAGCGCCGTGCGCCTCGGCTTTCGCGACGTGCTGTACCACGGCCGCCATCCCGCGTACCTGCTGCACCTGACCATCGACCCGCGGCTCGTCGACGTGAACGCGCACCCGGCGAAGCTCGAGGTCCGCTTCCGCGACAGCCGCCAGGTCCACGATTTCGTGTTCCGCGCCGTCGAGCGCACGCTCGGCGCCACCCGGCCGGGCAGCACGAGCGCGGCGCACGGTGCAACCGCCGCACCCGCTGGAATGCCGGCCGCCGTCGATGGCGCGCCGCCCAGAGCCGTTTCCGCGCCCACCATGGATCCGCTGCCTTTTGCCCAAGGGCCGGCGCCGCCCGCGATTCCGTGGAGTGCTTCGCCCTGGGCCGTGGCCGAGGCGGCCACAAGCGGTGCGGCAACCGAACCGCTCGGTACCGCGATCGCGCAACTGCACGGCATCTACATCCTCGCGCAGAACCGCGAGGGGCTGGTCCTCGTCGACATGCACGCGGCGCACGAGCGCGTGCTTTACGAGGCCTACAAGCAGCAGATGGAGCAGGGGCTGGCCTCGCAGGCCCTGCTCGAGCCCATCCATATCCGGATGAAGGCGCACGAGGCCGACGCCGTGATCGCCGCCGCGGACGAATGGGCGGCGCTCGGCTTCGAGATCGAACGCCTCGCGCCGGAAAGCCTCGTCGTGCGCCGCGTGCCGGCGCTGCTCGGCGCCCGTACGGATCTCGCGGAGCTGCTGCGCAACGTGGCCCGTGATGCGCTCGATGGCGGCAGCTCCCGGCATTTCGAGGAGCCGGGCGCACGGCTCCTCGGCAATCTCGCCTGCCGCAGCGCCATCCATGCCCACCGGCGACTTGCGCTGCCCGAGATGAATGCCCTGCTGCGGCAGATGGAAGCGACCGGTCGGGCGGACCAGTGCAATCACGGGCGGCCCACCTGGACGCGCCTCTCGCTGACCGAACTCGACCAGCTCTTCCTGCGTGGCCGCTGATCCACGCGCGGGCGCCACGGGCCCCGTCATCGTCCTCACGGGTCCCACCGGCGTCGGCAAGAGCGACTGGGCGCTCGAGCTGGCCGCGACGCTGCCGATCGAAATCGTGAGCTGCGACTCCGCGCAGGTCTTCCGCGGGCTCGACATCGGCACCGCCAAGCCCGATGCCGCGACGCGCGCGCGCGCGCCGCATCACCTGCTCGACCTGCGCGATCCCGCGGAGCGCTATTCGGCGGGCGAGTTCGTCGCGGACGCGACGACGGCGCTGCGCGCCATCCTCGCGCGCGGCCGCTTGCCGGTCGTGGTCGGCGGCACGATGCTGTACCTGCGCGCGCTGCTGCACGGCATGGCGCCGCTGCCGACGGCTCGCGCCGACATCCGCGCGGAAATCGATGCGCGCGCCGCGCGTGAGGGCTGGCCGGCGCTGCATGCCGACCTCGCGCGGCACGACCCGGTCGCGGCCGCCCGCATCCATGCCAACGACCGGCAGCGCATCCAGCGCGCGCTTGAGGTGTTCTACGCGACGGGCAGCCCGATCACGGCCTGGCAGCGCTCGGCCGATGCGGCGGCGGGCGGGTTCGAGTTCCACGGCTGGGCGCTGGTACCCACCGATCGAGCCATACTCCATGCGCGCATCGAACGGCGCTTCGAGGCGATGATGGCGGCCGGTCTCCTCGATGAAGTACGCACGCTCCGTGCGCGCCCGGACCTGGCCGCGGAGCTGCCCGCGATCCGCGCCGTGGGGTATCGCCAGCTCTGGCAGCACCTGGCCGGCGAGTGCGATCTGGGCACGGCGTCGCTGCGCGCCGTCGCAGCGACGCGGCAGCTGGCCAAGCGGCAGCTGACCTGGCTCAAGTCCTCGATTTCATTGGAAAATATTGATCCGTTCGAGCCTTCGGCGCGGGCCGCGTGGATCGCAAGGGTGCACGCGACCTGGACCCCTCCCATGTTATGATGCATGGCACTTATGCCTCGCGCGTGTCGGGGCAGCTTGCTGGCCACACTGCTGTTCGCCATGGAAGGCGTCGTAACGGCCTTCACTGCGTACACCGGAGTCAAAACAAGGAGAACCTCATGGCCAAAGGTCAATCATTGCAGGACCCCTTCCTGAACGCCTTGCGCAAAGAGCGCATCCCGGTCTCGATCTACCTCGTCAATGGCATCAAGTTGCAGGGGCAGATCGATTCCTTCGACCAGTTCGTCGTGCTGCTCAAGAACAGCGTGAGCCAGATGGTCTACAAGCACGCCATTTCGACGGTCGTGCCCGCGCGCAACGTGCGCGTGCCCTCGGCCGATGAAGCGGAAGCCGTCGTGGAGCCGCAAGCGGAGTAATGTTCGAGCGTCCGCGCACCGGGGAACGCGCCGTACTCGTACGCCTCGGGCTCGGCGCACCCGCCGATCCCGAAGACATCGAGGAGTTCACGCAACTCGCGGTTTCCGCCGGCGCGCAGCCCGTGGCGACCATCACCGGGCGGCGTGAACGGCCCGACCCGCGCTATTTCGTCGGCAGCGGCAAGGCGGAGGAGATCCGCGATTGCGCGCTCGCCAACACGGCGGACGTGATCCTCGTGGACCACGCACTGTCGCCGAGCCAGGAGCGCAACCTCGAGAAGCTGGCCGGCCGGCGCGTGCTCGACAGGAACGGGCTCATCCTCGACATCTTCGCGCAGCGTGCCCGCAGCCACGAGGGCAAGCTGCAGGTCGAGCTCGCGCAACTGAAGCACATCGCGACGCGGCTCGTGCGCGGCTGGACCCACCTCGAGCGCCAGCGCGGCGGCGGCATCGGCCTGCGTGGCCCCGGCGAGACGCAGCTCGAGACCGACCGGCGGCTCGTGGGCCAGCGCGTGCGCGTCCTCACGCGCCGGCTCGAGAAGCTGCAACTGCAGCGCGAGACCGGCCGGCGCGCGCGCGCCGAGATCCCGGTGCCTTCCGTGGCGCTCGTGGGCTACACCAACGCGGGCAAGTCGACGCTGTTTCGCGCCATGACGGGCGCCGACGCCTATGTCGCCGACCAGCTCTTCGCGACGCTCGACCCGCTCGTGCGGCGCTTGCGGCTGCCGGGCGGCACCGAGTGCGTGTTCGCCGACACCGTGGGCTTCATCCGCGAATTGCCGCACGAACTGGTCGCGGCCTTTCGCTCGACGCTCACCGAGGCCCGCGAGGCGACACTGCTGCTGCACGTGATCGACGCCAGCAACCCGCGCCGCGACGAGCACATCGGCGCCGTGAATGCCGTGCTCGAGGAGATCGGCGCCGGTTCCATCCGGCAGATCTGCGTCTACAACAAGATCGACCGGCTCGGGATCGCGCCGCGGGTCGAGCACGATGCCGATGGCCTGCCCGTGCGCGTCTGGCTGTCGGCGGCGCGAGGCGACGGCCTCGAGCTGCTGCGCGCCGCGATCACCGAGCGGATCGCGCGCGGCGTGCGCAACGCGACGCTGCGCCTGTCCGTCGGGCAGGGCGCGCTGCGCTCGAGACTCTACGCCTCGGGCACGGTGCGGGCCGAGCGCGCGCTCGATGACGGCGGCTGCGAACTGACCGCGCAATTGCCCGACGTGGAGTTGCTGGCCCTCGCCCGGCTGCCGGGCGTGCAGGTCGTGGTGGACGCGCCGGCGGGGAACGTTCCTGCGGCGCTGGGCGGGCTGCTAGAATCTCCCGTTCTCCCAGCGGCGGAATTGCACTAATCATGGCGTGGAATCAACCTGGCGGTCAGCAGAATCCCTGGGGCCGCAGGCCCGGCCCGGACGGCATCGACCAGGCGGTGAAGGACTGGCAGCGCAAGATCGAGTCGTTCTTCGGCGGCGGTTCGAAGGGCGGGCCTTCGCCCCTGATCCTGCTCGCGGTCGTGGCGATCGGCTGGCTGCTGTCCGGCTTTTACCAGGTCAATCCCGCCGAGCGCGGCGTGCTGCAGCGTTTCGGCAAGTTCGTCGGCGTGCGCGAGCCGGGCTGGGGATGGCGGCTGCGCGGCGTCGAGACGATCACCAAGGTCAACGTCTCGGCGGTCAACAGCGTGAAGTACGAGTCGCGCGTGCTGACGGCGGACGTGAACCTCGTCAACCTCACGCTCGCCGTGCAGTACCAGTTCAGCGATCCGGTGAAAGTGCTGTTCGGCGTGCGCGACCCCGAATCCTCGCTGCGCGAAGTCAGCGAGAGCGCGATCCGTGAAGTCGTCGGGCGCGGCGAGCTGGAAGCGATCCTCGTGTCGGCGCGCCAGCTCGTCACCGAGCGCACCAAGGACCTGATCCAGCGCACGCTCGACGCCTACGGCACCGGCATCCGCGTCACGAGCGTCAACCTTACCGAAGTCCAGGTGCCCGAGGCGGTCGTGCCCTCGCAGCGCGATGCCAACAAGGCGATCGCCGATCGCGAGCGCCTGCAGAAGGAGGCCGAGGCTTACCAGAGCGGCATCCTGCCGGTGGCCGAGGGCGCTGCCGCCCGCCAGATCCAGGAGGCCGAGGCGTACAAGGCGCAGGTGACGGCCGTCGCGACCGGTGAAGCTGCGCGCTTCACCCAATTGCGCGAAGCCTACGAGGCGTCGCCGCGGGTCACGCGCGAGCGGCTGTACCTCGACACGATCGAGGGCGTGCTGAAGGGTTCGAAGAAAGTGCTGATCGACACGAAGTCCTCGGGCAACATGATCTACCTGCCGCTCGACAGGCTGACCGAAGGGCGTACGCGCGAGGTGGACACGGGCACCGCGCCCGCACGGGCTACGGCCGCGCCGGCGGAGGCCGAAACCGTCACCGTCGATGGCCGCCAGCGGGGAGAACGCTGATGTCCCCGCGCTTCATGTCGGTCCTCATCGGGGTTGTCGCGGTGCTCATCGTCGCGTCCTCGTCGCTGTTCACCGTGCAGCAGTCGCAGATCGCGATCCGCACCCAGTTCGGTGAAATCCAGGGCTCCGACTACGGCCCCGGGCTGCACCTCAAGTGGCCCTTCATCGACCAGGTCGCGCGCTTCGAGCGCCGCGTCGTCACGCAGAACTACGCGGGCGAAACCTTCCTGACGAACGAGAACCGCGGCCTGCTGGTCGATTTCTACATCAAGTGGCGCGTCGCCGATGCCGCGAAGTATTTCCGCGCCACCGGCGGCAGCGAAGACTCGGCGGGCCAGCGCCTCGCCGACATCGTCAAGGACGGCATCAAGAACGCGGTCGCCCAGCGCACGCTGCGCGAAATCGTGACTTCGGAGCGCGCCGCGGTGACCGGCGAGATGATCGGCCGCGCGAGCAAGGCGGTTGATGAGTTCGGCATCAGCCTGGTCGACGTGCGCCTGCAGCGCATCGACCTGCCGGACGACGTGGCGGCGCGCGTCTATGAAACGATGAAGCAGAATTTCGCCAAGCAGGCGCAGCAGTTGCGCGGCGAGGGCGAGAAGGACAGCCAGCGCATCAAGGCCGAGGCCGACCGCAAGCGCACCGAGATCCTGTCGGCCGCGGCGCGCGACGCCTTGCGCATCCGCGGCGAGGGCGACGCCGTGGCCGCGGCGACCTATGCCAAGGCCTACGAGCGCAATCCCGAGTTCTACGCCTTCTACCGCAGCCTCCAGGCCTATCGCAATTCGATCGGCAAGGAGGGCGACGTGCTGGTGGTGAGCCCCGACAGCGAGTTCTTCAAGTACTTCAAGAACGCCGCGCCGGGCGGCCGCTAGCGCCGTGACGCTCGACTGGGCCGACCTGCTCGGCGCGCTCGCGTTGCTGCTGGTGTTCGAGGGACTGCTGCCGTTCGCCAATCCCGCCGGTATGAAACGCGCGCTCGGCCGGGTCCTCGCGCTCGGCGATCGCGAACTGCGCGTGGGCGGCTTGTTGACGATGCTGGCGGGTCTCGCACTTCTTTTCCTGATACGGTCGTGATGCATGGGCAAGTTCGTCGTCGTCATCGGCACCCAATGGGGTGACGAGGGCAAGGGCAAGATCGTCGACCTGCTGACGGAGCGCGCCGCCGCGGTGGCGCGTTTCCAGGGCGGCCACAATGCCGGGCACACGCTCGTCATCGGCGGCGAGAAGACGATCCTGTCGCTGATCCCCTCCGGCATCCTGCGCGCGGGCGTGCAATGCCTCATCGGCAACGGTGCGGTGCTGTCGCTCGAGGCGCTACTGCGCGAATCGCAGATGCTGATCGGCAAGGGCGTGCCGGTGTTCGAGCGCCTGCGCATTTCACCCAATTGCCCGCTGATCCTGCCTTCGCACGTCGCGCTCGACCGGGCTCGCGAGCAGGCGCGCGGCGCCAATGCGATCGGCACGACCGGCCGCGGCATCGGCCCGGCGTACGAGGACAAGGTCGCGCGCCGCGCGGTGCGTGTTGCGGACCTGTTCCAGCGCAAGCGCTTCGCCGCGCAGCTCGGCGAGCTGCTCGATTTCCACAACTTCGTGCTGCAGCACTACTACCGCCAGCCGCCGGTCGACTTCCAGAAGACCCTCGACGAGCAGCTCGCGAGCGCCGAGCAGGTCAAGCCGCTCGTCGCCGACGTCACCGCGACGCTCAACGGCCTGCGCGTGAGCGGCGCGAACGTGATGTTCGAGGGCGCGCAGGGCGCGTTGCTCGACGTCGACCACGGCACCTATCCCTACGTCACTTCGTCGAACACGACCGCGGGCTATGCCGCGACCGGCACCGGCCTCGGCCCGCGCGCGATCGACTACGTGCTCGGCATCGTCAAGGCCTACACCACGCGCGTCGGCGCGGGGCCGTTCCCGACCGAGCTGTTCGACGAGGCGGGCGAGCACCTCTCGCGCGTCGGCCATGAGTTCGGCTCGGTGACCGGGCGCCGCCGGCGCTGCGGCTGGTTCGATGCCGTGGCGCTGCGCCGCTCGATCGTGCACTCGAGCGTCTCGGGTCTGTGCGTCACGAAGCTCGACGTGCTCGATGGCCTCGACGTGATCAACGTATGCGTCGGCTACCGGCTCGGCAACGAGACGCTGTCCGAGCCGCCCGCGCTGACCGACGCCTACGCCGAGGTGACACCGGTGTACGAGGAGCTGCCGGGCTGGAAGGATTCGACGATCGGCGTCACGTCTTACGCGTCGCTGCCGGCGAATGCGCGCCGCTACCTCGAGCGCATCGCCGAGCTCGTCGCGACGCCGATCGATGTCGTGTCGACGGGACCGGACCGCGACCAGACGATCGTGCTGCGTCACCCCTTCGACTGACGGTGACTGGCGGTCAGCTGCCGCCAGGCCTCGAGCACCGCAGCGGGCGTGATGCCGAGGATATCGGGTTCGCCTTCGACAGTACCGGTCAGCACCGCAACCGGCGTGCCCACGCCGCCCGGCCGGAATCGCGCAGGATCCGCAACCCCGAACAGGGTGACCGTCGGGCAGTCCTGCGCCGCGGCCACGTGCGCCGGGCCCGTGTCGACGCTCACCAGGCTGTGGCAGCGCCCGAGCAGCGGCAGCAGTACCGGAATCGGCAGGTCGCCGGCGACGTTATGCAGGTCGCGGACCCCTGCAGCCCGTGCGATATCCGCATTCAGGCCGGACTCTTCATGCACGCCGAGGAGCAGGAGCGCGGCCTCGGGCAACGCATCGCGCACGCCGCGGACCACCGTCCCCCAGCGCGCTTCCGGCCAGTACTTGGTGTTGCTCGCGCGCCGGCGAAAGAGCCCGCGCATCGTGCGCTTGTTGCCGGCCTGGAAGGCGACCAGCGTGCGATCGGTGAGCCCACGCCGGGCAAGCCACGCTTCGCAGGCAGCGAGCTCGCCGGAGTCGGGAACCAGCACGGCGTTGGCGTCGCGTACAGGCGGCGCCGGAGGCGGTGAAGCCGTGAGCGCCGGCGGCGTCAGCGCGGCCATGCGCAGCCAGCGTTCCACGAAATGCTCGCCGGGCAGCCAGGGGAGGTCGCGCGTATCGCAGACGAGGGCATCCGCAATGCCGGCGCGACGCAGCAGCTCGCGTCCGTGGCCGCCACCGTCGCAATACCAGGTGGGCCCTGCGCCGCGCTCGCGCAAGCGGCGCACCAGCGCCTGCTGCTCGCGATCGAGCCAGTAGGGCTTGCGGCGGCTGCGCAGCGTGTGGATCTCACCGACCCCACGGCGCGGTGCGAGCAGCGGGCGCGCCCAACCGCCCGAGGTGATCACGTCGACCGGCGCGCCGAAGCGCGCGTGCAGCTGGTCGATCAACGCGGTGACGAGCACCATGTCGCCGAGCGCGCCGCAACGCATGACGAGAGGGCGGGCCATGCGGCATTTTGCGGTGCGGGTGGCAGGGCCGCAATCGATACGGCGGGTCCGGCCCGCATGGCGGCAGGCTACTGCGTGAGCGCCGCGGCGATCTCCGGATCGACCCGCCCGAGCAGCGAGCTCTGGCGGCGGATCTCTCCGTCGCGCGACAGCACCGTGAGGACGCTCGAGTGGTTGAACTCGCCGTCCGGCAACTTGCGGTACTGGATCGATAGCATCGCGGCGATCTTGCGCACGGTCGCCTCGTCGGCGGTGGCCAGTGTCCAGCGCGACAGGTCGATGCGGCGCGTCTTCGCGAGCGCAGTGAGCGCGGCTGGATTGTCGCGTTCGGGATCGACCGACACCATCAGCACGCGCAGGCCAGAAGCCACCTTCGGGTCGAGCGAGCGCTCGACGGCGCGGATCGTGTCGATCAGCAGCGGGCAGGCGGCGGGGCAGCTCGCGTAGAACATGGTGATCACGACCGGGTGGCCGCGGTACAGGTCGAGGCCCACGGGCTCGCCCGCCTGGTTGGTCAACTCGGCGTCGAGGTGGTAGATGGAGGCGGGCGGGTCGGCCGCCTGCGCGGTGCCCGCCATGGCGAGGGCCGCCGCAATCAACGCGAGTATTCTCATTTCCTCACTCCCGCGGGCGGCCGCGGGCCGTCCGCCGCACATCTAAAACCCATGCTGCCCGAGGTGTAGCTCGCCTGCATGCTCGAGAGCATCGCGATGCGCATCAGGGTTGCGTAGTTTTCCTTCTCTTCCATCGTGAGCGCGCCCGAGCCGCAGAACTTCATGATGTCGGGATCGCCCTGTTCGCGGTTGTCGCCCGAGACCATCATGGCGCCGAGGTCCTCGATCCACTCCCACACGAGGCCGTGCAGGTCCTGCACGCCGTAGGCGTTCGCCGGCGTTGCGCCTACCTCGGGCAGGGCCGCGTCGGCCGGGCGCGAGTACCAGGCGATGATGCGTTCCCGCCAGGCGGGATCGTTGCGGCCATCGCGCTGCGTTTCGCTTGCCGCCGCGGCGTACTCCCACTCGTACCAGGTCGGCAGGCGCTGGCCCTTCGACTCGCAGTAAGCGCTCGCCGCGAACCAGCTCACCTGCACCACCGGTTGCCTCGCGAGCGCGGCGCCGGGCGCCGCGTCGCTGCTCCAGTGTCGCAGGTAGCCGGCATCGGCGAACACGCGCGCGACGCGATCACGCCGCCACTCGGGTCGCTGGCGCACGAAGCGCGCAAACTCGGCGTTGGTCACGGGCAGGCGGTCGAGCTGGAAGGGAGCCACCGCGACTTCCTTGATGCCCGGGGCGGGCGGCAGGACCGACTTGAAACGACCGCCCGGCAAGTCGACCGCGAGGGAGGCCTGCGCCGCCGCGAGGGCGACGCAGGCCGCGATCGACGCGAACCGCCTCAATGCGCCGCCCCCTCGGGCCGCTTGGTCGTCGCGCGGACCTTCGCGACTTCCTGCTTCGAGATCGCAGGCCCGCTGTTGCCCCAGGTGTTGAGCACGTAGGTCAGGATGTTCGCAACCTCGTCGTCCGTCAGCTGGCTCATCGGCGGCATCACGGAATTGAAGGTGTTGCCGTTGACGGTCACGGGGCCGGTGAGGCCGTTCAGCACCACTTCGATCGCGTGTCGCGGATCCTTCAGCAGGTAGTCGGACTTCGCGAGCGGCGGGAACACGTTCGGCAGGCCTGCGCCGTTGTCCTGGTGGCAGGTCGAGCAGGTGCCCTTGAAGAGCACGCCGCCGGCTGCGATCTGCTGCTCCTTCGTCAGCGTGCCCGACTCCTTGGCGGTGGCAGCGGCGGCCACCGGCGCGAGGCTCGCCACCTTGTCGCCGATGTACATTTCGTCGACCTGCTTGCCCGAGTAGATGAGCGGCTTCTCGGGACCGGTGACCTCGAGGATCGCGAGCGCACCCTTGTTGAATGCCCGGAAGATCGAGTGGTCGACCATCACGTAGTTGCCCGGCACCTCGGTGTGGAACTCGACCGTGGCCGCGCCGCCCGCCGGGATGAGCGTGGTCTGCACGTTCTCCTGGAAGTGGGTGCCGCCCTCATACTGCACCTTGTCGAAGATCTCGCCGATCAGGTGGAAGCTCGACACGAGGTTCGGCCCGCCGTTGCCGACGAACATGCGGATGCGCTGCTCGGTCTTCGCCTTGAGCGCATTCGGGCCCGTCATCGAGGTTTCCGCGCCGTTGAACAGCACGTAGGTCGGGTTCTCGTCGATCGCCTTCTGCATGTCGAACGGCTGGTAGCCCTTCTCGCGGTACTTGCCGACCGTGTAGAAGTCGCCCTGCATCACGTAGAACTCGTGGTCGACCGGCGGCAGGCCCTCCGGCGGCTCGACGAGGATCAGGCCGTACATGCCGTTGGCGACGTGCATGCCGACGGGCGCCGTGGCGCAGTGGTAGACGTACAGGCCCTGGTTGAGCGCCTTGAAGGTGAACTGCGTGTGATGGCCAGGCGCCGTGAATGTGGAGGCCGCACCGCCACCCGGGCCGGTGACGCCGTGCAGGTCGATGTTGTGCGGCATCTTGCTCGACGGATGGTTCTTCAGGTGGAACTCCACCGTGTCACCCTGGCGCACGCGGATGAAGCTGCCGGGCACGGTGCCGCCGAAAGTCCAGAAGGTGTAGTTGACACCCTCGGCGATCTCCATCTGCTTCTCGATGACCTCGAGCTCCACGATCACCTTGGCGGGATAGTTGCGGTTGGTGGCCGGAGGGACATGCGGCGGACTCGTCAGCACGGCCTTGATCGGCTCGCCGCGCGGCGGCCCGAAGTCGCCCTTCAGCGATCCGCCGGTGTCGGCGGCACGGGTGGCCGGCGGCTTGTCCTGCGTGCAGGCGCCGAGCGCGAGGGCCGCGGCGCAGGCGAGGATGACGGGAAACCTGTTCATGGCGATTCCATTTCAGGGCGGCGGATGGCCGGCCCACATTCAGGATACGGGGGTACTAAATAGCGGGCGCTGACCGAGGTCAAGTGCCTCCGGGTGGTGCAGCAGGCCGAACGGGTCGTGGCTGCGGGCGACGCTGATGATGAAAACATAGACGGCGAGCGCCAGCACCCAGCAGGTGACGCGCACCCGGCGCGTGCTGCCGCGCTTCAGCGCGAGGCTGCCGAGACCGATGTAGACGGCGAGCAGCAGGACCTTCGCCGTGAGCCACGCATGCACGAACGGGTATTGGTGGACGATCGTGACCAGCATCAACGCCGCGGTGAACAGCACCGTGTCGATCGTGTAGCTGAGCCAGCGCAGCGGCCAAGCCATCGTCCAGCCGGCCCCGAGGTGGGCGGCGAGCCCCCGCGCGAACAGGAGCCCGCCGCTCAGTACGACCGTCAGGACGTGTACCCACTTGATCTGTGCGTAGAACTCAGCCAACGCTCTTCCCTGGCTCGCAGCAGCCGGCCTCGCCGCAGCCCTCGGCCGCCCGCGCGCTGCGCGGCGCGACCCAGAGCCGCAGGACGAACAAAGCGAGCGCCAGCGCCCCGACGCTGAATATCGTATCGCCGGGCACGCGCATCCATACGAGCATTTCGATGATCGGCTGCTGCATGAGGTCGGCCGAGCGGGCATACCAGTAGCCCTTGTCGATCGACGCTTGCAGCTGGATCACGCCGATCGGCAGCAGCGTGAGGAGCGCCATCAGCGAGAGCCCGATGTTGAGCGCCCAGAAGGAAGTCTTGAGCGCCCGTTCGTTCCACTCGACCTGCGGCCGGATGCCGCGCAGGCAGAACAGCATCAGGCCGATGCCGAGCAGGCCGTACACGCCGAACAGCGCGGTGTGGCCGTGCAGCGGCGTCAGGTTGAGGCCCTGCATGTAGTAGAGCGGCAGCGGCGGGTTGACGAGGAAGCCGAACAGGCCTGCGCCCACCAGGTTCCAGATCGCCACCGCCGTGAAGAACATGATCGGCCAGTGGTAGCGCCTCATCCAGGGCGTCGCTCGGCCGAGCTTGTAGGTGTGCCAGGCCTCGAAGCCGACGAAGGCGAGCGGCACGACCTCGAGCGCGGAGAAGCTCGCGCCGAGCGCGACCACGGCGGTCGGCGTTCCCGTGAAGTACAGGTGGTGCAGGGTGCCGAGCACGCCGCCCGCCATGAACACGATGGTCGCAAAGAGCACGGCCACCGTCGCGCTGCTCGTGCGCAGCAGGCCGAGCCGCGTGAACAGGAAGGCGATCACCGCGGTGGCGAACACTTCGAAGAAGCCTTCCACCCACAGGTGCACGACCCACCAGCGCCAGTACTCGACCATCGAGAGGTGCGTGTGCTCGCCCCACATCAGGCCGGCGCCGTAGAAGAGCCCGATGCACACGGTCGAGAGGAACAGCAGCATCGTGATCGACTTCGATTCGCCGCCCTTCCTGATCGCCGGCCACAGCGCGCGGCCCACGAGCGCCAGCCAGATGCCGAGGCCGAGGAACAGGAACCATTGCCAGAAGCGGCCGAGGTCGACGTACTCCCAGCCCTGGTGGCCGAACCAGAAGTTGTGCTCGAGGCCGAGCTTCTGCATGACCGCGAACCACTGTCCCGCGAAGGCGCCGACCACGATGACCAGCAGGCAGGTGAACAGCAGGTTGACGCCGAGGCGCTGGAACTTCGGCTCGTGCCCCGAGATCGCAGGCCCGATGTACAGGCCCATGCCGAGCCAGGCGGTCGCGATCCACAGCACCGCAAGCTGGGTGTGCCAGGTGCGGGTCAGCGAGTAGGGCAGGATCTCGGACAGCGCGAAGCCGTAGGCCTCCTGGCCCTCGACCTGGTAATGCGCGGTGATTGCACCGAGCAGGATCTGCGTCAGGAAGAGCGCCACGACGAGCCAGAAGTACTTGGCGGTCGCTTTCATCGAGGGCGTCACGGTGATTGCCGCGAGCGGGTCCGTGGCGGGCAGCGCGATCGGCTCATCGTGCCGCTGGCGGGCATAGTGCCAGCCGAGGAGGGCGATCGCCGCGATCAGGAACAGGACGCTGAACACCGTCCAGGTGAGCAGTTGGCTCGGCGGTACGTTGCCCACGAGCGGGTCATGCGGCCAGTTGTTCGTGTAGCTGATGCTCTTGCCCGGCCGCTCGGTGACAGCCGACCAGGATGTCCACCACACGAAGGCCGTGAGCGCCTGCCGGTAGTCCGCGTCGCGCACCGTGCCTTCCTTCATCGCGTAGGCTTCGCGCAGTGGCTGCAGCGCGGGGTCCGTGCCGAAGAGCGCGGTGTAGTGGCCCGCGACCGCCTCGATCGCTGCCGCGCGCTGCGGCGACACGGTGATCGTGCCGGTGGCGGCGTCGTAGGTGTTCTTGCGCAGCTGCGGCCGCACGCGCGCGGCGAGACCCGCCTGCACCTCGGGGTCGAGCTCCGCGTAGCTGCGGCTCGTGTCGCGCGCGGCTTCGATTTCGAGCAGGGCGAGTGATTCGCGATGCAGCCAGTCGGCGGTCCAGTCGGGTGCGACGTAGCCGCCGTGGCCCCAGATCGAGCCGAGCTGCTGCCCGCCGATCGACTGCCAGACCTGCCGGCCCTTCTCGATGTCGGCGCGCGTGTAGACGGTCTCGCCGGTGGTCGTCACGACCTTTTCCGGCATCGGCGGCATGACCCGCAGGATCTCGCCGCCGACCGCGAGCAGCGCCGCGAACGAGACGGCGAGCAGTACGCCAAGACCCAGCCAAAGCTTGCGATTCGCACTCATCTGTCTATCTCCCAACGATGCGGGAGATGCTGCGGTGCGGACCGGGTGCCAACCCTGATCCGGGTCAAGCACCCTTCAATCGCAGCGGTGGGATGTACGTAATGACGCTAGTCGCGCAACATGTTGCGCGCGAGTTCCTCGAGCCCTGGAGAGAGGATCTCGATCTCGCGACGATCGACGCGCAGCAAGCCCTCGTCCTGGAAGCGCCGGAACACGCGGCTCACGCTCTCGGCCGCGAGGCGCAGGTAGTTGGCGATGTCGGTGCGCGTCATCGTGAGGACGAAGCGGGTCGGCGAGAAGCCGCGCGCGGCATAGCGGCGCGACAGCGAAATGAGGAAAGCCGCCATGCGCTCGTCGGCCGTGTAGTTGCCGGCGAGCAGCGCGGCCTTGCCGATGTCCTGGCTCAGCAGGCGAAACAGCTGCTGCTGGATGCCCGGCATGCGCGTGGCGAGCGCGGCCATGGACGGAAACGAGAAGCGGCACAGCACGACGGGATCGAGCGCGACGGCATTGCAGGGGTAGCGGGCCTGCGAAATCGCGTTGAGCCCGATCATCTCACCCGGCAGGTAGAAGCCCTGCACCTGCTCGCGGCCGCTTGCGTCCACCACATAGGTCTTGACGGTGCCGGAGCGCACCGCCGCGATGGCATTGAACGCATCTCCTTCGCGGAAGATGTGTTCGCCCTCGGTGAAGGGACCGATGTGCTCGACCAGCACGTGCAGGTCGCGCAGTTGGGACTTGTCATAACCGCTGTCGAGGCAGGCTGCCGAAAAGGCGCAGGTACTGCAGAAGCGGAACTCGTCGCCGTCGTCGGCTATTGGGGTGGGCGCTGGCCCGGCATGTCGAAGCACGCCGCCATGATACGCAGCATGAGGCGGCCTTGCGACGTGGCGCGCGGGCCGTTCGGGCCCTGCTCCACGAGGCCGCCCGGCAAGGCCGCAAGGGCCTGCAGTTCCTCGCCGAAGTGCTCGTGGAAGTCAATGGCAAAGCGCTGCTCGACGCCCGCCACCCCGATCTCGCCGGTGCGCAGCAGCTCGCCGGCGACATCCATGCGCAGGCGGTCCTCGGCCGCGAGCAGCAGGCCGCGCCATACCGGTAGTCCGGCCGCATCGAGCGCGGTCTCCCAGGCGCCGAGGTCCGCGTGGTTCTGGCTGACGGAATCGCGGACGCGGCTCAGCGCGCCGGCACCGATCCCGATCACATCGACATTCGGTTCGGGCCTGCGCCAACGGCCGTCGCGTGCGATGCCGTTCAGCAGCGGGGGGCCGGCGGGATCGACCCAGGGCAAGGGCCGCGGATCGAGGCCGATCCCGGCGTAGCCCGAGGCCACGAGGGCGTCCGCGATCGGCCGCAGCGAGCCGGGATCCGCCGACGCGTCCGGCAGCAGGCAGCCGAGCCGGTCCGGACGGGTCGCGAGCAGCGCCTGTGGAACGCCCTGTCGCTCCACCGGCCACTCCACGCAGACGGCCAACGTCCCGGTGCCGCGCGCGAGGTCGATGGCGCGCACGATCGCGGCGAGATCACCTCCCGTGGCTTCGATATCCACGCAATGAAAGCCGAGCGACGCACAGGTGTCGAAATCGGCGGCCCGCGCCATGCCGGGGTCGATGCGGATCGAGAAGAGTCGCCGGGTGGCGGGCGCAAAATGGAAATGCCGCTCGAGGCTGCCGATCAGCGCTTCCACCTCGCGCCACTGCGGGGCGAGCCCCGCGGCGCCGTCGAAATGCAGCGCCAGCACGTCGCGATCGCGGTCGAAGAGGCGCGCGACCTGCTCGATCTCGCGCGTCAACCGTTCGACGTAGCCCCAGCGATCGCGAGCCGTGGGCAGTGCCGGTGGCATGCGCAGCGTGATCGCCAGCGGCCGCGGGATCAGGTCCGCATTGCTGCGCGCGGCCTCGGTCCGATACAGGCCCTCGTCGAACGCGGACGACAACCGCGCACGCAGCAGGCCACCGCTGGAACCGAGGGAAGGATGCATGGCGCATCCTCGCCCGCGGCTGCGATCGACGCATTGACGTGGATCAGGCCGGGGGAACCACCACGCCGACCAGCACCGCGGCCCAGTGCAATGTCGCCGCCGACACCACGAAGGCGTGCCAGATTGCGCGCCGATAGGGCAGGCGCCTTGCGACATACACGGGCACGCCGAGCGAGTACACGAGTCCGCCCGCGCCGATCAGCCACATCGCGGCACGCGGCACGGTTTCGATCAGCGGCAGGAGCGCGATGAGCGCGATCCAGCCGAGGGCGAGGTAGCCTGCGACCGACCACGCACGCGGCAGGTGCGGAAACGCGAGCTTGGCGACGATCCCGATGACCGCGATCGACCAGACGGCGCTCGTCATGCCGACGGCCCATGCGCCCTGCAGGCATTGCGTGGTGAACGGGGTGTAGGAACTCGCGATCATCAGGTAGATCGCCGCGTGGTCGAAGCGGCGCAGGACCTGTTGCCGCGAGGGCGTGCGCGTGAGGTTATAGGCGATCGAGCAGGCGAAGGTGGCCACCAGCCCGACGCCGTAAACGGCGATGGCGGCGATCCGGCCGCCGTTGCCGTGCAGCGCGAGCAGCAGCAGGTAGAGCGCGCCGATGCCGGCGAGCGCGAGTCCCACGATGTGGACCCACTTGTCGGCTAGCCGCTCGCCCGCGGAGCGGTAGTGGGCGTCCGGCACCGCGGCCTCAATTGCCTGCACGAGAAGTTTCCTGGGCCCGCGGCTTGACCACGAGGATGTCGCAGGGCAGCCGGTCGAGCAGGTGTTCCGCCGTGCTGCCGATGAAGAGGCGCCGCAGGGCCGAGCGCGACACGGCTCCCATTACGACGACGCGCGCGCGCGTGCGCTGCACGACCGCGCCGAGCCGCGACGGCACGTCGCCCATTTCGAGGTGGCGGCGCGCGCGCGGGATGCCGCTGCCCGCAACGAGCCGCTCGAAGCTGCGCCGGACATTGGCGCCATGGATGCCCTCCGCCTCGGGCGGCAGGGCGAGTGCGACCGGCTGGCCCATGGCGCCCGGCAGTGCGGCGACGAGCGGCAGGTAGGCGTGGAAGGCGTGGGCGGAGCCTTGCAGCCACAGCGCGAGCTGCGAGGCCGAAGCGAGCAGGCGTGCATCGAGGCGTGCGGGCTTGGCGCGAGCGTGCATCGGATCGACCGCCGCCACGATCGCGGGCCTGCGATAGCCGCCGCCCTGCTTGACGAACAGCACGGGGCAGGGCGTGTGCCGGATCAGTTCCCAGTCGGTGTTTCGCAGCAGCAGGCGCGCCCCGGGGCGATGGGCCGAAGTGGCCGCAATCACGAGGTCGGCGCGGATCAGCCCGGCCCTGCGCACGATCGCTTCGTGCGGCGGCGAGTCGATGGCGAGGCAACTGCGCACGTCGAGCCCGCGCAGCAGCTTGCGCGACGCGAGGCGGGTCATGCGGGCGCGCATTTCCGCAACGACGCCCGCGACGCCGGGATGGAGCGCGTGGAAGAGCTCGATCTGTGCACCCGACGCGGCCGCGAGCTGCGCGGCCTTGCGCAGCTGGCCCGGCGGCACATGCCGGGGATCACCGATCGCGACGAGTATGCGGCGGATCTTCCAGCTCATGCGCGCAGTGTACACGCCGGCCGCGAGCTAGAGCGTGACGGCCGAGCGGTGGGCGGGCCGTTCCGGGCGGTGGCCGAAGCGCGCCTCGATGGACTGCGCGAGCGATTGCGCCGCCTGCTCCTCGCCGTGCACCAGGAAGATCCTTGCCGGCGGCTTCCCGAAGGCCGCGAGCCAGTCGAGCAGCGCACCGCGATCCGCGTGCGCCGAGAACCCGCCGAGCGTGACGATCCGCGCGCGGACCTCGATTTCCTCCCCGGCAATGCGCACCGCCGGCGCGCCATCGACGATGCGCCGCCCGAGCGTGCCCGCGGCCTGGAAGCCGATGAACAACACCGTCGTGCGCGGGTCGGCCAGCCGGTGGCGCAGGTGATGGCGGATGCGGCCGCCATCGCACATGCCGCTTGCCGCCACGATGATCGCGCCACCCGCAAGCGAGTTGAGTGCCTTCGACTCCTCGACTGACTCGACGAACCTGAGCGTGGGTGCCCCGAACTTCGGCGTCGGCTCATGCGCGAGCCGGCGCGCCTCGGCATCGAAAAGGTCGAAGTGCCTCGCGGTAATGCGGGTTACTTCGTTTGCCATCGGCGAATCGACGAAGACCTTCAGGTTGTCCACGCGGCCAGCGCGGCCGAGGCCGTTCAGGTGATAGAGGAATTCCTGCGTGCGCCCGACGGCGAATGCGGGCACGAGCACGACACCGTGCGGTTCGCGGGTGGCACGATCCAGGCATGCCGCGAGCTCTTCCAGGGTATCCGGCAGGGAGCGGTGATCGCGATCGCCGTAGGTCGATTCCATCAACAGGATATCAGCCTGCGCGATGCGCGCCGGGTCGCGCAAGATGGGGCGGCCGGGCTGGCCCAGGTCGCCCGAGCAGACAACTTTGCGCCGGCTGCCGCCCTCCTCGAGCCAGAGCTCGACGATCGCCGAGCCGAGCAGGTGCCCGGCGTCCTCGAGGCGCAGGCGGACCCCGGGGCCGGCGGTGACGATCTCGCCGTAGGCGGTGACCCGCGCGAGCGGCAGCACGCGCTCGACATCGGCGAGGGAGTAGACGGCCTGGTAATCGGTACCGCGCCGCCGGGCCCGTTCCGCCTCGACCTGCTGGATGTGCGCGCTGTCGCGCAGCAGGACATCGGTGAGGTCGCGCGTGGCCGCCGTCATGTAGATGGGCCCCGCGAAACCCTCGGCTGCGAGGCGCGGCAGCAGCCCGCTGTGATCGAGGTGCGCGTGGGTCAGGACGACGAAATCGATCTTCGCCGGATCGAACCCGAAGGCTGCGTGGTTCTCCGCGCGGGTCGCGCGGCCTCCCTGGAAGAGGCCGCAATCGACGAGAAAGCGGCAGTCGCCAACCTCGAAGCCGAAGCAGGAGCCCGTCACCTGACGGGCTGCCCCGAGGAAGCTCAGCCGCATGCCGCCGCCTCTATGCGATCGGTTTTACCACGCCGAAGAAGGCCACGGTGGCGATGCCGACCCAGTAGAAATACGCGAGGATGCGCGCCAGCGCGATCTCGCGGCCCAGTTGTGCTTCGACCGCGGCACGCGATGCGCCCGTGTCGAGGCTGCGGAAGAGGGTGACCCAGTGGCGCATCACGACGCGCAGGATGAGCCCGATCACGAGCAGCAGCGCGTAGAGCGTGACCTTGAAGGCGTACCAGCGCGCGCCGAGCGGCCCGAGGCCCATGAGGCCCATGACGCCCGGCACGAGCAGCGCCGGGATCAGCAGGTAGCGCAGCGCCTCGTCGATGCGCGTGAGGCGCAGGCCCAGGTCGCTCTGGTGGGTGAAGTAGGCCGCGAGCGTCAGGCACAGCCAGGCGCCGAAGAACAGCCAGGTGGCCGTGATCCACGGCCCGCCGAGCGGCTGCAGGCCGAGGTCGTAGCCCATGTGGATGCCGAGCGGCAACAGCAGGATGATGCCGAGGCGCGCGAGGATGTCGATGCGGAAGGCGGTGTCCATGTGCCTGCGGCGCTCTTCGAGCGACAGGTTCATGTTGGTGACGTAGCGCGAGGTGTTGAACACGCCCCATTCGCCGCCCAGCCAGTACACCATCGCGAGCACGTGCAGCCAGCGCAGCACGCCGTGAGTCGTAACGTAGAATTCCATGGCCCCACCCCGCCTGTTTAAAGCTCGCGAATGATGAGCGCCGTATTCCGCGTCGGACAAGTGTAAATACACTTATCCACCGCGCCTCGGCCGGCGGGGCGCGGCGGCAGGTACGCATTTAGACGTACCCGGTCACCGGGTCGGTCGCGCACTCGCGATGCCGGCGATCCGCCACGCGCCCTGCTCGAGCCGCAGCAGGTAGGTTTCGGCGAACTCGAGCGTGGTCGCGTTGCCGTCCTTGCGCTCGGTCGTCGTGCGCACCCGTGCCCAGACCATGGCGAGCGCACCTTCCGTGTGTGTCGTGGCCTGCTCGACGCGACGCTCGTAGCGCGTGGTCGCGCTGTACAGCACGGGCGCCACCGTCCGCCAGTGCAGCTCGAGTTCGCTCGTGAGCGGCTCGGGACTGGCCGGTCCCGCCGCGAATCCGTGCACCGAGCCGAGATTGAAATTCACGGCGCCGCTTGCCAGCGTCGCGACGGCCGCGTTGAGCTGGCGCGCGGATATCGCCGCATTGAAGGTGCGCACGACGTCTTCCGGCGTGGCGGTGGCGGCGAGGCCCGGCAAGGGCAGGATGCAGAGCAGGCCGGCGAGCATTCGTCGCATGAGTTCATTCGCTCCAGTGGGTGACGCGCACTCTAGCCCAAGATGTACATGCTGTAATGGGTGCACACGAGCCGGGAGGCGTGACAAATGACAAGCCTGGGGCGGGTGGTGTCGGTCCTGGCGGGCAGGGCAGTGCCCTACACGCGTCCCGGCACGCGCAGTGCGATTGCGAAATGCGCCGTTTCGGGTCCGGTTGCCGTCGGCATCGGGGGGATCGAAGGCGACGAGCAGGGCGACGCCCGCGTGCATGGCGGGCGAGACAAGGCCGTGCATCACTATGCGTTCGATCACTATGCGCCGTGGCGCCGCGAACTGGGAGACCTGCCAGTACTCGGCACCCCGGGTGCCTTTGGCGAGAACCTGAGCACGACGGGCATCAGCGAGGCGGATATCTGCCTGGCGGATCGCGTGCGGGTGGGCGGTGTCGTGCTGGAAGTCACGCAGAGCCGCCAGCCTTGCTGGAAGCTCAATGACCGCTTCGGCCAGGCCGACATGGCGCGGCGCGTCCAGCGCACGGGACGCACCGGCTGGTACTACCGCGTGATCGAGCCCGGGGCGATGCGCGCGGGCGATGAAGTGATCCTCGTGGCGCGGCCGCATGCGGGCTGGTCATTGGCTCGTCTCATCGGGACGCTCTATCACCGCACGCTCGACGCGGGGGTGCTGCGCGAGATGCTCACGCTGCCGTTGACGCCGTCGTGGCTGAAGCTCGTGAACGGCCGGCTGGCGCGGCGGACGGTGGAGGATTGGACGGCGAGGATCGACGGTCCGGCTAAACAGGACTAATATGGTCCTGTATACCGATCATGCTTTCGGAGCCCAACATGCAGGACATGCCCCAGACTTCCGCCCACCTGTTCGACGCGCGCGGCGTGGCGCGCCGCTTCCGTCACTCGGCCATCTTCGGGGCGCTGGGCGCTTTGCAGCCCGGCGAGGCGATGCGCTTCGTGAACGACCACGACCCGCTGCCGCTGCTCGACCAGTTGCGGGAACGCTTCGGCGAGCGGATCGCCATCGAGTATCGCCAGCGCGAGGCGGGTGCCATCGTCATCGATTTCACGCTCGTCGCGTAGGCAGGCCGGCGCACGGGGAGGGACCGTCCGTCACTGCGGCGGGAACGGGGCGATGGCGTACCCGGGAGGCTCGGCGCCGAGCAGGTTGCGCACGAAGAAGTCCCACTGGCGCCTCAGGAAGTAGGGCGATTCATCGAGGAAGTGCCCGGCGCCCGGTACGATCAGCAAGTCGAAATCCTTGTTGGCCTTGATGAGGGCATCGACGAGTTGCAGCGTGGCCATCGGGTTGACGTTTTCATCGAGCTCGCCGTGGGCAAGCATCAACTTGCCCTGCAACTTGCCCGCCCAGGTGAGGTTCGATTCCCGGTCGTACTGCGGGCCGAGCGGGAAGCCCATCCAGATCTCGTTCCACCAGGCCTTGTCGGAGCGGTGGTCGTGGTTGCCCGATGCCGCGATCCCGACCTTGTAGAAATCCGGCTTGTGAAACAGTGCGCGCGCCGCATCGAAGCCGCCGGCCGAGAATCCATAGACGCCGACCCGCGACAGGTCCATGTAGGGGTAGCGCCTTGCGAGGGCGCGAATCGCGGCCTCGTGGTCGTCGAGCCCGACGCTGCCAAGGTGCTCGTAGGCAGGCTCGATGAATGCGCGCGATCGCCCCGCCGTACCGCGTCCGTCGACGAGAACGACGACAAAGCCGAGTTGCGCAAGCGCATTGGCCGTGCGGCCCGTCAGCGCACGTTCAAAGGACTTGGGCGCCATCGTGTAATGCGGCCCGGTATAGATGTTGTCGATCACCGGGTACCTGCGCGCCGGATCGAACCTGGCCGGGCGATAGATGACGCCGTAGATCGGCGTCTCGCCGTCGGCCGCGAGCGCCTCGAAGGGTTCGGGCAGGCTGAAGCCGATGCGCTCGAGCCCGTCGATGTTCGCCGTGGCGAGCTCGCGCAGCACGCGTCCGCTACGCGCGTCGCGCAGCACCGTGCGCGTCGGCAGGTCGGCGCGGGACAGGTTGTCGATGAAATGCCTGCCGTCCGGCGCCAACGAAACGTCGTGATCCACGGGTTCCGTCGTGAGCGCGCGCACCGGCCCGCCGTTGCGATCCACGCTGTACAGGCGGCGCAGGTAGGGCTCCGGTCCGTCGCGCCCGGTGCCGACGAAGAAGACCGTGCCGCGCTTGCGGTCCACGTGTTTCACGGACAGCGTGGACCACGCGCCGTCCACCAGCACGCGCGCCAGCTTGCCGCTCGTGGCATCCACCAATTGCAGTTGCGGCCGGCCGTCCCTTTCCGCGATCCACAGGTATTGGTTCCATCCGTCGACCAGTTGCCACTTGTCCCATTGCAGGGCCACGAACGTGCTCGAACGTTCGCGCAGCGCCACGCGCGACCTGCCGTCCAGCGCACTGCCTTCGATCACCGACACCGATTTGCGGCCGCGATCCGTCGTCTCGAACAGCACGTGCAGGTTGTCATCGCGCCACTGCAAGCCGAGCCCGCCGTAGTAGAGGATGGGCACCGGTTCGTGCGCGAGATCGACCCGGCGCCCGGAAGGCACTTCGAACGTCATCGCCCGCGCCTGCGGCACGCGCTCATCCCCGGTGAGCGGGTAGTAGTAGTCGAGTGTGCGTGGCCGCTTGCCTTCGGGGGGCACGGATTGCACGAGCGTCAGCTTGCCGGAGCCCGAGGCGTCGATGCGATAAGTGGCCAGCCGCCTGGAGTCGCTCGACCAGACGACGTCCGCGGGGCCATCCGGAAAATAGGGGCGATTCAGGCGCAGTGCGGCGGCGTCGGGAACCGGGCGCGCATAGAAGCTCTCCGGGGTGCCGTCGGCGGTCAATGCGATTTCACGGCCGTCGGCCCGGGATTTCAGGAAGAGATTCCCACCGCGAACCCGTGCGTCCCATTGCCCGTCGGGAGAGCGCGCGGCATCGTCCTCGTTGCCAGCATCGATGACGATTGCGCTGCCGTCCCGCGGGATTCGCCAGAGCTGGCCGCAGGCCCGCGCGATGGAGTCTCCATTGCCCGCAAGGCGCTCGAGTGTCAGCGGCAATCGCTCCGGATCGACCCGGTCGGGGCACGCCGCCGCAAGCGCTCCCGCCACCGCTCCCCGGTCGAACAGCGAGCTCCTCTGGCCGCTGGAAACCTGTAGCCGGAAAAACTCGCGCCGGCCTTCGCTCGCGCGCATGTAAGCGAAGAAGTCGCCGGATTCAGACCAGATGGGCCGCATGGCCAGGTCGCTCGAATGGAGGGGGACGTTCTGCGGGAGTAGGGCCTCCGCGCGGGCATAGGCTTCCCGCAGGTCGTCCGCCAGGACGGTGCCGGTTGCGAACATCGCGAGGTACGCCAGGAAAGATGCGGCAGTGCGGGAATGGTGCATGAGGGCCTTCGCTGCGCGGTGGGCGCCTTGGGGAGCTTGCGTTACTGTTAGATAATATATTATATAATATAACAACCAGCCCGTCGTGCGGGACCTGTGGTGCGTCAAGGGGAGACAAACATGAGTGCAATGGGTCGGTTCTCGACGAAGGATTCTCGCAGTGCCCATGGCCGCAAGCTGCTGGCGGGCTTCGCCGTGGGCATCCTGTCGGTCGCGCAGCCAGCGCAGGTCTCCCTGGCGCAGGAGGGTGCGGACGCGGCAGCCGAAATCAGCGAAGTCGTAGTGACGGGTTCGCGCATCGCGCGACCGGAGTTTGCGGTGCCGACGCCCACGACGGTCATCGGCTCGGACCTGATCGACGCGCGCGGCATCACGAACATCATCGACCTGGTCAACGAGTTCCCGCAGATCGGCAACGGCCTCAACAACACGAACACGAGCTTCAGCTTCGGCAACGTGGGGCTGAACCAGCTGAACCTGCGAAACCTCGGCGTGAATCGCACGCTCGCGCTGATAGATGGCCGCCGCCGCGTCGGCACGCCGAATGACGCCAACTTCCTCGCGCTCGATGTCGGCAATATCCCCGCCGCGCTGATCGATCGCGTGGAGATCCAGACCGGCGGATCCGCGGCCGTCTATGGCGCCGATGCCGTCGCCGGTGTCGTGAACTTCATCCTCAAGAAGGACTTCGAAGGCATCCAGTTCCAGGGGCAGTACGGCGCGGATGAACGCGGCGACTACAACGACACCAGCTTCAGCGTGACGCTCGGCGGCAATTTCGGGCGCGGCAATGCGGTCCTGAATGTCACGCACCTCGAGAACACCCGCCTGACCATGTCCGACCGGGGGCTCGACGTGGGCGACTACCTCGTCAGCAACCCCGCCAACACGGGTTCCGCCGACGGCATTCCGGCGCGCATCCGGCTCCGCGATGCGCGCACGGTCTTCTTCGGGATACCGACCATCACGACGTACAGCGCGGCGCTTGGCGGCTATGCCATCTTCGATCCGGCGATCGACAACTTCCGGGCCTTCAACGCGAGCAATAGTCCGCGCGGCGTGATCGACGGCTTCGCCTCGCTCGGCCCGGACGGCGGACGCCCACAGGCCTTCGATTCACGCATCGTGCCGCTGCGCCGCACTTCGGCCTTCGCAAGGCTCGACTATGAGCTGACGGACAGCGTCAGGTTCGTCAACGAGCTGATGTTCACGGACTCGACCGCCATCGATCGCATCGGGCCGGTCTTCGATGTCTTCTCAGCCTTCGTCACGACCGACAACCCGTTCATGCCGGCGGCGGTTCGCCAGAGCCTGGTGGCGGGCGGGGAGGCGGGCGTCTCGATTTCACGGGAGCATGACGAATTCGGGCCGCGCGGATCCGACATCAATCGCAACTTCTGGTCTTTCACGACCGGCTTCGAGGGCGAGATCGCCTCGAAGTACAGTTGGTCGGTGCACGGCGGCTACGGCAAGACAAACACGCGCAACGCGAGCCTGAACGATCGCCTCGACGCCAACTGGTACAGCGCGATCGATGTCATTGCCGACCCGGTCACGGGGCAGCCCGTATGTCGCGATGCCGCCGCGCGCGCCCGGGGTTGCGTGCCCGTCGACCTGTTCGGCGTCGGGACGATTTCCGCCGCGGCGCTCGATTACGTGCGCGTGCGTGAGCACACGAGCGTGACCGACACGACGCAGAAGCTCGCCCAGGCGGTCGTGACGGGTCCGCTGTTCGAGCTGCCCGCCGGCGACATGAAGTTCGCGGTAGGCGCGGAGTACCGCGAGGACGGGCTCGATTTCCACCCGTCGTTCGTCTGGGAGCAGGCGCTCGGCTTCTTCGCGAGCCAGTTCTCGCCGGTGGACGCATCGAGCAGCGTGCGGGAGGCGTACGCGGAGCTGCTGGTGCCGATCCTGAAGGACAAGCCCTTTGCGAAGAACCTCGATGTCGAGGGCGCCTGGCGCTACTCCGACTACGAGCGCGCGGGTGGCGTGGATACCTACAAGCTGGGGCTCACGTGGTCCCCGGTCGCCGACATCCGCCTGCGTGCCACCAAGTCGGGAACCGTCCGTGCACCGGCGCTGGCCGAGCTGTTCGACCCGGGCAGCCGCGGCGCGCAGGGCCTGTCCGATCCTTGCGATCCCTTGCTGCTCGACTCCGGCACCGCCAACCGGCGCGCCAACTGCCTGGCCTTGGGCCTCGACCCGGTCAATTTCGATCCCAATACGCGTCGTGTCACGACGCTGGTGTTCACGACCGGCAATCCGGCGCTCGACGTCGAAGAGGCCGACACCTTTACCGCGGGGCTGGTGTTCCAGCCGCGCTGGGTGCCGAACCTGACGATCGCGGCGGACTGGTACGACATCGACCTGCGCGGCGGCATCGCGCGGATCGGGGCGCAGCAGACGCTCAACAATTGCGTCGACCTGCCGAACACCGCGAACCAGTTCTGCGGCTTTGCGACGCGCGACGCGAACGGCAACATCGCCGAAGTGAGGGACAGCTACGTCAACGCGTCCGGCTTTCGCGTCAAGGGCATCGACTTCGATGTGTCGTATGCCGCCAGCCTCAATTCACTGCATTCGGGCGAAGCCGACTGGGGCAGCCTCCGCACGAGGCTGGTGGGTACGCACCAGATCACGAATGCGTTCATCGATCGCAATATCGCCACCGGCATTTCCACCACCTTCGACCACGCCGGCGAGTACGACAACCCCGAGTGGCGCGTGCTGCTCGACCTCGGTTACCGGCGCGGACCCATCGCCGCGAACTGGTACGTCCGCTGGATAGACTCGACCGTGACCAGCAACAGCGTGGTCGATCCCGCCGAGGACCTCGGGCCGCTGCACCGCGTGCCGTCGGTGACTTATCACGACGCGTCGTTCTCCTGGCAGACGCCGTGGAGCGTGAGGTTGTCATTCGGCGTGAACAACGTCTTCGACGAGGGCCCGCGCAACCACCCGTATACGTCGTCGGGATACCTTGCGCTTGACGATGTGCTGGGGCGGTTCTACTTTGCGCGGGTGACCGCGAACTTCGCGGGCGCGAACTGACCTCGGTGGCGACAGCGAGCCGACATGCCGGATCCGCACACGAGAATGGAGCCTTCCGCAGCGCCCGAGCGCCGTTCGCTTTCCACCCAGGTCGCCGACTCGCTGCGCGAGCTGATCATTTCAAACGCTTTCGTGCAGGGCCAGCAGCTGAAGCAGCACGAGATCGCGAAGCGGCTCGGAGTCAGCCACATCCCGGTGCGCGAGGCGTTCCAGTTGCTCGAGTCCGAGGGGCTCGTGACGACGGTGCCGTACAAGGGCGCCGTCGTGACGCGCCTGTCCGCCGCGGAAATCGATGAGCTGTTCGATATCCGGATCGTGCTGGAGTCGGAGCTGCTGAAACGGGCAATAGGCAGCATGCGACCCGACTCCATCGCCCGGGCCCGCGAGATTGTCGAAAGGATGGATTCCGCGCCGCCCCGCGAGTGGGGGCGGCTCAACTGGTTGCTGCATGCGGAGCTGTATCGCTCGGCGAATCGCCCGACCACCCTCGAGTTCGTCCAGCGCATCCACGACAATCTCGATCGCTACGTGCGCATCCAGCTGGCCATTTCCGACAGGAATCGCCTGCGCGCCCACGAGGAGCACATCAGCCTGATCGACCTGTGCGAGGCGGGTGACAAGGCCGCTGCGCTGCGCCTGCTGTCGGCGCACATCCGCAGCGTGCGGGATGACCTGCGCCGTTTTCTCGAGAGGCGCGATTCGCAGTAGCCGCGATCGGAATTTCCGCCGATCATGCGGGCCATTCCGTGTCACGCTATTCGAGCCAAGCCCTCGGGGCAAGACAACGGGAAGCACTGGATGGGTAGCACGGCAGCAGGCGGGGTTCCACTTTCGATCCGGCGTCGGGCGGCATCGCGCCGGGTGGCGTGCCTCGCCCTGTTCGCGCTCGCCCATTCTGCGCCCGTACCCGCTGCGCCCTCGTGGTTCAACGGCACCGGCCTGTCCCAGCCGGCGATCGACCTGCTTGCAGCCATGAACCGGGCCCAGGAGTGGGGGCTGGAACCCGGCGACTACCATGCCGCAAACATCCTGGCGCAGGCACGCACGGCAGATACCCCCGAGCGCCGCGCGCAGGCTGAAGCAGCGCTCTCGGCGAGCGCGCTGCGGTTCATCTCCCACTTGCACTACGGGCGTGTCGATCCGAAGAAGGTGGGCTTCGACATGCCGGAGCGAACTTCGGCATTCGATGCCGGGGCCCTGCTCGAGAAGCTGGCCACGACACGGGACACACGCGGCTTGCTGGCCTCGGCCGAGCCCGCCTTCCAGCACTACCTGTTGCTCAAGGCGCAGCTGGCGCGGTATCGGGAACTTGCCATGCAGCGTGGGCTTGCCGAACTGCCGAAGCCCGGCGGCCGTTCGATCGCTGCCGGCGAGGACTATGCGGGTGCGCCGGCGCTGCGTACGTTGCTCGTCGAGCTCGGCGACCTGTCGCGCGCCCAGCGGGCGCCCGATTCCGATCTCTCGCTCGATCCGCAACTGATCGAGGCACTGCGGCGGTTCCAGTTCCGCCACGGCCTGCAGCAGGACGGCGTGCTGGGCCCGCAAAGCTACCAGGCCCTCACCACGCCCATGGCCACCCGGGTGCGGCAGATCGAGTTGACGCTCGAGCGCTGGCGATGGCTGCCCGCGCGGAAGGCGCCGACGATCATCGTGAACATCCCGCAGTTTCGCCTGTTTGCCTTCCCGTCGGAGAGCGATCGCGAGGCGCAGATGCTGGCGATGGACGTGATCGTCGGCCAGACCTATCCGGGCGCACGCACGCCCGTATTTGCCGAAGACATGAAGTTCGTGGTGTTCCATCCCTATTGGGATGTGCCGCGCAGCATCATGTCCCGGGAGATGTTGCCGCGCATTCGCAGTTCGCCGGGCTATCTCGCGACGAGGGACCTTGAGATCGTGGAGCCGGGCGGCGCCATCACACAGCATCCGACCGAGGAACAGATCCAGGCGCTGGCCAGCGGGAAGTCACGCTTGCGGCAGCGCCCCGGTCCGGGAAATGCGCTGGGCCTGGTGAAATTCATGCTGCCGAATCGCTATAACGTCTACCTGCATTCGACGCCGGCCAACGAGCTGTTCAAGGCTTCACGCCGCGCATTCAGTCACGGCTGCATCCGCGTGAGCGATCCCGTGGCGCTCGCCGAATATGTATTGCGCCAGGCGCCGGGAGACTGGTCACGCGAGAAGATCGAGGCGGCCATGCATGGCGGGAAGACGCTGCAGGTGAATCTGAGGCAGCCAGTGCAGGTGCTGATCCTATACGGGACGGCAGTCGCCAACGAAGCAGGCCAGGTTTATTTCTTCGAGGATATCTACGGGAACGATGCGCGGCTGGCGAAAGTGCTGGGGATCCAATAGGGCCTGAGCTACCAGAATCGCACTCGCCCAGTATCGACGTGCACAAAATTGGAATCCGCGTAGTAGCCGACGCCACCGCGCTTGAGCGACAGCGCATGGTCCCGCAACTTCGCCGTCGGGAATCCGCTGATGCGGATATCCATTGCCTTGCCCTGCATGTGCAGGCTTTGCGTGGCCACACCGTTGGACTTGCGGCGCAGCTGGGAATTGGTGGCGGGCGATCGATATCCGGAAATCACCTCGAACGTCGCCTCGCGATCGGCCAATACCTGCAAGTTGAAGAGAATGTCGAGCAGGGCGGGATCGATGGCATGGACATCGCCGGTGCGAAAGTCGCGCAGCAAGTGATTCACCCGGTCCAGGCAGTCGGGCTGATAGCAACCGCCCTGAAAGTACGGCGCAACGAGCCGTTCGCCGGTATGGGTATGAACGAAGGTCAGGCTGCGCCGCTCAACGGCGCGGCCAAATGCTGCCGGCGCTGACAGCGCGAGCGTCGCCAGCGCGGAGCTGCGCAGGAAGGTGCGCCTCGACAGCGGCAAGGCGTGGGGTGAACCGTCTGAATTCGGCATGGGTTCCTCGCAGTTCGACCCCGATCCTAACTCAACCGGCAAATGGCGGCGGCAATGCAGCTCGCATTCTTGCGCTGTACACGAGCCTTCAAAACGGGGTCGGGACGGGCCGGTCTGGTGCCCAGGAGAGGACTCGAACCTCCACGGTGTTACCCGCTAGCACCTGAAGCTAGTGCGTCTACCAATTTCGCCACCTGGGCAGATGGGCCGCGAAATCTACGCATGGACCTCCGCGCTGTCAATTAGGCTAGGCGGATGAAGAAGATCCGCAAGTCGGCCCCCCGGGGGCGTGGTGGCCGCGTGCGCGCGCCGGTCAAGGCCGCGACTGGACCGATGCCCAAGGGACCCGTCGAGGGTGTCGTTAGCGCCCATCGGGCCGGCTACGGCTTTGCCCGCGTCGAGGGCATGACGGATTCGGTGTTCATCCCGCCGTTTGCGATGGCGGGCCTCATGCACGGCGACACCATCCGGCTCACCGTCAAGCGCGACAGTACCGGCCGCTTTTCGGCGGAGGTGCTCGGCGTCGCCCAGCGCGGCGTGCGGGTGTTCCTCGGGACCGTCGAGGTCGAGGGCCGCGTGGCCTGGGTGCAGTCGGCCGACCGCCGCCTCGCCCTGCGCTGCCAGGTCCAGCCGGACGACCTGAACGGCGCGCGCCACGGCGACTGGGTGCTCGCCGAAATCACGCGTTACGCCGGGCCGAAGGGTGACGCGCGGGCGCGCGTCACGCAGCGGCTCGACCCCGACCGCCCGGTGGAGCTCTCCACGCAGACGGCCATCGCCCGCTTCGGCCTGCCGGCCGACTTTCCGCCCACGGCCCGCCTGGAAGCGGAGGGCTGGGGCGAGGAAGTCGATCCGGAAGAGGCCGCCCGCCGCGTCGACCTGCGTCCGTTGCCGCTCGTCACGATCGATGGTGAGGACGCGCGCGATTTCGACGACGCGGTCTTTGCCGAGCCGCACCCGCACGGTTTTCGCCTCATCGTCGCGATTGCCGACGTCAGCCACTACGTGCGCCCCGGCGGCGCCCTCGACGACGAGGCGCAGCGGCGCGCCACCTCGGTCTATTTCCCGACGCGGGTGATCCCGATGCTGCCCGCGGCGCTCTCCGATCATCTCTGCTCGCTGCAGCCACGGGTGGACCGGCTGTGCTTCGCCGCCGACATGGTCGTTTCCAGGCAGGGACAGCTTCAGGAGGCGCGCTTCTATCCCGCGGTGATGCATTCGGCCGCGCGCCTCACCTATTCGCTGGCGCACGCGGCCCTGTTCGAGGGGCGCCCCGAGGCCCGCGCCCAGGTCGGCGCGCTCACCGGGCGCCTGCTGCCGCTGGTCGACCTGTACCGGGCGCTCCTGAAGGCGCGCCATCGCCGTGGCGCCCTGGATTTCGATGCGCCCGAGGCGACCTTCGACATCGACCGGGAAGAGCGGGTGAAGGGCATCGTGCTGAAGTCACGCAACGATGCGCACAAGCTGATCGAGGAATGCATGATCCTCGCCAACGTCGCCGTCGCGCAGGAACTCGCGAAGCGACGCGCCGGCACGCTCTATCGCGTGCACGGCAAGCCGGAGGAGGAGAAGCTCGACCGGCTGCTGTCGACACTCGCGGCGCTCGGCTTTCCCGCCGAGATCCCCGAAACGGTCACGCCGCGCGACATCCGCCAGATCACCCATCGCCTCGGATCGTCCGCAGCGCGGCCCTTCGTCGAGTCGCTGGTGGTGCGTTCGATGCCGCAGGCGCAGTACCAGCCCGCGAACATCGGCCACTTCGGCCTCGCGCTCAAGGCGTACGCGCACTTCACTTCGCCGATCCGCCGCTATCCCGACCTCGTCGTGCATCGCACGCTGAAGGCCGTGCTCGGCGTGCCGCCACCGGTCGGCGTGGCCTACGGCGAGGAGGAGTTGTCGCGCCTCGGCGAGTCGACCTCGCAGCTCGAGAAGCGCGCCGACGAGGCCGACCGCTACGTCGACCTCTTCCTCAAGTGCAGCTGGCTGCGCGAGCGGCTCGGGCAGACCTTCGAGGGCCTGGTCACCGCGGTCGTCGAGTTCGGCTGTTTCGTGCAGATCCTCGACGTCGCGGCCGACGGGCTGCTGCATACCGCGGCGCTGGCCGACGATACCTACGAGATGGATGCGGGCGGACACGCGTGGGTGGGCCGCCATTCGAAGCGGCGCCTCGGCCTCGGCGAGCGCATCCGCGTCGTCGTGACCAATGCCAATCCGGTCGAAGGCCTGATCGACCTCGAGCTCGCCTGATGGAAAGGACGGAGCGCATTTACGGCCTGCACGCGGTAAGGGCAGTGCTCGCCCGCGACCCCGGCCGGGTCGTGCAGCTGTTTCTCGCCGATCAACGGGGCGACCGGCGTGTCGCCGAAATCGAAGCGCTGGCGCGCACGGCGGGCGTCGCCACGCGGCGGGCCGATGCGCAGGCCCTGGCGAGGCTCGCGGGCGAGGGCGTCCACCAGGGTGTCGTGGCTGAGGTGAAGCCGCTGCGGCCCTGGACGGAAGACGACCTGCTCGGGGCGCTGCGGGACGCCGCTGCACCGCTCGTGCTCGCGCTCGACGGCGTGCAGGACCCGCACAACCTGGGCGCCTGCCTGCGCACGGCCGACGCGTGCGGCGCACTCGCAGTCGTCGTGCCGAAGGATCGCGCGGCGCAGGTGAATGCCACGGTACGCAAGGTGGCCGCCGGCGCGGCCGAGACCACCCCGGTGGTGGCCGTGACCAACCTGTCCCGCACGCTCAAGCTGCTGAAGGAAGCCGGGTTGTGGGTGGTCGGGGCGGCCGGCGAGGCCGACCGGTTGGCCTCGAGCGCGGACCTGGCCGGCCCCCTGGTGCTGGTGATGGGCGCGGAAGGCAGCGGATTGCGCGAACTTACCCGCAAGAACTGCGATTTTCTCGTCCGTTTGCCCCAGTTTGGCGCCGTGGAGAGCCTGAACGTATCTGTGGCCACCGGCATGCTGCTGTACGAGATCACCCGGCAGCGTTCGGGCGCGCCGCCTGCGCCCGCATTGCGACAGGGAAGCTGATCCAGTATCCTCGCGCGCCTTTTCCTTGCCACACCGCCGTGCCTCGGCGGGTGGCTAACCCACAAGGAGAGAACATGAGGCATTACGAAATCGTCTTCCTGGTCCATCCGGACCAGAGCGAGCAGGTTCCGGCCATGATCGAGCGCTACAAGGGCCTGATCACGGCGGGTGGCGGCGCGGTGCATCGCCTCGAGGACTGGGGTCGCCGCCAGCTCACCTTCCCCATCGCCAAGGTGCACAAGGCGCACTACGTGCTGATGAATATCGAGACCGACCAGAAAGTGCTGGCCGAGCTCACGGGCGCGTTCCGTTTCAGCGATGCGGTGCTGCGCCACCTCGTCGTTTCGATGGACGAAGCGGTGACCGAGCCCTCGCCGATGGCGAAGGCGGAAGAGGAAGAAGCGAACGGCGGACGCCGTGAGCGCAACCGTGACGACGCGGACGACGACTCCGCGGGCGACAACGCCTGAGCCCGGCACCGAGAGGAACACACATGCCAGCACCCCGCCAGAGCCGGTTCTCCCGGCGCAAGAAGTTCTGCCGCTTCACCGCGGAAGGCGTCAAGCAGATCGACTACAAGGATCTCGCGACGCTCAAGGGTTACATCACCGAAACCGGCAAGATCGTCCCGAGCCGCATCACCGGCACGAAGGCGTTCTACCAGCGACAGTTGTCCGTGGCCGTCAAGCGCGCGCGTTACCTCGCGCTGCTGCCGTACACGGACCAGCACTGAGGCCCCGCCATGGATGTCATTCTCCTGCAGAAAGTGGCGAACCTCGGCACGATCGGCGATCGCGTCAAGGTGAAGAGCGGCTACGGCCGCAATTACCTGCTGCCGCAGGGCAAGGCGACGCTCGCGACGCCCGCCAACGTGGCGAAGTTCGAAGTGCGTCGCGCCGAACTCGAGAAGGTGGCCCGCGAACAGTTCGGTGACGCCGAATTGCGCGCCAAGGCGTTCGAGGCCTTCAAGCTCACGATCACGGCGAAGGCCGGATCGGAAGGCAAGTTGTTCGGCTCGATCGGCACGGCGGACATCGCCGAGGCCGCGACCAAGGCCGGCCAGAAGCTCGCGCGCAGCGAAGTGCGCCTGCCGAACGGGCCGCTGCGTGTCGTCGGCGATCACTCGGTGAGCCTGCACCTTCACACCGACGTGAACGTGCCGCTCGCCATTTCGATCGTCGCCGAGGAGTAATTCCGCTGGCTTCGCCAGGCGAGCCACGGACCCCACCGCATTCCGTCGAGGCGGAGCAATCCGTCCTCGGCGGCCTCATGCTCGACGCCGCCGCCTGGGACAGTGTCGGCGACGTGCTCACGGCCGAGGATTTCTATCGGCCGGACCATCGGCTGATCTTCGAAAGCATCGGCTTGCTCTCGGGCGAGGGCAAGGCGTGCGACGTGATCACGGTTTCCGAGCACCTCGAGAGGAGCGGGCGCCTCGAGGATGCCGGCGGCCTTGCGTATGTCGGCAAGCTCGCGAGCGATACGCCGACCGCCGCGAACATCCGCGCCTATGCCGCCATCGTGCGCGAGCGCTCGCTGTTGCGCCGGCTCGCCAAGGCCGGCAACGACATCACCGCCTCGGTTTTCCAGCAGCAGGGCGAAAGCGCGCGCGAGCTCGTCGATCGCGCCGAGCAGGCGGTCTTCGAGATTGCGGAGCAGGGCGCGCGCGGCCGCGACGGCGCACTCTCGGTGCGCTCGCTGCTGCCGGCTCTCATCGACCAGATCGACGAGTGGCACAACAACCCCGATGCGCTGCGTGGCCTGCCGACCGGCTTCGCCGACTTCGACAGGAAGACCGGCGGCCTGCGCGGCGGCGACCTCGTGATCATCGCGGGGCGCCCGTCGATGGGCAAGACGACGCTCGCCGTCAACATCGCCGAGTACGCGGCGGTGAACCCGAACATCAAGGCATCCGTCGTGATCTTCTCGATGGAAATGCCGTCCGACCAGGTGATCACCCGCATGCTGTCCTCGATCGGCGGCGTGCCGCTCAATGCGATCCGCAGCGGCAAGGTGGCCGACGAGGACTGGGCGCGCATCACCGGCGCGACCAGCCAATTGTCCGAGGCGAAGATCTTCGTCGATGAGACGCCGGGCCTCACGCCCACCGAGCTGCGCGCCCGCGCGCGCCGCGTGAAGCGCGAGCACGGGCTCAATCTGATCGTGGTCGATTACCTGCAGCTGATGCAGGTGGCAGGCACGAAGGAGAATCGCGCGACCGAGATCGCGGAAATTTCCCGCGGCCTGAAGGCGCTCGCGAAGGAGCTCAATTGCCCGGTGATCGCGCTGTCGCAGCTGAATCGCGGCGTCGAGCAGCGCCAGGAAAAGAAGCCGGTCATGTCCGACCTGCGGGAGTCCGGCGCGCTCGAACAGGACGCCGACATGATCCTCCTCATCTACCGCGAGGAGGTCTACGACAAGAACACGACCAAGAAGGGCCTCGCCGAGGTCGAGCTCGCCAAACACCGCAACGGCGAGATCGGCACCGTGCTGCTGACCTTCCAGGGCCCCTACAGCCGTTTCGTCAACTACGCGCCCGACAGCTACGCCGAGGGCGTGCTGCGGTGAGCCGGATGATCCGCGCCCGGATCGACACCGCCGCCCTTCGCGCCAATTACTCCCGCATCAAGGCCGTGGCCGCGGGCCGCCGCGCCATCGCGGTAGTCAAGGCGAATGGCTACGGCCACGGCGCCGTGACCGTGGCGCGTGCGCTCGAGGCGGCCGATGCCTTCGGCGTCGCGCGGCTCGAGGAGGGCGTCGCACTGCGCGAGGCGGGTATCCGCCAGCCCATCGTGCTGCTCGAGGGCGTGGTTACGCGCGGACAGTTGCAAGAAGCCGCCGCGCACCGGCTCGAACTCGTGGTGCACGAGCCGGGGCAGATCGCCCTGCTCGAGGACTGGCGCGGTCCGGCACCCTTCGCGCTCTGGCTGAAACTCGACACCGGCATGAACCGGCTCGGCTTTCGCGCGGAGCAGTTTGCGGCCGCGCACTCGCGCCTAGCGGCCCTCGCGGTGCCGTCCTCGCGGCTGCGCGTGATGACGCACTTCGCCTGCGCGGACGAGCGGGACTCGCCCGTCACGCGCGAGCAGCTCGCGCGCTTCTCGGCGATCGCCGCGCCGCTCGGCCTCGAGACGAGCCTGTGCAACTCGGCCGGCATCTTCGGCTGGCCCGACGCGCATGGTGACTGGGTGCGGCCGGGGCTGTCGCTCTATGGCGTGTCGCCATTCGCGGGCGAGAGCGCCGCCTCGCTCGGCCTCGCACCGGTCATGACGCTCACCAGCACAGTTATCGCGGTGCGCCGTGTCGAACAGGGTGAGTACGTCGGTTACGGACGGCTGTGGCGCGCCGCGCGCGAAAGCCGCGTCGCGATCCTGGCCGCGGGTTATGCCGACGGCCTGCTGCGCGGCCTGCCGGACGGCACCCCGGTCGTGATCCGTGGGCGACGGGCGCCGCTCGTCGGTCGGGTGTCGATGGACATGATCGCGGTGGATGTCACCGACCTGCCGGACGTCGAGGTCGGCGCCGCCGTGGAGCTCTGGGGCCCGTCGCTGCCCGTGGAAGAGGTCGCCGCCCGCGCCGCTTCCCTCGCCTACGAACTGCTCTGCGGCGTCTCGTCGCGCGTGGCGCTCGAGGTCACCACTTGACCATGACGTGGCGCACGAGGCTGTAGTCCTCGAGCGCGTACATCGACAGGTCCTTGCCGTAGCCCGAGCGCTTGAGGCCGCCGTGCGGCATCTCGGACACGAGCATGAAGTGCGTATTCACCCAGGTGCAGCCGTAGCGCAGGCGCGCGGCCACTTCCATCGCGCGGCCCGCGTCCTTCGTCCACACCGATGAGGCGAGGCCGTAGTCCGAATCGTTGGCCCAATCGATCGCCTGCGCAGTGTCCTTGAAGCGGGTGACCGTGACGACAGGCCCGAAGACTTCCTTGCGCACGATCTCGTCGGTCTGCCGCGCGCCGGCGATGACTGTCGGCTCGTAGAAAAATCCCGCGCCCGCGCGCGCATGCCCGCCGGTAGTCACTTCCATGTGCTTCTTGTCATCGGCGCGCGAGACGAAGCCCGCGACCCGGGTGCGGTGCTTCGCGGTGATCAGCGGTCCCATTTCCACGCCTTCCTCGAGCTGCGTGCCGACCTTGATCGACGCGACGGCGTGCGAGAGATCCGCGACGAGTTTCTCGTAGATGCGCCCCTCCGCGTACAGGCGGCAGGCCGCCGTGCAGTCCTGTCCCGCGTTGTAGAAGCCAAAGGTGCGCACGCCGGCCACGACCGCATCGAGGTCGGCGTCGTCGAACACCACCACGGGTGCCTTGCCGCCGAGTTCGAGGTGCGTGCGGCGCGTGCCCTTGGCCGCGGCGGCCAGGATCTTCTCGCCCGTCGCGACATCGCCCGTGAGGGAGATCATGGCGACCAACGGATGCGCGACCAGCGGGGCGCCGACCGAGGCGCCGCGCCCGCAGATCACATTGAACACACCCGGCGGAAAGAGGTCGGCCGCGAGCAGCGCGAGGCGCAGGCTCGACAACGGCGTCTGCTCGGAGGGCTTCAGCACGACGGTGTTGCCCGCCGCGAGCGCCGGCGCCACCTTCCAGGCCGCCATCAACAGCGGATAGTTCCAGGGTGCGATCGAGGCGACCACACCCACGGGATCGCGGCGGATCATGCTCGTGAATCCGGCCTGGTACTCGCCGGCGACCGCGCCGTGCATCGTGCGCGCGGCACCGGCAAAGAAACGGAACACGTCGGCGACCGCGGGGATCTCGTCGGCGAGTACGGCGGCGTGGGGCTTGCCGCAGTTGCGCGATTCGATCGTCGCGAGTTCGGCGGCCGCGCCCTCGATGCGATCCGCGAGCTTGAGCAACGCGGTCGCCCGGTCCCTGGGCGAAGTCGCCGACCAGCCCGCGAAGGCGGCGTCCGCCGCCTTGACCGCGGCCTCGATCTGCTCGGGCGAGGCTTCCGGGACGTTCGCGAGCAGCTTGCCGCTCGCCGGGTCGAGTACCGGCTCGTCCTTGCCCTTGCCGGCGACCGACTTGCCCTTGACGAAAAGTTTCGTGTCCACGAGCGCCTCCCTCAGTCCCGCTCGGTGGCGGGACGGGTCAGATAGTAAGCCAGCAGGATCGGCACGAGCGTCACCGCGATCACCAGCACGGCGACGACGTTGGTGATCGGGCGGTCGCGCGGCCGGAAGAGTTCATTGAAGAACCAGATCGGCAGCGTCTGCTGGTGGCCAGACGTGAAGATCGTGACGATGATTTCGTCGAACGACAGCGCGAAGGCGAGCATGCCGCCGGCGAGCAGGGCGGTCGCAACCTGCGGCAGCACGATGCGGCGGAAGGTCTGCCAGCTGTCGGCTCCAAGGTCCATCGAGGCTTCGATCCAGCTCTGCGGCAGGCGGCGCAGCCGCGCGACGACGTTGTTGTACACGATCACCATGCAGAAGGTCGCGTGGCCGGCCACGATCGTCCAGAACGAGGGCTCGACGCCGACCAGCTTCATCGCGGCAAGGAGTGCGATGCCGGTGATGATGCCGGGCAGTGCGATCGGCAGGACGAAGAGCAGCGTGAGGGCGTTCTTCCCGCGGATGCGGCTGCGTGCGAGCGCGAAGGCCGCGAGCGTACCGAGCACGAGCGCGGCGGCGGTCGCAAGGCTCGCGACACCGATGGACAGGCGCATGGCCGCCCAGATGTCGCTGCGCTCGAAGGCGAGCGCAAACCAGCGCAGGGTGAGCCCGGGCGGCGGGAAGTCGTAGCTGCGGTCCTCGGTCGTGAACGCATAGAGCACGATGATCGCGACCGGGACGTGCAGGAAGGCGATGCCCGCCCAGGCCGCGAAGCGTGCGCCCGCCGAGGGGGCTTCCCAGTCGCGGCTAGAGCGCATCGAAGGCTCCGGCGCGCCGCGCCAGGGCGAGGTAGATGCCGATCAGCACGATCGGCACGACCGAGAACGCGGCCGCGAGCGGGATGTTGCCCGCCGTTCCCTGCTGCTGGTAGACCATCATGCCGATGAAATATCCGGGCGCCCCGACCACGCTCGGGATGATGTAGTCGCCGAGCGTCAACGAGAACGTGAAGATCGAGCCCGCCGCGACGCCCGGCATGGCGAGCGGCAACATGACGCGCCAGAAGGTCTGCGATGGCCTGGCGCCGAGGTCTGCCGAGGCGGACAGCAGGTTCGCCGGTACGCGCTCGAGCGCCGCGGCGACCGGCAGGATCATGTAGGGCAGCCACATGTAGACGAACACGATGAACATGCCGAGGTAGGAGGAGGACAACGACGGACCGCCGATGCCGGGTGCGCGCAACAGGGCGGCGAGTGCGCCGTCGAGGCCGAGTGCACCGAGGCACCAGCTGAGGATGCCTTCCTTCGCGAGGATCAGGCGCCAGGCATACACTTTGACCAGGTAGCTGGTCCACATCGGCAGCATCACGGCGACATAGAAGAAGGCCTTCATGCGACCGCGCGCGTAGCGGGCCATGTAGTTCGCGATCGGAAAGGCAACGACCGCGGCGGCGATCGTCACCGCGATCGCCATTTCGCTCGTGCGCAGCACGATGTCGAGGTTCGCCGGTTGCGTGAGGAGCTGCGCGTAGGTCTTGAGCGTGAGGCGCGGCACGACGGTCGCCGTGAACTCGTCGATGGCATAGAAGCTCTGCGCGAGCAGCGCGAACAGCGAGCCGAGGTAGACGGTGCCGAACCACAGCAGGGGTGGCACGAGCAACAGGTAGACCGCGAGCGCCTGGCGGCGGAAGAAGAACGTGGAAGCCGCACGCAGCGGACGGGAAGCGGTGGCGAAGGCGGCGGCTGCCAAGTCAGTCCGCCGCGAGCGGAATCTGGTGGGCGCGTGCCCAGCTGAGCGCCACGCGTGCGCCCGGCTCGCGGTGCAGGGTGTTCGCCTCGCCCTCGGGACGCGTCGCGGTGATCAGCTGGTCGTCGTCAGTGCGTACCTGCCAGCGCCGCACTGCTCCCTGGTATTGCGTATCGACGATCGTGCCTTCGATGCGCACGGCGCCCTCGGGGGCGGGGGATCCCGCGGGCGCCACTCCAATGTGCTCGCCGCGCACGGCGTAGCGCCCATCGATCACGTTGGCGGCGCCGACGAAGCCCGCGACGAAGGCGGTGCGTGGCTGTGCGTAAATCGCCTGCGGGGAGCCGAGCTGCTCGATGCGACCGCGGTTGAAGACGACGACGCGATCCGACATCGACAGCGCCTCGCCCTGGTCGTGGGTGACATAGACGAAGGTGATGCCGAGCCGGCGCTGCAGGCCGCGCAGCTCGAGTTGCATCTCCTCGCGCAGCTTCAGGTCAAGCGCGCCCAGCGGCTCGTCGAGCAGCAGCACCTTCGGCTGGTTGACGAGCGCCCGCGCGAGCGCGACGCGCTGCTTCTGGCCGCCGGAGAGTTGCGCCGGGCGGCGCGCACCCGCGTCCGCGAGCTTCACGAGCGCGAGCATCTCCTCGCCGCGCCGCCGGCACTCGGGCGCGGCGACGCGCCGCACCCGCAGGCCATAGGTGACGTTGTCGAGCACCGACATGTGCGGGAAGAGCGCGTAGTCCTGGAACACCGTGTTGACGTTGCGCTCATAGGGCGGGGTCGCCGAGACATCGATGCCGTCGAGGCGTACCTGGCCCCCGTCGGGCAGCTCGAACCCCGCGATCAGGCGCAGGCAGGTTGTCTTGCCGGAGCCCGAGGGCCCGAGCATCGAGAAAAACTCGCCGGGCTCGATCGCGAAACTGACGCCATCCACCGCGACGATCGTGCCGAACGCGCGGCGGACGTCGTGGAACTCGATCGCCGCGGTCATCGATGCGGCACCGCTCCGGGTGCGAAGCAGCCCTAGCGCCCGCCCATGATGGCGACGTAATCGGTCGCCCAGCGGCTATAGGGCACGCAGCGCCCGAGGGCCGTGTCATCGCAGCTCGCCTCCGGCGTGCGCCAGAACCAGATCTTGTCGAAGTTCTCGACGCCGTTCTTCTTGCAGCCCTCGGGACCGAGCAGGTTGTTGCCGTCGCAGGCCGCGGTGACGACCGGGACCGAGCCGAACCAGGCGGCGACGTCGCCCTGCACCTTGGTGTTGATCGACCACTCCATCCACTTGTAGGCGCAGTTCGGGTGCTTGGCCTTGCTCGCGAGCATGGTGGTGTCGGCCCAGCCGGTGGCGCCTTCCTGCGGCACGACGCTGGCGATGGGCTGCTTGTTGGCCTCGAGCGTGTTCACCTGGAACGGCCAGGAGCTCGAGGCGACGATGCCCTCGTTGGTGAAGTCCTGCACCTGCACGTTGGCGTCGTGCCAGTAGCGCTGCACGAGCGGATGCTGCTGGCGCAGCAGGTCGAGCGCGGCGGCGTATTGCTTCTCGTCGAGCTGGTACGGGTTGCGGATGTTGAGCTCGCGCTTGTTATACAGCAGGTAGAGCGCGGCGTCGGCGATGTAGATCGGGCCGTCGTAGGCCTGCACGCGGCCCTTGTTCGGCTTGCCGTCCGGCAGGTTCTGAGGCTCGAACACCACCGACCACGAGGTCGGCGGCGTCGGGAAGACCTTGGTGTTGTACATCAGCACGTTCGGGCCCCACTGGTAGGGCACGCCGTAGTGCACACCATCGACGTAGTGCCAGAGCGCGCGCCGCAGGCGGATGTCGATCGCGTTGTAACTCGGGATGAGCGCCGTATTGATCGGCTGCACCGTACCGCCGCGGATCAGGCGCAGCGACGCATCGCCCGAGGCCGTGACGAGGTCGTAGCCGCCCTGGGTCATCAGCGAGACCATTTCGTCGGAGGTGCCGGCGGTCTTCACCGTGACCTTGCAGGCGGTGTCCTTCTCGAACTGGGTCACCCAGTCGTAGGCCTTGTCGGAGTCGCCGCGCTCGATGTAGCCGGGCCAGGCGACGATGTCGACGGCGCCCTCGAGCGGACCGATCTCTGTGGGCAGCGATGGGCCCGTAGACGCGGCGGTAGCCTGCGCGGCAGGCTCCGCGGGCTTCTTCCCGCAGGCGGCAAGCGTGAGGAGAAGGGCGCCGGCGAGCAGCAAGCCATGGCCAATTGCGCGAGTAGTCATGTGATGTCCCCTTTGCAGGTCTCGCGGAGCAGGTCGTGCCAGACGGCGATTCTAGGCTCTGCGCAATGGGTACTGCCAGTGCCGTGGCTTCCCCGCGGCGATCCCGCGCGCGAGCCGTTGCCATTGCCGTCGACCAGGCTGTGCCCGCAGGCGGCGTGAATGACGGTGGAGATGCCACTCTCACAGGCCACGGTGTGATCCATGCCCGGCGTCTTGAAGGGAAGTAGAGGCGCTGCCCGCGCGATCGCATCGCCCTGAAAGCGGGTCAAAGTCACACTGCGACGTTCGATTTCACACTCACGCGCTTCGTTCCTATTCGCCAGTCGTCGTTCACTGAATTGCGTGACGCGTCCGTGCGACTGCACAAACATGCCGAGGCGAGCACAAAGGCGCAGTTGATCTGACTCGATTGGATCCCGGCGTCTCGCCCAGCGCGTGTCGCAAAGCGGATTTGCTCTGCGGCAGGCTGTTCTCCCCGATCGCCACTCCCACGCGGATAGCGCGCAGCAGGTCGAAGACCTTCGAGGTCAACGCGACAGGTCATCGATGTTCAAGGCGCAGGATGCGGCGAAGCGCGGCTGGCCATGCTCCGGGTGCTCGGGCGCGGTCGCGCGCCACGCTGGAGTCGGCGCGCAACGCGCTTGGGAGCGATGCTCGCAAGGCCGGATTCGGCTGGGTCACCCGACGCCTCGCGATGCTGTAACGCCCTAGCGATCAGGGCGTGGCCGGCAGGTACAACGCAGCGATCCTGCGCGCCAGCCGGTAGGGCTCGGGGTCGTTTCGATTGGTCAATACCACCACCGTGAGGTGGCGGTGCGGCCAGCGAATGATCACATTGCGACCGCCCAGGGTCTCGCCCGAGTGCCACAGCATGTCGCCGTGGATGCGCCAGCCGTAGCCATAGCCTTCCACGTCGGTCTCGTCGTGGATCGGGTTGTGCAGGGAAACGGCGTCAGCGCGACTCGAGTCCGACAGCAGTCGGTTGTCGTAGAGCGCCGCATCCCATTTCGCCAGGTCGTCGATCGAGGAATAGATGCCACCGTCGCCGAGCACCGCACTGGTCGACCTCTGGTCGGTGCGCATCCAATGGCCGTCGACCAGGCTGTGCCCGTAAGCGCGGTGGGGGACGGTGGAGATGCCCTTCTCGTAGGCGACGCTGTTGACCATGCCCAGCGGCTTGAAGATGCGTTCACGCAGGAAGGTCGCAAAGTCCTGCCCCGACGCCTTGCCGACGATCAGCGCCAGCAGCGCGTAGGCACCGTTGCTGTAGCGGTAGCCGGTGCCGGGAGGGAAGTAGAGGCGCTGCTCGCCCTCGAGCATGTGCAGCACGTCGATGTCGTGCACCTGCTCGGTTGCGTCGGGTGCCATCAGGTCTTCATAGTCGATCAGCCCCGAGGCGTGGGTCAGCAGGTGGCGCAGGGTGATCGCTTCGTCGCTGGCCGGCAAAGAAGGCAGCCACTTGCGCACCGGGTCGTCGAGCGAGAGCTTGTCGTCCTGCGCGAGCAGCAGGATCGAGGCGGCGGTGAATTGCTTGGTCACCGAGGCCAGGCGGAAGTTGGTGGCGGGCGTGACCGGGCTGCCGCTTTCAAGGTCGGCAAGGCCGTAGCCACGGCGCACGAGCGGCCGGCCGTCGCGTAACACCAGCACCGCGGCCCCGGGTGCCTTGCCGGTGTAAGCGTGCATCAGCGCGTCGACCGAGGATTGCAGGGTGTCCCGCGGAGCCGCGCGATCGGCGGACGGCATGGACGCCAGGGCCAGTACAGCGAGGGCAAGGGGGACTGGGCGCATGCGGGGATTGTAAGCGTGGGCTGTGGATCCTGGGCGCAGTCGCGGGTCCTGGTTCGCGGGGCCCGGGATCCCGACGGAAGCGGAATACGCGGCGAACTCGGGGGCTATGTGGGAGCCGGCGCGGGAGCAGGCACGTAGAGGCTCGTCTCCCGTCCCTCGCCATGGAAGTCGATGTTGCGCTCGAACATGAGGCCGATCTTCTCGAGGAGCCGGATCGATCCGGCGTTATCGGGCGATA